>Ga0075163_10009271_pt1 | contig 12926 bp, 7 predicted proteins | sample JI1023141ADNA_FD_71478 | JGI IMG/M metagenome (GOLD analysis project Ga0075163, IMG submission 71478) | Wastewater effluent complex algal communities from Wisconsin, to seasonally profile nutrient transformation and Carbon sequestration -... | ecosystem: Engineered > WWTP > Effluent > Algae...
CGGCGCCGAGCGCGGCGAGTCGAACGACGAGGCGAAGCTCTTGGAGCGCTTGTGCCCGCTCGTGCCGCACGTGGCCGACAAGGACCGCGTCGCCGGCGCCGCGCGGCTCGTCGCCGAGCACGGCGTGACCGTGATCGTGCTCGACGATGGATTCCAACACCGACGGTTGGCGCGCGACGTCGACCTCGTGTTGATCGACGCGACGCGGCCGTTCGGGTTGGCCGCGGTCGACGGCCGCGCGCCCGTCAGCGCACTGTTGCCGCGTGGATTGCTGCGCGAACCGCCTTCGTCCTTGGCACGGGCCGACGCGTTGATGATCACGCGCTGCGAATCGGTCGACGCGGCCGCGCTGGAGACGTTGGAGAGCGACCTGCAGCGCCTCGCGCCCGGTCGCGTCGCGGCGCGCGTCGAGTTCCGTCCGCGCGCGTGGCGCGACGAACGCGGCGTCGAAAGCCCTCTCGCGTCGCTCGCGGGGCGCGAGGTCGACGTGATCAGCGCCCTGGGGCATCCGGCCGCGTTCGAGGCCAGCGTGCGCTCGACGGGTGCCATCGTGCGCGAGCACCGCGTGTTCCCCGATCACCATCGCTACGTCCTCGACGACGTGAAGGGCTTGCCCGCGTCGGGCCGCGTGCTCGTCACGAGCGGCAAGGACGCGGTCAAGCTGGCGCCGTTGTCCGTCGCGTTCCGCTCGCTCGAGAGCGACGCGACGGTCGTCCACCGCGCGGACGTGATCGCGGCATTGCTCGACGCGCTGCCGAACCCGGCGCGACCGCATGCGATCCGCACCGAGCGGAGGGAGCTCACGTGAGTCCGCCTCCGACGACCGGCGCTGGTTCGACGACGATCGGACCGTGGGACGACGTCCTGCCGCCGGGGCTCAAGCGCGAGTGGCCCGTGCCGCGCCAAGAGGTCCTGGGTACGCGCGACGGCGTCGTGGCGCGCCTCGAGAGCGTCGGCGCACGCGCGATCCTCTCGGCGCTCGACGCGTTGCCGCCGTACCTGCGGACGCGCGCGTTGGGCGGGCTGGCGCGCACCGGCAAGTTCTTCGATCGTTCGCACACACGCGCGGCACGCGACTTCCTCTCCACCGCGTTCCCGCACGAGAGTCGCGAGCGCATCGAGGAGCGCGTGCTCGTCGCGTGGCGTCACTTCCTCGAGGTCGTCGTCAACAGCGAAGCGTTCGAGCGTCACGTGTCGTCGAACTCGATCCTCGACCACTACGAGCTCGACTTGTCACCCGAGGTGCGCGACCTGTTCGCGTCCGATCGCGGCCGCATCGTGATCACCGGTCACCTGGGCGACTGGGAGGCGGGCTCGGCCGTGCTGCCGTGGATCGGGTGCGATCCGCTCTACGTGATCTCGAAGCCGCCGCGCAATCGGCCGCTGTCGGTGCACGCGCAACGCGTGCGCGAAGGGCGCGGCATCCGCTTGATCCCGCGTCGCGGCGCGATGCAGCACGCGGCCACGATCGTGCGCGCCGGCGGGACGCTCGCGATGCTGCTCGATCAGCGCGCGCGCACGCGACCGGTCTTCGCACCGTTCTTCGGACGCCTCGCGCGCTGCGATCGGAGCGCGGGCGTCTTGTTGCGTCGACTGCGCGCGCCGGCGGTCGTGGGCGCGTGCTACGTGGTCGGCCCGTGGCGCTGGCGCGTCGTGATGAAGACCGTGATCCACCCGCGCGACCTGGCCGGCCAATCGCCCGAGCAGGTCTCGGCCCGCGTGAACGCGCTGCTCGAAGACCTGATCCGCGCCCATCCCGAGCAATACCTGTGGCTCCACGACCGCTACCGCGGCGCCGACGAAGCCGCGCGCGCCCAGGAAGCCGCCACCGAGGCCACCGCCGTCGAGGAATGAGGGTTGTCGGATGTTCATACGGAGCCAGGCTCCCTGTGAACATCGCAGGAAAAGCCGAAGCGAGCGCCGAGCCGCTCAGGCGATGTTCACAGGGAGCCTGGCTCCGTATGAACATCCGACGACCCTCACTCCTCGGCCTCGCCGCCGCGCAAGTGGGGGCCGGAGACGCTAGGATCGCCGGTCCATCATGAACGTCCGCGAACTCGAGAACCTCCTGGCGCGCACCGGTCGTCCGCGTGTGCTCATCGTCGGCGACCTGATCCTCGACGCGTACGTGTCGGGCGACGTGGCGCGCATCTCGCCCGAGGCGCCGATTCCGATCTTGACGGCCAAACGCAAGGAAGAGCGGCTCGGCGGCGCGGGCAACGTGGCCGCGAACCTGGTCGCGATGAACGGCGAGGTCGACATCGTGGGCGTCCTGGGCGACGACGGTCACGGTCGCGCGCTGCGGCAGCTGATGGAGGACCAGGGCATCGAGACGGGCGGTTGCGCGATCGACGCGACGCGGCCCACGATCCTCAAGACGCGCATGATGAGCGGCGCGCACCAGATGTTGCGCGTCGACTGGGAGGACTCGAGCCCCGTCGGCGGCGCCGCGCACCAGGCGATGCTGGCGATGCTGCCCGACCGTGTGAAGCGCGCGAAGAGCGTCGTGTTGTCCGACTACGGCAAGGGAGTGTTGACGAAGGACGTGCTCGCCACCGTGATCCACGCGGCGCGTTCGGCGCGCATCCCCGTGCTCGTCGATCCCAAGGGCGACGACTACAAGCGCTACCACGGCGCGACGCTCGTGACGCCCAACCGCAAGGAGGCGGAACAGGCGCTGGGTCGCAAGCTCTCGAAGATCGACGACATGCCCAAGGCCGCCGACGACTTGATGGCGATGGCCGGGCTCGACGCGGCGGTGATCACGCTGGGCGCCGACGGCATCTTCTACAAGGACAAGCGCGGCACGAGCGGCCACGTGCCGGCGCAAGCGCGCGCCGTGTTCGACGTGACGGGCGCGGGCGACACGGTGGTGGCGCAGCTCGGCTTCTACTTGGCCGACGGACTGTCGTTGGGCGCAGCGGTCGAGCTCGCGAATCAAGCCGCGGCGATCACGGTGGGGCGGTTGGGCACGCACGCGGTATCGCGCGCCGAACTGGCCGCGCACTTGGCCGAGTCCTTCCCGCACGGCGGCAAGGTCGTCGTGGGCAACGAAGTCGACGCGCTGCTCGCGCAGTGGCGCAAGGACGGCAAGCGCATCGTGTTCACCAACGGCTGCTTCGACGTGCTGCACATCGGGCACGCGAACTACTTGCGGTTCGCGAAGAGCAAGGGCGACGTGCTGATCGTGGGCGTGAACGACGACGATTCCGTGCGGCGTTTGAAGGGCCCGACGCGCCCCGTCAATCCGATCGGCGACCGCATGGAGATGTTGGCCGCGCTCGAGATGGTCGACGCCGTGACGAGCTTCAGCGAGGACACGCCCGCCAAGATCATCGAGCGCGTGACGCCGCACGTGCTGGTCAAGGGCGAGGACTGGGCCGACAAGGGCGTCGTCGGCCGCGAGTGGGTCGAATCGCACGGCGGCACCGTGCACTTGGCGCCGCTGGTGCCCGGCCGCTCGACGACGAGCATCCTCGAGCGTGCGAAGCAGGGCGGCGGCGCGCCGAGCTGCTGATGTTCATACGGAGCCTGGCTCCGTAGGAACATCAGTTGCGCGTCGCGCTCAGCAGGTGCTCGTCGACCGCGCGCAGCATCGTCGCGCGCCAGTGCTTGTTCAGCAGCGGATCGCCCAGGCCGTGGCGGGACTTGGGATAGAGCATCAGGTCGAAGTCGGCTCCGGCTCGCTGCAGGGCGTAGGCCAGGCGCATCGTGTTCTGCGGGTGCACGTTGTCGTCGATCTGTCCGTGCGCGAGCACCAGGTGGCCGTGGAGGTTCGCCGCCGGCTCGGGCAGGGGATCCTTGTCGTCCTTGCGGCGATCGCGCGCCGCAACCGCGGTCTCGTCGTACCCCTTCTCGTTGTTCTTGGGTAGCTTCATGAAGCGCTCGGTGTAGATCGAGTCGTAGCTGCGCCAGTTCGTGACGGATCCTCCCGCGAGCCCCAGCGCGAACTTCTGGCTGCGCGTCAACGCGTAGCTCGTCATGAAGCCGCCGTAGCTCCAACCCGTGATGCCCACGCGTGTCTCGTCGACGAATCCCTGCTTCACGAGCCAGTCGATCGAATCCTCGATGTCGGCCAGCTCGGTGACGCCCAGGCGCTGGTAGCACGGCCACGCCGACTTCGCGCCCTTGCCCGACGCCGTGCGGTTGTCACAGCTCCACACGACGACGCCGCGTTGCGCCAGCAGCTGTTGGAACATGCCGTTCGAGCCGCCCCACGCGTTCTTGACGGTCTGCGAGTGCGGGCCGGCGTAGACGAACATCAGCACCGGGTACTTCTTCGTCGGATCGAAGTCGACGGGCTTGATCAGCATCGCGTTCATGTCGAAACCGTCGCGCGTCTGGACCGTGAGCAGTTCGGGCTTGGACGTGGCGTATCGCGCCAGCGACTCGACCTTGTTCTCGTCCATCGCGCGGACGAGCGTCCCGTCGTTCTTGAACAGGCGGACCTGCGTGGGCGTCCACAGGTCGCTCCACGCGTCGACGAAGTGGCTGTGATCCGTGCTGAACGTGACGTTGTGCGTGCCTTCGCGGTCCGTGAGGCGCTTCAGGCCCGTCCCGTCGAGACCCACGACGTACGTGTCGCTGCCGAGGACGCTGCGCTCCGTGCCGCTGAAGTAGACGAGGCCCTTGGCCTCGTCGACGCCGTGCACGCTGCGGACCTCCCAATCTCCTTGTGTCAGCGCGAGACGCTTGTCGACGGCGCGGACTCTCCAACCTCCGACCTTCGCCGCGGGACGCGAGTCGCCTTCGCCTTCGTCCGTTTTCATGGAATGGGTGCAGCGATAGAGGTGCTTGAACCCCGTCCGCTCCGACAGCCACAGGAACGAACCGTCCGCGAGCCAGATGGGACTCTGATCGTTGCGATCGACCCACGCCTCCGTCGTTTCGCGCAAGAGCTGGCGGTCGTTCGATCCGTTCGCGTTCGCGATCCGCAGATCGAGCCACGTCTGCTCGCGGTCTTGCACCGCGTAGACGACTTCGTTCTTGGGGCTCCACGACACGTCGACGATCAGCGGTTCGCTCGTCGCGTACGCGCTCAAGTCGACCCAGCTCGTGACGGACACCGCGTTCGCGTCGCTCGCCGCGCCACCCGCGCCGCGACCATCGATCGACGCGAGACCCAATTTCACCGTCGGATTCGGCTCGCCCGGACGCGGATACCCGGACGTCTCGACCGTCGGCACGTGCGTCGAGTCGTCGACCAGCGTGTACGGCGGCACGCCCGCTTCGTCGAGGCGCAGGAACGCGATCGAGTTCGAGTCGGGGCTCCACCAGTACGCGCGGAACGTGCCGCGGCCGTAGATCTCTTCCTGGTAGATCCAATCGAGCTTGCCGTTCAAGACACCTTGCGACACGCCGTCCTTCACCGTGATCGGCGCACCGTCCGTCGTCACCGCCGTCGCGCCGCCGAGCTTGGCGTCACCGACGTAGAGGTTGTGCTCGGCCAGGAACGCGACCCGCGCCCCGTCCGGGCTGAACGTGGCTTCTTCTTCTTCGACCTTGGGCGTGTTCGTGAGGCGCACGGGCTCGTCGGAGTCGAAGCGCACGACCCACAGGTCGCCCTTCGTGTTCACGATCAGCGCCGAGCGGTCCTTCGTCGTGCGCTCGGCGTCGAAGGACACGAGCTTGGCCGCGTCCTCGGCCTTCACGCCCGGGATCGCCGCGATCGCGGCCGTCACGCGGCTCGTGTCGATCGTCTCGGCGACCTTGCCGGTGGTGGCGTCGACGAGCACCCACGAGATGGCCTTGGTCTTCTCGTCCGTGCGCTTCTCGATCCAGCGCGAACCGTCGACCCACGTGACCGTGGTCTTCGGTCGGCCGCTGAAGTTGACGGCGCCCGGCCCGTACAGATCGTCGAGCGTCAGGAGCTTCTTGCCGTCCGCGCGCGGCGCAGCCTGCGACGAACCCGACGACGACGCGCTCGACGCGTCCGAGGTTCCCGCCGCGCCGCCGGCGCCGGCCTTCACGGATTCGCAGGCGAGGGAGGCGGCGAGAGGAAGGGCCAGGAAGCCGAGCTTCCACGTTGCGGAACGAGTCGACGACATCGAGAGGGGTCCTCGTCGGTGGGGGAGCGATGCGGAGCGGCGAAGCCTAGCAGAGGTCGCACGCCGTCACCTCTGCACGCGGGGTAACGGTTCGCGCGGGTCGTCGGGACGCCGGGTGGCGGTACGCGGGGACCCGTGCGGCCCTCGTCACGTCCGCACGGGGCCCTCCGCCCCCTCGATCGCGCCCTTCGAGTCCGGGCCGAGTCCCTCCGAATCCCACCGGGCCCCGCTGAGCCCGGTTGGGCCCGTCGAGTCCCGCCCAGCCCCGATGAGCCCCGATGAGCCCGGCTGGGTCCCGCCCTGCCCGACCTGGCCGGGGCGAGTCTGGCCGAGAGCGGCCCGCTGCGCTCCCGCCGTCCAGGAAGGCCGGCTGGAGGCCGCACCGTTGAAGTCCGGGGACCCCGCCGGTACACCATTCGGCCCAATTCTCAGGTCAGCCGCGACCCACAGGACCCGCCCGGACCTTCAGGAGCCCACAACCATCATGTTTCAACTCGTTCTGACCCCCGCCCTCCTCCAAGCCGCCAACACGACCACCACCGCGACCGCCGGCACCACCGACATGAAGGGCGCCGCCATCGGCCTCTTCCTCGGCGCGTTGCAGCTCGTCATCTCGCTCGCGCTGTTCACGCTCGCGATCAACAACGGCCTCAAGGTCGTCAGCAAGATGATCGACGGCATCGACATCTGGGGCGAGATCAAGAAGAAGAACATGGCCGTCGCCCTCCTCGCGGCCGGCGCGGTCATCGCCTACGTCAACGTCGTCGCCAGCGGCGTCGAGAGCATGACGCACGGTCTGACCGGCGTCGTCAGCGGCAGCTGGAAGGCCGGCGCCTCGGCCGCCCTCGGTGGCTTCGTCAACCTCGTCGTCGCGTTGCTCGTCGCCGGCGTGGCGATCAGCTGGACGTTCAAGGTCATGGACAAGCTGACCACGAACATCAACGAGAAGGACGAATTCCGCAACGGCAACGTGGCCATCGGCATCGTCTACGCCGGCATCCTGATCGGCGCGTCGGACCTGATCCAAGCCGGTGTCGCCGGCGTCAGCCAAGCCGTCACGTCGTTCTTGAACGTGATCTTCGCGTGATCCACGCCGCTCTCGCGTCGCCGGCCCGACGGCCGGCGCGCGGAGCGTGCGAGATTTCGGCACCGGCCCGCGCTCGTCGCGGGCCGGTCGCGTTTCGAAGCGCCCGCGGCGACGGACGCGCGTCTTTCGTCGCTCCGGGGACGCGGTGCGTTCCGGAGTCCGGCGCGTGCGCCGACGCACGAGACGTCGTGGGGGCTCCTGGCTGAATCGCGGCGAGCGCCACGTGCCGCCCGCCGCGTGGCGCTTGCTCCCGCGCGCGCGGGCGGGCAACCTGCGCGGCGCGATGGCACCCGTCGACTCCGTGCGCGCCGCGTGGCGCGAAGACCGCGCGGCGGCGTTCGTCGCCGTCGTGTTCTTCGTGCTCGGGGCGCTGTGGCTCGGGTCGAGCGCGCACTACCACGGCGACGAGCGCTACTACACCGACGCCGCCCTGCGGATGCTCGCGAGCGGGGACCCGTGGACGCCGGAGTACGCCGACGGCGCGGCGCGGCTCAACAAGCCGCTCCTGTCGTACTGGGTGTTGATGGCGAGCTTCGCCGCGCTGGGCGTGAACTTGTTCGTGGCCCGGTTGCCGTTCCTCCTGGCGGGCGCCTGCACGGTGTTCTTGACCGCGCGACTGGCGCGCGTGCTGTTCGTCGGGGATGCGGGGCGCGACGGCACGGATCGCGGCGACGAATCGTGGAGGGGGCGCGTGCCGCTCGTCGCCGCGGCGATCGCGGCGGCGAACATCGAGCTGACGACGCTGTCGCGGCGATCGACCCCCGACATCGGGTTGGTGTTGGCCGTCACGATCGCGTGGATCGGACTGGCGCGCGTGCTCGTGGCGCGCGAGACCGGTCGCGGCCCCGCGTGGTGGTTGTGGATCGGCGTGGGGACGGCCGTGGCGGTCAAGGGCGCCTTGGGCTTGCTCGTCGCGGCCTTCGCGGTGGTCGCGGCCCTCGCGCTGCGCCGCCGCGGCGTGCGCGTGCGCGAGCTCGTGTCGTGGCCCGCGTGCCTCGCGGCGGTGCTGATCGGCGCCGTGGGACTCGCGCCGCAATGGCTCGCGACGCGCGCGCCGGGCGGCGCCAACTTGTTCGACGATCAGGTGGGCGATCGCGTGGCGGCGTCGCTGGGCGCCGTGATCCAACTCGCGGGGCGCTACGGTGGTTCGCTCGTTCGCCACGGGTTGCCGTGGACGATCTGGATCGTCGTGGGGATGTTCGCCGCGCGACCCGCGTTGATCGCGACCTGGCGACGGCACGCGCGCGCGCTCGTGCTCGTCGCGGCCTTCGTGGGGCTCTTGTGGCTCGTTTTCTCGCTCGGGAACACGCACCGCGGGCGCTACTTGTCTCCGGCGTATCCGCCGGCGGCCGCGGCCTTGGCCGTGTGCGTCACGGCCGTGTCGGCGTCGCGCGTGGGGCGCGGTCTCGTCGACGGCGCGCGCGTCGTCTTGGGAGCTGTGACGGCGATCCTGGCCCTCGCGATCGTGCGGCTCGACCTGGGCGCGGCGCTCGCGTGCGGCCTCGTGAGCGTGTGCGCGTTCGCGCCCGTCGGCGGAGCACGCGACGCGGGACTCGCGCTCGCGCGCTTGGGCGTCGTGTTGTGCGCCGTGTCCGTCTCCGCGGCCGAGGGGGTGCGCGCGTGGCTCGATCCGTCCCCGATCGAGATCGCGGCGCGCGCCGAGCGTGTCGACGCGACGTTGGGGTTCACGTCGCCGACGCGCGGCCACTTGCACGTCGTGTCGGGGGGGCGCCTCGATCCCGCGTGGCTGCCCGACGACGCGCGCGACGAGGACGTGCTGCGTCACGCCGTGATCCTCGCGACGGGCCCGGCGCGCGAACGGTTGGAGCGGTTGGGATACGTGCTCGAGCCGTGCGGCGAGTCGGCCCGCGACGTGAAGCCGAAGGACGTCGTGCCGCTCCTGACCGCACGCGACTCGGATTCGTGGTTCCGCGGACGCGGCGAGCCCGTGTCGTTGGCGCGGCGCGCGTCGAAACCCTGACGAGCACGATCCGCGCACTCGCGGCGGCTTTGATCCGGACCGAGCGAGAGGTACCGTGCTCCCGATCGAACGCGCGGCACGTGACCGCGGTCGTCGGAGGGGTCGCATGAAACGGTTCCAGCAAGGCTCGTCGGTGTGGGTGAGCTCGTCGGTGTGGTTGGCGCTGGTGCTCGTGCACCTCGCCGCGTGCAAGGATCTCGCGTCGGGTCCGGGCTCGTCGTGGTCGGACGAGCGCGGGCACGACCGCGGCGCCGCCGACGGGGCGGCGCTCGAGAGCGCGCCTCCGACCGTGACGGCTCCCGTCGTCGTCAAGCCGATGAGTTCGGCGCCCGAGGACTCCGCGCCGGTGAACTCCGCGCCCATGAAATCCGCACCCGTCGACGATGCGACCAAGACGGTGGCGGACGTTCCGGCTCCCGTTCCCGCCGACGCGAACGCCGCGATGGCTCCGACCACCGATCCGTCCGCGTCCGTGGTGGGCGCGACGGACGCCCACGCGTCGACGACCGGCGCGTCCGGGAAAGAACACGCCGACGCGACGACGTCACCCGCCGTCGATGCCCACGACGCGCTCGTGTCGCTCGACGTGCGCATGCCCGACGACGTGCGCGCCGACCGGCCGTTCGAGTACCACCTCGACGTCGCGAACCGCGGTCGTGCCGCGATCGCCGGCGTGGTGCTGCGCGAGACGCTCGCGCCGGGACTCGAGTTCGTCTCGTCGGATCCCGAAGCCACGCGCCGCGACGGCGACGTCCTCGTGTGGGAGCTCGACGCGATCGCGGCCGCGGAATCGCGCACGGTGACGATCACGGCGCGCACGAGCGGCGTCGAGACGGTCACGCGCTCGGCCACGCTCGACGTGCGCCTCGTGCGCGAGACGGCGACGCCGGTCGTGACGCCGGGGCTCGCGCTCGCGTTGGTGTTCGACGCGACGGGTGTCCTCTTGTGCGACGACGTCACCGGACGATTCGTCGTGTCGAACCCCGGAACGGGGCGCACGGAAGGCGTCACGATCCACGACGACCTGCCCGAGGGGCTCACGACGCTCGACGGCAAGTCGTCGCTCGAGGTCCGCGTCGGTGCGTTGGCCGTGGGCGAGACTCGCGAGATCCCGTTCGCGTTCCGGGCCCAGCGCGGCGGCGCGTACTCCGACGACGCGATCGCGCGCGCCGCGGAGGATCTCGAGGCGCACGCCGCGCCTGCGTCGGTCTTCGTGCGTCAGCCCGCGGCCTCGGTCCGGGTCGAGGGACCCGACCCGTCGATCCCGGCCGGGCGCACGGGCACGTTCGCGTTCGTCGCGACGAACACCTCGGACGTGGCGATCGAGGACGCGCGCCTCGTCGCGCGCCTGCCCGACTCGCTCGTGTTCGAGAGCGCGGACGCCGGCGGTTCGCGCGAAGGCGAACGTTGCACGTGGGATCTCGGCACGCTCGCGGCCGGCGAGACGCGCACGGTCCACGCGACGTACCGCGGCGCGGCGCCCGTCGAAGGGACCGCGCGCGCGGTGCTCACCGGCCGCTGCACGCCCGAAGCGAAGGGCTGGGGCCCCGCGCGCGTGTCGGGCGCCGCCGACGTGAGCGTGCGCGTCACCGATTCCGAGGGCGTCGGGCGCGTGGGCGAGCCGCACGCCTACGTGTGCACGCTGCGCAATCAAGGTCAAGTCGAGCTCACGGACGTGCGCTTGGCCGCGTCGTGGCCGGTGCAGATCGAATGGTCGGACAGCGACTTCCGCCCCGACGCCGTGGTGGCGGGCGAGCGCGCCGAGTTCCTGGTGGGGTCGATCCCGGTCGGCGAGACGCGCACGGTCACGTTCCGCTTGAAGGCGCGCATCACCGGCGAGTTCAAGATCAACACGATGACGACGTGCAACGAGACGGCGAAGCCCGTGAGCCAGGACGAAGTGACGAACTTCGTCGAGCGCTGAACGCGCCGCGCATGATCCGTCTCGCCTGCACCGTGCGCGGCTGTGGCGCGCTCCTCGAGCGCGGCGAGCGGACGTGGACGTGCCCGAGCGGTCACGCCTTCGACGTGGCGCGCGCGGGGCACGTGAACCTGCTGCAGCCCAACGACCGACGTTCGCTGGACGCGGGCGATTCGAAGGAGTCCGTGAACGCGCGTCGGGCCTTGTTCGACGCGGGGTGCGGGTCGGAGCTGCGCGCGCGTCTGTCGGACGTCGTCGCCGCGTGGGTCCGCGAGTCGCGCGGCGGCTCGGTGGACCGCGACGAGCGCGCGCGGCCCGTGCTCGTCGACCTCGGTTGCGGCGAGGGAACCTACGCCGCGTCCCTGGCGACGTCGCACGACCTCGACGCGGTGGGCGTCGACCTGTCCGCGCACGCGATCGAAGCGGCCGCGCGTCGTCATCCGCGGTTCACGTGGGTCGTGGCCAACGCCGACCGCACGTTGCCGTTCCCCGACGCGAGCGTCGACCTGGTCACGTCGATCGACGGACGGCGCGTCGTCGACGAGACGTGGCGCGTGCTGCGACCCGGTGGTGCGTGGATCGTGGCGGTCAGCGGCTCCGACGACTTGCGCGAGCTGCGCGAGGGCGTGTTGGGGGAAGCGCGCGACACGGACCGCGCCGCGTCGGTCGTGCACGACGCGAGCGGGCGCTTCGAGCTCGTGGAGCGCGTCGCGGCCGTCGAGCGCCGGCGCGTGGGCGCGCCCGAGTTGGCGTGGATCGCCGCGTCGACGTACCGCTGCGCCCGCACGCGCGAACGAAGTCGCCTGACGGAACTCGGCGCGCGCGGGGAGCTCGACGTCACGTTCGCCCACGACGTCCTGCGATTCCGTCGCCTCGACGGTCCTTCGCGGGCCTGAGCCGGTATCCTGCGCGGGCCGATGGCTCACGACGAAGGATCACGCGCCGGGTTCGTCCGCGGCTTGTCGCTCCTGGGCGCGGTCGCGCTGATCGTCGGCAACATGGTCGGCACGTCGATCTACACGTTGCCGGCCTCGCTCGCCAAGGAAGTCGGCCCGTTGGGTCTCTTCGCGTGGGGCCTGACCGCCGCGGGGTACTTGTTCGTGGCGATCGTCTACGCGCGGTTGGGAACGCGCTTCCCGCGCACCGGTGGCCCGTACGTCTACGCGCGCGAGGCGTTCGGCGACTTCACCGGCTTCCAGACCGTGTGGATGTACTGGCTCTCGGCCACGATCGGCAACGCGGCGATCGCGCAGGCCGTCGTTGCCTACGTCGCGGGCTTCTCGAGCGCGTTGGATCACAGTCCGACGGGCCAGTTCCTGCTGGCGCAGGCGATGTTGTGGATCCTGTGCGGCGTCAACGTGCTGGGCGTGAAGCACGGCGCGCGCCTGCAGATCGTGATCCTGTTCGTGAACTTGATCCCGCTCAGCTTGATCGCGCTGTTGCTGCTCGGGTCGTTCGACTCGCGCAACTTGGTCCCGCTCGCGCCGCACGGTTGGTCGGCGTTGCCGTACGGCATGACGTTGGTCGTGTGGGCGTACTCGGGCATCGAGTCGGCCACCGTGCCGGCCGAGGAAGTCGACGCGCCCGAGCGCACGATCCGACGCGGCACCATGATCGGCTACGTCGTCGCGACCGCCGTCCTGCTCTTGACCGCGCTGGCCGTCGCGGGCGCCGTGCCGAACGACGTCGTCGCGGCCGAGTCCGCGCGCCCGATCGCGGCCGCGGCCGAGATGCGCATCGGCCCCTGGGCCGGCTGGGCCATCGCCGTCGCCGCGATCGTCGCGGGGCTCGGCACGCTCAACGGTTGGGTGTTGATGGCCGGACGCATCCCGGTGTCGGCCGCGAGCGACGGGCTCTTCTTCCCGCGGCTGGCGCGCTTGCATCCGCGGT
>Ga0075163_10009272_pt1 | contig 12925 bp, 13 predicted proteins | sample JI1023141ADNA_FD_71478 | JGI IMG/M metagenome (GOLD analysis project Ga0075163, IMG submission 71478) | Wastewater effluent complex algal communities from Wisconsin, to seasonally profile nutrient transformation and Carbon sequestration -... | ecosystem: Engineered > WWTP > Effluent > Algae...
TTGCAGTCGGTCGCCACCGCCATCGGCACCCGCGCCGCGCGCAGCGCCGCGATCGGCGGCGCCTGCGTCTCGCGGAGGGCGTAGAACGCCCCCGGCAGCATCACCGCCACCGACCCCGCCGCCGCCATCGCCGCGACCCCCGCCTCGTCGAGGTATTCCAGGTGATCCGCCGACAGCGCGCCGAACTCCGAGGCCGCCATCGCCGCGCCGCCGAGGTTCGAGAGCTGCTCGGCATGGATCTTCACCGGCAGGCCGAGCTCGCGCGCCACGCCGAAGACGCGGCGCACCTGATCCGGCGAAAAGGCGATCCCCTCGCAGAACGCATCGACCGCATCGACCAGCCCCGCCGCCGCCGCCGCGCGCAGCGTCGGGATGCAGACCGAGTCGATATAGGCGTCCGCGTCCATCCCGTCCGGCACCGCGTGCGCGCCGAGGAAGGTCGTGCGCACCCGCACCGCCCGCTTGCGCCCGACCTGCCGCGCCACCCGCAGCTCCCGGAGCTCGGTCTCGCGATCGAGCCCGTAGCCCGACTTGATCTCGAGCGTCGCCACCCCCTCGGCGATCAGCGCGTCCGCCCGCCGCAGCGCCGAGGCGAGAAGCTCCGCCTCGCCCGCGCCCCGCGTCGCGCGCACCGTCGAGACGATGCCGCCGCCGGCGCGCGCCACCTCCTCGTAGCTCGCGCCCTCGAGCCGCATCTCGAACTCGCGCGCCCGGTCGCCGCCGAAGACGAGATGAGTGTGGCAATCAATGAGCGCCGGCGTCACCAGCCGCCCGCCGAGATCGCGCTCCGGCAGGCCGTCGCCCGCGACCTCGCCGCGCCGCCCGACGCCGGCGATCCGCCCGCCGCGCAGCGCGACGGCCCCGTCGTCGACCAGCCCGTAAGGCACACCGCCCGGCGCCATCGTCGCCACCGCGGCGTTCACGAGAAGTACGTCCACCGTCCGCCTCCCTTTGCCTCGGCGGCCATATTCGACTTAACTCGGCCCGGCCCGCAAGCAGGATGCCCGCATGACCGCGCTCTTCGCCCCCCTCGCGCTCCTCTCCGACGGATGGGCGAGCGATGTCCGCGTCAGCCTCGACGGCAGCCGCATCGCCGGCGTCGAGCCCGGCGCCGCGGCCGCCCCCGGCGACCACGTCCTCGCCGGCCGCGCGCTGCTGCCGGCACCCGGCAACCTGCACAGCCACGCCTTCCAGCGCGCCATGGCCGGCATGACCGAGCGCCGCGGCCCGACCGCCGACAGCTTCTGGACCTGGCGGCGCCTCATGTACCGCTTCCTCGACGTGCTCGACCCCGACGAGATCGAGGCGATCGCGGGACTCGTCTACGTGGAGATGCTCGAGGCGGGCTACGCCGCCGTCGCCGAGTTCCACTACCTCCACCACGCCCCCGGCGGCACGCCCTATGCCGACCCGGCCGAGCTCTCCCACCGCATCGTCGCCGCCGCGGCGGCGACCGGCATCGGCCTGACGCTCTTGCCGGTGCTCTACACCTGGGGCGGCGCCGACCGGGCGCCGCTCGCCGGGGGCCAGCGCCGTTTCGGCAACGATCTCGACGGCTTCCTCACGCTCCACGCCCGCGCCGGCGACGGCCTCGCCGCCGACGGCCGCCTCGGCGCCGCGCCGCACTCGCTCCGCGCCTCGACGCCGGACGACATCCGCGCCCTCGCCGCCGCGCTCCCCCACGGCCCGATGCACATCCACGCCGCCGAGCAGGCGGGTGAGGTCGAGGAGGTCGCCGCCTGGCTCGGCGCCCGCCCGGTCGATTTCCTCCTCGACGAGATCGGCCTCGGGCCACGCTGGTGCCTGATCCACGCCACCCAGATGACCGAGGGCGAGACCGCCCGCCTCGCCGCCTCCGGCGCCACCGCCGGACTCTGCCCGATCACCGAGTCGAACCTCGGCGACGGCATCTTCGACGGCGCCCGCTACCTCGCCGCCGGCGGCGCCTTCGGCATCGGCTCCGACTCGAACGTCCGCATCGCCCTCGGCGAGGAGCTGCGCACCCTCGAGTACAGCCAGCGCCTGCGCGACCGCGCCCGCAACGTCCTCGCGGCGCCCGATGCCTCCGTCGGCCGCACCCTCTACGACGCCGCCCTCGCCGGCGGCGCCCGCGCCCTCGGCCGCGAGTCCGGCGCGCTGCGCCCGGGGGCGCTCGCCGATCTCGTGGCGATCGACCTCGACCACCCGGTGCTGACGGCGCTCTCGGGCGACGCGCTCCTCGACGGCTGGATCTTCGCCGCCGACGACCGGGTGGTGCGCGACGTCTGGTCCGCCGGCCGCCACGTGGTCCGCGACGGCCGCCACCTCGCCCGCGACGGGATCGAGGCCCGCTACCGCGCCGCGATGGCGGCGATCCTGCCCCGCCTCTGACTGCCCCGGGCCTGTCGCATTTGGCAGAGTCACACGCCTTGGCACTGCCTCGGCCGGGCCAACGGCTCGGAGCGCGGGACGCGCGTAGGCCGTCAGGGGGACAGATTTCTGCGGAAGGATGCCAATCCAGACGTGCGCGCCCCTGGTGGGCGCTCGCGCCCGCCCCCGCGGGCTACAACATTCACAGATCTGGGTCTGTTGCGCCTGCGGCGCTCCGCAGCCGACGAACGTGACGCGGCTGCGGAGCGAAAGGGCGACGGATCATGAACGTCAAGGCGAGAACATTTCGCCCGGAACCAGCCGGAAAGCCGGCCGATTTCCCGTTTAGAACCCGAGGCCCTCGTACTTCTTCTTGAACTTCGACACGCGGCCGCCGGTGTCCATGAGCTTCGCCGAGCCGCCGGTCCAGGCCGGGTGCGCCGACGGGTCGATGTCGAGCGTCAGCGTGTCGCCTTCCTTGCCGTAGGTCGAGCGGGTGACATACGAGGAGCCGTCGGTGAGCTTGACCTCGATGAAGTGATAATCCGGGTGGATGCCGTCCTTCATGGCGCCTCTCCTCAGCCCTCGGTCTTTTCGCGGTAGTTGGTCTTCTCGGCGATGCGCGCCGACTTGCCCCGGCGCTCGCGCAGGTAATAGAGCTTCGCCCGGCGGACCTTGCCGCGGCGGACGACGGTGATCGAATCGATGTTCGGCGAGTGCAGCGGGAACACGCGCTCGACGCCCTCGCCGAAGCTGATCTTGCGCACGGTGAAGCTGGCGCCGATGCCCGCGCCGCCGCTGCGGCCGATCACCACGCCCTCGTAGGCCTGCACGCGCGAGCGGGTGCCCTCCGTCACCTTGTAGCCGACGCGGACCGTGTCGCCCGGCGCGAAATCGGGAATGTCCTTGCCGAGCGCCTTGATCTGCTCGGCCTCGAGCTGCGCGATGAGGTTCATCGGCATTCGTCCTTCTCTGGCCCGCCTTTGCCGGCGGAGGTGTGCGCGTCCGAGAGCTCTGCCTCTCCTGCCGGGTCCGCTTCCGCGCCGGGGGCCTGCCCCGCCGCGTAGGCCCGCCAGAGGTCGGGACGACGTTCCTTGGTCAGCCGTTCCGCTTCCGAGCGTCGCCATGCGGCGATGCGTCCGTGATGGCCCGAGAGGAGAACCTCGGGTATCCCCAGACCTTCCCACTCGGGCGGGCGGGTATACTGCGGGTGCTCGAGAAGGCCGGCGGCGAAGCTTTCCTCCACCGTCGACTCGAGATTGCCCAGGACGCGCGGTATAAGGCGAACCGTGGCGTCGATCAAGGCCATCGCCGCGATCTCGCCGCCGGTCATCACGAAATCCCCGAGGCTCACCTCCTCGACCTGCCGCGCCGCGAGCAGGCGCTCGTCGATTCCCTCGAACCGGCCGCAGAGGACCGTGACGCCCCGCCCCGCGGCAAGGCGCCGCACCCGCGCCTGGTCGAGCCGCCGGCCGCGCGGCGAGGGATAGATCACCGGCCAGTCCGCCGCCGGCCAGCCGCTGGCCACGCCGTCGAGGGCGGCCGCCGCCACGTCGGCGCGCATCACCATGCCCGCGCCGCCGCCCGCGGGCGTGTCGTCCACCGTGCGGTGCCGATCGGTCGCCCAGTCGCGCAGGTTCGCGACCTCGAGCCGCCAGATCCCGCGCTCCGCCGCCCGCCCGACGAGCGACGCCCCGAGGGGCCCCGGGAACATCTCCGGCAGCAGCGTGAGCACCCGGGCGGTCCAGGGCGCGTCGGTCGGGCGGCTCATTCTCCGGTCTCCCGTGGCGATCGGCGGGTCCTAGCCGCCCCGCCGCTCCCGGTAAAGGTGCAGCCGCAGGTTCTGGACTTTCGGCGCCCGGCGTGAAAGCAAGTCGGCGCAAGAAGAAGCGGGTCTCGCTCCCGGCGAACGCGGCTCGTGTGAAGATCGGTAGTCTACGGAGGACGAGTGATGCCGGCGAAGAACGTGGTGATGTTCACCATCGACGACATGCGCTCCGTGCGGGACTGGGGCAATTTCACGCCCCTGGTGGTCACGCCGAACATCGACCGGCTGATGGACGCCGGCACCACCTTCGAGCGCGCCGTCCCCCAGGTGCCGCTCTGCAACCCGTCGCGGTCCAGCGTCTTCACCGGCCGGCAGCCGAGCGCCACCGGCATCATCGACAACGACGTGCCCTGGTACGACCGCAACGATCCCGCCGACACCCTGCCCGCCGTGCTGCGCGAGTCGGGCGCCTACGTCGCGATGTACGGCAAGAACTTCCACGACGACCCGATCTCGCCGGCGAACCAGCGGATTCTCTTCGACGACTTCCTCATGCCCGCGACCGACGTCCGCCCGGAGCAGGTGCTGCGCGACGACGTGTGGCACGGCTCTCCCTACAAGAGCGGCCGCTACACCGGCCCCGACAACCTGCGGGACGCCCAGACCACCGCGGCCGCCGTCGATTTCCTGACCAACGACGCCCCCAACCTCTCCCAGCCGTTCTATCTCGGCGTCGGGCTCATGCGGCCGCATCTCGACTGGGTGGTGCCGTCCGCCTACTGGGATCTCTACGACAGCGCCGAGATCCGCGCCGCGCTGGAGAAGAGCCTCTCCGACGGGACGATCATTCCGGCGCTCGACGAGTACATGGACGTGCCGCCGATGAACCGGCCCGCCTCCGTCGCGGCGAGAATCGCCAGCGACATGGATCTCTGGGTCGACTACATCCACGGCTATCTCGCCTCGGTGAGCTACGCCGATTCCAAGATCGGCCAGGTGCTCGACACGCTCCAGGCCGACCCGGCGCTGGCGGCAGAGACCTCGATCGTGCTCTGGAGCGACAACGGCTTCCACCTCGGCGACGATGAGCGCTGGCAGAAGAACACGCCCTGGCGCGCCGCGTCCGAGGTGCCGCTCGTCATCGTCGAGCCCGGCGGGGTCGGCGGACGCCACGCGGAGTCGGTGGTGAGCCTCGTCGATCTCTACCCGACCGTCCTCGACCTCATGGGCATCGACAAGCCCAAGGATCTCGCCCTCGACGGCACCAGCCTCGTGCCGCTCGTCCGCCACCCGAACGGCTCCTGGTTCGATCCCGACGCCGGCAAGGGGGTCGCCCTCAGCATCGTCGAGGGCTTCGTGTCGCTCCGGGCGGTCCTCCCCCGCTTCGGTGACGTGCGCTACACCCTCTACCCGGACGGCCGCGAGGAGCTCTACGACATCGACCGCGACCCCAACGAGCACACGAACCGCCTCGATTCGGACGGCGCGGGCCTGAGCGTTCGCGACAACCAGATGCACCGCCAGATGGCGGCGATCCTCGACGAGCGCATGGAGGCCGCCGGCATTCACCTGAGCGAGCACGGCGTCCGCATCAACGGCGGCGCGCGCGCGGAGATGTTCATCTCCTCGACCAGCGCCGAGGGCGACGTCTTCGCCGGCCGCAATGGCGACGATACTTACATCCTCTACGCGGACGCCCGGATCATCGAGCACGAGGGCGGCGGCAACGATACCGTCTACCTGATGACCCGCCAGCTCGAGCGCACCTACAAGATCCCGGCGAACGTCGAGATGGTGAAGGTGCTCTCGACCTTCACCGGCAACGCCGCCGACAACTGGATCGCCGGGACGGACCCCGCCGGCACGCTGCGCGGCCTCGGCGGCGACGACACGCTGGGCGCCGGCACCGGCAACGGCGGCTACACGCTCGCAGGCGGGCGCGGCGACGACCTGCTGCGCGGCGGCAACGGCCCCGACACCCTGCGGGGCGGCGACGGCGACGACATCCTCCAGAGCGGCCGGAACAACGACACCCTCTCGGGCGACGCCGGCAACGACGTGCTGCGCGGCGGCGACGGCAATGACGCGCTCTTGGGCGGCACCGGCGCCGACCGGCTCGCCGGCGGCGAAGGCCGCGACACCTTCGTCTTCCGGTCGACCGCCGAATCGCCCGCCGCCGGCTCCGACACCATCCTGGGCTTCGATGCGGCCGGCCCCGGCCGGGGCGATCTCATCGACCTCTCGGCCATCGACGCCGACACCCGACTCGACGGCCACCAGAGTTTCCATTTCGGCGGCGTCGCCGGCGGACACGTGCGGGTGGTGAACGAGGGCCGGTTCTCGGTCGTCCTCGCGAATACCGACGGCGACCCGGCGCCGGATCTGCGCATCGTCATCCACGACGCCGGCACCCTCGCCGCGGCCTACACCGCCGAGGACTTCATCCTCTGAGCCGTCAGATCCCCGGCGCGAGCGGCAGGCAGTCCGCCTCCATCCGGGAGAGCGAGGCGCAGGCGGCGAGCGCCGACCTCTGGTCGAGCCCGACGAACTGGGCGCGATAGACCGTGACGCCCTGCACCCGCGCCGCCTCGACCCGCCGCAGGCCGCCGGAGAGCTCCGGCACGTCCATGAGCGCGGTGGTGAGAAGCTGGCGCTCCGCATCGCCCTTGGCGCGATAGGAGCCGAGCTGCACGCCCCACTCGTTGCCGCCGGTGGTGCCCGCCGGGGTCGCCGAGACGACCTCGCCCGCGTCCCGCCGCGGCGGCAGGTCCGCCTCGGCCACCGCGAAGGTCGAGGCCCGCCCGACCACGCCGACGAGCGCGCCGTCGGTCCCCGCCGGAACCCCGGGCCGCGGCAGCGGCCGCGCCTCGGCCGCCATCGCCGGCGAGCGGGTGGCCTGCGAGGCGAGCGAGGAGTTCACCTCGGCGATCGCCGCGGCGATGCTGGCGCTGTTGCGGCTGACCTCGACGCTGTCGAGCGCCCGCGGCAGCGGCCGCCCGGTCAGCACCAGCGCCCCGCTCGCCTCCGCGACGACGGGCGTCGCCTCCGAGGCGGTGGGCTGCGGCCCGCGGCGCGTCGCCGCCGGCGCCGCCGAGGCGACCATGGTGCGCAGCGGTGCCGGCGGCACCACCGCCGCCACGGCCGGCATCGTCGAGAAGCCGAAGTCCATGAGCTTCGCCGCGTCGGCGTTGCGCTGCGCCGTCGACCGCTCGCCGAGCAGCGCCACGATCACCCGCCGGTTGCCGCGCTGCGCCGAGGAGACGACATTGAACCCCGCCGCCTTGGTGTAGCCGGTCTTGATCCCGTCCGCGCCGGGATAGGCGTCGAGCAGCCGCCGGTTGGTGTTCTTCACCGTCGCAAGCCCCGCCGAGGTCGAGGTGCGGCCGAAGATGTTGTAGTACTGCGGGAAATCGTAGACGAGCCGCCGCCCGAGCGTCGCCATGTCGCGCGCCGTCGACATGTGGCCCTCGCGGGTCAGCCCGTTCGCGTTCCTGAAGGTGGTGTTCGTCATGCCCATGGCGCGCGCGTAGGCGTTCATCCGCGCCGCGAACGCCGCCTCCGACCCCGCCACCGCCTCGCCGAGCGCCGTCGCCGCGTCGTTCGCCGACTTGATCGCCGCGGCGCGGATCAGATAGCGCAGCTCGATCTTCTGCCCGGGCCGGAGCCCCAGCCGCGACGGCGGCTCGCTCGCGGCGTGCTCGGAGACCGTCACCTTCTGGTCGAGCGACATCCGCCCCGACTTCAGCTCGTCGAAGACGATATAGAGCGTCATCATCTTGGTGAGCGACGCGGGATAGACCCGGGTGTCGGCGTTGACCTGCTTCAGCACCTTGCCGGTGCGGGCATCCATCACGACGGTGGCGAACTGCTGGGCCTGCGCGGCGGAGCCGAACAACAGGAAGACCAACGCGAGAATCATCCCGCGCGACACGGACTGGAACATCACTGCCTCCGGCGCACTGCGACGCCTTGCCTCGGGTTTGTCGCAAACGCTACGCGGCGATTGCTTGATTTTCCGTTACGCTAGCATGGGCCTTCCGACTCGAAAACACATTTGTTTCAAGGCTTGCCGCAGTGTGGCTCGCGTGCCCGATCAACGCCTCACGCAGATTTATGCCGCAGTGCAGCAAAAGGTCTTGACGCAGTGCAGCATGACCCGTATATCACCCTCATCGCAAGGAACGATAAACCGGAGATCGAACATGACCACTCGCGCCACCACCGCCAAGACCGCCGCCGAGAAGACCCTCGACGTGACCCAGAACGTCGTGCAGGAAGCGACCGCCAAGGTCGAGACCTTCGTCGCCGACGCCCAGAAGACCGCCTCCGAGCAGCTCGAGAAGTTCTCGAAGGGCTTCGAGGGCCTCACCGCCTTCAGCCAGGAGAACGTCGACGCGCTCGTGAAGTCCTCCGAGATCGCCGCCAAGGCCGCCGAGGGCATCGGCACCGAGATTTCCGCCTACTCGAAGAAGTCGTTCGAGGACGGCGTCGCCGCCGCCCAGGACTTCGCCTCGGCCAAGACCCTGACCGAGCTCTTCGAGAAGCAGACCTCCTACGCCCAGACCGCGTTCGAGGGCTTCGTCAGCCAGGCGACCAAGATGAACGAGATCTACGTCGCGGCTGCGAAGGACATCTCCGCCCCGCTCGGCGCGCGCGTGAACGCCGCCACCGAGGCCCTGAAGTCCTTCAGCCTCTGAGCGCCCTCACTTAGTCAGTACGCTTTCACGGGCGCTCATCCTCCCTGGCGGCCCGTCTCAGCGAGAGTAGCGAGTACCTCCCCGGTGGCCCAGCCACCGGGGCTTTTGCGCTCGGCCCCCAAGGTCCGGGCGGCAGGTCCGGGCGGGCGGCTCGCCGCCGCCGATCGCGAGTCCGCGGCCACGCGCGCCGCGGCGCGCCCCTTCCCAATTCCCGCCGATCGCCTATAGTATGGGGGGACATTTCGGCTCGTGGCCTTGGAACCCAGGATGACAGCGTCGGATCAGAGAAACCCGAGCGGCAGCGCCGGCCTTCTCACCAAAACGCGCACCCGGACGCAGCGGCCGCCCTTGTACAAGGTGCTGCTGCTGAACGACGACTACACCCCCATGGACTTCGTCGTCCACGTCCTCGAGCGCTTCTTCGGCATCGACCGCCACCAGGCGGTGGACATCATGATGACCGTGCATCGCAAGGGCCTCGCGGTCGTCGGCGTGTTCTCGTTCGAGATCGCCGAGACCAAGGTGACGCAGGTGATGGACTACGCCCGGCGCAACCAGCACCCCCTGCAGTGCACCATGGAAAAGGAGTAGGGCGACCGCCCTCCCCGCATGACGAATCGCGACCGTCTCGCCATCGCCGTGGAGAGCGGCACGCTTGTGCTGCCCGAGGGCGACATCGCCGTCCTCCGCGCCGAGCCCGGCCCCTTCCTCGACCTCGTCCCCGACCGGGCGATCTGCGAGCAGGCGTTCCGCCCCACCTTCGACGCGCTCGCCCGGGCGAATCGCAGCGTCGAGCCGCGGCTCCCCGACACCACCCGCGCCGCCGCGGTGGTGGTGAACCTCGGCCGCAACCGCGCCGAGAACCTCGGCAACGTCGCCCGCGGCCTCGGCATGCTCGCCGAGGGCGGCTTGCTGATCGTCGCCGGGGCGAAGGCCGACGGCGTCGACGCCCTCGCCCGCCAGGTGACCCGCGCGTTCCCGCTGATCGGCGGCAGCTTCGTCAAGGCCCACGGCCGGGTGCTGTGGCTCGACCGGCCGGCGGTCCTTCCCGGCGTCACCGCCGAGTGGGCCGACGCCGCCCGGCCGCGCCCCAACGCCGAGAGCTTCCTGACCGCCCCGGGGATGTTCTCGCCCGAGCACGCCGATCCGGGCAGCCGCCGGCTCGCCGCCGAGCTGCCCGGTCGGCTCGGCGGCCGGGTCGCCGACCTCGGCGCCGGCTGGGGCTGGCTCGCCGCCCAGGCGCTGGCGACCAATCCCGCGATCACCGAGCTCGACCTCTACGAGGCCGACGCGCTGGCGCTCGACGCCGCCCGCGCCAACCTCTCCGACCCCCGCGCCCGCTTCCACTGGAGCGACGCGACCGCGCTCGGCGCCGGCGTCGCGCGCTACGATGCGGTCATCGCCAATCCGCCGTTCCACCATGGGCGCGCCGCCGAGCCCGACCTCGGCGCCGCCTTCATCGCCGCCGCCGCCCGCATCCTGAAGCCCGGCGGCTCGCTGCACCTCGTCGCGAACCGCCAGCTCCCCTACGAGGGCCCGCTCGCCGCCGCGTTCCGGCAGGTGGAGAAGCTCGACGAGAGCGGCATCTACAAGGTGATCCGCGCCGATCGGCCGATCACCGCGCGGTAGCCGCCTCAGCCGAGCCGCGCCGCCACCGCCTCGGCTGCCGCCAGATCCTCCGGCGCGTTGACGTTCAGGAAGCCGTCCGCCTCCGGGAACGGCGCCTCGACCGCGCCTTTCCCCGCCATCCAGTCGCCGACCCGCCGCGCCCCCGCGGCGATCCCGGCTGCAAGCGCCTCGCGCTGCGCCACCGGCCAGCGCCCGAACGTCGGATGCCGCCGCCCGTCGGGACCCGTCGCCATGGCGAACGGCCCCGCCGCCGCCAGGCGCGCCGCGAGATCGCCCGGCACGAACGGCGCGTCGCCCGGCACCGTCACGATCGCCGCGGCGCCGAGCTCCGCCGCCCGGTCGAGCCCGGCCAGCACCCCGGCGAGCGGCCCCGGCAGCCCCGGCGCCCCGTCCGCCACCACCTCGAGCCCGAGGGAGGCGAATCGCGCCGGGTCGCCGTTCGCGTTCAGGATCAGCCGGTCGACCTGCGGCTCGAGCCGCGCCACGATCCGCGCGAGGATCGGCCGCCCGCCCACCGGCCTCAGCCCCTTGTCGCCGCCGCCGAGGCGCGACGCCCGTCCACCCGCAAGGATCACCCCGACGATCACGCCCAAGCCCCGGTTGTCAGTCCCGCCGCCCCGAGGATAGAACGGCGGCACCCGGCGGCCCAGCCCCGCCGATCGGAGGCAAACCCCGTGGACGACGATCTTCCCGACCTCACCCGGGCCTTCCGGCTCGGCATCCGCGACGGCCTGCCGTTCCTGATCGTGATCGTCCCCTTCGGCGTCCTCTTCGGCGTCCTCGCCGGCGAGGCGGGATGGAGCCTGACCGAGACCATGGCGATGACCATCCTCGTCATCGCCGGCGCCTCGCAGTTCACCGCGCTGCAGCTCCTCTCCGAGCACGCGCCGCTCCTCATCGCCATCGTCACCGCGCTCGCGGTCAACCTGCGGCTCGCGATGTATTCCGCCTCGATCGCCCAGCACATCGGCGCAACGCCGCCGCTCGCGCGCGTCCTCGCCGCCTACTGCCTCACCGACCAGACCTACGGCATCTCGATGACCCGCCTCGCCCTCGGCCCCGAGCTCACGCCTCGCGAGCGGCTCGCCCACTTCCTCGGCGGCGCGGTGCCGGTCTGCATCCCCTGGTACTTCGCGACCTGGCTCGGCACCGCGCTCGGCAGCGCGATTCCGCCCGCGCTCGCCCTCGACTTCGCCGTGCCGATCACCTTCATCGCCCTCGTCGGCCCCGGCCTGCGCACGCTGCCCCAGGTCGCCGCCGCCCTGGTCTCGGTCGGCGTCGCGCTGGCGCTCGCGACGCTGCCCTACAATCTCTGGCTGCTGATCGCCGCCCTCGCCGGGATGACCACCGGCGCCCTCACCGAAATCTGGCTGGAGCGGCGGGGATGAGCGACAGCGCCCGCATCTGGATCCTGATCGCCGCCGTCTCGGCCGGCACCTTCCTGATCCGCTATTCCTTCATCGGCCTCGTCGGCGACCGGGCGATCCCGCGCTGGGCGGCGCGGATGCTGCGCTACGTGCCGGTGGCGGTGATGCCCGGGCTCGTCGCCCCGCTCATCGCCTGGCCGCAGGCCACCGGCGGCGAGACCGACCCCGCCCGCCTCCTCGCCGCGCTCGCCGCGCTCGGCTTCGGGATCGCCACCCGCAACGTCCTCGCGTCGATCTTCGGCGGCATGGCCGTCCTCTACCTCGCGCTCTGGCTGGTCGGCTGAGACGGCGGAGGGGGCGCGCCCCCTCCGCCTCCGGGCTCAGTAGCCCTTGACCACGTCGATGACGAGGACGTCGACCTTGTCCTTGCAATCGCCGGCAAGCTTTTCGTGGATCTGGTCCGCCGTCAGCGCGTTCTCCTTCGCCATCTGGCTGGTCTCGGCCTCGAGCGCGGCGATCGTCTCCATCTGCTTGGCATTGTCCATCAGCGAGTAGTCACCGCAGGTCACCTCTTCGGTTTGAGCGAAGACCGGGCCGGCGAGCGCACCGATGATGGCGGCCGATACGAGAAGTTTCTTCACGACGAATGTCTCCCCAGATTTGCAACGCGACCAAAATTGGCTGCGCGGGAGGCACGTTAACCGATCGCTCGGCGGTTTCCACCCGGATTCCGTCCGGTTCACGCCACGGGCAGCATCCGCCCCTCGGCATCCGAGACGAACGCGAGGTCGAGCAGCCGCTGCACCTCGGCCGCATGGCGGAAACTCGGCTCGCCGTTCTCGCCCGAGAGCAGCGCGATCAGGAAGCGCGTCTCGTTCCGCGGCGTCGGCGGGCATTCGAGCGGCCGCCAGCTCTGCGTCTCGATGTCCGGCCCGAGGCAGACCTCGAGGCTCGAGTCGGTCGAGTTCGCCCAGACCTTCAGCGCCCCGGTCTCGCCGTGGATCATCAGGTCGAGGTCGTTCGCCTTGCCGGTCGCGTAGCGGCTCATGTGGATGACCCCGAGCGCGCCGTTCGAGAACTCGGCCGTCATCGCCACGCTGTCGTTCACGTCGAGC
>Ga0075163_10009273_pt1 | contig 12924 bp, 10 predicted proteins | sample JI1023141ADNA_FD_71478 | JGI IMG/M metagenome (GOLD analysis project Ga0075163, IMG submission 71478) | Wastewater effluent complex algal communities from Wisconsin, to seasonally profile nutrient transformation and Carbon sequestration -... | ecosystem: Engineered > WWTP > Effluent > Algae...
CTTAACTATTGATGAATATCAAGTTTTTTCTAAAGATACTATCATAAAAAAAAGAAATTTTTTATTTGGAATAAATAATTTGCTTTGGGAACTTATTGAATGGAGCGAAAATAATAAGGTTGAATCAGTTTTATTAAAATCGTTAATCTATGAAAAATAAAAATCAAAAAATTTTTGTTTTTGATGTTGGGAATACATTGATTGAGAAACCGAGTAATTGTATGGTTCAAACATTAGCTGATGATTTAATTGCTTTGCAAGAAAATGGAAATATCATTGGTGTTGCAACTATGCGAAATATAGCAATGCTAAATGAACTTCTTATACAAGTTAAATTTGATTTTATAATTGCACTAAACGGTGCTTATGTTGAGTGTGAAAATCAAATCATAATTGATAGCCCTATAAAAAATAATGAGTTGACTGAAATTTTAAAAGTAATTGATAAAAATAAAATCGAATGCAAACTTTATACTAAACACGAAATTCAAACTTCTATCAGACAAATTGAAACTGTTTATGGAATTGAATTAAGAGAATGTTCAGAAGTAATAGACACTTTGAAAAAGGAATTTCCATCATTTGTCTTTCATGTTTGGGAAAAAGGAAAAACTTGCGATATTCACAGTATAGATGTTTCAAAAAGTATTGGAATGCAAAAAGTATGTCATTTTTTTGACATACCTTCTCAAATGAGTACAGCTTTTGGTGACGGATTTAATGATATTGGTTTGTTTAAATTGTGTGGAATTTCAGTAGCAATGGGTTCTTCACCACAAGAATTAAAAAGATTAGCAACTTTTGTTACTAAATCAGTTGAAGACAATGGTGTAAGTTGGGCATTGAAAAACTTTATATTATGAAAATAATCTTGTTTGCAGATAAATTACCACCTGAAATTGGAGGAATGGAAACACACGCAAAATACTTTGTACAAAAATTTTCAAAAAGTAATGATCTAACTATAATTTCAAATAGAAATGGAACAAATGTTATAGTAAATACAGATTACCAAATTATTAAAGAAATTGTACTTTTTGACGTATTAAAATCATTTGAAAATGAAAAATGTATTGTATTCTACAATAGCGGGTTTTGGATTGAGAATTTTATTGAAATAAAGTTATTTTTAAAAAATGCAATTTTTATTTATCGAACTGGGGGTAACGAAATATTCAAAGCACCATTATCTTTACAAATTGATAGCCATTCCGAGAGACAAGATTATTGGGTGAAAGTTATAAATCAATGCATAGACCATTTGATTGCCAATAGCCAGTTTACAAAACAACGGTTGATTAAATTGGGTATCAATGTTGAAATCCTAAGGTTAATTTCTGGAGGCATTGATGCGTCAAATATTCAAAAAGCAATAAAGGAAAAACAAAAGACAAGAGAAAAATTAAAATGTACCCAAGATGATAAGTTGATAGTAGTGTGTTGTCGTTTTGTACCTTATAAAAGAATAGACTTTTTACTTAGATCATTTAAGCATTTGAACAAATATTACAAAATTATTTTTGTTGGAGATGGTGAGTTACTAAATTTGTCAAAATTAATGGCAAATGAAATGAATTTGAATGTCAAGTTTCTAGGAAAATTATCACACGAAGAAACACTAAATATCATTGCTGCAGCTAATATCTACTGCCAAGCAAGTACTGATTTACTTGTTAATGTGAAAGGGGGGAGTTATGTGCATACTGAATGTATGGGTAGGAGTTTGATTGAATCAATTTGTAGCGGAATTAGGGTTGTTGTTACTAACTGTGGTGCTTTAGAAGAGTTTATAAACTCTACAAATGGAAATTTGGTAGATGGTAATGAAATTGAATTTGCATTACAACTTGAACATTCACTCTCTTTGCCTAAAATAGATGAATCACTAACACAAAACTATATTAAGAAGTATTGTTTTGAAAATGTCTTCAGTCAATATGAAAAACTGTGGTGCTAAGAAAATATTACTAATAACTGGAAAATTTCCAGACGTTACTTCTGATATTGATGGGGGGAGTATAATGGTTTCCCATTTAATTGAAGCTTTAAAGGGTAAATGTACTCTTGATGTTTTATTTACAAGAAAATACAATACGAATTTTATAAATTTAGAAGGTGTTACAAATGTAATTTTTCTTACAAATAAATTTAGAAACACAAATAAGTTTTTACGTAGATTGGCAAATATAGAATGGAATAGTATAGAAATTTCTAAACTCATTCCATTTTACGATAGAGTCATTATTATTCATTGTAGTAAAGCATTTGGCTTAGAAAATTTATCTATAGAATCATTGTGCAAGATTATTTTATTTCCAATGTTTTTAACATCATCATACAAACGTTCGAACGAAATAGTACCATGCGAATATACAGAGAGAGAACAAAAAATATTGAATAAGATTACAAAAATTATCACACCAAGTCAATCAGAAAAAAATGATATCAAAATTGACTACGATGTATCAGATAATCGAATAATTGTAATTCCGCGAGCAATTAACTCTTTAATTAAAAGCAAAGTAAGAGATGAATCAAAAGCTAATAAACTAATATATATTGGCTCAATAAAAAAACAAAAAAGAAATGATGAAGCGATAGTCTTACTTTCCAAACTTAAAGCAATGGGAATAAAATCTCATTTATATTTGGTGGGTTCTATACAAGATGAAGACATTTTCTCAAATTGTTTAGATTTAATCAATAAGTTTGGGTTAGAAAACGATGTTACTTTTTGCGGTGTGCTATCCCAAAAAGAAATAGCAGAACTATTAAACGAAATGGACATAAATATTTCGTTATCACTTTGGGAAACATTTGGGAGAGGAGTTTTTGAAGGTTTATGTTCTGGATTACCAACTGTTACTTTCAGATGGCATAAATGTTTGTCTGAATATACAAATACAAATAATGGAATTTCTTTTGTGCATGACATAAATTCAATGGCACATACAATCTTTTATTTATGTACCAATCCTTCTTTCTATAAAAGTCAATCACAAAATACAATTAAAATTAGGCATCAATTTTCATTAGAAAAACAAAAAAGGAGGTTAATAAAAGAAATATTATGATAGCAGAAGAAAGAAGTAAAAAAATTGTTATAGTCGTAGGTGCACGACCAAATTTCATTAAAATTGCTCCATTAATGCATTTACTTATTCATCAAAAATCAATTAAACCAATACTTATACATACAGGGCAGCATTATAATATAAAGATGTCAGGGCAATTTTTTACAGACTTAAGTATTCCATCGCCTGATATAAATTTGGAAGTTGGTTCCGGTAGTAATGTCATACAAATAGCGAGAATTATGGAACGTTTTGAAAATGTGTGTAAAAATGTTAAACCTGATTTTGTTTTCGTAGTAGGAGATGTTAATAGTACAGTTGCTTGTGCATTAGCAGCTGTAAAGTTGGGTATTAGTGTAATTCATTATGAAGCAGGACTAAGAAGTTATGACAGAAGTATGCCTGAAGAAATAAATCGTCTTGTTACAGATTCAATAAGTAATTTATATTTTACAACAAGTGATGATGCAACAGATAATTTAATTAAAGAAAATGTTTCAAGTAAAAAAATATTTATGCTTGGAAATTTAATGATAGATACTCTTATATCAAAGTTATCGAAAGCATTAGAATTGAAAATAAATTTTCAATTCTACGATGATAATAATAAATTTTCTTTTAATAGTGATCTTGAAGAAAAAAAATATGGTGTTGTAACATTACACAGACCAAATAACGTAGATTCCGAAAAGTATCTAAAAAATATAATACTAAATTTGGGAGAAATATCTAATAAAATACCTCTTATTTTTCCAATACACTTCCGAACATTAAAAAATATGCAAGAATGGAATTTGCTACAATTTGCAATGAATTATAAAAATCTATTTTTTATTGAGGCATTGAGTTATTTGAATTTTATACATTTACTTTACAAGTCATCATTCGTAATAACCGATTCTGGTGGTATTCAGGAGGAAACCACCTATTTAGATATACCTTGCTTAACACTAAGACCAAATACAGAACGACCAATTACTGTTTTGATCGGAAGTAATAAATTGACTACCTTTAAAAATTTGTCGAATGAAGTAAATTTAATTATTCAAGGGATGCCGAAAAAAAGAGAAAAAATCCCTAAATTTTGGGACGGAAAAACAGCAAAAAGAATTATACAACATCTGCAAACAATCTAAACCGACATAGTATCACTTTGTAATGAATAGAATTCGAATAGAATCTTATATTTAATGTACACTCAAATTTTACTTTCAACAAAGCCTTGTATTTAATTTTGTAACCTGTATCTTTGCTTAACATTAAATTCCGACTTGGGGTAAACGAGAGAAATCTATAAAACGACAAAGCCCACCAATTAGGCAGGCTTACATAGATTAGCTTTTATGCTAAGGGTATAAATAACAAACCCGGAGGCGTAACTACACGAATTGTGTAGACAGTGGTCAACCGGGACAATGATACAAAGGTACGCAATTTATTTGTTACAAAATTAATAAGTGAAATAAAGAATAGAGTTAAAAATTAAAATAATTACAGAATGTTTACAATTGATGAATATAAACGGATTTATTCAGTTCCAAGAATTGAAATTTATATTAAAGCTTGTCATGGAGATGAGAATAAAGCAATTTTGCTTTATGAAAAAAATCGAATAATCTCATCTATGCTTCAATCAATTTTAATAGAATTTGAAATTTTATTGAGAAATAAAATAGATAATCACTATATAAAAAAGTGGGGAGATGATTGGTTATTGAAATCAGCTCAAGTAAATGGATTTTTGACAAAAGATGAAAAAAATAAAAAAACAGCTGAGAAAATTATTGAGCAATTCAATAAATATGATTTGAAAAATCAATACAATCATAACAAATTATTGTCTGATTTACCTTTTTCAATTTGGGAGTATTTATTTGCTTATTCCCAATTTAGAGCAGGAGGTAGTTCATTATTAAAAATCTTTGAAAAAAAGAAACTACCAAAAATGACAACTCAAAATAAGGTCAAGAAAATAATTAATGCTTTTGTTAGACAAAGAAATAATACAAGTCATGGAAGTCAAATTTGCCTACTTAAAATGAATAATGGTGATTTTGAGATAAGCACGATACATTTACGTGAAATTTTGAAGGATGCTTCTGATATGCTCAATTGGATGAATATTCCTAATGTTTTAACTGAAACTTATATTGAAATTGAAAAATTGCTTGATGAATTAGATCTGTATAAATAACAAACCTGGATTCTTGACTACCCTGATAACAGAGTAATTCAGCGGAGATCCAGGACAATGCACAAAGTTACTCATTTTATCATTATTCAATCACAATCAAACCATATTCAAAAAGTATTTGTTGGAATCAAAAAAGGAGATAGAAAATGATTACTCAAAATATCGAAACTAATGGAATTGAAAAAATAATGGAAATGGTTACAAACGACCCCAATATTTTGGTTAAGGATAAAAGAGAAATTAAAATCATACTTTCTAAATATTTAACTGACAGCACAAAACCTAAAAAACATCTTTTAGATATTTTACGAGAACTACCCCTTCAAGACGTTGATTTATCTCGTTCCGATGCACCAGACCGTGAAATTGATTTGTAATTATGTATTTATTGGAATCTACTTAAACCCATTTTGAGTATTCTTACAAATCTACAAATCTACATTTCCACAATTCAATAAATATATAATTCCACAATTCTACAATTATATATTTCTACAATTACAGAAAAATGTATTAACTTTGCGACAAAATTAAAATCTATAAATCTACAATTATACATTTCTACAATTATATATTTATAGAATTCTACATTTACGGAATTATAGAATTATGCCTATTTATATTGGTCTTGTAAGTCAGAAAGGGGGAGTTGGTAAATCAATACTCTCAAGGACTTTGGCAAAAGAATATGTTTCTAATGGTTGGGAAGTGAAAATTGCGGATATGGATACTTCGCAATCAACCTCATTTAATTGGAATAGCAGAAGATTAAAAAATAATATTCTACCTAACTTGAGGGTTGAACAATTTAGAAGAGTTGAAGATGCTATAAAAATTGCTGATAGTTACGACTTGATGATTTTTGACGGCGCACCACACGCAACAAAGGAAACTTTGGATATAGCTAAAATTTGCGATTTGATTATACTACCCACTGGTATTTCATTAGATGATTTAGAACCGACTATAAAGTTAGCACATGAGCTAAAAAAGGAAGGCGTTAATCGAGATAAAATCGCATTAGCACTTTGCAGGGTAGGGAATAGTGAATCAGAAATTACAGAGGCAAAAGAGTATATAAGCAACGCAGGATATTTTCTTTTAGAAGGTGAACTATCGGAAAAAACAGGATACCGCCGAGCAATTGATTTAGGTAAGACACTTACCGAAACCACCCACACATCATTAAACAAACAAGCGAATATTTTAATCCAATCTATCATCAATAAAGTTACATCTTTAACAAATGGCTGAAGCACCTAAACCACCCAAAAAAACAAGCAAAGGTGAACCACCTTTGGAAATTGAAACGAGCGCAAACCTTAACAAATCTAACGAAGGTGATTTAGCACCCATGAGTTTTAAGGTCGCTAAAGAATTCAAAAAAGATTTCCGAGCTGAATCTTTGGAAGAAGAATTAAGCATGACAGAATTCTTAAAAAAGATATTCGAGCAATACAAAAAAATCAAATATGGAAATATAGAATTGTAGAAATATGGATTTATTAATTTCTACAATTCTATAAATGTAGAATTACGTAAATATATAATTGTATAATTATGTAATTGTAGATTTACAGAATTGTAGAAATTTGCACTTTTATCAAAACAAAAATATTATCAAAGTATGCCACAAAACAATGAAAGTTTTTCAATTAGAAACGGATTCATGCCTAAAAAAGTCATTCAAATTGAATCAGTTGATCAAATATTATTAAACAAGCTCAGTAATGTAGTACTGAGTAGCATATCTAATGATATGGATATGGATTTCAAAAGCTCGTTCATACATAATTTTTTAGAATTAAAATTTGAAGAAGTTGATAATTATCATTCCAAATTAACAGACGTTTTTACTACAAAATACGAATGGTTTAGAGTTTATGAATTGATAGAATTCATAATCAAATATAAAAAGGAATATATAGATAACTTACAATTAGAAACCCCTCTTCGTAGAAATACTGAATATTTGATTAATGAAAAGATGAATTCATTAATCAATTTTATTTCGAGTGTAAATTCTCTTTTAGAACAAGAAAACTCTGGCTATCGTATAATTGATGATTTAATTGTTCCTATAATTGATAAAACTGAAATAGAAGAAATAGAAAAAACATTAGATGATGATGATATTCATTTGGGAGCAAAAGATCATATAACGGAAGCATTAAAACTTTTATCAAATAAAGAAGTCCCTCATTATAAAGGGGTAATTCATGAATCTATCAAAGCAATTGAATCTATTTATAGACATTACTATGGAGGAAAAACGCTCGGCGAAGCTTTAAAGAAAACAAAAAATTTACCCGAAAGATTTAATGAATCTGTTGAAAAATTCTATATTGAAACGAATCAAAAAGATATAGGTATTCGCCATGCTCTAATGCTCAAAGGTAGAGAAATTGGTCAAGAAGACGCAAGATTATACATTGTTTTTGCGTGTTCTGTAATCAATTATGTGATAGAGAAAAATAGAAAGAATCCTATTTGATAGAAATCTAAATTTATGTATTTATACATTTCCATAATTCCATAATTATACATTTCTACAATTATGGAATTCTATAATTATACATTTCTATTACCCACCAATCTCCCCCACCGTCTCAACACTAACCCGACAAACTCTCATTAGTAAATCAATTACTTTTTCTTTATAATCTGAGAAACGGTAGGTGTTGAATTTTTCTTTAATCGTGGGATCGCTTGGAGTGGATTCTTTATATTGGTCGAGTATCCATTCTAAGGCTGAACGGTTTCCGAGCTTGTAAGTCCATGCTTCGGGAGGGATTCCTGAAAGGGTGGTTTGTGTATCAATGATGATTTCGCCTTTTTCTTTATCAGCTTTTAATTTTGCGACAGGCAAAAGATTTTCATTCTTAAATTCTTTGTCGTTTCTGATTAAGGGATAAGGTTCGATAGTTTCAAAATTGATATGTAAATCAGCTAATTTTCTACCCTTTTTTGACCAGCTCCAAAAGTCATCTTGAAACGGAATTCTTGGGAAATCACGTTTTAAGTTTTGCTCATACTTTGCCCGATAGTCAGGGCAATGCAAAACACCATACACATAATAAAAAATATCATCTTTGCTTATCTCATTGTTTGCATACTTTTCTCTAAATTGATTCAATCCCCAGTCCGTTATATTATCTATCCTCTCTCCATCAGAGGCGTAACGATACAAGGGGAGGCATTGACTATCTCCAGTAAAATGTAAATCAACTATTTCATCAGTCATTAAACAATGAAATAAATTTTTATTCCCCAGTGTATTTACTGAGATGGTTAAGTTGTTAGTTTTTATGCTATTCTTTATTTGCGACCAACCATAAGTTCGACCATTAAAATGTTTATCATAAAAAAAATATTTTTTTACAAATGGTCGAAATGAAGAAATATAAAAATTTTCGATTTCAAATTTTTTCTGAATGCCTCTTTTAAGGTAACGAGTTAAATCACTATCCCAAAATACATTTTCGGAATCAGTTTTATTTATTCTACAATTTTCATAATCCTGAATCATGAAATTGACTTTATCTTCTAAACTTTCTTTTGAATAATCATAATTCCATTTATCCCTATGTGTCGCAATTCCTAAGCTAAATAATTCAAATATGGCACATTTACTTTTTCCAGCCTTAACATCTTTATCACAAATCGGGATTAATTCCTCCCAATCATTTTCAGTTAAATTCAGCCAATTATAATTTTCATCTGGAAAAATACGCTCAAATTCTATTTCATTAAAACGCTCTAAAGATTCAATCCATTGAAATTTTTCTAATCGAGTAGCTCTAATATCGCAAGGGTGAATGTAGTGTATTTCACAAGGTTCTTTTGTTTTAGATTTTCCCTTTTTACGAATTAAGAATATAATTGAAATTCCTACCGCTGCCGCTATTCCAAAAATAGTATTATCTTCATTCATCCATATTCCATCTTTACCAGATAGTTTACGAATATCACCACCTAAATCAATGATATAGGCGTAATCAAATTCTTGTGAAATACATTTTCGCACCCCATTAAACGCCCTGCTATCAATGTAGGAACTATTGGTTATAAATGAAATCATACCTTCGTCATCAATGCGATCACTCGCCCAACGAATAAAACGAACATACATATCATAAACTACAATTTGATTTTGTGCTGTACCTTGTTTGATATAAGTATCTTTTATTCGTTTATCGACATCAGCATAAGGTCGGTTAGGATTTCGCATATTGAAATTCGCTTGCCTTGCATTATAAGGGGGATTTCCAATAATGACAGAGATTTTACGTTCGTTTTGGACTTTAACCCGCAAAGCATTTTCAGCTACCGAGTGATGAAATAAAGATAATTCTTTGCCAAAATAAGACGTTGCCCCCGTGTTATCCAAAGTATCAACCAAACAAATATGCTTAAACTCAACATATTCGCCCATTTTAGCACGATAAGTATATTCAATATTGAGGTTTGCAATATAGTAGGGGAGCAAACCTAATTCGTTTGCATGGATTTCATTTTTGTATTTATGAGCTAATTTGTTTTTCGGTAGGAACTCAATTAAATCAGTGATAAATGTTCCAGTCCCAGTACAAGGGTCTAAAATCTCTACTCCAGAAGAAGCTAATTGTTTGCTAAAATATTTGCCCAAAAGTTCGTCCGTTGCCTTAATCATAAATTTTACGATTTCATTAGGCGTATAAACCACGCCCAAGCGGTCAGCCGCTTTCGGATTATAGGCTTTATAAAACTCCTCATAAACGGCTTTTAGAATCTTTTGTTTTTCGTCGTGGTTATCAACTTGAGAAGCGTGCGCCTTAATGGTGTTATAATAAACAGCTACATTTTGCACCAGATTACGTTTTACATCACCTTTCAAAAATGTATTTTCCATTTCACGCATTAATTTTGCGACGTTATTTTCATCGTGATATTGGTCGTCGTCAAAAATCCGCTTGAAAATATCCTCAGATAAAACGTGTTGCATCAACATTTCGTCCACGTCCGCACCCGTTAAAGTTTTATGGATTATAGATTGACAAAGCTCCAGAGTTGAATTATGCGTTCGTTGAAAAGCCTCATTTTCAATATGTGCTTTCTCAATCATCTTGCGGAGGGTTTCTAAAATGTTGGGTAGTTGAGTATTAAAAACTTTTATAGCTTCTCGAAACTCAAGTACAGCTCCACGCTCATAGGAAACTAAAAGAGTAATAATTTTGTGCAATTGGTCATCGTCGGAAATATCAATTTCCATTTCACGCTTACCAGCAACAAACAAAACGCCTTTTTTGCCATCTTCAAAATAAATATTGTCATCGGGATAACCACGTTTGAATTTAGCTATAATTTCATTTTCTAAATTGTCTTTGCTATCCTTTGCCTCCCAGTACCCATAGGGAAACCGTAATTTATCTATCAAAGCACCATCAACAGAATTAGAAAAACCTTTGGCTTTAAAACCATATTCATTGATAAGAATTAATTTCTTAGGTTCTGCATACGTTCTGATAAGTCTTTCAGTAGCAGGTCGAACTTGTAATTCATTCCCTTTTGAAAGACTTAAATATTCGTCATATTCTTGACGAAATCTTTGAATGGCGTTTATGTTCATAATGGACTTAATTTGAAAAAGCAAAGGTAATAAATTAATAAATACCTTATTAAAAAGACCCTTTCACCACCCTGCAGTCAGCCTGCATTTCCATTTCGGCAGCCTGTATTCAGCCTGCAGCAGCCTGTATTTACCCTGAAATTCCGTTTCCTTAACCTTTCATTAGCCTACATTAACCTTTCAATTCCCTACATTTCCATTTCCTTAACCTTTCAAGACCTATTTTTAGCTGTTATCTTGCTGAATTTTGGAAAATACAAGCTGTTATCATGTTGTTATCATGTTGAATTTAGTTGTTATCATGTTGAATTTTGGAAATTTTCAAAGTACCGTGTCATATTTAGGAAGGTGTTAGGTATAATATTACGGAAAAATATCATCTTTCAGCGAAGCATCGGTTCAAGATGCTCTTTATAAATCGGATTTTAGAGAATTGCCGTAAAGAAAATGCGGTTAGCATTTTTAGGCAATTGGATAAAATCTCCATATTCAAACGTGGTTTGAACGTTTGAATTACTTCTTAGATTAGTTGGGTGTAAAATGTAAAAATATGAAAGTGTTGGGGAGTGAGGTGGCTGTGTAAGTAAGTAAAAAAATAGCTATTTCATAGTCTAAATAGCTATTTCAATTTGAAAATAATTCTATGTAAATGAATACAAATTTCAAAGATACTTGCTTTTAATTAAAACACCAAACTAAATAGAGAGCCAAATCTCAAAACCAAGTTTTTCGATTTGTGATTGCATTTTTAATTTTTGCCAGCTATCGCTGGACGTTAACCACTCAAAAATTAAAAATATGTTTCAAAAGAGCAACTCGAATCAAGCTTCAGGAAAGATTTTGCACATTTATTTAAAATAAAAGTAGAAATAACTAACAATTAATAGTAATCAAGATACTTTCAACTGATTTTTTGAAAAAATGATTTATCTTTGTGCTTGGAATTTATATAGTTGGCGAGAAATCAAAAACATTGGAAGTATAAATAAAGAAAGCCCTCCGATTGGGAGAGCTTCAATTTCTTTTTAATCATTCATTTAGCCCCATAGTTTTGGTCGACGAAAAGGCAAAAATGAATTTAAGTGCCACATAAAGTAATGCAGTACAAAGGTACGATAATTTCTCAATACGAGAATGTTAAAATTGAATATAAAATTACGCTTGCTAAAAGTGGAATAGTAAACTATTGTAACGTACCCGTTACAATTTACAATCAGCCCCTATCCTATCTCAATAAGATAACGGATAAAATACCTACTGCTAAAACTATTCAAGAAATCTTTATCCAAATTAAGACAGGTGCTAATGGATTAAAAGAGAAATCTATTAAAGTCAGAGAACTTGATGATAAACTAAGGAAATTAGAAATAAACTCAAAGGAATATACACAAACTAAAAATGAGTATGACAAGCTAAAAAACACTTTACCAGCCATAATAGCGCAAGAATTTGAGGGAGGGCGTACTCTAAAACATCTAAAGCAATTGCTACCATTCATTATGGTTGATTTAGATGATTTTGCTAATCGAGAAGAGATAGACAAAATTTTTAATCTCTTAAAAGATTGTCCCTTTGTCTTTATGTTATTTCGCACCGGGAAAGGAATCAGAGCTTATATAATTTGCAATGACCTTTCAGTAGATAATTATAAAGCAAAATGGAAAATAGTTAATGGATATATTACTCACATAACTGGCTGTAAATATGACAAAGGAACGAACGATATAACCCGGGTATCGTATTTATATTACGATCATGAGGCTGTTTTGAATTGTGATGCTATTCCATTCCCAACTCACAGAATAACAGACATACCCAATGAAACTCCCGCCAAATGGGAAAAGGATACTGAAATATCTATTACTCAGTTTGATGTCGCAACTTGCATCAGCTACATTAAAACTGCTAAATTTCAGAAATTCGATAATCAAACCTTCCTTGAATTTTATAAACCTAACCAATACTCAGATGCAATTGTCTTTATTTCTTCAAGGCTTAATCACTTAGGCTTCGATGTAAATTGCGCTATAACCGCTCTAAAACACGTT
>Ga0075163_10009274_pt1 | contig 12924 bp, 11 predicted proteins | sample JI1023141ADNA_FD_71478 | JGI IMG/M metagenome (GOLD analysis project Ga0075163, IMG submission 71478) | Wastewater effluent complex algal communities from Wisconsin, to seasonally profile nutrient transformation and Carbon sequestration -... | ecosystem: Engineered > WWTP > Effluent > Algae...
ATTAATAAAGCTAGTCTTTCTAAACTCCAGATTAGAAAGACTTGCCTCAAGGCGGCGTGGGTCCTTGTCCTGCCATTTCAAAATCGCAAATGATTGGGCCAATCATATAGTAAGCTATACAACAACCTGCAGCCAGCTATAGGATAGGCCAGCTCTTAGGAGAGTCCTGCGGCTTTTTCCTGAACGCTGAAAACCAAAGAGAAGCATAAATAAATAAAGTATCATTGATCAAATCCTTTTTTTTTTGATCAATAACAATCAATGTGTGGTGTTATTATAATTCGAAAATTATAATTTTCGAATTAAACCTCCACCATTTTTACCTCCCTTTTCCATCACCATCAGGGTATGCAGTCAGTTCCAATTTTTCCCTTTTTATCTCTTAAATATTATCTATATCTTTGAACTTATAGTTGTAGTATTTAATATCTATTGCATATATTTTTTCTACTAATGCTTTGATCTTATCATCATAAAAACAGCTATATTTTTTCGGCATGATTCCAATATCATTATATTTTACATGGCCTATGAAAATATTGATACTCGCATCTTTTACTGCATGATGTACGCTTTTCTTGTCATCTATTCTAAATTTAGTACCATAATGAGTATTGATCTCATCCAGTTTTGATTGTCCAAATTCCATCTTGTAATATCTTGTCACATATGATTCCTCTCCTAGAATATATTGAGCATAACAATGCTGAATCGCATTACAGTCTTTTATTAGGTTCTGATCAATTCTCATAAGATATTCATAAAAACTAATATTCATATATTCTGGTTCATACTGATTTATACAGTAATGATGATAAGAAGACACTGCTCGCCTATATGGATTTACTATGGTCTTTAGGATAAACCAAGAAGATAGTTCCTCTTTGGGAGGAATTACACGATTCTTATTATATATATCCGCCCTGTAACAGTGTATGAAGGGGTTATAGGTTAGAGCTTCTTCCAATAATCCCATAGTTTCAAACATCATTTGACATGCTATTGAACAAGCCGCCCTAGGAGTCCACAGCAACATGACCTTCTGTTTATTATCATGAACTGATGCAAAAAACATTCCATCGATACTAATTTTCCATTTGTTAAAACTTTCCAATTTCAGATTCTGAAGTTTATTACAATCAAGATACTTGTCATCAAAACCATTTTCACATCCATGCAGCTCAAACCTTTTCTTTTCACATTTTTCCCCTTTTTGTTCGATTTCAATAACTTTTTTTTCAGGTAATGCTTCTTCAAGTTCTTTAAATTGTCGAGCTTTAATACTATTATTGGGATGGAGATTGGAGCCTGTTAACAGTTCAACAGTTTCAGTAATTATCATTCTTCTAATATTAATTGACATAATTAATGAATATTTTCCAAACCTTTTTTAAGATATCCTTTGAAACTGTAAAAAACGTTGGTAAAATTTGATATTTGTTTCGAATATCTGATCTTTCATCATTTAAGCCAATTAGTCAGCCAATTAGTCAGCCAATTAGTCGGCCAATCATGAGTGATGATGACTATCTTTTAGCGAACGATAACAAGAAGAAGAAGAAAAAAACTTCCAGAAAAGCCAAAGAACTCCTTGATATGGGTACTACTAATGACCCAGATCAAAATGCCTATGCCGAGCAGATCACGGATGATGGTTCCCGAGACCCAGTCTCCTTTTCTGAAGAAGCTCCTCAAGGTAAGACCTTCATAAAATTGGAACCACAGCAAACCTTTATAGAGGGTTTGAAAGGCTTGGATCCAAGTTTAGTCACTAATTTTAAAGGTCGTCATGGTCTTTTTAGTAGATATACCGTCTTGCCTGGTCATATGGGTCTTGGATCAAAGTATGGACAGACAAAGTTCTTTCCACCAGGCAACTATTTCTGGACTGGTATTGGTGGTAAGTGGAATGGTTCGGTCGAGTTACAAAAGACTGGTGAAGACATTAGAGTAACTAATGGTGAAGTTACACTTTTAAGTTTAACGGAAAATCAGGTTGTGATAGTCCAAATAGATAAGAATCAATATGTCATCGGTTCTGGTCGATACATTATTCGTCAGCCAGCCAGAATCGAAGGTGAACCCATCGATTTACAACATCTTAAGACCGAACATAAGACTACTATCATTACCGAAGGTGGTGAGGAAGTCGTGGAAATAGATAGCAAAAATTCAGAAAGTCGTAAGGGTCGCACCAAGTACAAAGACAAGCAAATTACTAAGGAAGTAACCTGTGGTTGGACTGAACAACAAGGCGCTATCTGTGTTATTAGACCTGAACCAGGTTTCCGCTATGTCATTCAGAATGATAACAGTTTCAAAATCGGCAGCGAATTCACCATTGCTCGTGGTTCATCCAAGTTCCTCCAATTCCTTAACTTCTTGCAGCAATCCAGAACTACTCGAACATTCGCCTTTCTCTCCAAAGATTTTCAAGACGTCCGTGTACGTGTTCAATTAACGTGGCAACTTGTTGATGGTGTTAAGTGGTTACGTAACGGTCGTGCTTATGAGGATCCTTTTGATCTTTTGGAAGAAAAGGCCGAAGCCGCCTTTCGTGACCAAATTGGTGGTCTTAACCATCTAGAAGCTCTGGCTCAGAAATCAGATGGCTTTTCGGATATGGAAGCTAAGGTATTGCCAAAATTAGAGGCTTCAGCATCAGTAGTTGGTGCTAAACTTTTAGGTATGGAAGTTCGTGAATTAAGTTTCCCATTAATCGAACAACGCGAACAGACCCTTGCAGAAAAGGAGGTTCAAGCTAAGGAAGCAATCAGAGAGCGTCAAATCGATATTGAAACAAGAAAATTGGAAGACCAAAAGGTTGCTAACCAAGAGATGGCCGAACAACAACGTAAGTTACAAGCTAACAAGGCCGAAGCTGAAGCATTATCTATTAATGATATGCGCAAATTGGCCGAAGTTGAAGCAAAGAACAAACAGAAACAAGCCGAAGTTGATGGTGATGCCAAACGTGAAATGGCTAAATTAGAAGCCAAGAAAGAGCAAGAGAAGATCCTTGCCGAGACCGCCGTTCTTAAGGCAGAAGCCGAAGCCAATGCCAAGAAACTCGCTGCTACTGCCGAAGCTTCCTCGTTCTTGGAGGTCGCACGCGCCAAGAATGCGGCACTCCTGGAAGAAGCCGAAGCAAAAGCTCAAGCTGCAAAGAAGATGGCTGAAGCCTTGAAGATGAATGATCGTTTGATCGAATTGGAGAAGGCCAAACTTGATGCACAGGTAGAGATTGAGAAGGCCAAGGCTATGGCAGCTTTTGCGACCAATCCACAGGCCTTGTTTACGGCCGAGGTTGCTCGAGATTATGGTCGAACACGTATGGGCTTCGCTCCACAGGAATTTATGCCCGCACTATCCGTAACACAACCACAAGCTTCTAATTCCCGACATGCCTCATAATAGCCTATAAAACTGTTAACTTCGACGACTAAAGTACTTCATCAAACCTTATCTTTACCTGTAAAATCCCTTTATACTTTTTATGTCTTTGCGGTCTAACTCATAGATAAGAGTTATTTAGTGATACTTATCATAGGGTTACAACAAGATCTGGTGTTGTAAAGATTTTGTCTATTTAAAAAGGGTTCGTTTTAAATAGATAAAATATTGGAGATAAGAGAAAGTATAGTGTCAGCAATCGCGACCATAAAAGCGGTTCCATTACGAAACTGCATCTATCGACTGCCCGACAGCATCACAACAATCTCTAAAGACAAAGTATTAAATGTCGAAGCTTACTTACTCATTTAACTCTTGAACGTTCTTGAAAATATTATCAACGTTTTCAATGTATTTCAACAAGTATCCTTGGATCTCACATGGCTTAAGTTTCTTATAAGTATAACCTGTATGTGGATCAATGATGGTTTCACAGAACTTATTGATCTTGTCATCCAGGAAATCATCATCTTCGCTGCCACTGGTATTACCGCTACCACTGCCATTGCTGCCGCTGTTACCGCTGCCGCTGCCATTGCTGCCATTGCTGCCATTACTAATGTTGTCTTCCTGAAATAAATCGTTATGATTATCTTTGTGATCGTTATTCTCGGCTTCTAATTTCTTATCGAGTTCTAACTTCTTTTTAATGAAAGACCGAACCATTTCCTCAATTTGTTCTCTGATACAGTACGTAAGTTCGAATTTATGATCTATGCGACCTGGTCGTAAGAAGGCCGGACCCAATCTATCAATATAGTTGGTGGTCATAACCGTTATAACACCATGTTGATTAGACATAACACCGTCTAATGCATTGAGAAGACCCGAATATGTGAGAAACTTCTTCTTTGTTGTCGTCAAGTTCGGCGCTGGACTCGAATCTGGTCTTACCTCTTCTGCATAGTCACCAACTGGTGTCTTTACATCGTCTTCTTTAACTTCGATCTTGACTTTCTCCTTATCAGCGAAAGCGGTATCAATATCTTCAAATAGTAATATTCTATTTTCCGATGAATTTCCAATCGAGTTTATCACATCTGATATGCTGTCGTCATTAATATCTTCATCATTTACATTAATTATGAAAATATCCATCTGAAATTCATATGCTAATGCCTTAACTACGGAGGTCTTACCAGTTCCTGGTGGTCCATAAAACAAAATACCTTTTTTATACGGAATTTGATAAATTTCATATAGAGTCTTAATGGTTTTAAAATTATTAATAGCATCACTAATTTCCCGTATGGTCTTTCTAGGAAGATAAATGGTATCAAAACTACGTATGTCCAATGTATAGTTTTGCCATTGGGTATTTTTAGCACTTCTCTTAAATATTTGTTTTGCTTTCTTCTTGTTTTTGTTCTTATTATTCACTGGTTCTACTTTCGAAGCAAACCAGGAATATAAGATTTCTGATAGTTTTTTCTTAGCTAAGATTGTACCAATACTTATAATAAACAAATCGGCTGTATAGTTGGCAACCTTAATCAAAAAAATGGTATTCTCGTATACGAAATAGTTTCGATAGGGGTTTGAACCATCAGTAGGATTAGCAAAAAATAAATCATGTTGCTTCTTAGTCAAAAACTTATTACTGATTTCAGTAATGTCGTTCTTGATGCCTAGACCTTGGTCATTTAGATTCAGATTACCTAGAAAGTCTTCCATTGACTGCTTACTCAGGTTGTTTAAATCACCTTTCTTCTTCATAGACATATTCAGATTTGGATTGAGCACTTGGCTTTCTTCAACATCATTTTGGGATGTTGCATATAGAGAATTGAAATCAGAAGCCTTACCTTCTCTAAATTTTATATACGTCAATCGTGAATTGTTATTATTACGTACCAGATCCCTAAATTTCTCAATTAGTTCCTCATCATTAACAAGAATGTGATAAGTATAATGCATCTGCTCCTTAAGTTTAAATCTCTTTTTCAGGAAGTCTTCCAAAATTGGTGAGTAATCCGTCTTTTCATCATAATCAACATTGAATGATATGAGTTTAATACTTATTTTAGGGCTTACATATATAGCCTCTTCTCCCTTACCATTATTATAAAAGGCCGAAGATAATTCAAACCTAATAAAATAGTCATTATGTCTAAACATCTTAGTTTCTTTGACATCTAAATCCAGATTTTCAGTCTGTTCCAACATTGAATCTTCTGATACATAGTTGAGTCTAAGCTTTTTACGTCTTTGATAATGATAATCATAGCTATATTTTGCACCATCCGATGTTTTTGGTTTTGTCAGATGCAAAAACTTATCCAGTTGGTCGTTTACATCAGATTTGACACTGTCATCGAATATAAGGCTTCTAAGTACATTAAACATCTTGTTTTCATTTTGATCAAGGACATAGTCCACCAAAACTTCTCCTTTGAGTTTCCTATCTAAGAAACGTTGGAAGAACGAAAATGCTTCGCCTAACAAATCTATTAGTAAATCTTTACAAATATTGAAAACAGTCATACAATACCCTATTAACATTGGTAATACAGTGATTAAAATAAAATTGTCCACTATGGGATAACCAGTAAGGGCCATACTTCCCATAGATGACTGAATATATGAAAGATCAAACATTATGACTTAGAATACCGAGTTAAGATCCCTTAACGAATCAACTGATATAATTCAAATTTTTATGTGTTTCGAAAATTCCATTTTCGTTCATACCTCACAGCTTTTTGTTCATACCTCACAAAAAAATCCTTAAAGAATCCAACACAAGAATTCATAAAGGCAAGGATACACCCTTATTTAAGAAGGTGATATACTCTTACTCAGAAAATTGATGATCACTTATTTTCATTCCATTAATGGAGGGAAAAAAGAGATAATGAGTGACAACCTGAGTGATCGAATATGGGGTGAAATAGGTAGATTGGACGATGAGATTGAGAAATATCAAGTAAAACTATCTATGTATAGACGTCACGTAAAGAGGTTAACAGATATCTTAAAGGATAACAATATTCCTATACCCGATCTGGAAGCTGAAGAAAAAGAGATCCGCAAAGAACAACTAACCAAGGAATTATCTAATTTTAAAGAAGATCTAGCTGACTTCCAATCTAGTCAAAAATCCTACGAAGCTTGTAAAAACAAGGATCCCCAAACATTAAATGAAGAAGAGAAATGGATATGTCAAAGATTTAGTGATGAAAAATGGATTACAAGGCATTTGTCATATGTCAACAAAAACATTAGGAAGATAGAGGACGAACTATCCAAATTGTAAGAATTATATTCAATCTATGTATGGATAAATATTGATTTTCATTCCTTACATACTTTAAGTATGCGGATTGGAGGAGAGAAGCTTGATCTCCCTGATAACATAGATCTATATCAAATCTTAGGTCTAGACAAATCTTTAAAACCTGATGCTCAAACTATCAAAAAGGCATATAACAAACTGACTTTGAAATTTCATCCAGATAGAACTGGTGGAGATCAGACTCAATTCATACTTATTAATCGAGCATATACTATTTTAAGTAATGAAGACTTACGAAAAGAATATGACAATTTCTTTATGGATCTTAAGTCATCTAATATAAAAGCTAAACATAATACTTCGACTAGTGATCCATTTACATCTTTCAAGGAAATATTTAATTCACCTAAAATTCAAGAGGAATTACGATGGATAAATGATATAATTAATAGTTCTTATCAACTATTTCAACAGATCAAAAAGACCCAAAGACAAACACATAGGTCTAATAAGTATACACCTGTTCAACCCATTGAAAATTTCGATTTTTCACAGGCAGACAATGATAGACGACCAATAACGGATGAAGATTTCGATGCCCTTTTAAATCAGCTCATGTCACAAAAGAGTAGAGATGATTCAAAACGTAAGAATTCAATTTCATCAAAAAAGCTACCTCAATCAGATACACAACAACCAAATTCAGCTAATCAAGATTCAGTTTTTCCTTATGAAATAAACGTCGTGGCATCTTTGAGACAATATCTTTTAAAAAGACACAAAAAAATTAAGGTGTTGTTGCCTAATAACGATACTAAAATCCTTACTGTAAAAATAAAATTGGGAGAACAGTGTCTGAAAGTATCAGAGACAAATGATTTATTATCTATTAAAGTAAAAATCGAACCTCTAGATACAACAAGTGGAACATGGTCTTTGCATCCTAAACAGAATAATAGAGAAAGAACGTGTCTAATTTTTAGAGCTTATGATGCTTTAAATAATCTAATTGTAAACAGCCCATTAACATATAAACTTTTATTCAAACTAACCGAAACCGAAAATTCTTCGCTAAAAATTTATTATGGTCAACATAAAACATTTGATGTAATTGTTTATTCAGATACTTTAAAAGTTCCTTTAGCGACGTTAGAAACCCCCTTAAAAGTTCCTTCTGAGTCACAGACATCTGAAGTTACGTTAGAAACTCCTTTAGAGAATTTGGAGATAATACACCTTTATGCTTTTAGATCAATAGAGGAATTATTAGATTATTAGTTTACTATTTTTTAGTTGTATTAGTTCTATCACATGTCGGCCAGCAGGCCGGTACGGACAAGTCCACGTTGTTGCTGGCGGCAAGCGGCCAAAGTGATTAAACGAAAGCCTTAGTCTTTATTAAATGAGAATCATTCTCATTTAATATGCAATCCATCGCTAAATATGCAATCCATCGCTAAATATGCAATCCATCGCTAAATATGCAATCCATCGCTAAATATGCAATCCATCGCTAAATATGCAATCCATCGCTAACTATTTTGGACTGTTGACACCTTAGAATTCGGTGAAAGCAACGGTATCACGTCTAAAGGATAACCAAAAACATAAAAAATTGATTGCAATTATCTGTTGATTTATTCTAGTTACAAGTTAGTGTCTGAGCCTCCAAGATGATTGTAATTTTATCGATTTTATTCCTACTCGTACTTACCAATCAAGTACAAGCTGATGAAACAAATTCAGTACAAGCTAGTAATAGCAAAAATATACAAAAAAATGTTCATCATAACAACCATAATCAACCCAATCATAATAATCACCCAGCCCATCATGGTAATACAAGTGTATTAAATAATGATAATCAATGTAACCTTCCTGGTGGTTGTGTGAACCCTGTTACTCCATTCCAATTTCCTGTTTTCGAAACAGTCGAACTTACTGAAGACAACCACGTAGTACTCAAGGGAGAAATTAATGAAGAAAGCATTTCAAAAGCCATCGTAGATATTTCTAATATTGCTGATAGTGATGAAATCATTCTCTTTATCTGTTCGCCTGGTGGTTCAGTTCTTGCGGGTAACAATTTCATCCAATTTATGAACTTCCTTAGACAGAAAGGTAAGACCTTCACCTGTGTTGCTGATCAGGCAGCGTCTATGGCGTTCGGTATTTTCCAAGCCTGCGATAACCGATACGTAACTCCTTCATCTATCTTAATGCAGCATCAAATGAGTGTGGGTCTACAAGATCAGTATGAAAACCTAAAGAATCGTATTACTCTCTTAGATGCTATTAACCAGCAAGCGATTGCTACTCAGGCTCATCGTATTGGGTTAACTGTCGAAGAATTTAAGAAGAAGGTGATCTCTGATTGGTGGCTGTATGGTCAAGATGGTGTTAGTCAGAATGCGGCTGATAAAGTTATTCAGGTTGGTTGTTCACAAGAGCTTCTAGAGGGAACTACGGAAGAAATAATCGAGTTCTTCGGTGCTACCTTCAAGGTAGTCTTTTCCAAATGTCCTCTAGCTCGTGCTCCACTCTCATTTACTGAAGCGAAAGGTCATGATACACGCCATGAAAGTTCTCATGTTAATTCAACCATTGATGTTCAGAAAGCCTTCTATGAATACTTGCAGACCCAGTTCCTGACTAACACAACGATTCGTCACTTCCTTTAAACACATAACGATTCGTCACTTCCTTTAAACACTAAATGGGTTTAATGTTTATTTAAAGATGTATAAAAAATGTAAGTTAAATATCTTACTTTGCTTACTTTGCTGGAGCAGCAGCAGCACCTAGTTCATTATCCAATAACCTCATAGCCACCTTATCATTTCCAAATGCTTCGAGTTTATCCATTAATGTCTGTAGTTTTCCTAGTTCTTCCTGCTGTTCTTGCATATATTTCATGGTAAGTTGATATAATAAATAATTACCACTTTTGGCTGCATATTCTGCAAGCTTACTACATTGGCTCGTAACTTCTACTTCATGATCATATGACTGGTAAATAATGTCATCTAATCCATCATATTCTTGTGGAGGCTCTACTAGTTTTGGTATTTTTGGTTTTATTCCCATATCTAACAAATAGTCTTTGGCCCATTGAGCATGTGTCATCTCTCCCTGTGAATCTGCTTCCCATTGTTTAGCAGCTCCCATGAAACCATTATCATTTAACCATACCGCCATAGCATGATAAAAACGCGCTGATTGTTCTTCTTGTTCAATGCGATAGTCAAGTAAAGCTATGAGTTCCTCATTAACAAAAGGATTAGTCCTTTGGTTCTTCTTTGTAGTTCTCTTGGAAGTTGTTCTTGAACTCATTTTCCAATATATCTAAATCATATATATTTTTATTCCTATCCTCTTATTGTAATTTTGCATATCTGAAACGAATTTATTCGCGTATCTGAAACATCAGAAAAATTAGCATTTTATCATTACCTATATCAAATAGGAAATGAATGATGGGATAGGTTTTAGGTTTGACAATACATTTGTACAAAATCTAGCAGGGCTATATCTCCCCTGGCATGCAAACTCGGTACCTAAACCAGAGTTACTAATATTGAATGAACGATTAGCTCAAGAACTCGGTCTCAATAAGACTGCATTAAAACAAGGATATGGAATCGCGATCTTAGCTGGAAATGAAGTACCGGAGAAGGCCAGTCCATGCGCCCAAGCCTATGCAGGACATCAATTCGGAACTTTTACAAAGTTAGGAGATGGGCGAGCATTGTTATTAGGCGAAATACTCGATCTTAACAATCATAGATGGGATTTACATTTGAAAGGTTCTGGTCGTACTCCCTATGCACGTCGAGGTGATGGTAAAGCAACTGTAGGACCCATGTTACGCGAATATCTAATGGGAGAAGCTATGTATAACTTGGGTATTCCCACCACTAGAATCCTATCAGTTATTGAGACTGGTGAAAAAATAAAAAGAGAATTGTTGGAAGTATTGAGCCATCCTTTCGAAGCTAGATTGGAATTTGAGAAATATGCTTATGCTGGAGATAAACCAGGGTCTTCTGGTAATGTTTGCTACAAAACTTACTGTGGTACTTAAAATTTAATTGTCAGAAGAGCCGTTATGTATTACTAGGAATACACCAAACAAAGCTAAGACGATACCAATAAACTGACTATTAGTTACTTTCTCACCGAAATAGTAAATAGCAAGAAGAAAAACAAACACTGTACTAAGAACGTTCCAATAGAAATTCATATTGCCTACTCCTTCATATCTTAGACTTAAGAGTAAGAAGATGGGAACAGTTGTGTATACCAGAATAGCAATCAAGAAACGCCAATGTTGTGTATAATTACTAAGGTAATAGCTTTTAATCATTGTTGAAGAGATCAAGTCACATATAACGAGAGCCAAGATAAACTTAGCATATCCTGGAATCTGTATCATCTATAGGTTCCTATATACTTTTTTAAGATTACTTTTCTATTTTTTCTTTGTTTTTATGACTTTTATCTTTCTTATGGTCATCTTTCTTATAATCATCTTTCTTATGGCTCTCATCTTTCTGATGCTTCTCGTCTTTCTGACTCGTTTTACGACTTTTTCCGCATGATTGAGTGGTCTTGTTACAGTCTCCATTCTTTCTGGAACCGTCTCCATTCTTTTTGGAACCATCAACCTTTGTTTTATTACAGGCTTCTTTTCCTTTATTAGTTCGAGAACCAGGTTGAACGGTACTGCATCTTGACATCTCAGTATTCTGACTATCTTGACTATCTGGATTATCTGGAGAGTTTCTAAGATTATTGGCCGATGACAGAAGGTATTTAGAGAATTCTTCTAAAACCCTGTAATTATTAAGATCGCCACAAACTGGAGTGATTTCGCCAAAGGAGATTTCATTATTAACACAATAAAAGTCGTATCTACAAAAAAGTGCATCATGTTTCTTGGCAAGTTTTTCAGCAATACTTATTAATTTAAAACGTATTTCATCCGAAGGAAGACCATCTAAAGGTGTTTTTTCTTCTATATAATCGAGAGCCTCAGGATGTTTGTATATATTTGTAATTGGTATTGGCTTCCAGTTTGCATCATATGAATTGGCATATTCGTCACGACCACGACGTCCAAAAATGCTGATTAGTTTTACTTTTTGATTTATAGTATACAATTTGTAATCTTGTGGTAAACCTCTTTCAGGATTACCGACAAATTCCTCAATAATTAGAGCAGATCCTTTTGCTTCTTCATCTCTCTTAAACATATGAATTATATATGATAGTACCTGACCTACATTCATATTGTAAGCATGGTGTCTCAGAATATCCTTATAAAAATAAGTGTTATTTATTCTCTTACGATGAAGACAAATAACACGTCTACCTTGATTTCCAAAAATCGCTTTCACTACAAAAGAATCAGTAGGTATTTGTCTTAGAATATCGCTTGTTAGCTCCCAAACAGAATATAGCTTCTTAAAGAGCTTAGGAACTAACAAATCATCTATACCTTCTACTAATTTATAGGCAGCTAACTTATCACCATCGCCGTGAGATCTAAACTTTGGATAGAGTTTTCTCCATCTCTGTTTCGAAAGAGCCATGAATTCCTTTAATTCATTATAGTACCTATGTCTCGAATGCATTTTTTTGGATATTTTTGCTTCTCTTATATATCTTTTGATATATTTTGTTTTTATTTCTGCTGCTCAGATATTGGGATCCCCGAATATGGGGGACTATTGGGATCTCCATATATGTGGAGCATGGTATGTCGGCTTTTTTCGCCCATGCGACAATCGCAGAAATGATACCGACCAGGAGCTGAACCTTATCGTAGTCATAGTCTAACGACTGCGCCACCGACGAAGTTGCAGCGGCGCTGTCGACGCCGGCAATGGATCATTTCTAAGATCCTTCGAATAACCGAAAATAAGCGAATGAATAATGATGGAGAATATGACTAAGATAGTTACCATCATATAAGCCGCTATGAATGATATAATATACTTTAACCCAGTATAGATGTACATATAAGGGAATATTAGATAGAATGATTATTAGTATGGATTTTTAGATCAATAGTCACTTTTTGATGAGCGCAACAATTCGTTGTAGATGTCACATTGAAAAGGACAAAAGACAAAAGACAAAAGACAAAAGACAAAAGACAAAAGACAAAAGACAAAAGACAAAAGACAAAAGACAAAAGACAAAAGACAAAAGACAAAAGACAAAAGACAAAA
>Ga0075163_10009276_pt1 | contig 12922 bp, 14 predicted proteins | sample JI1023141ADNA_FD_71478 | JGI IMG/M metagenome (GOLD analysis project Ga0075163, IMG submission 71478) | Wastewater effluent complex algal communities from Wisconsin, to seasonally profile nutrient transformation and Carbon sequestration -... | ecosystem: Engineered > WWTP > Effluent > Algae...
CAGTTCGGCAAGGGCTCGATCATGCGTCTCGGCGACGGCGAGGTCGAAAGCGACATCCAGACCGTCTCCACGGGCTCGCTCGGGCTCGACATCGCCCTCGGCATCGGCGGCCTGCCCCGCGGCCGGGTGGTCGAGATCTACGGCCCCGAATCCTCCGGCAAGACCACCCTCACGCTGCAGGTCGTCGCCGAAATGCAGAAGCTCGGCGGCACCGCGGCCTTCATCGACGCCGAACACGCACTGGATGTCACCTACGCCCAGAAGCTCGGCGTCAATATCGGCGAGCTGCTGATCTCCCAGCCCGACACCGGCGAACAGGCCCTCGAGATCGCCGACATGCTGGTGCGCTCCGGCGGTGTCGACGTGGTCGTCATCGACTCGGTGGCCGCGCTCACCCCGAAGGCCGAAATCGAAGGCGAGATGGGCGACCAGCTGCCCGGCCTGCAGGCCCGCCTCATGAGCCAGGCCCTGCGCAAGCTCACCGCCAACATCAAGCGCACCAACACCCTGGTGATCTTCATCAACCAGATCCGCATGAAGATCGGCGTGATGTTCGGCAGCCCCGAGACCACCACCGGCGGCAACGCCCTCAAGTTCTACGCTTCGGTGCGCATGGACATCCGGCGCATCGGCACGATCAAGAAGAACGACGAGGTGATCGGCTCCGAGACCAAGGTCAAGGTCGTCAAGAACAAGGTCGCCCCGCCCTTCCGCGAGACCCTCTTCGACATCCTCTACGGCGAAGGCACCTCCCGCGAGGGCGAGATCATCGACCTGGGCGTGCAGCACAAGTTCGTCGACAAGTCCGGCGCCTGGTACGCCTACAACGGCGAGAAGATCGGCCAGGGCAAGGACAACGCCCGCGAGTTCCTCAAGTCCAACCCGCACATCGCCCGCGAAATCGAAAACAAGATCCGCGTCGCCGTGGGCCTTCCCGAGATGGCGGTGATCGCACCGGCAGCACCGGCCGCCGCGGCCTGAGGCCGGCTCGCATCCCCACGCCTCACCATGGCCGCCAGCCTCCACGAACGCGCCCTGCGCTGCCTCGCCCAGCGGGAGCACTCCCGCGCCGAGCTGGCCCGCAAGCTCGGCAGCCTGGGTGAGGCCGACGAGGTGAAGGCCGAGCTCGACCGCCTCACCGAGCTCGGGCTGCTCTCCGATGCGCGCTTCGCCGACGCCTACGTGCGCGCCAAGGCGGCGCGCTTCGGCGCCTCGCGGCTCCGGCTCGAGCTGTCCCGGCGGGGCGTCAGCGCCGAGCTGATCGCCTCGAGCCTCGAAGACAACTGCACTGACGGCGAACTCCAGCGTGCCCGTGACATCTACCAGCGCAAGTTCGCCGAGGCGCCCCAGGACGCCCGCGACTGGGCACGGCAAGCCCGATTCCTTCAAGGTCGTGGCTTTTCTTCCGAAATAATCCGTAGAGTCCTGAAAGAACACCCCGGCGATGAGCCTGCTTAAAGTCAGCAACCTGCAGAAAAAATACAAGGCCCGCACGGTCGTCCACGACGTCTCCTTCGACGTCGGCAGCGGCGAGGTCGTTGGGCTCCTCGGCCCCAACGGCGCGGGCAAGACCACCTGCTTCTACATGATCGTCGGCCTGGTGACCGCCGACGGCGGCGAGATCACCCTCGACGACCAGGTTCTGACCCATCGCCCGATCCACCAGCGCGCCCGCCTCGGCCTCTCCTACCTGCCCCAGGAGATGAGCGTCTTCCGCAAACTCACGGTGGCCGAGAACATCCAGGCCGTGCTCGAACTGCAGAAGCTCTCCAAGGCCGAGATCACCACGCGCCTCGAGGAGCTCCTCGCCGAGCTCGGCATCGAGCACCTGCGCGACAACACCGCAATCTCCCTGTCGGGCGGCGAGCGCCGCCGCTGCGAGATCGCCCGCGCCCTGGCCAGCGACCCGCGCCTGATCCTCCTCGACGAACCCTTCGCCGGCGTCGACCCGATCGCCGTGATCGACATCCAGAAGATCATCCGCTTCCTCAAGGAAAAAGGCATCGGCGTCCTGATCACCGACCACAACGTCCGCGAGACCCTCGGCATCTGCGACCGCGCCTTCATCATCAATGCAGGCGAAGTGCTTGCCAGCGGCCGGCCGGACGAAATCGTCCGGAATGAACAGGTCCGTCAGGTTTACCTCGGCGAGCACTTCCGGCTCTGAGGCATCATCTCATCATGAAGCCCAGCCTCCAGCTCAAACTCTCCCAGCACCTCGCGCTCACGCCGCAGCTGCAGCAGTCGATCAAACTGCTCCAGTTGTCCACCATCGAGCTCAACCAGGAAATCGAGAAAGTCCTTCTCGAGAATCCCATGATCGAGCGCGACGAACCCGAGAACCAGCTCGGGTCGAGCCGCGTCGAGGCGCCCGGCCCGCTGGCCCCGGCCGGCAGCGAGGCCGCCCAGGAGCGGGAGCAGGAGCAGGCCCGGGAAGCCGAGCGGGAACGCGAGCCCGAGCGCGACTTCGAGCCCGGCGGCGAGATGGGCGAATGGCAGGGCTCAGGCAGCGGCCCCCGGGACGATGACGACGACGCCGACTTCCAGGAGTTCCAGGCCGCCATCCCGGCCCTGCGGGACCACCTCGACGCCCAGATCGCCCTCACCCCGCTGTCCGATCGCGACCGGGCCCTGTGCCGCTTCATGATCGAGGCCCTCGACGACGACGGCTACCTCAGCCAGTCCCTCGAAGATCTCCTGCCCCTGCTGCCGCCCGAACTCGAAGTCGAGATCGACGACCTCCGGATCGCCCTGTGCCAGATCCAGAGCCTCGATCCGGCCGGCATCGGCGCCGTCGACGTCAGCCAGTGCCTCACCCTGCAGCTGCGCACGCTGCCCGCCGACGAAGTCCGTGAGCTGGCCCTGGCCATCGTCGCCGATCACCTCGAACTCCTGGCCGCGCGGGATTTCCTCAAGCTCAAGCGCGCCCTGCGCTGTGGCGACGACGCCCTCCGCGAAGCCCACGCCCTGATCCTCGGGCTCAACCCGCGGCCCGGCGCCCAGTTTGCCGCCTCCGACACCCGCTACGTGGTGCCCGACGTGGTCGTGCGCAAGGTTCGCAACAGCTGGGTCGTCAGCCTCAACCCCGACGCCATGCCGCGGCTGCGCATCAACAACCTGTATGCCCAGATCCTGCGCGACAACCGCGGCGCCAGCGGCTCCCTGTCGAGCCACCTCCAGGAAGCCCGCTGGCTGATCAAGAACGTGCAGCAGCGCTTCGACACCATCCAGCGCGTATCGCAAGCGATCGTTGACCGCCAGCGCCAGTTCTTCGATTATGGCGATGTGGCAATGCGTCCGCTTACCCTGCGGGAAATCGCCGAGCAGCTGGATCTACACGAATCCACCGTCTCGCGGGTGACCACCCAAAAGTACATGGCCACACCGCGCGGCATTTTCGAGTTCAAGTATTTTTTCGGCAGTCACGTCGCCACCGACACCGGTGGAGCCGCCTCCTCGACAGCGATTCGGGCGCTGATTCGCCAGTTCGTGGGGGCGGAAGACAAGAAGAAACCCTTGTCCGACGCCAAGATTGCCGACTTGTTGGGCCAGCAGGGCATCGTCGTCGCTCGCCGGACGATCGCAAAGTACCGCGAGTCCCTCGATATCCCGCCGGTCAGTCTGCGCAAATCCATCTGACAGAAAGGTAAGAACCATGAACCTCAACATCACGGGGCATCACGTCGAAGTCACTCCGGCCATCCGCGATTACGTCACCGCCAAGCTCGACCGCGTGATCCGGCACTTCGACAACGTCACCAGCGTCGGCGTGATCCTCTCGGTGGAAAAGCTGCGTCAGAAGGCTGAAGTCACCGTCCATGTGCGCGGCAAGGACATCCACGTCGAGAGCGAAGATTCCGACATGTACGCGGCCATCGACGCCCTCGCCGACAAGCTCGACCGTCAGGTCCTGAAGTACAAGACCAAGGCTGCCGACCACGGCCATGATTCCCTCAAGAACCACGTCGCCGAATCCTGATCGGCAACTGTCGTAATACCGTATTCCCCGGGACCGTTGTGGCTATAATGCGCCCCAACTGACACAACGGCCCCGGCGGCTCCCGCCCCGGATCTTCCACGCAGCTTTCCTCACCGGAAACCCGCTTCGGCATCGGCCGAGCAGGCGAGTCCATCCATGAACCTCATCGCCAAACTACTGCCGCCCGCCAATGTGGTCGTCGGCCTCGAGGCGAGCAGCAAGAAGCGCGCTTTCGAGCAAGCCGGCCTGCTGTTCGAGAACAATCACGGGATCGGTCGCAGCACCGTCTTCGACAGCCTGTTTGCCCGCGAAAAACTCGGCTCCACCGGCCTTGGCCAGGGCATCGCGATCCCCCACGGGCGCATCAAGGGCCTCAAGGACGCACTCGGCGCCTTCATCCGCCTCGCCGAGCCCGTGCCCTTCGACGCCCCCGACGGCCGCCCGGTGACCATGCTGTTCGTCCTGCTGGTGCCCGAGCAGGCCAACGAGCACCACCTGCAGCTCCTGTCCGAGCTGGCCCAGATGTTCAGCGACCGCGCCTTCCGCGAGCAGCTGATGAACGCCCCCGACAGCCTGTCGGTCCATGCCCTCTTCGCCGGATGGGGAAGCGATGCGTCAGACAACGGTAGCCCGGCTGTTTGACGACAACCTCGAACGCCTGAGGCTGCGCCACATCTGTGGCAGCCTCGATACCCGCATCGCGGTCTCCGAAGACCGCATCTGGCCCGCCGACATGGTCGGCCACCTCAACCTGATCCACCCCGACCGCCTGCAGATCCTCGGCTCGTCGGAGCTCTCCTGGGCCCGTCGCCAGACCCGCGAGAAGGTCATCCACCACGTCCGCGAGATCCTCTCCTACGGGCCGCCAGCCATCATCGTGGCCGATGACGAGGACATCCCGAGCATGGTGCGCACCCTCTGCGCCAACGACGACATCGCGCTGTTCGCCAGCCCGCTGCCGTCCGCCAACGTCATCGACCACCTGCGCAGCTACCTGTCGCGCAAGCTCGCCGAGCGGGCCGCCCTGCACGGCGTGCTGATGGACGTGCTCGGCCTCGGCGTGTTCATCACCGGCGATTCCGGCGCGGGCAAGTCCGAGCTCGCCCTTGAGCTCCTCTCCCGCGGCCACGGCCTGGTGGCCGACGACGTGGTCGAGTTCTCGCGCATTGCCCCCACCGTGCTCGAAGGCCGCTGCCCGCCCCTGCTGCAGGACGTCATGGAGGTGCGCGGCCTCGGCATCCTCAACATCCGCACGATCTTCGGCGAAACAGCCTGCCGTCGAAAGATGAAGCTCAAGCTGGTGGTGCACCTGCAGCGGCGCCAGCCCGGCCAGGAAGACCCCCTGCGCCTGTCCCTCGACAGCGAACAGCAGGTCATCCTGGGCGTACCGGTGCGGCGGGTGGTGCTCCCCGTCGCGGCCGGGCGCAACGTGGCGGTGCTCCTCGAAGCGGCCGTGCGCTCCACCATCCTGCTGCTGCGCGGCATCGACTCGACCCAGGAGTTCGTCGACCGCCAGCGCCGGGCGATGGAGGAAGGCGGGCACTGAGCGCCCCCAGGGCCGGGCTCCGCCCAGCCCGCCCCCCGTGGAAGGCAAGGAAACTTTGGGCGGCCCTGCGTTTCCTTGAGAGGCCCGAGGTTTCTCCTGGCCCGCGTCAACGCATTGCCCCCCGCACCGTTTATCATCCAGGTGCAGTCCCCTAAAATCGCCCATAGAAGGAGTGGCCAGATGAAGAAAGTGATCCTGAGCGTCGCCGTTTCCCTGTTCGCCGCCAGCCTGGCGCCCGTCGCCGTGGCCGCAGGTGAGCAGCAGAACAAGATGAAGGAATGCAACGCCTCCGCCGGCGAGCTCAAGGGCGACGAGCGGAAGGCTCACATGAAGTCCTGCCTGTCGGCCAAGCCGGCCAGCAAGGGCACCGCCCAGCAGGAAAAAATGAAGGCCTGCAACAAGGAGGCCGGCGAAAAAGCCCTGAAGGGCGACGATCGCAAGAAGTTCATGAGCGGCTGCCTGAAGGGCTGACGCCTCTCCAGCCACGCTGATGAAAAAGGGCCCCGAGAGGGCCCTTTGTTTTGCCTCGCACCCGGGCGATTCGCCCGGTGATCCCTCAAGCGCCTGCGGGTGCGTCCGGGCGGGCGTCTGGGGTGAAGGACAACCTCCCCACAAGCCTGCGCTCATGCGGTGCGTGAACTTGCTGCAAGCGGCCGACCGCCGCTTCCAGGCTCAGTCGAGGGCGAAGGCCACGGCGTCCGACATGTTGTCGGCAACCGAAAAGCCGCAGCCGATGTGCCCCTTCTCGGCGAGCGCGAGTTCGTCGCGCTTCACGCAACGCTCCGGGCTGCCCTCCTCGAGCAGATAGGTGCCGTTGGTGCTGGAATCCGCCAGGTAGAACGCCCCGTTGCGCAGCTCGATGCGGGCGTGCTGGCGCGACACGCGGGGGTCGGAGACGACGATGTCGTTGCCCGTCTCACGCCCGAACAGCAGGGTGGGATGGGCTGCGTCGATCACCCAGCTCTGCCCCCTGAAACTCACCCGCATCTGCTTCTGGGCCGGCACAAGCTCCTGGCGCAACTCGGCCGGGCTCGGCGGCGGCATCTCGCTCAGTTCGAGGGCCGGAGGAAGAGGAACAGGAATAGGCGCCGGGCTGCCCGCCTCGTCGGCCTTGCCCAGCATCCGGCGCATGGCCGGCGACAGGATCGGGGCCAGCACGGTGGAGACCGCAATGGTGTCGGGGTTGCTGCCTTCGACCAGCCGGGCCGCCAGCTTTTCCGCCGCCCCCGGCTCGCCGCCACCTTCCGATTCGAGGACCACGCCCGCGCGGAGCACCAGCTTGATCCCGCTCATCGGCGGCAGGGCGCGCACCCGCTCGCGCATCTCGCGCGCAGCGAGGAGGGCCGAATCGGCATCGGCAAAAGAGGCCACGAGGGCATCCGCGCGCACGTCAAGTTCGCTCCCCGAATAAGCCTCGGCACAGCGGGACATGCGGTTCAGGCAGCGCTCGACCGCATAGCCAGCCTCCGCCTCGCCAAGCTTGACGGCCAGACGCAAGCCGCCGGCCACATCGGCATACAACAGACAGCGGTTCGAAGCGCGCTCATTCATCGTTACGGAATCCGTCGGAGCCTGACAGGCCACCGCGCCTCGGCGCAGCGTGTGGGTTGGAAGAAAGGGAGCGAAGCCGCCATGACGATCACGGCCGCCAGATCCCGATCGGGATGTCGGTGGTGCCCGTGCCGGCCGGCAGGTCGGGCGCATCGAAGACGATGTCGCCCTCACCCACCTCGGTAGAACGGGACACGTTGCGGAAGTCGAACAGCTCGCCGTCCGCCAGGTGGGAGGGCACCACGTTCTTGAGGGCCGTCGCGATCGACACGATGCGCCCCGGGAAGCGGCTGTCCCAGTCCCGCAGCATGGCCTTGATCTGCTTGCGCTGGGCGTTTTCCTGGCTGCCGCAGAGGTTGCACGGGATGATCGGGTATTCCATGCCCCGGGCGAAGCGCTCGATGTCTTTTTCGGAACAATACGCCAGCGGCCGGATCACCACGTTCTGGCGGTCGTCGCTGACCAGCTTGGGCGGCATGGCCTTCATCTTGCCGCCGAAGAACATGTTGAGGAACAGGGTCTCGATCATGTCGTCCCGGTGGTGGCCGAGGGCGATCTTGGTGGCGCCGACCTCCTTGGCCGTGCGATAGATGATGCCACGGCGCAGGCGCGAGCACAGGGAGCAGGTGGTCTTGCCCTCGGGGATCTTGTCCTTGACGATCTTGTAGGTGTTCTCGGTGACGATGCGGTACTCGACCCCGATGGACTCGAAGTAGGCCGGCAGCACGTGGTCGGGGAAGCCCGGCTGCTTCTGGTCGAGGTTCATCGCGACGATGCGGAAGTCGATCGGCGCCCGCTCACGCAGGGCCAGGAGCAGGCTCAGCAGCGTGAAGGAGTCCTTGCCCCCCGACACGCAGACCATCACCACGTCGCCCTCCTCGATCATGCTGTAGTCGACGATGGCCTCCCCCACCCTGCGCATCAGGTGTTTCCGGAGGCGCAGGAATGCGTTGGAGAAACGGTTCTCCGTTTCGGGAAGTTCGATCGCCAAAGGCGCGGGAGAGGCCACTGCAGATTCCATCTTGTTCAAATATCCATTGATTATAAGCTGATGCAAAAACCTGTTACACCAGCATAAATGTTAAATACGTTATAAATGCGCCGTCCGGCCGCCGTCCACCGGGATGATCTGCCCCGTGATGTAGGGTGCCTCGAGGAGCAGAAAGCACACCGTGCGGGCAATGTCGGACGGCGAACCGATGCGGCCGAGCAGGGTGTGATCGATGATCGCCTGCCGTGCCTCGGGCGAGAACTGGCCGTCTTCCGGCCACTCGATGGCCCCCGGCGAGACGCCATTGACGCGCACCTCCGGGGCCAGCTCCAGGGCCAGAGCCCGCGTCAATCCAAGCAAACCGGCCTTTGCCGCGCAGTACAGGGGGTAGCCCTCGAGGGGCCGCTCGGCGTGGATGTCGACGATGTTGACGACCGCTCCCCGGGCCGCCTTTAGGGCCGGCGCGGCGGCCTGGACGAGAAACAGGGGCGCCTTCAGGTTGGAACCGATCAGGTCGGCCCAGGCCGTCTCGTCGATCTCGCCGAGGGCCGTGGGGAAGAAGCTGGAGGCGTTATTGACGACGCCGTCGAGTTTCCCGAAATGGGCAATTACCTCCGCCACAAGGCCCGGCAGACCTGCCGAATCGAGCAGATCTGCCTGAAAGACCCGCACCGAGCCCGGCCGCTGCCCGTTGAGAACTTCAGCCAGCTGCCCGGCCTCGACAGCCGAATGACGACAATGCAGCGCGACCTGCGCGCCCGCCCGATGCAACTGGCGAACGATCTCGGCCCCGACGCGCCGGGCGCCGCCGGTAACGAGGACCACGGGGGCCAACGGTTCTTGATTCATGACTCGCTGGGGTATCTTGGAGGGAGGCGTAATCATACGGTGCCGGAAGCACATCGGCCCAGATTTCGCGGCCGACACACGCCCAGGATAATACAGCAGCATCCCCCGCCAACGGGCCTCACCGGGAGCCGGGCGCCACCGGGTAAAATGCCCGTTTTAACCAGCCGGTGCGAACCATGAAGCTGCCCCAGCCCTCCCCCGAAGCCCTTGCCCAGAGCGCGCATCTCGTCGCCCGCCTGCGCAGCCTGATCGAAGCGCAGGGGGGCTGGATCTCCTTCGCCACCTACATGGCCGAGGCGCTCTACACGCCGGGTCTCGGCTACTACAGCGGCGGCGCCCACAAGTTCGGCCCCGGCGGCGATTTCATCACCGCCCCCGAGCTCACCCCCCTGTTCGGCCAGGCGCTGGCGAGCCAGGTGCAGCAGGTCATGAGCCTGTCGGCCCCCCATGTGATCGAGGCCGGCGCCGGCACCGGCCTGCTGGCCGCCGATCTGCTGCTCGAGCTGGAGCTCCGCGGCGCCCTGCCTGACAGCTACGCCATCCTCGAAGTCTCGGGCGAGCTGCGCGAGCGCCAGTTCGACACCCTGGCGGCCAAGGTGCCGCAGCTCGCATCCCGCGTGCAATGGCTCGACGGCCTGCCCGAGCGTTTCTCGGGCGCGCTGGTGGCCAACGAGGTGCTCGACGTGATGCCGGTGCACCTGATCGCCTGGCGGCCCGAGGGGATCTTCGAACGCGGCGTCGCCCTCGGCGACGAGGGCCAGTTCGTGTGGGCCGACCAGCCGGCCGTCGGCAAGGTCGCCGAGGCCGCGGTGGCCCTCGACCTGCCACTGCCCGAAGAAGGCGAATACGTGAGCGAGCTCAACCTCGCCGGCCGCGCCTGGGTGGCCGAATGGGCCGCGCGCCTCGACAAGGGCGCGATGCTGCTGGTGGACTACGGCTACCCGCGGGCCGAGTACTATCTGCCCAGCCGCAGCACCGGCACCCTGCTGTGCTACTTCCGCCACCACGCCCACGGCGACCCTTTCATGTGGCCGGGCCTCAACGACATCACCGCTTTCGTCGACTTCACCGCCATCGCCGAGGCCGGCTTCGAGGCGGGGCTCGATGTGCTCGGCTACACCGACCAGGCCAACCTGCTGTTCAACTGCGGGGTGCTCGACTGCCTGGCGCGCCGGGCCCCCGAGGAGGGCACCGACTACATCCGCGCCGCCAAGGCCCTGCAGCGCCTCACCGGCCCGCACGAGATGGGCGAACTGTTCAAGGTGATCGCCCTGGGCCGGGACATCTCCCAGCCGCTGATCGGCTTCCTGCGCGGCGACCGTCTGCACGCCCTGTAAGCACAAGACAAGGCCCGCCGACCTTGCAGTCGGCGGGCCCTGGGCCTTCATGCGGCACCTCACCTGGGCGGGCTCACTCCTGGAAGCGATACACCGCGCTCAGAAAGGCCTCCACGTCCGTCGGCGCCGCGTGCACGGCGTGCTCCGGAAGGGGAATCTCCTGGAGCCCGAGGGCCAGTTCAGGCGGGACCAGATTGGCGTTCAGGACTTCATCGTCATAGGCCGACCCGACCGCATCCTGCGGTTCATCGAAAAAGCGCTCACCACTTGCCATATCCATCCAGATCACCATTTCGGCCTCCGTTCCGGGGTGAAGACATACCCCCTTGTTAGTCTAACGGCCCTGGCCCCCAAAGGTTGAAGGAAATCCTGCGGCAGCGCGGGCAATTGTGCAAACCCGCCTGCCCGCCTGATCTTACGGTTTGAGAATGGATCAAGCGCAGCCCCGGGGCAATGACGAAGTTCACGGGGCGCGCGGATTTCGGCGGCGCTCTTACAATCCCTGACTCTTCAGCCAGTACAGGATAGGATCGGCCGCGATGCGCCAGTCGGTCTCCATCATCATGCCGTGGCCCAGGTCGGGCAGGATGTTGGCGCTCACGCCGTAGCTGCGGGCGGTCATGCGCACCTGGTCGGGCGGAATCAGCACGTCGTGCTCGGCGCCCAGCACCAGCATCGGCGGCCGCGGCATGCGCGACAGCGAGGGCAGGTCGAACAGCGACATGTCCCAGATCGCCCGGTGGGATTCGGGCTGGCACAGGTGGTAGTAGCGGCGCAGGCGTTCGAGTTCGATGGTCTCGTGGAACATCGCGTCGCGCAGGGTTTCCATCTGCGGCTGGCCGCCGCCCATGATGCGGTTGAGGTCGCCCAGCAGATGAGGCTTGGAGAACGCCAGCCCGAAGGCCGAGCCGAGCAGGCCCTGGGGCGGCACCGACGACATCAGCACGGCGCCCGGCACCGTGAACTTCTCGAGATACTTCTGGATCACCATGCCGCCCATCGAGTGGCCGATCAGCACTGGCGGCGACGGCAGCTTGTCGGCCACCTCGGCGACGTCGGCCACGTAGTCGGCGATCGAGAAGCTGTCCAGATAAGACCGCCCGCGGCTGGCCCCGTGGCCCGACAGCGAGACGGCGTAGGCGGCGTAGCCCTGCTCCGCAAACCAGGGCAGGAAGTTCTCGTCCCAGCACCAGGCGGCCGTGTAGGCGCCGTGGACGAACAGCAGCGGGGTTGGGCGGGCGGCGCCGGCGGGGGCGCGGCAGATGACTTCCAGATCACCGAAGCGGGCGCGGTTCATGCGCGGGCTCCGGCCGGGCGGGAGGGGGTCGAGATCATGGCTTGTCCAGGCGGTATCATGTTGTTGTGGCGCAGAACTTACAGCACCCACGCAGCGGAAGAAAGCACAATGCGCGCTGCAGCCCAATAACAAACGTTTGAACCGGGCCGATCGAAACCCGCGGAGAAGCCTGATGCTCAAGTGGTTACTGGCAATCGTGATCCTGGCCGTGGTGTCCGGGCTGGGCTCCGGCCTGTCGCCGCGGCGCTGGCGCTTCGGGCACCTGCCCGGCGATCTGCACTTCGACCTGTTCGGCCGGCACATTCACATTCCGCTCACCAGCACGCTGCTGCTGTCGCTATTGGTGGGGCTGCTGATCCGCTGGCTTTGAAGCCTCGTCGCCCGGCCCGCGCACCGCAAAGCTGACGCTGTCGAGCACCGCCCCTTCGGCCGACATCAGCTCGAGCAGGTGACGCCCCGCCAGCGGGCGCCAGGCCAGCCGGCCGCTGGCTCCATTGCCGTTGCCGCTGCTGCCATTCCCGTTGCCGTTGCCCGCCGCCAGGCGCTCGCCGTCGAGGCGCCACCAGCTGCCGGCCGGCGCCCGGGCCGCCTCGAAATACACCCGGAAAGCCCGGTCTTCGGCCAGCCCCGTCGCGTCGACGATGCCGCCGCCCACCGGATACACGATGCGCGGCAGGTTGCGCGGCGCCACCACCACCCGCTCGGTTTCGGTGCCGCGGATGAACCACTCGCGCCGGGCGTTCTCGATGGTCGGCTCGAACACCACCAGCGTGGACACCACGCCCGGTGGCGCGGGCGGGCGCAGCGCGGGCTGGTTGCGATGCAGCCAGCGCAGGTAGTCCAGCCCCGCTGCCGCCGCCTGGACCGGCAGGCCGCGGCTTCCCGCCGCCCACAGGGCCAGGGTGTAACGCTCCGAGAAAGCCGCCAGCAGCGTCTCGCGCCCGTCGGGCACGTACTGGCGCAGCGCGAAGGGCTGGAGCGTGCCGTCGACGTCGCGCAGGGCCAGGATGTCAGCGACGATGAAGCCAGCCTCGGCCCGCAGCAGGCGGCGCTGGGGGCGCTCCGGCAGCAGCGTCAGGTGCGGGGCGAGCCACTGGCCGCCGCTGGCGAGGGCGCGATACAGCCCGGCCAGCTGGAGCAGGCTGAGATCGGGCAGGCCGCTGCGGGGCGCTTCGATGTCGGCCAGGCGCAGGCGTTCGGCCAGCGCGTCGCCGGCCAGCCGGGACACCACCTGGGCGGGTTCGGCCAGCCCCTCGGCCAGCGCGCTGCGGGCGCTGGCCCACAGGCGGTCGTCGGGCGGGGTCGGCGCGTGGTTGCCGAGGGAGTCCTCAAGTGGCGTGGCGGCGGTGATCTGGCGCCGCTCGATGGCCAC
>Ga0075163_10009277_pt1 | contig 12922 bp, 12 predicted proteins | sample JI1023141ADNA_FD_71478 | JGI IMG/M metagenome (GOLD analysis project Ga0075163, IMG submission 71478) | Wastewater effluent complex algal communities from Wisconsin, to seasonally profile nutrient transformation and Carbon sequestration -... | ecosystem: Engineered > WWTP > Effluent > Algae...
AGCGTGAAAATCACCAATCTCGGAGTCAAATATTCGCGCTCGCTGACCTCGCAATTCTCGGCTGACGCGTCGCTGTCGCGGGTGAGCATCAAACCCAATTCGCCGTTGCAGCAGGATTCTAGCAGCCTAGGCTATGGCCTCAGCATCAACTATACGCCGCCGTCGCGACTGTCAGCGAGCATCAACGCGACGCGCAATGCTTCGTCTTCGCCCAATACCGGCACGGCATTGTATTTCGTGCAGCAGGCGTTTTCGGCCAACGTGTCGTACCAGTTGCGCTCGACGCTGTCGGCGGCGCTGACCGGATCGACCTCGCTGCGTACCTACGAGGACCAGATCGGGGGCATCATCGACCCCAACCAGGTACAAAACGACCGGCTAAATATCGTGCGCCTGAGCGTCAACTGGAAGCCGATCCGCAACATGCAGACATCATTTTATGTTTCGCAACAAAATCGTAATGCGGATCCCAGCATTTACAACTACAAGGACACAACCGCGGGTATCCTGATTTCCTACGGTATCTGACGGCATGGAGGGTTTAGTGAATACGGTGGCTGCTAGTTATTCGAAGCTGGGCCGATTGGCGCAATGGGCAATCGTCGCACTTTTCGTGGCCATTGGTGCGATGGCGACGGTGGCTTCTGCACAGACACCGCCGGTCGCCGGCTATGTTCTCGGTGTCGATGATGCCATCGACGTCACCGTTTTCGGCGCCCCCGAAGCCAGCGTCAAGACGCGCATCAAATACGACGGCACCATCGTCATGCCGATGATCGGGTCTATCCAGGCCGCCGGCCAGACCAACGTCTCGCTCGCCGCGCTGATCAAGCGGAAGCTCGTCGCCGGCAATTTCTACAAGGATCCGATCGTCAACATCGAGATTCTCGGCTATTCGAGCCGCGTCGTCAGCGTCGCCGGCAAGGTCGCATCGCCGGGCCTCTACCCGCTCGACAAGCCGTACCGCGTGCTTGACGTGCTGCTCAAGGCAGGCTGGATACAGGGGTCGCAGACGGTCTATCTGCGCCGCGCTTCGGACGGCAAGGAGATCAAGCTCGACACGCTTGAACTGGTGCGCGGTACGCCCGACAAGGATCCTTATCTCGAAGCCGGCGACACGATTTTCGTCCCCGATGCCGAGTTTGTCTATGTCCAGGGCCAGGTGCTGCGGCCGGGGCCGATCGCCATCACGCCGGGCATGACGGTGCGCGAGGCACTGGCGGCTGCGGGCGGCGTCACGGCACTGGGCTCGGAGAAGAAAGTGTCGCTCGTTCGTGGCAATGCCAAGGAGGTCGATGCGAAACTTGATGCACAAGTTCAGCCTAAGGACGTATTGGTCTTCAAGGAAAAGCTTTTCTAGTCTAGGCGTCCGATTCTAGACGACATTCACCGGACGTGTGCGTTGTCGACGTGGAGTGATTTTCAATGAGCCTCGTACAGTTCTTGCGGATTCTGCTGGCACGCCGCTGGATGATTCTGGCGATCATGCTGAGCTGCGTCACCGTGGCGCTGGCCGTTGGGTCGCAGTTGCCGCGGCGCTATCCGGCGTCGGCGCGCATCATGCTCGATGTCATCAAGCCCGATCCGGTGACGGGCCAGATGATTGCCGGCACCATTCTGCGCACCTACACGCGCACCCAGCTTGAGCTGATTCAGGATTACCGCGTCGTCGGCGAAGTGGTCGACAAGCTGGGTTTCACGTCAAATCCGCAGATCATCGCGCAGTGGCAGGCTGAAACCGGCGGCGCCGGCGACATGCGCCGCTGGGCTGCCGAGCGCATCATTTCGGGTACTGAAGCGCAGATGCTCGGCAGCAGCAACATCCTCGAAATCACCTATACCTCGCCCAACCCGACGATCTCGAAGAACGTCGCGGCGATGCTGCGCGAAGCCTATATCGACGCGACCTTGCGGTTCCGCACCGATGCCGCCAGCCGCAACGCTGAATGGTACCGCGAGCAGGCCGAAAAGGAACGCCGCGCGCTCGTCGCGGCGGAAGCCAAGAAGTCCGAATTCGAGAAGGCCAACAACATCGTCGTCACCCCCGGTGGCGTCGATCCTGAAAATGCCAAGCTCGATGCGTTGCAACAGGCCCTGTTGGCGGCGCGCAGCTCGGTGTCGCAGGCGCAGTTCTCGTCGCAGATGGCGGTCAACAATTCGGGTACCGTCGATTCGCTGACGTCGCAGCTGGCGCAGGTCAACGACCAGATCAAGCAAGCCGGCGATCTCTACGGTACCGCGCATCCGAGCTACAAGGCGCTGGTCACCCGGCGAGCGACGCTGCAGTCGGAAATCGCGCGCGCCACCGCGAAGGCGCGGGCGGTCGGCGGCGGTGTCGGCAGCTATACGCAGGCGAGCTATGCGCAGCTTGAGGCCGATTACGAAGCCCAGAAGCAGCGGGTCATGGCGATGCAGACGCAGCTATCGAAACTGGCCGAACTGCAGCGCGAAGTCGCGATGCTGCAGGCGCGCTATGACAAGGCCGCTGCGCGCGCCGCCGATTTGCGGCTTGAAGCCGACGTCTCCGAATCGGGCCTTGTCGTGTTGGGCGATGTCGTCGGGTCGAACACCCCGACCTTCCCCAACATGCCGCTGATCGGCATGCTGTCGCTGATTTTCGGGCTGTTGCTCGGCATTGTCGTCGCACTTCTCAGCGAATTGATGGCGCGGCGGGTCCGCGGTGTCGAGGATCTGGCGTTTGCGAGCAAGGTTCCGGTTCTGGCGGTCATCGCCGACGGTCGCCGCCGTCGCTCCGGCGGCTTGATCCGGCGCATATTCGGGCGGTTCGGCCCGCAACATAGCAACGCAAACTGGCAGCCCGCGCAATGACAATGACTCCAGAAACTTCGCACCCGACGCTGCTTGTCGATGACGGATCTGGCGCGATCGACGCGCCCATCCGCGACGCGCTGTTGCGGCTTGGCATGCTGTCGGACGACCAGACGCGCCGCGTCGAGGCGCACCGGACCGAGCGCAGCGTCGACTTCGATGCCGCGGCGCTCGAACTCGGCTTCATCTCGCATGAAGACCTGGCGCTGGCACGCGACCAGTTGACCAACAGTCTGGCGTTGCAGAACACCCAGCGCCGTCAGGTTTCCGACGAGCTGGTCGTGCTCGGCGACCCGATCGGCGGCCGCTCGGAATCGATCCGACTGCTGCGCACGCAGGTCATCGCGCAGCACATCAAGCCCGGCCGGCGCGCGCTGGTCATGGTGGCGCCCGTGGAAGGCTCCGGCTGCAGTTACCTGATCGCCAATCTGGCGGCGTCGCTGTCGCAGATCGGCACGAAGACCCTGCTGGTGGATGCCAACATGCGTTCGCCGCGAATCGACCAGATCTTCGGCCTTGATCCCAACGGCGCCGGGCTGTCGAGCTATCTGTCGCTGCAGGTGGCGCGGCCCGAACGCGTCGTTCACGCCAACGTGCTGCCAAACCTGTCGATCATCGGGGCAGGGCCGCCGGTGTCGAAGCCGCAGGAATTGCTGTCGAGCACGCGCTTCCGCGACGGCATGAACACGTTGCTGCGCGAGTATGACGTGACACTGTTCGATACGCCGCCAGCCAATTCATGCGCCGATGCGCTGTCGGTCGCCGGTGCCATCGGCTATGCGCTGATCGTGGCCCGCCGCGACCAGTCATTCTTCTCGGACATCACGACACTCTCGCAACAGCTTGCTGCGGCGCGTTGCTCGGTCATCGGTTCGGTTCTGAGCGAGTTCTGACAAGTGGCCAGCAAGGCGCGTACAAGCCCGATCAACTGGTCGGGGCTGCTCGGGCAGCATGGGCTCCTGCTGGCGGCGTGCCTGGCGATGGTGCTGCCGACGCTGTATTCGCTGGCAACCGGGCCCTGGACGACGGAAGCCGGCATCCAGGGGCCGATCGTGCTGGCCACCGGCTCGTGGCTGCTGCTGCGCCGGCTGCCTGAAATTCGCGCCAATGCGGTGCATGGTTCCTTGCCGATTGCGGTGGCGATGATGCTGGCCGCGATCCCCGCCTATATCTTTGGCCGGGCCTTTGACTTCATCAGCATCGAAGTCGCCGCATTGTTGCTGGCGCTGCTGGCCACGGCCTATGCCTATGTCGGCTTCGCCGTGCTCAAGGCGCTATGGTTCCCGATCTTCTATCTGGGCTTCATGGTGCCTTTGCCGGGGTGGATACTTGATTATATCACGCTGCCGCTCAAACAATTGGTATCCGAAGTCGTGACGGCCACGCTGCAATGGCTTGGCTACCCTGTCGCGCGTGTCGGCGTGACGATTTACATCGCGCAGTACCAGTTGCTCGTCGAAGATGCTTGCGCCGGCCTCAACTCGCTGGTCAGCCTGATTTCGATTGGCCTGTTCTATGTCTACATCCTGCACAACAGCAGTGCGAAATATTCGATCCTGCTACTGGCGCTGGTCATCCCGATTGCCATCCTGGCCAACGTCGTCCGCGTGACGGCGCTGGTGTTGCTCACTTACTATTTCGGCGATGCCGTCGCGCAGGGCTTCCTGCATAATTTTGCCGGCATGGTCACCTTCACCTCGGCGTTGCTGCTGATTTTCCTTGTGGACACCATGTTGCGGCCGGTCAGGCGCTGGCTGGGAGGCGACGATGTTCACGCGGCGTGATGTAATCCTGAGCGGTGGCATGGCCGTCGCGGCAGCGGGGGCGTTTGCATTCACACCGCGCCGCGAACTCAACTTGCTGGGCGACAAGCAGCTCGACAAACTAGTGCCGCTCAAAATCGGTTCATGGTCGCAGCAGCCATCGAGTGCGTTCGTGCTGCCCAAAACCGAAGGCAGCCTGTCCGACCGTCTCTATAACCAGCTGCTGACGCGGTTGTACCAGTCGGACCAGATGGTGCCGGTCATGCTCGTCATGGCCTATGGCGCCACGCAAAATGACCAGTTGCAGCTGCATCGCCCCGAAGTTTGCTACACGGCCGTCGGCTTCCAAATCGTCGGGTCGGCAGCCGCGAGCGTCGAACTTGCGCCCGGCGCGGTGCTGCCGGTGCGTGAACTGGCCGCGAAGTCGGACAGCCGGATCGAACCGATCCTGTACTGGACCCGCATCGGCGATGATTTGCCGACGGACGGGCGCCAGCAGCGCTCGATGAAGCTGGCGCAAAGCATGCGCGGCTATATTCCCGACGGGATTCTGGTGCGGATTTCAACTGTGGCGGAACCGAGCCCCGAAGTATTTGCGCAGCTTGGCGTGTTCGCCCGCGAATTGCTGATGTCGATTGCCCCCGCAAACCGCCAGGCGCTCATCGGACGACCGCTGGCGCAACAGCTCAACACTGCTGCTCAGGACGGGGCTGCAACCAAAGCACCGTGACACGCGGCAACCATTTGCCGAAACCGGCTATTTGTTGAAACCGTCAAGCGGCCGCAGCACCACCAGGATAAATCCGATCGTGGCAAGGCCCAGCGCAATTGCCCCCACATGATAGACCGTGCTTTCCAGCTTCAGGCCCTCGTTGCCCAGATAGTTGGTCGTGGCACAGCCAACCGCAGCCACCAGATACTGCCACAGATGGTCACGCGGCTCGCCCTGCGAGCGTTGGAGAAACAGCACGATCAGCCCGGCAAACACGATCATTGTGGCCCAATCGTAGACAGTTTGCATCGCGTTCATTCCTCAATTCGAAATCGCACCCGGCAACGTCTACACCATTTTTCGCTGCTTCTACTACCCACAAGCTTGCGCGGGCGTTGCGTGTTGCAGCGCAGTGCGAGTATGGCTATCGGCGGGGTTAGAGTTACGCGCGGCGTGGAGATTCGATCAGTATCTCCTTGTCAGACAGCCAAGGCATATTGATGAACGAAATGCGTTTCGATACCCAAGGCGCCGAACATGAATCAAACTCCAGGCCCGGCCTGCCGCTTGATCTCGTAATCTGGACGGTTCGCCTCGTCGAATTCCTGACCGTGTTAGTCGCTGGCACCCTGGCTACGGCTTGGTGGTTCGGCGTCGACAGCGCGGCAGCAGCTTCGGATTATGACCGTGTCGTTTTCGTGGCAGCGCTGGCGTTTTCGGTGCTGTCGGAAACCATCGGCTCTTATGATATCGATGCCCAGTTTTCGCTGCGGCAGGCGTGGCAGCGCGTGTTCACGGCGTGGCTGATTACGGCGCTTTTCATGCTGACGCTGGCGTTCCTGCTGCGCGCTTCGGATGCCGTTTCGCGCGAATGGGCGCTGGCGTGGTTCGCCGGCGGCGGCGTCATGCTGATGGGTACGCGCGTTGCCATGACGATCTGGGTGCGGCGCCTCAAGAAGCAGGGCACGTTCAACCAGCGCGTCGCCATCTTCGGTGCCGGGCCGCAGGGTGTCCGGCTGGCACAATATATCCAGACGCACGACAAGCTGACCATCAGCATCATTGGATTCTTTGATGATCGTCGCGACGGCCGGGTCCCGGCTTCGGCAAGCAGCATTCCGGTGCTGGGCAATCTCAGCGACCTGATGAATGTCATCCGCGAGGACCGCGTCGACCAGGTCATCGTCGCGCTGCCCTGGTCTGCCGAGGTGCGGCTGCAGGAAGTTGTCCGGCAACTGGCGCTGACGCCGGTTCGCATCCGGCTGGCGCCCGATCTGGCGAGCTTCGTTTTCGCCCGCCGGCCCGTCGTGCTGCTCGGCGAAATGCCGGTCATGACGCTGTTCGAACGGCCGATTTCGGGTATCGATGCGCTGATCAAGGCGGCCGAAGACAAGGTGCTCGGCGTCCTGATCCTGCTATTGATCTGGCCGTTGCTGCTGCTGGTCGCGCTTGCCATCAAGCTTGATTCGAGCGGGCCGGTGTTCTTCCGCCAGCCCCGCGAGGGTTTCAACAACAAGTCGTTCCGCGTGTTCAAGTTCCGGACGATGTACAACAACCTCGGCGAAGTCGATAACATCCAGCAGGCGAGCCGCAAGGATCCGCGCGTCACGCGCGTCGGGGCTATCCTGCGCCGCACCAGCCTCGACGAACTGCCGCAGCTGTTCAACGTGCTGGCCGGCGACATGTCGCTCGTCGGCCCGCGGCCGCACGCGGCGTCGACGCGCGCTGGCGGCAAATTATTCTCGGAAGTCGTGACCTCCTATGCGGCACGTCATAAGGTCAAGCCCGGCATCACCGGCTGGGCGCAGGTCTGCGGTTGGCGCGGCGAAACCGATACCGAAGACAAACTGATCAAGCGTTTCGAACACGACCTCTACTACATCGAAAACTGGTCGCTGCTGTTCGACTTCTACATCCTGCTGCGCACCGCTGCGGCGTTGGTCGTGCCGCGTAACGCGTTCTAGGACGCAGCCGAAAGCTGGCACTGACGCGGCAACGCCCCGGCGCGTGCGTGCGCCGGCGGCCCCGTCGAATGTTGCGTGCAATCAACCATTTGGACGTCAATTGCGAGGCCCGCAAGCGACCGCGCCTGCCATGCGGAAATCACTGAAAACTGTCAGAAAATATTACACATCGGCCGCTCGTTAACAAGAATTAATCACGTAATTTCAATAGTTTGATGCCTAGGCTGCACTTGGCACGGGATTTGCTTGGCTACGTGCGAGGTCAACTTCGGTCGCCTCGAAGCCATATGCGCCAGTCGGCGTGCAGTCCGGAGCGGGGGTGTTGGTTTCGTAAGGTGACCAGAGGCGACCAGAACGTCGTATCAGGCTCAGTCGGTTGAATTCGGGTCTAGCAATTGGAGAATAAAAATGTCGGTTAAGAAATTGGTTGCAGCAGCTCTCCTCGCTGGCTCGGTCCTCGCTGTTTCGGCGCCGGCGCAGGCGGTTACGACGTCGTTCGCGAACTTCAACACGCTGTCGTCTGGCTCGAATATCTACTGGAAGAACGGCAACGGTTCGAACACCTCGACGAGCGGCCAGATCTACACAATCAATTCGAGCAGTTCGACGGCGGCGGGCACGACAATTGTGAATTTCAACTTCCTCGTTGGCGGCTTGCCTCAGGGTGTTCGTGCGGAATTCACACTGTTTGGCATCACCAGCCCCGCATCGGCGGCGCTGCAGGTTGGCAATTGCCCCGGCGTGGCGTGCTTCCTGATCCAGGCAAACATCGCGGGCACCTTCTCGTTCCTCGCCAAGGCGGCTTCGGGTGGCTCGCAGACGGTTGGAGCCTACACCATTCCCGATGGCACTAACCTGCTGAGCACTTCCAACTACACCGGTGCCCTGCTCGCCGGTGTGAAGGGTGGCAGCTCGGCAGCCTTTGACGGGACGGATCCGGCTGGTGGTACGATCAGCTACTCGTCGGATGCCATGTTTGGCCTTGATTTCACGAGCACCACCGCGCGTGATTTTGCAATCACCTTGGGCTCGCTGGGTCAGGCTTCGGGCACTCAGGTTGGTTTCAACGCCAAGGATGCCAACGGTCAGTACATTGGTGGGCCGACGGCTGCGCTTTCGACCTTCCGCGCTTCGGCCAACGGCACTTTCGGTTCGGAACCGAGCCCGTCGGTTCCCGAGCCGGCCACTTGGGCCCTGTTCGTCGCCGGCTTCGGCATGGTCGGCTTCCAGGTTCGCCGCCGTCGCCAGCTGGCTTCGGTCGCCGGCTGACACCGGATTGTCTGGCCGCTGCGGCGGTCGGCCAAACGAAATTGGGGCGCGCACTTCGGTGCGCGCCTTTTTTCGTGGATGAAACCGGGCAGGGGGATGGCGCGATGCCACCGCTTGATTGGTGAACGGCACGCACCTGCAGCCGGCATGATGTTGGCATGGCGCCGCAACTGCCTCGCCGCCGGCGGATTGCCCAGGCAGCATCATGCTGGCCCGTGCGGCGGCGCGCGTCCTGACCGGCTGCTATTGTGCGTTGAACTTTGCGGGATGCTTGCCCGACGCGCCGGCATAAAAGCGCTGGATCAACGGCAAGTCGGCTTCATAGTCGCCCGACGGCATCATGCTGCCGGCGATGCGGATCGTGCGCGTCCCGTAATCGAGTACGCTGAACACCAGCGGCACGCCCGCACCATGTGCGATGTGATAGAATCCCGACTTCCACGCCGTGGTATGACTGCGCGTGCCCTCGGGCGGCACCGCCAGCACCATCGCGGCGTTTGCCGCAAATGCCGCGCGCATTTCGGCAACCACATCGTTGCTGCGTGACCGGTCAATCGGCACGCAGCCGGCCCAGCGCACCATCCCGCCGAACAGCCCCTTGGTCAGGCTGGCCTTGCCCATCCAGCGCAGTTTGATCCGGTAGTATCCGGCCGCGGCCAGCATGTTGATGCCGTCCCAGTTCGACGTGTGCGGCGCCGCGACCAGCACCATTTGTGGCAGATCGGGCCAGTCACCCGCCATCGTCCAGCCCGTCAGCCGGAGCCAGCCGGCGCCGAGCCAGCGGTACAGTTCCGCACCGGCACCGCGATAGGGCGCCGGTCGCGCCGTATCGGTCGCGAAGACCCGGACGGCGGGCAGAGCTGCGGCCACGCTGTCGCGCGGCGCGTCGGGGCTGGCCGGCGTCGTCACAGGAATGCCGGGCTCATAGGACGGGATGCCGGCGGCAATGGCGTGCGAACAGGATGATGCCGATGTAGCAGGCTGCGGGCACGGCCAGCGCGGCGGCCAGCGTCGACAGGTCGGCCACGACGCCGAACAGCAGCGGCACGATGGCGCCGCCAACAATCGCCATGCACAACAGCCCCGATCCATCGGGCGCGCGGTCGCCGAGGCCCTCGCACGCCAGCGAGAAGATCGTCGGGAACATGATCGAGTTCATCAGGCCGACCGCGAGCAGCGCATAGCCGGCAACATGGCCCGTCGACAGCCCCGAAAGCGCCAGCAACGCACAGGCGCCCAGTGCCGCACCGGTCAGCACCAGCGCCGGCGGGAAGCGCTTGAGCAGCCAGGCCCCGATAAAGCGACCGATCATGGCGCCGCCCCAGTAAAGCGCCACCAGTTCGCCAGCCGCGCGCGCATCGACGCCGAGCACATTGGCTTGCGTCAGATAGCTGACCAGCGTGCTGCCGATCGCCACTTCGCCGCCGACATAGAGGAATATCCCCAGTGTCCCGAAGGCGAAGCGCGGCCGCTTGAGCAGGTCGAACGAGTCGAGCATGCCGCTGCCCGCAACAGCGACATGCGGCAAGCGATTGCGCCGCAACCAGACCACCGCCGCGACGATGACCAGCGCCACCGCAAGCCCGATATAGGTTTGGACGATAACCTGCGTCTGGGCGCTGCGGAATGCCGCCTGCGCTGCCGCATCGAGGTTGGCGGGTTCGACGTCTTCGAACGAACCGAGGATGAGGCGCGCCCCGAAAAACGGAAACACCGTCGTGCCCAGCGAATTGAATGCTTGCGCGAACGTCAGCCGGCTATGCGCCGATTGCGGGGCGCCGAGCATTGAAATCAACGGGTTGGACACGACCTGTACGAGAACCACGCCACTCGCCAACACGAACAGCGCCAGCAGGAAGCCGGGGAACAGCCCCGATGTCGAGGCCGGGATAAACAACAGGCACCCCGCCGTCATGGTCAGCAAGCCGATCGCGGCCGACCGCATATAGCCATATTTACGTACCACCAGAGCGGCAGGCAGCGACACCAGGAAATAGGCGGTGAAGAACGCGAACTGCACCAGCATCGATTCGGTGTGGGTCAGCGCAAACAGCCCGCGCAGCTTGGGAATCAGAATGTCGTTGAGGCTGGTGATGCCGCCGAAGATGAAGAACAGCGCGAAGACGAACCAGCGCAGATCCGCCGGCCAATTGCCGTCGTGACCAACGGTCGTGTGCCCGGTCGCGGCTGCCGGCGCTGCAAGTGCCATGACGTCCCCCTGCAATTGCCGCGGCGATTCGTGTCGGTGTCGCTGCATGCAATCGATTTCAAAAAGTGCTGCCGGTCTAGCTCAAGCCCTTGCCGTCCGACAGCCTGAATCGGCGGAGAGCCGCGGGAAATGCCAAAATAGTTCGATTGGCCAGACACGACGCGCTGCCGGGTGCCGCTTGGGCCTTGCCGCGCATGTCGCCGAGGTGTATTAGAATATCAACACACCAAGGAGCTCAAGATGCGACCAATCGCTACCGTTCTGGTACTCGCCCTCGCCACGACCGTATTGGCCGGGTGCAACCGCAACAAGGAAGAGCCGAGCGCCGAAGCCAAGGCTTCGGTCGCCGCCGCACCGTCCAAGGCGACCGCGATCGCCATCGATGCCGAAGGCTTTAAGGCCAACATCGAAATCCCCGGCATCGAGTTCAACGGCGACAAGATGGACCTTGATGGCATGATGTTGCCCAAGGGCTCGATGATCAAGGGCATGAACATCAAAGCCACCGACAAGGGCGGCCGCGAACATGGCACCGTCGTCTTCGACTTTGCCAGCCCGATGACGCCCGATGCGCTGGCCACGCACCTGCTCGAACAGGCACCGAAATCGAGCTGGGGCAGCTTCAGCCGCAGCACGGCGCTCGACGGTGCCATCGTGCTGCGCGGCGTCAAGCACGACAAGGGCAACGAAAGCATCGAATACCGGCTGGTCGCCGACGGCAAGGCGGCGAGCCGCGGCACTGCGACAATCGTCAGCGACGAAGCCGCAAAGAGCGACGCCTAGTCTGACGCCAGTGCGTCAGGCGCGGTAGCGGATCAGGCCTTCCTGCATGACGGTGGCGACCAGCGTCCCGTCATCGGCATAGACCAGCCCGCGGTTGATGCCGCGGCCGCCACTGGCGCGCGGGCTGTCCTGTGCGAACAAATGCCATTGCGACAGGTCGGGCGTCGTGTGGAACCACATTGCATGGTCGAGCGACGCCGCCTGCAGCGCCGGGTCGGGCCAGGCGATGGCGTGCGGCAGCAGGCAGGTATCGAGCAGCGTCATGTCGCTGGCATAGGCGAGCAGGCAGCGCGCCAGCGCCGGCTGCGCCTCGGCGCCGATATCGGGGACCGTCGCGGCAGCGCGGAACCAGTTGTGCGCCACCGGCGCGCTGGCTTCGGGCTTGATCGGGTCACCGGGCTCGACGGGCCGGAATTCGATCGGGCGGTCACGGCCGAGCCACAGTTCGCGATGCGATTCGGGGATATGGTCGGCGTTGGCGATGTGCAGTTCGAGCTCGTTCATCAAGCCTTCGGGGCCGACGACAGCCGGCATGGCGGTGGTGTGCTCCAGCCCGGCTTCTTCGACCTGGAACGAGGCCGACATACTGAAAATCGCCTTGCCATATTGCAGCGCGATGATTCGCCGTGACGAGAAGCTGGCGCCGTCGCGGTCGCGCTCGACGCGGTAAACGATTGATTCCTTAGGGTCGCCGGGGCGCATGAAATAGGCGTGGAGCGAATGTGCCGGGCGGTCCGCGGGTACAGTCTTTGACGCGGCCATCAGGGCCTGCGCGATGACTTGGCCGCCATAGACGCGCTGCCAGCCGGCTTCGGTCGAATGGCCGCGGAAGCGATCATCGCCCAGCGCTTCGACATCAAGCAGCGCAACAAGGCGTTCGATCGATTGCGCTGGCGTCAGCGCGGGCGAGGGGGGCGGGACGTGGTTCTGCATGCCTTTGCACCTAGAGCGCGGCAGCGATGCTGTCACCCCGGATTGTGCGGTGCGACAGGCTTATTCGGCGTGTTGCAACACAGTGACGCTGCACTTGCTTGACACCGCGCGGCCCCTCGCCTAATCCCCCCGCACGCTTCGACCGGTTGACGGTTGCAGCACATGGATGCGGGTGTAGCTCAGTTGGTTAGAGCGCCGGCCTGTCACGCCGGAGGTCGCGGGTTCGAGTCCCGTCACTCGCGCCATTTGATTGGCGCAACCGTCGCATCCACCTGCACTTTGGTCAATCTTCGCAATCAGCAGCCGCTGATCCACGACGCCTGGACGACGTGGATCGTGCTGTCGGTTAGGCCGTGAACCCATAAACGGGATTCCCATTTTGGCGTGATCGTGATTCAAGGTTTCCGAAGGGAGCCTTTGGATGAGCCGGTACGATTTGACGGATTTTGAGTGGCGGGTG
>Ga0075163_10009278_pt1 | contig 12922 bp, 8 predicted proteins | sample JI1023141ADNA_FD_71478 | JGI IMG/M metagenome (GOLD analysis project Ga0075163, IMG submission 71478) | Wastewater effluent complex algal communities from Wisconsin, to seasonally profile nutrient transformation and Carbon sequestration -... | ecosystem: Engineered > WWTP > Effluent > Algae...
GCAACATGGTGCAGATCATGATGCTCAAGCACTTCCAGGAGAGCGGCCACCGGCCCATCGCCTTGGTGGGAGGCGCAACGGGCATGGTGGGTGACCCCAGCGGTAAGAAGAGCGAACGCAACCTGTTGGACGAGGAGGTTCTGCGCCACAACCAGAAGTGCGTCGGCGAGCAGCTCGCACGCTTCATCGATTTCAAGTCGACGACCCGCCCAGCGGAACTGGTCAACAACTACGACTGGTTCAAGGACATGGGCTTCCTCACCTTCATCCGTGATGTGGGCAAACACATCCCGGTGGGCTACATGCTGGCGAAGGACAGTGTGAAGAACCGCATGGAAACCGGTATCAGCTTCACGGAGTTCACCTATCAGTTGGTGCAGGGCTACGACTACTACTGGTTGTACAAGAACAAAGGGTGCAAGTTGCAGATGGGTGGCAGCGATCAATGGGGCAACATCACCACCGGTACGGAACTGATCCGTCGCATGGACGGCGGCGAGGCGTACGCGCTCACGACCCCGTTGCTCACCAAGGCCGATGGCAGCAAATTCGGGAAGAGTGAAGGTGGAAACATCTGGTTGGATGCGAAGCGCACCTCACCGTACAAGTACTTCCAGTTCTGGCTGAACGCGACGGATGCGGACGCCGCCAGGTTCGCCCACATCTTCACCAACTGGACGAAAGAGCAAGTGGACGCATTGGTCGGCGAGCATGCCCGGGCGCCGCACTTGCGCATGCTGCAGAAGGAGGTCGCGGCGTTCATCACCGTGATGACGCATGGCCAGAGTGAGCTCGATGGAGCGATCCAAGCATCGGAGATCCTTTTCGGCAATGGCACTTCCGAAGCGCTCGGTGCCCTGAGCGAGCAGCAGTGGCTCGATGTGTTCGATGGCGTTCCACAGGCGGAAGTCTCACGGGATATGCTCGCGGGCGGCGTACCCATCGTGGAGCTGTTGAGCGAGCGATCCGGCTTCCTCCCCAGCAAGGGTGAAGCGAAGCGCGCATTGAAAGAAGGCAGCATCAGCGTGAACAAGGCGAAGAGCTCAGAGGAACGGATCGTGGGTGCGGACGACCTCTTGAGCGGAAAGTTCATTCTCTTGCAGCGCGGGAAGAAGAACTACTTCCTGGTAAAGGCCGTCTGACGTTTCGCGAGGCGTTGTGCATTCAACAACGCCGAAGCGATCTGTAATACCCGGCGAGGGAATTACAGATCGCTTCGCGACCGAATGCGCCGCTCGCGATCTTGCTGATTCACCCCACCATCAAGTTGCACCCACGCACATCGCTGAAGTCGAAGCGCCCGAGCACCTCGAACGAACCATCGGCGTGCGAGCGGCCGAGGTCTTGCGTGCTGATGAACGGACAACTCGCGCTGTTGCACAGGTCGAACACGTCGATGCCGCCGGTCCGGCCGATGGCCACCGGCGAAAGCGGATCGTTCACATCGCGCATGCGCACCCGCATCCACGGGGGGCAGATGTAGCGGCCTTCTCCGGAAGACCAGGCTTGGGAGAGCAACTCGGTCATGCCGTACTCGCTGTGGATCGCGGGCACATGGAACGCCTCCTGCAGGATCCGGTGCAATTCCTCGCGGACGATCTCGGGCCGGCGGCCCTTCATGCCTCCGGTCTCCATGATGATGGTGGAGCGCAGCGGCAGGGGATGCTGTTCGGCCAGATCGAGCAGCGCGAAGGTGACCCCGAGCAGAAGCGTGCGTTTCCCCTCGGCTTCGCTGCGTTGGAGCAGCTGGGCGACCTCCTTGTATTGGTACAGATACATGCCGCTATGCGGGTCACCGGATGCGCGCACCAGGTGCTCGGCCATGTACACCAACGAGCTGCCCGGTCGCTCCAGATAGGCCGGCAGCAGGGCGATGATGCGCAGGTCGCTCGGCGCCCCGTACCTGGCGGTGAAGGACGTCATGAACGACCTTTCGTACAGCGCGGGCCAGGGGACCAGGTGCGAGCTGGTCACGCTTCCGGTGGTGCCGCTGCTGGTGAAGGTGATCGCGGGTTCCAGGCCATCCAGCAGCACCCGATGGTTGCGGAACGCCCCGATGGGAAGACAGGGGATGGCGGTCCAGTGGTCCACGGAAGACGTGTTGCGCCCCAAGGCGTTCAGGAATCCACGGTACACCGGGTTGTTCTCCGCGTGCAGATGGAATAGCCGCAACGCTTCCGCGTTGAAGGAGTGTTCGTCCCGGATGCTGAACGGCCGATCGGAGAAAGCAGGATCCATCGGTAACGTACCGGTCAGTACGGGCGCTTACTTTTGGTGACCATGAGCGGAACGCGTGAAAGGAAGGCGAAAGTAGCTGGGTCGCTGCTGGTGCTTTCCCTGGCATTCACAGGTTGCCTGAAAACGGAGGAATTGCCGGTGGAGCCCCGCATCACGTTGAAAAGCGTGGTCCAGGTTGCCGATACGGTCTTCGTGACCATCGGCTTTACCGATGGCGACGGCGACATCGGCCTGTCCGATTCGGATGTGCAGCCGCCCTACGATACCTCCTCGGTTTACTACCACAACCTGTTCTACGATCCGGAAGAGCTGGTGAACGGGGTGTGGACCGCGGTGGATCTGCCCTACTACTACCGCGTGAAGGTGATCACCCCGAGCGGGCAGAACAAAGCCTTGGACGGTGAGTTGAAAACCGCTTTCGCACGCTCGTTCTTCCCCTTGCCCCCCTTGGTGGCCGGTGATACGGTCCGCTTCCGGATCCGGCTGGTGGATCGCGCGTTGCACACGAGCAACGAGCTCACCACCGAACCCATCGTGTTGAACTGACGCGAGCCACCGGCGTGCCTACCGACCGCTCGTTCGATCCCATCACGCCGCGCAAAGCGGGGCGCACCACCGCGACGTTCGTGGCCGTTTTCACCCTGGCCATCGGGATCTTCCTGGCGGTGGGACCGGTGCGGTTGCCCCCGGTATGGCAGGCGGTGGTGATCGGGGGTGTGGCTTTCCTGGCCACGTACATCGCTGTTACGGCAGCGGTGGAGCGCTACATCAACGCCCGCTTGCGTCTGTTGTTCCGCATGGTGCACGACCTGCGCACAGGCGGCAAACCAACGGACGAGATGGAGGCCGATTCCATCGGTGAAGTGCGCAATACGTTGGAGGTGTGGGCACGGGAGAAGCGCACGGAAATCGCCGAACTAACGGAACGGGAGAAGTACCGTCGTGAATTCATCGGCAACCTGAGCCACGAACTGAAAACGCCCTTGTTCAACATCCAGGGCTATGTGCTCACCTTGCTGGACGGTGGATTGGAGGATCCGAAAGTGGCGCGTGATTTCCTGGAGCGTGCGGCCCGCGGTAGCGACCGGCTGATGAAGATCGTGGAGGACCTGGACATGATCAGCAAGCTGGAGAACGGCGTGCTCGCGTTGAAGCCGCGCAATGTCGAACTCAATTCCATCGTGTCCGATCCCATGGTGGAAGTGCAGCGGCTGCCCGGGGCCCAGAACATCCGGTTGATCAACAGTGTGCCCGAGGGCTTGCGCGTGCGGGTGGATCCAGCGAAGTGCGCTCAGGTGTTCACCAACCTGTTGGAGAACGCGGTGCGCTACGGCAAACCCGGGGGCGAAGTGGAAGTGCTGGCCTACGCGTTGGACGGCGATCATGTGTTGGTGGAGGTGCGCGACAACGGTATCGGCATCGCCGAGGAGCACTTGCCGCGTTTGTTCGAGCGCTTCTATCGGGTGAACAACAGCCGTGCGCGTCATGAAGGCGGCAGTGGTTTGGGCCTGGCCATCGTGAAGCACATCGTCGAAGCGCATGGAGGCACCATCACCGTGAAGAGTGAAGCCGGCCATGGCACCACCTTCGGGTTCACCTTGCCGAAGGCGAACTGACGTCCGCGAAGGTTGCCGCGCGGTTAGCGACCTGGCGTGATCCTACGGAACACCTGCAACGGCCCCGCATTGTTCGCCACCACGATGAGCGGAGATCCGGCGGCGGTGGGCACCAGCGCGAGGTCCTTCACGTTGCCCCAAGCGAAGAAACCACTGCGCATCACGGGCATGGGAACGAACCGGCCTTTGCCGTCGCCGAGCAGCACCTGTCCGATCCCGGCATCGTAGCGGGCGGTCTCCACCTCCGCGCCCCAATTGTTGCCCGCGATGATCAGATCCACGTGGCCATCACCGTTCACATCCGTGGGCAGTATCGCGTTGATCGGCGCCACCTGAGCCAACGGTGGCAGTTCCATCGCTGTGAAGCGGTTGTTACCGTCGTTGATGAAAACGGTGCTGCGGAACATCGTGGCCTGCAAATGGAGCGCGCCTGCGAGTTTCTCGGGTGTGTAGATCCCGGCGAGGTCCGCGTTGGCGAACTCCTGGTAGGTGGGGAACTTCTGCAGGATCATCGGGCATTGCTGGCTGGAGCATTCGCGGCCGCGCACCGGCAATTGTTTGCCGTTCTTCTCTTTGGCCAGCACGATGTCGTGGCGGCCGTTGTCATCGAAATCGGCCCAGTACACGTGCACGGGCTTGTCCGGAGTTCCATGGAACTTGCTGTTCCAACCGAGGTTCCCGGCGATGATGTCCAAGTGGCCATCGGCGTTCACATCAGCGGTGGCGATGCTGTACCACCAGCCGTGCGTTCTGTCCAAGCCTGCGGGTGTGCTCGCATTGGTGAACCGACCTCCATCGTTGCGCAGCCAGGTCACGTTCATCCATTCACCGCAGAGCAGCAGGTCGAGGTCCTTATCGGCGTCCAGGTCCACGAATTCCACGTCAGTGACCAGTCCCGGCCCCATGGCGTCGGGGGCGCGATCGGCGGTGGCATCCACGAAGTGACCGGTGCCGTCGTTGAGCAACAGGTAGCTGCGCGGTGCGAACGGATAATGGGCGGGTGTGCTGCGGCCACCGATGAAGAGGTCCATGTCGCCGTCCTGATCGATGTCGCCCGCAGCGGCGCGTTGTGCGCTCGTCATGATCGGGGGCAGCCGATCGCTGGCTTCGGCATACGTGCCTTTGCCGTTGTTCAGGTAGAGGCGTTGTGTATAGATCGGATCGCGCAGGTCATCCTCGTTCCCTCCGGCGAGGATGAGCAGGTCCATATCGCGGTCGCCATCGGCATCGAAGAACACGCTGCCCATGGTTTCCTGTTCGGCATGTGCGTTCCAAGGTTGTTGGTCCGCTACGACGAAGGTGCCGTTCGCTTGTTGGAACCAGAGCGTGGGCGGCTGGCCGTGTCCGCCAGAAGCGAGCAGGTCCACCAGCCCATCGCCATTGGCATCGCCCGTGCCGAGCATGGGCCCCAGTTCGCTCTGCTTGTGTGGTAGCAGGGGCTCCAGCTCGAAGTCGTTATATGCGTTCTCCAGATGCGGCCGAGCGAGCCCGGTCTCAGCGGCCACTTCCGTATAGATCGGCGCGCTAGGCGCAGTTGGCTCCGGGGCGGGGCTTCCATCCGTTGGCCGGATCACCAGCGCACTGTCAGCCTTCATTCCGATAAAGAAGCGGCGCTCGCCCGTTGGCCACATGACTTCCAAGGTGTCCACGTTCATGTGCGCACCCAATCCGAAATGCAGCACGGGTTCCACACAGCTCTGGTAGCCGCGTGATGGATAGAGCTCCTGGTACTGTACCGTGCCGTTCGTTCGCACGTACACTTTGGTGCCGAAGGCCGGGCTGTTGCCCGTGCGGGGTTCCACGCGCAGCCAGTGCCGGTCGGGGAACCGTTCGTTCGTGCGATTGGCGAAGACGGAAGCGACGGCGTTCATGTTGTTCACCACGAGGTCAAGGTCGCCATCGTTGTCCAGATCGGCGTAGGCTGCGCCATTGCTGTTGATAGGCTCGGTGAAGCCCCAGGCCTGCGAACTGTCCGCGAAGGAGAGATCACCATTGTTGCGGTAGAGGTAGTTCCGCAACTGTGAACTGGGCATCAGGCTGAGGGCGCCGAAGTAGCCGCTGCCGCTGCGGATGGTGTCGTAGACGTTGCGTGCGAAATCGTTGTCGCGTACATCGTGCAGGTAGCCATTGGTGATCAGCAGGTCCTTCCAGCCATCGTTGTCCAGATCACAGAAGAGGGGCGCCCAGCTCCAATCCGTGCGGGCCACACCGGCCAATTGGCCCACCTCGCTCCAGGTGCCGTTGCCGTTGTTCAACTGCAACGAGTTCACCATGTATTGGAAGAAGTAGCCGCCTTGCACGAGCTTCCAGAATTTCTCCGGACTCATGCTGGCCATGTTGGTCTTGTTGCGCAAGTGATCGTCCGCCGTCATGTCCAGGGTGATGATGTCCGGCAGGCCGTCGTTGTTGTAATCGGCCACGTCGCACCCCATGCCGAAGTTGCTGATGTGCCGCGTGCGGTACTGGATCTGCTCGCTGAACCGCAACCCTTTACCGCTCGCGAAGGAGGCATCCCCCATACGCGTGTTGATGTACATGAGGTCGGGCGCGTCGAAATCGTTGCTGGTGTAGAGGTCCGGCCAGCCATCCTGGTCCAGGTCGCTCACGCTCTGCCCGAGGGTGTAGTCGAAATTCTGGAGTTCGGCGGCGTAGGTGGCATCGGTGAAGCGCCCGTTCTCGTTGAGGTAGAACCGGTCGGTTGGCGCGCGCTTCTCCATCACCGCTTTCAGTGCGGTGAAGTTGCTGAGGCCCTTCATGCGCCCGATGGGATGGTTGATCACGTGGAGGTCCAGATCACCATCGCGATCGGCATCGAAGAAGGCCGCCTGCGTACTGTGGGAGGTATCCGCAATGCCGAACTCTTGTGCGCGTTCACTGAAGGTGCCGTTGCCGTTGTTCATGTACAACAGGTTCGCGGTGAGTGCTGGGTCCTTGGTGAGGCCGCTGCGGCACACGTAGATATCGAGGAATCCGTCCGCGTTCACATCGGCCATGGTAACGCCGGTGCGCCAGCCTTCCGATGCTTTGGCACCGATGGCCTTCTCGGTGATGTCCTCGAATTTCATGTTGCCGAGGTTGCGATAGAGCTTGTCGCCCACCTGGTTCCCGGTGAAGTAGAGATCGGCCAATCCGTCGTTATCGATATCACCCGCGGCCACACCGCCGCCGTTGTATGCGTACACGTACGTGTAGTAGTTCAGCTCCGGCGACTCGCTGATGGAGTTGTTGAAGGCGACGCCGCTCTCTCCGGCGGGCATGGCGGTGAGCAAGGGGCCGTGTGTGGCGGCTGTTCCTTCAGCGGTGGTCTTCTTTTCCGGATCCCCGCTGCAGGTGGCCAGCAGTAAGGCGCAGGGGAGGAGCAGGTACAGGGAGCGCGACATAGGCATCTTGGATCTTGGAGAGCAAAGTAAACCGCGCAGCCGCAGTGGTCCTGCAGGGAAGAGGGCTGCCAGGGGTATATCCGCGAGCACGGTCAGGGTGTGCCCTGGGCCGATCGCGCCACTGGTCTGTTCGATAACGGACCCGCAGGATGTTCGCGGCGGTTACTTCACGATCTCATCCCACAGTTCGATCGCGTTCTCGTTGTTCACGCTGATACGGGGGATCTCGTTGTAGATGGTGACCTTGCCCGTAACGCAGATCTTCTTGTTCACCAGGTAGGTCACGGGGTCGTAGTGGAAATTGGGGCCGTTGTAGTCCCAAACGGTGGCATAGAACTCCTGGTTGGGGTGGTTGCGGTCCAGGTTGAGATACACGGCATTGGCCTTGGTGGTGCGGCGCGTGCTCACCACCGTACCGCAGATGGTGGCGGTTTTGCCGATGTGGTATTTCGCCTGCGAGGTATTGAAGCGTCCGCCGGGAAGTGGCGCTTTCATCGGCGATACTTCGCCGGCCATGGGATCACCTTCTGCGAACCATGGTGTGGTCTCGCTCATCGCTTCGATCGCGTTCTCCGTGGCATCGTCCAATGCAGGGAAGAGGTCGAGCCCCGTGAGGCGTTCGAGGCTATCGATGCTCACGGCGTATTCGATCATGGTGCGATCCGCCGGACCGTTCTTCATGATGAAGGCGATGCCTTTCTTTTCCGGGCCGTCCAGATCTGCGAAGGCCTTGAAGCAATACGTGGGTATGCTTACGGACTCCTTGCCGGTGGGCGTGGTCAAGACGGGCAGACCGTCGGTGAGCACCGGTCCGGTCACGATGAAGACGCGTTCCTTGGCGTAGTGCACGTAACGCCGCCCCCAATCCTCCAGATCGGCCCAGGTCTCGCGGTTCATTTCCGCTTTCTGCGGAGCGATGTTGCTGTAGAGGTAAGTGGCTTCCAGCGCTTTCTGGCTCCAACGCATATCGGCGCTCGGCACCATGTGGCCGCGGTCGTACCCACTGTTCCAGTATTCGTTGAAGAGGTCGGTGTTGCCCTTCACCTGCGGGTCGGGCCGGAAGGAGTCGATACGCGCCAGACTTCCCTTCAGGATGTCTGGCAGCACAAGGTGTGCGGTCCATTTCGGGGTGTGGTGTCGTTCGCTCCATACCAGCGTGTGGCCGGGGTGCACGATCGGTTCATCACCCGGTGCGAGCGCAGGAAGGCCGAAGGCGGCGAGGTCGCGTTGCATGATCGCGAGCTTGGCATCCTCGATGGGGCCGAGCAGCAACTGTTGCTGCTCCTCGAGCTGGTCGTAACGGACCTGCAGTTCGGTGAGGCGCTTCTCCGCTTCTCCTTGGGCCATGGTCGCCGCGTGGAACGCGACAGCGAAAGAGAGGCTGAGCAGGGGGTACTTCATGGTGGCGAATGTAGGCGGGTGCGGGTGGTCAGTCCGTGGTTGTACGGATCAACGCGGCGAGGTCTTGCAAGGCGCGTTCCAAGGGTGTGTGATCCGTGTGCACCGCAGTTGGTGCCGGTCGGTCCAGTGAAAGAACGGCCGACACATCGAGCTGGTCCTGCTGCTGTACATGGAAGCGCCCTGAAGCGGCATGCACGCGGCCCAGGTACTCCTGTTCAGCTTGGCCAGGAGTTGGGACCAACAGCGCGGTGCGACCGAGATGGGCGAGGTCCATCAACGTGGTGTAGCCCGTGCGGCTCACGATCAGTTCCGCTCGCAGCAAAGCGGCGGTGAGGGCTTCGGCACCGAGATGGCTCACGCGATGCACGTTCCCAACGATCTCATCGATCGGGGTCTGGGGTTTCCCCAACACCAAGAGATGCTTCCCTGGGATGGCGGGCAACTGGGCCATCAGCGCAGTCTCCAACCGCGTGCGCTGCGGTTCAGGTCCGCTGATCACGCACACGATGCGGTGGTTGTGCTGCGCAACATCGACGTGCTTCGGATCCAACCGGCTGATCACGCCGATGTAGCGGGCATTGCGCGGCACCTGCGTTCCGTGGGAGAGTTCACCGGCGAGCCCCGGGGCTTGTTCTTCATCGGGGATCCAGCACCGATCGAAGCGTGCGATCGCATTGCGGTTGATGCGGCGCAACAGGCCTTGGGCGAGCGGCGTGAAGGGATGGACCTGATGGGTGATGAGCACGCTGGGCAGTGCAGGCGCATGCATGCCGAAGCGTTGATCGCTGATCACCGCCTGCAACTGCAGTTCCTGGCGCAACCGAAGGAAGAGGTGGTGCTCCGCACGGATGCTGCGCAGCATGGCCGGGAATTGCGCGGCCATGGCCCAGGCTTGCGAGGCGCCGCTCGCGTAGCGCACATCCACGCCGGGCACGCGCACATGGGGGAGATGCGGGAACGTATCGCGCAAAAGCGCCAATGGTCCCTTGTCCGCACCGATGATCGGCCGGGCGTCCAGTTCCAGTAGTCGTTGGATGATGGGCACATCGCGGGTGCTGTGGCCCAGCCCCCAATCGAGCGGGGTGATGAGGATGCGAGCACCGTTGAACATGGCGTGAGCGAGGGGCGAAGATGAGAGGTGGTTGGTGGATGTTGGTTGTTGGGATCGTTCTTGGTTGATGGTTGTTGGGAGCTGGTTGTTGGTGCGAGGTTCCAGCATTGGGTGCTTGTGATGTCATGGGCGGAACCAGCGGATGTTCTGGGCGACCCCCGCTTCCGCCGGATCGCGGTCGAAGGCATGCAGGTCATGAGGTGACCATCTGCGTCATCGGCGACATCTGCGGATGGTTATTCCCGGATGTTCCATCGGTCGATCGATCTTCATCCTGATCGCTGCCTGTCACATGGCAAGAGCGGGGATCCGTGGACCTCTACTTTCGCGCCGCCGCTGCGGACAACCAACTCACAGCTGCTCGCGCCAGGCATCATGTCCTGGTGTCCTTCACCTTCCCCGAACACGAACAACGGATCACCGATCATGGGCCACGGCAAACTGGGACGCTTCGCGGAGAACGCCACCTTCGAGCATGTGATCCAACCCACCTTCGAGGAATTGATGCGTACGGAGTTCCCGTTGCGGGGCCAGTGGAACAGCCGCTTTTTCAAGCGCGAAGCCCCATTGGTGCTGGAACTGGGCTGCGGCAAGGGTGAGTACACAACGGGGCTGGCGCAGTTGTTCCCGGAACGCAATTACATCGGCGTGGACATCAAAGGCGCACGGATCTGGCGCGGGGCGCGAACGGTGAAAGACCTCGGACTGACCAACGTGGCGTTCCTGCGCACGCACGTGGACCATTTGCTCAAGGTCTTCGGCCCGGGAGAAGCAAGCGAGGTGTGGCTCACCTTCAGTGATCCGCAACTCGGCAAAGACCGCAAGAAGTTGACCTCACCCCTCTTCCTGGAGCGCTATCGGCAGGTGCTGAAGCCCGGTGGCATCATCAATCTGAAAACGGACAGCCCGGAATTGTACCACTATACCATGGAGCGTGTGGCGGAGTACAAGTTGCCGCTCCACGAGCACAGCGAGGATGTGTACGGCGAGCTGGTTCCACGGCTGACGCTCCAGGAACAAGCGGTGCTGAACATCCGCACCTTCTACGAGCAGATGTGGCTGGGCGAGGGGAAGAGGATCCACTACTGCCGGTTCGGGTTGGTGTAGGCAGCAACCGTTCGGTTCAGGCGGTCTACCTTTCACCTTCAGGCTTGATCGCCTGGTGCACATATCGTTCGGATCCGAAGGCTCGAAGCATCTCATGGATGCAGACCGATCCTATGCCAACATCCTTACGGTTGACACGGCACGATCCCTGATCCCCGAACGGTTCATAAGGTTGGGGTCCGCGCTTTCGTAACGCCACCGTGCCGCTTTACGTTCACAGGACCAAATCCCGATCCATGGTCCAACGCTACTCGGTCATCGCGCTGTTGCTCACATCCACGATCACCTTCGCCCAGCATCCTACCGGAGGAACGGACCATTGGGCCGCTTTTCTCGTGAACGCATACGGGAATGATGCACGGCGGGTGCTCATCACATCCGCAGGACCTGCCACAGGGGAGGTGAGCATGCCCTTGCTCGGGTTCAGCGAAGTGTTCGACGTGCAGCCAGGCGAAGTGACCGTGATACAACTGCCCAACGGTGTGCAGAACCCCGTTTGGGGAGCCGGTGAAGAAGGCATCCACATCACCAGTGATGAACGCGTGAGTGTGCAACTCGAGAGCGTGCGGAGCTTCACCAGTGATGTGTCCCAGTTGCTCCCAGCGGACCGCACGGGTACTTCCTATGTGGTGAACTGTTATGCGGGGATGCCGGGTGTGGCAGGCCTCTATGGAAGCGAGTTCGTGGTGGTCGCACAAGCGGACTCCACGCAGGTGGAGATCATACCGAGCGCTGCGATGTCGGACGGCCACCCCGCGGGATCGGCCTTCACCGTATCGTTGAACGCCGGTGGCACCTGGATGGGGCGGTCGGCCGTCGACGGAGGAGACCTCACGGGCACGGTGGTTCGCGGCGAACCTGAGAACGCGCCGGAGAAGAACTTCTCGGTGTATGCGGGTGCCATGTGCGCGGCCACCCCCAGCAACTGTGCCGCTTGTGATCACTATTTCGAGCAACAGTTGCCGGTGGCGGAATGGTCCCTCGCATACCTCGCGCCTGCGGTGGACGGGCTCACCAGCTACAGCGTGCGCGCATTGGCGCAGGAGGATGGCACCTGGGTGGAGATCGATGGACAGGCGCCCGTGCAACTCGACGCGGGTCAATGGCAGGAGCTGAACGGCTTGGCTTCCGGGGTTTGCATCACGGCCAACAAGCCCATAGCGGTGAACCGCTACATGGAGGGGTATCAGTGCGCGAACGTGGGCGATCCTTCGCAGATCGGTCTCATGCCGATGTCCTCGCCCATTACACAGGCCACGTTCTCCGCACCCGACCAAGACCAGGTCGAGCAGCATAGCATCACCATCACCGCGGCGATGTCTGATTTCGGCGATGTGGCGCTCGACGGCGTACCGCTCGTACAGATACCCACGGCGTATGCGGCTTGCTCGGATCGCGGATATGTCACCGTGCCTATCGGACCCGGCGCGCATGAACTGTTTTGCCCCAGCGGGTGCCAAGCCCAAGTGCAGGGACTTGGTACCGGCCAGAGCTACGCCTTCTCCTTGATGCAAGGGGCCATTGCCGAGCAGATCGCCGCCACCGGTCTGGTGGAAGCAGGAGAGGGGTATCCATCCCTCATCTTCGATCACGTGAACCGACTGCTGAGCTGGCCCGGCAGCGTAAACCCGTTCCAGGTGGACTTAAGGGACCTGGCCGGGCGGCTGGTATACACCGCTCGCGTAAGCGGATCCGCTGGAATTCGGCTCCCGGTTCTGCCAGCGGGTGTCTACGTAGCCATGGCCCAAGGTCAAGCGGGATCGGTCTCCAGCAAGTTCATGGTACCCTGAAGACCGCCCCCCGGAAGCCGGGACGAACGCGTGACCGGTCTCCGGTTGGCCCTGTTTCCCGCGCCCCCCTTGTATTGATCGAACTTCCACCTACCTTCGCCCCGCTTTTATCCGAGGGTTCTTTGGCGAGAACAGCAGGAAAGGGGCAACAACCTAAAACTCACTCAGTCAGTCGAACTCATGAACATTTACGTCGCCAACATCGCGTACAGCGCGAAGGACCAGGATCTCCGCGAACTTTTCGAAGCTTTCGGTGAAGTGACCTCGGCCAAGATCATC
>Ga0075163_10009279_pt1 | contig 12922 bp, 10 predicted proteins | sample JI1023141ADNA_FD_71478 | JGI IMG/M metagenome (GOLD analysis project Ga0075163, IMG submission 71478) | Wastewater effluent complex algal communities from Wisconsin, to seasonally profile nutrient transformation and Carbon sequestration -... | ecosystem: Engineered > WWTP > Effluent > Algae...
GCACGGCCTGCGCCTCGCGGATGAAGTCCGCCGGAAAATTCTCCTCCCCGCCGAGCCGGAAGATCGTGTTCTTGATGTTCGCGTTCGAGAGCACCGCCTTCGCACGCACCACGCGGCCGTTGCTCGCCACGATGCCGCAGGCCACCTTCCGGCCGTCGCGTTCTTCGACCAGGATTTTTTCCACGAGCACCTTCTTGCGCACTTCGACGCCGTTGCGTTTCAGCTCGGCGATCATCTTTTCCACCAGCAGGTCCGAGCCGCCGCGGAAGGTGTAGACGCCCGAGCCCATGAAGTTAGAAAACACGATACCGTAGGTGATCGCGGGGTCGTCGAGCGTGGAGCCGTTGGCGTAGGCGATCGGTTCCATGAGCAGGCGCTTCACATCGTCGCGGCCGGGGAAGAAGCGCTCCAACATCTCGCCCGTGGTCTCGGGGTTGTTGTCGTAGAAATTCATTCCGCGCAGGTAGTCGTAGAACTTTTCCACGTGCGCGCGTTCGAGGCCGAACTGCTCGACGAGCACGCGCGTGTAGTCCTCGCGCGTGAAGGTCGTCCACACGTCCATCTGCGGATTCACGAAGCGGATGTCCTTCAGCGGGACGATCGAGTCGGCGATCTCTTTCGTCCAATACTTGCGGCACGATTTCACCATGCCGACCGGAAAGCCGTGCAGCGAAATGTCGAAGATGTGGCCGCCCTTGCGGGTAAACCAGGTGGCGAGGCCGCCGAACTGGTAGTGATGCTCGAGCAGGAGCACGCGGTGGCCGGCCTTCGCGAGCACATTGGCACCCGTGAGGCCGCCCAATCCGCTGCCGATCACGATTACATCATACTCGTCGGCGACACCTTTGAGCCAGTCGTAAGCCATTCAGCATTGAGAGTGAGTCCGCGCCCGACGAGAGCGCAACTCAGAGTTTGAGGGCGCGCAGATATTTGAACGAATCCGGGATGCACTGCAGCGGCGTCGGCGTTTCGTCTTCGAGGAAATAGTGTTTTACGCCGGCTTTTTGCGCCGCGCGGAGCACATCCGGCCAGTTGATCTGGCCCTGGCCCACGGTCACTTTGCCGGTCGGCGGGGTGTTGCCCGTGTGCACGCCGGTGGCGAGGCCCTTGAGCATGTCTTTCACATGGATCAACGACCAGCGGCCCGGAAACTTGCTGAAGAGTTTCACCGGGTCCTGACCGGCGTAGAAGGCCCAGTAAACGTCCATCTCGTAGGTCACGAGATCGGCCTTCGTTTCGCGCATGAGGATGTCGAACATCGTCTCACCGTTGCCGGCGGCCGTCGGTTTGAACTCGAGGCCGTGCGGGTGGTAGCCGAAGCGGATACCGGCCTGTTTGCAGGCGGCGCCCCACTCGTTGAACTTCTTCGCCATGCTGCGCGCCATCTCTTCGGTGAAGGGCTTGTCCTTGCTCACCGGGGGATACGGGATGATCGCGTAGGTGAGCCCGAGGGTCTTCGCATCGCGGATCACCGCAGCGACATCTTTTTCAAACAGCGCGTAGCCGAAGTGGCCCGCGACCGGCACGAATCCGCGCGCCTTCAGTTCCTCGGCGAATTTCTCCGGCGTCAGATTACCCGTGCCGGCGAGTTCCACTTCCTTCACGCCGTAGGATTTCGCGAGGTCGAGGGCGCCGGTGGTGCTCTCCTTGGTCTGCGCGCGCAGACTGTAGAGTTGCAGACCGAGATGGTCGCGGAAGTCGGCCGCGCGCAGGGCGGCGGCGAGCAGAGGCAGGGCAAGAGCGAGGCGGAGGAGTTTTTTCATGGCAGGGTAGATGGGCACTGTCGCGCGGCGGTCACCCTTTTTGCAAGATGTGATAGTTCGCCATCGAGATGCCGCTGAGCATCGCGCCGACGATGCCGAGGAAGCCCTGGTCGGTGCCGCAGAGGTAGACGTTGCCGAGCGCGGTGCGGCCCTGCCGGTGTTTCACGGGCGAGCCGTAGATCGCGCCGCCGAGGTGGCCGGTGAACTTCGTGATCGTGCGCGGGGTAAACATGTCCGTGGTCACCGTCGCCGCCGTGAGCGCGTCGTCCGCGGGTAGCGGCGGCAAAAAGCGGCGCGCGCTCCGTTGCACTTCGGCAAACCAGTGGGCCTTCGCCGCGCGGTAGTCGGCCTCCGGGAGATGCGCCCAGCGCTCGTAGTTCGCGAGGCAGGTCACGCGGAAAATCCCCTCGGGCAGTGTGCGGCCCGCGCCAAAGTTGAAGTTGTTCGGGATGCAGATCACGCCGCTGCGCGGATCGACCTGCCCCGCCGCCTGCACGTAGTCGAAGCGCGGGGAATCGTTGAAGAACACGATCGTATCGCTCCCCCACCCCAGCTCCGCCGGCTGGCGGTTCAAGATGCTGATCGTCTCGACAAACGACAGCGTGCCGCGCCCGTCCGTCGGCGGGGCGACCGCGGCTCCGGCGGCGTCGGTCGGCGTGAGCAGACGGTCCGTCTCCGGCGCACCGATCGAGGAAATGATGTGGTCCGCCGTGAGCTCTTCGCCGGTGTCGAGCACGAGCGCCGTCGCCCGGCCTTCGCGGGAGCGGATCGCGCGCACGCCGCACTTCATGCGCCGTTCGCCGCCGGCCGCGCGGTATTTCTCCAGAAGCACGCGCAGCACCACGCGCACGCCGTCGAAGGGCCGCGCGAAGCCTTCGAGGAAGAGCGCCTTGAACATGATCACAAACTGTCCGAACTCCATGTCGTGCTCCGTCGCGCTGCCGTAATACATCACCGGGCAAAACAGCATGTCTTCCAACAGCGGATCGGTCACGTGTTGCCGCACCACCGCGCGCGCCGATACGGCCACGGCGTCGAGCGAGACGTCGTCATAGGTGCGCACCGCCGCCACAAGCCGGCGGAAGCCGTCCGCCTGCGCGGGAAACGTCTCCGCGACCTCCTGTTCGAAGACCGCGAAATCGTTCGTGAAGCGCAGCGAGGTCTCGCCCCGCGGGCCGAACGCCACGCGCGACTGCTTCTGCTCGCAGAGCGCGAACTCCTCGCGGTCGATGCGCAGTTGGCGGAGCAGTTTGCCGAGCGGCGTGCCTTTCACACCGGGTCGCACGTAGTTCGTCATCGCGTGCAGGCCCACGTCGAACTTCCGGCCGGCGATGCTGTAGAAACCGTTGAGCCCGCCGACGGCGTTGTGGCGCTCGAAGATGCACACGCGTTTCCCGAAGTGCGCGAGGCGGATGCCCGCGGCGAGTCCGGACATGCCGGCGCCGATGATGGCCACGTCGTAGTGGGAGCGGGTGTTCATGGGCGGCTACAAAAAAGGCCGGGACTCATCCCGGCCCGCGATTATCGGCCTGTCGGTGCGGCGCTCAGCTCTTGCCGGCGGCGTCGAACTTCGGCGTCAGGTATTCCGCGCAGCTGTCGAGGCTCGCGAGCTGCGGATAGTCCTTCTCCGGCACTTCGATGCCGTGGCGCTTGCGCAGCTCCATCACGATATCGAGAAAGTCCATGCTATCGAGCTGGAGTTGGTCGCGCAGGCGGACGTCGGGTTTGACGTTGCTCAAGTCTTCATCGGGCGCGATGTCCGCGATGATATCGAGCACCACCTTTTTGCATTCGTCTTTGGTCATAGTCAGAGAATCGGGGATTAGGGGACAAACCGCTTAACAATCAACGTGGAATTTATCCCGAGCATGCCGAACGAGTTATTCAGGATGGTCTCCACTTTGGCCACTTTGCGCGGTTGGTTGAGCACGAGACCGGGCAACGCGCACTGCGGGTCCAGGTTGTCGACGTTGATCGTCGGGTGCACCGTGAGGTCGTCGAACGAAGGCAAGTTGCCCGCTAGCTCCAGCGCCCCGGCGGCGCCCATGGCGTGGCCAATGAAGCTCTTGGTGTTGTTGATGTGCGTGTCAGGGCAGCCTTCGCCAAACACCGCGCGGATCGCCTCGCACTCCTGGATGTCGCCGAGCGGCGTGGCCGTGGCGTGCGTATTGACGATGTGGATGTCCTTGGGCGTGAGCCCGGCGCGGCGGATCGCGGCGTGCACGCATTCGGCCTGGCGCGTGGGGTTCGGCAGCACGTAGTCGCTGGCGTCGCTGTTCACGTGGTAGCCGGCGATCTCGGCGTAGATTTTCGCGCCGCGGGCCTGGGCGTCTTCGAGGCGTTCCAGCGTGTAGAGCGCGCCGCCTTCGGAAATCACGATACCGTTGCGCGCGAGGTCAAAGGGCCGCGACGCCTTGTGCGGGTCGTCGTGCGTCGCGAGCGCGTTTTGGGATTTGAAACCGGCGAAAATGCCAAACGTGTGGATGCTCTCGCTCACGCCGCCGCAGACCGCGAAGTCCACTTCGCCGAGGCGCAGCATCTGCGTGGCGTGGATCAGGCCCATGTTGCCCGCCGCGCAGGCGGCGCCGATCGTGTAGGCGGGCCCCGTCACCCCGAGGTTGAGGGAGGCTTCGCCGGCGGGGTTGTTGGCCACCGTGCGGGGGTTGTGGTAGTGCGACCAGAACTTCGTGTCGTAGTTAAATTTCGAGATATTGTAGACCTCGTTCTCGGTCTCGACGTTGCCGTGCTCCGTGCAACCGATGTAAATGCCCACGCGGTCCTTCGCGACCGTCTCCCAGTTCACCCCACTGTCGGCCAGTGCCTCGCGCGCACAGTAGATCGAGATGCTCCCGGCCCGCGTGCCCACGCGCACTTCCTTTTTCTTCTGGTGCTTCAACGCGTCGTAGTGGCACACGCCCGCGAGCTGCGAGCCCATGTAGCGGATCTCCTTGCGCTCGATGCCGGCCACGCCGTTGAGCAGGTTCGCGCGAAATTCCGCGAGCGAGTTGCCGTTGGGGGCGGTCAGGCCGACACCTGTGATGACGATGCGCGAGGGCTTCATTCGTTGGGAAAGGAAATCGCTAGCCAACCTCCGTCCGAAAGCAATACAACGCTCCCTCCAATTATGAACGTTCTTGTCGTCGGAGGCGCCGGTTATATCGGCAGTCACTGTGTTCGCCAGCTGTCGGCCGCCGGGCATCGCCCCGTGGTCCTCGATAATTTCGCCTACGGTCACCGCGGCGCCCTCGCCCCCGGCATCACCCTCCACGAGGGCGATCTGGGCGACGAGACGTTCGTGAAACGGGTGCTCACCGACGAGAAGATCGACGTCGTCATGCACTTCGCCGCCTTCTGCTACGTGGGCGAGTCCGTCACCGATCCGCTGAAGTATTACCTCAACAACAGCGCCGCCACGCTCCACCTGCTGCACGCGATGCTCTCGGTCGGCGTGAAGAAGTTCATCTTCTCGTCGACGTGCGCCACGTTCGGCGTCCCGGCCACGCTCCCGATCCACGAGAATCTCCCGCAGGCGCCCATCAATCCCTACGGCCAGACCAAACTCGATATCGAGCTCGCCCTCCGTTCGCTCGCGCCCGCCACCGGCTTGAGTTTCGCGGTGTTCCGCTACTTCAACGCCGCCGGTGCCTCCGAGGACGGCGTCATCGGCGAGGATCACCATCCCGAGACGCACCTCATCCCGCTCGCCATCGACGTCGCCACCGGCAAACGCCCGCACCTCGAGCTCTACGGCACCGACTACCCCACGCCCGACGGCACCTGCCAACGCGACTACGTGCACGTCGACGATCTCAGCCGCGCCCACATCGCCGCCTTCGACCAACTCGGCACGCCCGGCACGCAGCTTTTCTACAATCTCGGCACCGGCCGCCCCACTTCGAACCGTGAGGTCATTCGCGCCGTCGAGAAGATCGTCGGCAAGCCCGTCAAAGTCATCGAGAAGCCCCGTCGCCCCGGCGATCCGCCCGCCCTCTATGCCGATTCCGCCAAGGCCCGCCGCGAGCTCGGTTGGCAGGTGAAGTTCGGCGATATCGAGTCCATCGTCGCCACCGCGTGGCGCTGGCACTCCTCGCACCCGCAGGGCTACGCCGACCGATGAAACCCGCCGGGCTCTTCGCCGCCGCCCAGCCGGTCATCGGCATGATCCACCTCGGCGCGTTGCCCGGCACGCCCGCGGCCCGCCTCTCGTTGCGCGCCATCGAGCAGCAGGCCGTGAAAGAAGCGCAGCTCTACCGCGACGCCGGCGTGCACGGCATCATGGTGGAAAACATGCACGACACGCCGTATCTCCGCGGTCGCGTTGGCCCCGAGATCGTCGCCGCCATGGCCGTCGTATGCCGCGCCGTGCAGGAAACCGCCCGCCTGCCCTGCGGTGTGCAGATCCTCGCCGCCGCCAATGCCGACGCTCTCGCCGTCGCGCTGGCCGCCGGACTCGCCTTTATCCGCGCCGAGGGTTTCGCCTTCGCGCACGTCGCCGACGAAGGCTTTATCCAGTCCTCCGCCGCCGAGCTCCTGCGCTACCGCCGCACCATCGGCGCCGAGCACGTCCAAGTCTGGACCGACGTGAAGAAGAAACACAGCTCCCACGCGATCACCGCCGATGTCGGCATCGGCGAGACGGCCCACGCCGTCGAGTTTATGCGCGGCGATGCCGTGATCGTGACCGGCGCCGTCACCGGCGATGCGCCGAAGCCCGCCGATGTGCACGCCGTGAAACAGTCCACGCGGCTCCCCGTGTTTCTCGGCTCCGGCGTCACCGCCGCCAACGTCCGCGATTTCCTCCCCGCCGCCGACGGCTTTATCGTCGGCTCTGAGTTCAAAGTCGGCGGCCACTGGTCCGGCGCCGTCGACGCGAAACGCGTGCGCCGCTTCATGGCCGCCGTGCGCAGTTCCCCTACCCTTTCAAGCTGAGCCCCGCTGGTCCGACGGTAGGAGCCTGCTCGCAGGCGATGCAGGATTTTGTCTGACCGCGCGCGATGAATCGCCTGCGAGCAGGCTCCTACCTCCCGGCCCACGATCATCTCATGCTGAGCGCGGAACCGAAAAAACCGTGCGCGTGCGATATGGCGACCGCCCCCCTTCTCCCCGTCCGCCCCGCGCCTCAGCGCGCCGGGCCCCAGTGCTTCGTAAACGGGAAATAGATGAACAGCGGCCGGCCCGCCACGTCTTTGCCGGGCACGTAGCCCCAGTAGCGACCGTCGGCGCTGTTGCCGGAGTTGTCGCCGAGCGCGAGGAACTGCCCCGGCGGCACTTTCGCTTTCTCGCCGAGCGCGAGAAGATTGTAGGGCTGGTAGCCGGCGTATTGGCCGCTCTGTTCGTTGTTCGACTTAAACGCGATCGAGCCTTCAATCGGTTTGCCGTTGCGGAGCAGCACGCCCGTGCCGCCGTTTTTCACCACGGTCTTGCCGTCGGCGAGCATCTGGCCGGCCACGATCTCGAGCTCGTCGCCCGGCGTGCCCACGAGGCGCTTGATGTAGTATTGGTCGCCATACTGATTCGCGATGCCGGGGATATTGCCCGTGCGAAACACGAAACCTTGGCCCACATCCGGCCGCACAAAGTGGTAGCTCATCCGGTCCACGAAAAGCTGGTCGCCCGTCAATTCGTCAAACGCGAGGAAACGCTGCCCCGCCTTCACCTGAATGCCGGTGCGGATACAACGGAGCGGCTCGCCGTCCACGTTGCGCACCACAAACTCCCCGGCGCGCAACCGGCGTTCGATCTCCGCGCCGAAGCGTTGCGTCGAGTAGGGTTTGCCGCGCGCGAGCAGCGCCTCCGAGGCCACCCAGTCGAAATCAAAATCCATCGGCACGCGCAGCGTCACGGGCTTGTCGCCCACCAGCAGCGTGTATTCGCGCAGGTCCGTCGGGATCACGCCCCACGTGCGGCCCGGCACGATGCGCGAGTGCACATTGCCGCGGCTTTGCGAACCGCCCACCGGGATCAGCACTTCGCCGTCGACCGGCGCGTCCAGCCGGTGCGGCCACGCGCCGAAGAGCACCGTGCGAGCGGCCATCGCGACGCTCGAGGGTTCGTCGGCCTGTTTCAAAAACACCTCGGGGGTCATGCCGTTGTAGGTCGGCCACATCGAGTTCGTCGGGATCTTGAAGGGCTGCACGAAATACGTGCGGATGCCCAGAATCACGATCGCCGCCACGAGGAAGAATTCCACGTTCTCCACCAGCGCGCTCTTCGGGTAGATCGCCCCGCCCGTGCGGCGCAGCACTTCTTCGAGGGCTTCGATTTCCAGCCGTAGTTTTTCCGCGCCCGCGCGGGCCTTCAACAGCCCGCGCAATCCCGCGATGTGGGATTGCAACTCCGCCACCAGCGCCGCCGCGAGCACGTCGCGACGGAAATGGTAAACGCGTTCCGCGACCTCCAGCCAGTTGGCCGCATTGTCGCGCATCTTGTCCTCGGCGTTGCGGATACCGACCAGCCCCAGCAACCACCGGCCCACCTTCATCGCGAACGATACTTCCGGGACCAGGATATCTTGGGCTTGGGACATGGGACGTCGTCAGTTGTTTTGGAGCACCTTGATGAAGGCGTCGGGTGGGATGGAAACTTTGCCGATTTGTTTCATCTTCTTTTTGCCCTCCTTCTGCTTGTCGAGGAGTTTGCGCTTACGGCTGATGTCGCCGCCATAGCACTTCGAAGTCACGTCCTTGCGCATTTCCTTCACGTTGTCGCGCGCGATGATCTTGCCGCCGATGGCCGCTTGGATCGCCACCTTGAACATTTGCGGCGGGATGATTTCGGCGAGCTTTTCGCAGAGGGAGCGACCGCGGGAGTCCGCGTTGCTGCGGTGCACGATGCAGGCAAACGCATCCACCGGATCGCCGTTGATCATGATGTCCATCTTCACGAGATCGGCGGGCATGTAGTCGCCGAGTTCGTAGTCCATCGAGCCGTAGCCGTGCGTGATGCTCTTCAGGCGATCGTTGAAATCGACGAGGATTTCGTTGAGCGGCAGCGAGCACTTCAACATCACGCGGTTCATGTCCAGCGTGTCGGTGTGGTCGCAGATGCCGCGCTTTTCCATGATGAGCGAGAGGATGTCGCCCATCGAATCGTTCGGGAGGATGATCTGTGCGCGGATCGTGGGCTCGCGGATCTCGATCATCGTGCCGGGGTCGGGCATGTTCACGGGATTGTCCACCTCGATCAGGTCGCCGCCGTGCTTGATCACGTGGTAGATCACGCTCGGGTAGGTGGAGATGATCTCCACGTCGTGCTCGCGGCGGATGCGCTCCTGGATGATCTCCATGTGCAGGAGACCGAGGAAACCGCAGCGGAACCCGAAGCCGAGCGCGAGGGAGCTTTCCGAGGAGTAGACAAACGCCGCGTCGTTCAGCCGCAGGCGGCCGAGCGCGGCCTTGAGCTTCTCGTAGTCGTCACTTTCGAGCGGATACAGTCCACAGAAGACCAGCGGGCGCACCTCTTTGTAACCGGGGAGCATCTCCGACGCGGGTTTGCTCGCGATGGTGATGGTGTCGCCCGTCTTCACATCGGCGGTGTTCTTGATGCTCGAAACGATGTAGCCCACGTCGCCCGTGCCGAGCGACGCGATCTTCTCCATCTTCGGCATAAACACGCCCACTTCCTTCACCTCGGCCTTCTGGCCGGTGCTCATCAACATCATCATGTCGCCGGCTTTGATCGCGCCGGAAAACACACGCACGTAGGCGATACAACCGCGGTAGGAATCGTAGAGCGAATCGAAGACGAGGCAGCGCGTCTGCGGATAGTCCGCCCAACGCGGCGGCGGCACCCGCGTCACCACGGCCTCGAGGATGTCCACGATGCCGATGCCGGACTTGCCGCTCGCGAGGATGGCCTCCTCGGCGGGGATCGTGAGGATGTCCTCCAGCTGGCGCGTGCAGAGCTCGAGATTCGCGCTCGGCAGGTCGATCTTGTTGATCACCGGGATCACCTTGAGCTTTTGCCCGAACGCGAGGTGCGCATTGGCCACCGTCTGTGCCTCCACGCCCTGGGCGGCGTCGATCAGGAGCACCGCACCTTCACAGGCCGCCAGCGAGCGCGAGACTTCGTAGGAGAAGTCCACGTGGCCGGGCGTATCCATGAGGTTCAGCTTGTAGTCGTGCCCGTCCTTCGCGCGATAAGTCATCGTCACCGGGTGCGACTTGATCGTGATGCCGCGCTCCTTCTCGAGATCCATCGAGTCGAGATGCTGCGCCGTCATGGAGCGCATCGCGACCGTGTTCGTGTGCTCGAGCAGACGGTCGGAAAGCGTGGTTTTGCCGTGATCGACGTGAGCGATGATGCAGAAATTGCGGGTGTAGAGAGCAGACATCGTTCAGGAGGCGGTGGTCAGATCGGTAAATTCAGCGAAGCTCTTTACGCTCCACGTTTTTTCGGTGCGGCGGGCGAGGCCGGCGAGCACTCCGCCCGGGCCAAACTCCCAGAACTCCGTCGCGCCGGCCGCAGCCGCGCTACGCATGCAGTCTTCCCACCGCACGGCGGAGACCACCTGTTTCACCAACGCGGCCTTGATCGCCGCTGGTTCGCTGACGACCTGCCCGGTCGTATTCGTCAACACAGTGAACTGCGGCGCCGCAAACGGCACCGTGTCCAGATACGCGGCAAACGCCGCGCGCGCCGGCTCCATCAGCCGCGAGTGATACGCCCCGGCCACCACCAGCGGGATCACCTTCTTCATGCCGCGCGCCTTGGCGCCCGCGACCGCCGCCTCGACCTTCGTCTTCTCGCCCGAGACCACGATCTGGCCCGGCGCGTTGAAGTTGGCCGTCTCGATATCAAATTCTGCGCACAACTCCGCGACCTTCGCGCGCTCTTCGCCGATGATCGCCGCCATGCCGCCCGTCGTCTGCTCGCACGCCTGCTGCATGAGCCGGCCGCGCTCGGCGACCACCCGCAGCCCCGTCGCAAAATCAAATACCCCCGCCGCGCAATACGCGGTCACCTCGCCGAGACTCAGCCCGAGCGCATAGCTCGGCGCCCCCGCGGGGATCTTGCCCTGCTCGCGCGCCGCCGCCACGAGTGCCAGCCCGTGCACAAACAACGCCGGCTGACACACCTTGGTCTGCGTGAGTTCGGCCTCCGGCCCCTCGAAACTCACCTTCGCCAGGTCCCAGCCCAGCACGCGCCCGGCCTCGTCGTAGAGTGCCCGCGCCGCGGCCGACTGCTCGTAGAGCGACTTGCCCATGCCGACCTTTTGGGCGCCCTGTCCTGCAAATAGAAATGCCAATGCCATGGTTAGAACGTGGCAGACAATCGCCCGTCCCCGCCAAATCCAAGCCCTAAGTAAGCCCGCCCGACGGCGGTAGGCGGGAAGCAGTAGGCGGTAGGCCGTAGGTGGGCCGTCACGTCCCCGTGCCGGCACGAAAAAACGTCGCACTCGCTCCCACCATGCAGGCGCAGGGACGCGCCCGCCCACCCTTCCGTGTTTTCCGTGTCTTCCGTGGGCACCCCTCCGTCGTCGCCATCCGCCCGCGCCGACCAATCGAACCAAACATTTTGCCACAGAGCCCACCGAGCGCCGACACAGAGTTCACAGAGCCGAACCCCAAACCTCACCACGGATAACACGGATCAACACGGATGAACCCTTCCGCATTTCGTGTGATTCGTGTGTTTAGTGGGCAAAACTCCGCCGCCATTCGTCATCCGTCATTAGTCATCCCCCCTGCCCCTCCGCCTTGCGTGTTTTCCGTGTCTTCCGTGGGCCCCCATGCCTTGCTCTGTGGCCTCTGTGTCCGAGCTCCGGTTTTCCCCTGTGCCCCCTCCGAAAAATCCGTCATTGGTCACCAGGCAATAATCATTCCCCCTGCCCCTTGCCTTGCTCCGTGTCCTCCGTGTCCGCGCTCCGGTATTCTCTGTGGCTCACTCCGATTCCTCGTCCGTTTTCCTCTGTGACCCCTCCGAAAACTCCGTCATCCGTCATTAGTCATTCGACAATAGTCATTCCGCCCCATGCCCCGCCCGACCTCACCCAACACGGCCTCGTTCATCCGCATCCGCCGCATTCACGTGCTCCTCAGCGAAGGTCACCCGTTCACCGCGCCCGGGCTCGCCCGCGAACTCGAAGTCGACAAACGCACCATCAAGCGCGACATTGACGCCCTCCGCAACCAACTCGGCGCCCCCGTCGCCTGGGATCCCGACGCCCGCACCTACCGCTACACGCGCTCCTGCACCGCCCTGCCGCTCGTCCGCTTCGATGCCGCCGAAGCCGGCGCCCTCATGCTCGCCAGCCGCACCTTCGCCGCGTGGAAACACTCTCCCCTGCGCCGCGCCTTCGCCTCCGCCCTCGACAAACTCGCCCCGATCGTCGGCGGCGTCGTGTCGCTCTCCGCCGATGCCCTCGACGCCTTTCACCAAACGCCCGATTCCACCGCCGAGCGCGAGCAACGCCACATCGTCGCCCTCCTCGAAGCCATCCACCTCCACCGCGTCCTCCGCCTCCGTTACCAGAAACCCGGCGAGGACGCCCCCGCCGAGCGCACCGTGCACCCGCTGCACCTCGCCGAGCTCGACCACCGCTGGGTGCTCATCGCGCACGATCCCGCCGCCCACAAACCCCGCAAATTTCTTCTCACCCGCCTCGCCGACGCCACGCCCACCGGCGCCACCTTTGAGCCGCCGCCCGACTTCGATGTCGCCGCCTACCTCGCCGGCAGTCTCGGCCGCCACACGGGCGACGGCGACCACCGCGTCGAGATCGCCCTCGACGAACGCGCCGCCGTCTACGTCCGCGAACGCCCCTGGCACCCCACGCAAACCCTCACGCCCCTCCCCGACGGCCGCACGTGCGTCACCCTGCGGCTGAACAACCTGATCGACATCGAAAACACCGTGCTGCGCTGCGGCGCCCACGCCGAAGTCCTCGCCCCGCCCGAGCTGCGCACGCGCGTCCGCGCCGCCCACGCCGCCGCCGTCGCCCGTTACGACACCCCCGTGGGAAGCAGCGGGCGGAAAGCGGTAAGCGATAGGCGGTAGGCATTAAGCTGTAAGCGGTAGGCGTTCATCACTCCGCCTTTCGTGTGCTTCGTGTGTTTCGTGGGCAAAACTCCGCTATCCATCACTCGGCCCGTGCCGACCGATCGAACCAAACCTTTCGCCACAGAGCCCACCGAGCGCCGACACAGAGTTCACAGAGC
>Ga0075163_10009281_pt1 | contig 12920 bp, 13 predicted proteins | sample JI1023141ADNA_FD_71478 | JGI IMG/M metagenome (GOLD analysis project Ga0075163, IMG submission 71478) | Wastewater effluent complex algal communities from Wisconsin, to seasonally profile nutrient transformation and Carbon sequestration -... | ecosystem: Engineered > WWTP > Effluent > Algae...
GCGGACCGGTTCAAAGATAGGCCCACATGCAGCCCTGGTGCACAGCGGGTGCGCGCAACCTGCCCTAATTGGGATGCCGCGTCGCGCGCTGCGCTCGACCCACTGTTTCTTCAAGAAACAGCGCGTTGCCTGCGGCCTGCTCGACGGCGCGGCTGATCTCGGCAAGGGTGGCCTTCTTGCCTAGCACCTGCTTGATGAGCCGCTCGCAGGCCTTCTTGCTCAGGCCCTTGAGCGGAATCTCCTGAAGCTTCAGACTCTGCCGCAGACGTGGGAAGGTCTCGTGAACCTCGGGACGCGCGAGCGCCAGCAGGCACAGGGGCAGCGAGTGGAGCTCGCGCAGGGCCTGCTCCACCAGCGTGACCGTCAGGGCGTCCGCCCACTGTAGATCGTCGAGCACCAGCAGCACCGGCGCCGCCTGACACTCCAGCCTGAGCCAGTCCAGGAACGCGCGCCGGATGCGGTCGGAGAGCGCCTTGGGATCCTTGCGCATCGCCCGAAGCGTGGGCACCTCATCATCTGAAAATGGAACGGCGCTCAGCTCGCCGATGAAGGCCGCCATCGACTGCTGCTCTTGCCCGCTGCCGGCGAGCAGCTGTCCCACCCGCTGGCGCAGCTGCTGCCGCTGCTCGGCGAGCGGAGCGCTGCCGCTGATGCCGCAGCATCGCCGGATGGCCTGGCCCAGGATGGCGAACGGCGCCGCCGCGCTGGTAAAATCGCCGCGCCCGAGCAGCACCGTGACCCTCTTTTCGTGCTGCTCGACCCGGCGCAGAAACTCGTGCCGGAGACGCGACTTGCCAACTCCCGAAGGCGCGGTGATCAGCACGGCGCGAGCTTCAGAGTCCTCGATGCACGCGCCAAGCTGAGCATCCAGGATCGCGAGCTCGGTATCGCGACCCACGCAGGGCGTCGGCTTGCCGAGCAGCGGCCGGCTCGCATCCACGTCGTGCTCTTCGTGAAAGAGCAGCGCGCCATCCGGCCGCGGCGTCTGCGCGAAGCGACCCTCCAACAGCTTCGCGGAGAGCGGATCGATCCACACTCCGGTGCTCGACCTCTCTGTCGATGGGCTCCGGGTCTTGACCGAACGGCCCGCCAGCTCCACGACCTCTCCGACCGCGACGCGGCCGCGAACCGTGCCGCGCCCCGTCGCCATGGACACGCACGCATCGGGCCATCGCTCTTTGATGAGCAGCGCTGCGCGCGCCGCCTGCATCGCCTGATCCTGCGCACTTCCCAGCGAGGGCACCGTCACCACCAGCGCGCCATTGGCCAAGAAATCCCCATGTCCGCCCATGCCTGCCAGCGCTTGCAGCAGCGCCTGCCGCTCCTCAGCGGTCAGCTGCACGGCGCTCTCGGCCAGCGTTGCGCCGAGCTCTGACACCTCCTCGGTGGGCGCCGCCAGCACGACGCTGAACAGGCCCTGCTCTTGCGCCGCAAAGCTGTCGGCCTCCGGCTTGAGACTGGCCACCGCAGTGGCCAGGGCCGGCTCGGGCAGCTCGCCCAGGCTCAAGAGCTCGGCATGAAGCGCGGTCGCATCCGCCGGTCGCTGCTCCGGAGCCTTGGCCAGCAGGCGGCCGAGGATCGCCAAGAGCGCCGCCGGCACGCCGGGTCGATGCAGCTCAAGGGAGTCGGGCTCCTCGAACAGGATGCGCACCAGCACCGCAGCGATATTGTCGGCCAGAAACGGAGGCTTGCCGGCCAGGCACTCATAGAGCACGCAGCCGAGCGAAAACAGATCCGCCGCCGGCGTGAGCTCGCGGATTCCTCGCGCCTGCTCGGGCGCCATATATTCAGGCGTGCCGACAACCATGCCGGTTCGCGTCATCGCATGAGAAGCGGCCATGCGCCGGGCGATTCCAAAGTCCAGGATCTTGACCTGACTGACGTCGCCGCCGACAAGAAACAGGTTTGTGGGCTTGATGTCGCGATGGATGATGCCGCGCTTGTGCGCGACCGCGAGGGCGTTTGTGACCTGGATGAGCAGGGTCAGGCTGTCCTGCACTGTCAGCGGTCCGCGTGCGAGGCGCTGGCCCAGGTCTTCGCCCTCCAGCCACTCCATGGCCAGGAAGCGCTGGCCGTCCGGGGTCTGACCGTGCGCAACGAATCCGACAATGCCGGGATGGCGCAGCTCTGAGAGCAGCTGCGCTTCACGGCCAAAGCGCTCCGAGCCGCCCGTGCTGCCCAGCCCCTTGTCGCCATGCAGGAGCTTTAGCGCAATGGTATCGCCGCTATACCGATCCCTTGCGCGGTAGACTGTGCCCATGCCGCCCCGACCAGCGGCATGCTCGATCTCGAAGCGGTTGGCAAACAGGCTGCCCGCGGCGAGCTGCAAAGGGCCCATCTTGGCCAGTATGACGGATGTGGGCCACCGTGAATAGAGCCGTGGTGCAGCGCTGCATGCCACGGCAGGATGCTCACTGCGTCAGTCTACGAGTCCCATCTTTTGCGCGGTCAGCGCTGCTTCGGCGCGGGACGAGACATTGAGCTTGCGATAGAGCTCTTTGACGTAGCCGCAGACTGTGTGGGTACTGATGCCGAGCATCTTGGCGGCCTCGGCCTGGGTGATACCTTTGGCGATGAGCGCTAGCACCTCAGACTCGCGCTGCGTCAGCGCTTCGCCGGCAGAGGGCGGCAGCGGCCGGAAGTATCCGAGCAGCTTGCGCGCGATGGCCGGCGACAGCGGCGGTCTTCCTTCGACGATGCCGCTGAGCAGAGTGGCCAGCTGCTGCCACGGCTGTTCCTTGAGCAGATAGCCCTGCGCACCTGCGCGCAGCGCGGGAAGCAGATGCTCATCATCGCTATAGATCGTAGCCACGATGCACAGGATGGTGGGATCGCGATGGTTGAGCTCAGTGATCAGATCGATGCCACTGCCATCGGGCAGGCCGAGGTCGATGATCGCCAGCTGCGGCGCCGCAGACTTCAGACACTTGCGCGCTTCGTGCAGGCTGTACGCCGAGGCGACCGCGATCGTGGGAAAACTGGCGCGCACCGCAAGCGTCAGCAAGCGGTGCGACTCCGGCAGATCTTCAACAACCAGACAAGTCTTCAACGCATTCCCTATGCTCCGGTCACCCCCCTGATCAGGGGGTGTTCGACCCAGGAGCCGCTACGGTTCAATAGCCTATCCCGATCGGTAGCGGAACGCCAGATGCGACGGACTGCCCAGCTTCAGGAGCTGGCGAGGTGGGTGCGGACTTCGGGTGCCCGGTGCGAGCAGAACCCACTGCACCTGCAGGGAAAATTGCCCGCTCAGCTGCGCTTGCCGACCGGTGAGCCGACTCAATTACGGGAAAGGGAAAATTTCCATGAACGGCAGATTCAAACAGACAGTGCGCGCCGCCGCCGTGACGCTGGCGCTGGCGCTCGGTCCAATCGGGGCCAGCGGCTGTGCGGCCCCGGCCAAGGTGATCACGGCAATTACCAACAACAACGATCAGATCAAGTTCCTGTATGTGCAGGGCAACAGCCAGGGAATCATCAAGTGCACGGTCGGCGCCGCGGGCGCGCTCAGCCAGTGCCGCGAGATGGCCGTGGTCCTTGCAGAGTGAGGAGAACCGAGATGCGTCAACGAATCTATAGCCTCGTCCTTTTCGCCTTCGCATCGCTCGGTCTTGGCAGCGCGGGCTGTGTAAATCAGGCCATCCTGCGGTTTGACGATCACGGCAAGTTCCCGGTCACCAGCCTGGAGCTCTCCGTTTCGAAAAACTACTACGTCTACCGAACCCACGAGCACCGCTTCTACATGTGCAATGACGCCGGCGACAAGCTGCTCTGCAAGCGCTCCTGCGGCGACGCCATGGACATCGGATGCCCGAACTTCGTGGCCACCGGCTATGGCGGTGTGAGCAACGTTCGCTAAAGGGAGAGCCGATCATGAAGATGCGGTATTTGATGATTTTGGGGTTTCTCGCCACAACGGCACTGTCGGCCTGCTCTGCGCCGAGCAAGATCCTGGTCTCGAACAGCTTCTTTGGGGAAGACAAGACGTCCAAGATCCTGATTCTCGATTCGGGGCAGATCAATCCGGCGACCAAGCAGAAGCTCTTCAACGTGTTCGTGCGCATGTGCAGCATCGACGCGCAGGCCAGCGAGACGACCTGCCAGGACACCAAGGTGGCCGAAAACGTCATTCCAGGCTCGGTGTACTGATGAGGGAGACATTCATGAAAAAGGGCCGTTTGTTCTGGGCGCTGCCGGTCGCCGCTTCGCTGCTGGCGCTGAGCGGCTGTAGCAACACCGTGCGCTATCTGACTCCGATGAAGTGGCTGAGCCCCCCTCCTGGGGCCGCAGCAGCTCCGACCGATGGCCGCACGCTCTACGTGACGTACTGGGAGGGCACCTGCACGCCCAAGTACCTACCATTCCTGGGCGGCTGCACCCTCGGCGACTCGAAGATTCGGCGCTGTAACCTCAAGGCCGACAACCAGATGGACTGCGTCGACGAGGTCGAGGCCACCCAGGCCTTCGCCCGCAAGAAGTAAAGCCGCTCCGCGCATCCCGACAAAAATCGGCTGATCCTCTGAGGATCTAGCCGGCCAGCTGGAAAAATCTTACGATGTGGAAGCTGCATGCTCGGTGTCAACCGTATGCGGATGTCCACGCCCCACACCCTGCTGCTCGGCATGGTGTTCTTGTGCATCCTGGTCGCGATCCTCTCGATCACCGCTGCGTCTGCACCGGTGTGGCTGGGCCTTGGCTTTCAGGCGCAGAGCGAGACGGGACTGCTGGTGATAAAAAGCGTGGTTCCGGGCGGCCCGGGCGCGGTGGCCGGCGCTCGACCCGGCGATCAGCTGGTCGCGCTGGGCAGCGGGGCGGGGCGCACGCTCGACGTAACCGCCTCTGACCTGCACAAAGACAGCGGCGAGACAACCCAGGCTGGCGTCGATGCCTCAATGCAGCGCTACGCCCGCGTCGCCCAGGCGCTCAAGGCCGTGCCGCTGCGCATGTACCTCAAGGATGCGCAGGGTGCGGTGCGTACCATCGAGCTGCCGCTGCGCCGACGGCCGCTCTCGACGCTGAGCGCAGAGTTCTGGGCCAACCTGGGCTTTGGCCTGCTGGCAGCGCTCATCTGCGGCTGGGTGTGGGCGCTGCGCCCGGCAGAGCAGGCGACGCAGCTGTTCGCGCTCACGGGTGTGTCCATGCTCGCCTTCAGCAGCGGCTGGGCGGTGCACAGCAGCATCGAGCTGGCCATGGATGTCAGGCTGCTCTTGGCGGCCCGCTGGTTTAATGGGGCGGGCGCGACGGCGTACGGCAGCGCGATGATCGCCCTGTTTCTGTGCTATCCGAAGCGGCTGGTGCGCGGACCGCTGATGCTGCTGGCACCGCTGGCGGTTGCCATCTGGTACTTCGCGCCGCTGCTGCCGCTTGGCCAGCCGCGCGGTCAGCTGGGCCAGATCATCACGGTGATCGAGATGGCGCTGATCATCGTCACCATTGGATTGCAGTGGCGATCGACGCGCAGCGATCCGGCGGCGCGTGCGGTGACGCGCTGGCTCGGGCTATCGGTCATCGTCGGTGCGGGCGCCTTCATCGGCACGGTTGCGGTGCCGGCGTCGTTCAATCGGCCGGCGCTCATCGATCCGGACTTCTCGCTGGGGTTTTTCCTGATCATCTATGTCGGAATGGCGATCGGGCTGCGCCGCCATCGACTGTTCGAGCTCGATCAGTGGGCGTTTCGCATCCTGTTCTATTTGGGCGCCGGTGCAGCGCTGCTCCTGCTGGACGCTGTGCTGCTGCTGCTGCTGCGCGTTGCGCCCGAGGTCTCGCTGGGCGCGGCGCTGCTGCTGGTGGCCTTCGTCTATCTGCCGCTGCGCGACGGGCTGTGGCGGCGCCTGGTCTCGCGCTCATCGCTCAAAGAGCACGAGATGTTCGCGGCGGTGGCGCAGGTCGCCCTGACCCCCAAGTCCGAGGAGCGCATGGGGCGCTGGCGCGAGCTCCAGCAGAAGATCTTCGAGCCGCTTGAGATCCGCACCGCCAGCGGCCCTGCGCCCGAGCGAGCCGCAATCCTGGCCGATGGCGTCGAGCTGGTCATTCCGCCGGCAGCTGGAGCGCCGGCCCTATCGCTGCGCTATCCCTGGCGCGGGCGCGGACTCTTCGGCCCCATGCACTGCCAGCTGGCCGAGCAGCTCGCGACCCTCCTCCGCGAGCTCGAAGCCGGTCGCGATGCCTACGGACGCGGCGTTCTTGAGGAGCGCCTGCGCATTGCCCGCGACCTTCACGACGATGTCGGGGCGCGCCTGCTCTCGGGGCTGCACCGCCAGAACCTGAACCAGACGCACGAGGCCATGCGCGGCGCCATCGTGGATCTGCGCACCATCGTCTCGGGTCTTTCGGGCAAGGAGCTGGTGCTGGGCGATGTGCTGGCCGATCTGCGTCACGAGACCGCCGAGCGACTCACCGCCGCCGGTCTCGACCTCGAATGGCCGCCCTCCCACCTCGATGGTCCCGACGTGCTGGTCTCCTACCGAATCTACAAAAACCTGACCTCGGTCTGTCGCGAGATCGTCTCGAACGCCATTCGCCATGCGCAGGCCACCCGCGTCGAGGTCTCGGTGCGCTACACCCACGAGTGCCTGGACATGACGCTGTGCGATGACGGCGTCGGGCTGCCGCGCGCGCCCGGCGGTCGGCGCAGCGGCCTGGCCAACTTGGAGCAGCGCATCGTCGAGCTTGGCGGAGCGCTGTCGTTCCCGCAGGTCGAGCACGGCACCCGCGTCCAGATGTCCCTGCCGCTCGAACCGCCGCCGCCGCGCTCGCCCTGAGCTTGAGAAAAATCGAGCGATATTCCAGGCTTGCGGCGTAAGGTGGTGACCATGAACTGCAAGCTGCTCCATCGCGTGGTTTTGCTGGCTTCCCTCTGCGCTCTCGCCTGCGTGCCCGAGCCGCCGCCGCTGCCCGTCGATCAGTCGGAAGAGGAGCTGCTCTCCAGCGCAGCGACCTCCGAAGGCGATCGTGCGCCCACTCCCGCGCCGTCCGGCTGCTCGGCCGAGCGCTCGTGCGGCAAGCCGACCATCGTGTGCAAGAGTCCCGATGAGCCGCGGCCGTGCGGCGCCGCCGGCTGCGTCGATATGCAGTTTGCATGCTCGGTGGATGCCGACTGCCTGGAGGGATATGCGTGTCAGGCCTGCGCGCCAGCGGATCCCTGGCCGTGCGGTGCGATCGCCGGCAAGTGCCGGCCGCGAGCGTGCGCCAAAGATCGCGACTGCGGCTCGCCGAACCTCATTTGCAGCGCCGGGGCCTGCACCCACAAGGCGTGCCGGCGCAGCGCCCGTTGCGCCGGATACTGCGTCAGCGGCGCCTGCTGGAACCAGCCCGGCTGGTGTCACGACACGACGCTGCCGCCGCCTCCATAGCGCTCCGCTGCAAGCGCTGCGGGTCGCTTCAGCAGCAGGATGGGAGCTACAGCGGGCGCTCCGGGGTGGTGGTGGCCTTGAGGTCTTTTACCTCGACGTCCGTGTGGCGGACCGTGTCCTGGACCGCCTCGGTGCGCTCGGTGACGTCTCGCTTGACGACCACCTCCTCGACCACGCGCGCCTCCTTGGAGACCATGGGGATCTCGGCCTTCTCGACCACGTCGATGGCGTCGTCCTTGATCGTGGCCAGATCGGCAGGCGTGGCCGCGCGATCCACGAGGCGGCGCACCACATCGACGTGCTCCTCTCGCAGCCTCACGTTGGCCTGGGCCGGCAGGTCGGTGACCTCGGTGCTCACGCGCACGCCGCCCTTTTCCACTTCACGCTTGCCAACGCGCAAGCGCTCCTCGATCACCTGCAGCCGCAGCTCGCCCTTGCTGTTGAACGCGGGCGCAGTGGCCGCGCCCTCAGCAGCGCCGCTCAGCTGCGCCGGCACCGGCAATAGCTCAGTGTTCGCGCCGAGCAGCACGTGGTTGTCGGCCAGCTCGATCTCCCGGATCGGATACTCCATCGAGTTGTCCAGGAGCACATGGGTGATGCGCTCCTTGCCCGTGTCCACGATCAGTTCCTGGACCTTGCCCAGGATGTTCCCGAGGTGGTCCTGGACCGTCCAGCCGCGGATGTCGCGGTCCTTGTTTACAAGCTCATACTCTTCTGACTGCGTAAGAGGCATCTTGGCCATAAGCGGATCTCCTGTTGGAGGGATATTGGAAAGAGTACCGGTCTGCTCCCCGCACGGGTGCTACTGGGGCGTCGGCGCGGCTTGCGGAGTCAGCGAGGCCCGCCGATTTCTGGCCCAGCACTCCTTGTCGGAGTCCAGGCACAGCGGGTGGTTGTCCCCGTAGCTGACGATGCTCAGCTGCTTGCTCGACACGCCCTCGGCTTGCAGCGCCCGCGCTACCGCCATGGCGCGCTTTTCGCCGAGCTCGACGTTGTGATCCGCAGGACCGCGCTCGTCGGCGTTGCCGGCGATGGTCAGCTTCATCGACTGATCGGCCCGCAGGCAGCGGGCCATGCGCGCCACACCCGGCTTGTCCTCCGCGCGGATCTCGGCCCCGTCGGTGGCAAAGTGAACCTGCGCGACCGAGCAGTCTGCAAGACCAGCCTTGATCTCCACGCACGAGGAGCTGAGGCAGAGCTGCTTGTCCCCGCACTCGCTGTCTGCGGAACAGCCGTTGGTGACCACTGCCACGCTCTCATCGGTCTTGCCGGCTGCGCGATGGCGCATCATGAGGATGAAGCCGATGAGGCTCACCAGAGCCAGGGCCCCGAGCAGCACCGCCCAGATCGGAATGGCTGCCAGCCCCACCGGGGTTTTATGCTTGACCGGTATCTCTTCCATGACACGACCTCCACTATTCTTGTTTGCTTAAGAGACTGCTCTTCTTATCCGTGAGCTCTTCGACCACCACATCGGTGCGGCGCACGGTGTCGTGCACGGTCTCGGTGTGCTCGGAGACCTTCTTGCCGATGACCACCTCTTCCACCACGCGCGCCTCCTTGCTCACCACTGCGACCTCGGCGTGCTGACGCACCTCGAAGGTCCCCTCCTTGAAGGCCGTGGTGTCGGCCGCCGTGACCGGGCGATCCACTGCATGGCGCTCAACGGTGACGTGCTCCTCGCGCAGGCGCACCGACTCGGTGACCGGGGTCTCGGTCACGTGGGTGACCACGTGCACGCCGCCGCGCTGAACCTCGCGCTTGCCGACCTGGAGCTCCTCCTGCACGACCGGCAGGGTCACTTCCAGCTGATCCTTGCCGCCCAGATCCTGCTTGAGATCGCTGCTGCAGTAGCGGTTCATCAAGGCGCTCACGCGATCCACGCGCTCGTCCTGGACCTGGACCGCCACCAGCACATGGCCGCCGCGTATCGACTTGTGATAGGCGCTGGAGATCTCTGCCGAGATGCCCCACTTGGCCAGCTCGGTCTCCGACGCTGTGCTGGTCATGGCATCGCCGAAGCGACCCGACGCCATCACCTCGCCGCCACCGGGCAGGCTCAGCCGCTTGAGGTCCTTTGCGCGCTCGTCCAGGTTGGTGCTCTCGGCGTTCGCAACGATGCTGATATCGCTGCGCGAAACGCCCTCTGCAAGCAGCTCCTGCACGGCCAGCTGCGCATCTGCAAAGCTCGGGAATACCCCTACAACTGACTTGTTCATCGGATTTCACCTTTCGCCTTGCCCGTCGGTGCGGGCGGTGGCCTTCTGTGTTTGTGATCGTTGCCTTCGGGTGGAAGCTCTTCCAGCGTGACCTGCTCGCTGCGCACGATGAAGCGCTGCTGGTCGTGCACTTCGACCTGGCGCTTGCGGATGTGAATCTCTTCCTTTAAGACGAGCTGCTTTTGCACCACCATGACCTCTTCCATCACCGGAATGATCAGGGTGTCGCCCTCCTGGCGGACCTCGACCGGCGCTGCGAGCACCCGATTGATGCTCTTGCGCTCGACGGTGACTCGCTCTTGCGCGAGCAGCTGATCGACGATCTGCTCCTGCTCGCGCACCGTCTTGGTGGCGCGCACGCCGCCGGTGTCCTGCTCCATGGTCAGGACCACCAGCTCTTCGGCGACTACGGGAATGACAACTTCCTCTGCGTCCATGCTTGCTCCCAATCCCTGCGGCCTAAAGCACGCTGTATGCCACCGGATGATCAGCCGCGGTCTGCCGTCTGCGGCCGCTTGTTGGGAGCCTCAATCGCGATATTCGGGCTGTGGCAAATAGGGATATGTGTCAGATCAGCTCAGCGCACTTTTGACAATTTCCTGAAAAAGCCATTTTCTATACTACATGGTATGCAACAAGCTCACTAGGAATCTACGCAGGTAATCACGGATTCACCATTTGCTCATATATGTGTCAATAAATAGACACCTGGAAAACCCTATTGATCTATTGTCGCCGGCAGGCGCAAAGCCCCTGACGATCGCACCCAGTGAGGAGGATTACCGAGAGAGGTCGACGGTTCTCGCGCCCATAAAGAAAGTTATTCGTTTGACAAACAATATGACAATCGCAATATATGGAAGGCCGCCTAGGGGGGTACGATCGAGAGGCTGGAAACTTTATTTCCTGTTTTTCTCATCTTACCCACCGAGACTGCGGCAACTTTGCGGGATATAAGCAAATGCCCGCGCTACCTGCTTAAAAGGAGTTTTCCTAAATGAAGTCTTATTCTCTCCCGACCCAGCTGTTCGCGTTTTCCACCCTCCTCGCCACCGCCGTGCACTGCGGCGGCGGGGAGTCGTCGAACAGCATGTCCACCCTCAAGGGCCACGTGTCCGATGGCAGCGGCAGTCAGTCGCAGGCCTTTGGCGGCTCGGGCTCGATCTCCTCTTCCGCCAAGCTGCGGGTCAGGCAGCTCAAGGCCGGTGGAACCCTGGATGTGGTTGCTGAAGGCACGATCCAGAGCGATGGTCGCTACTCGATCGCGGTGCCCACCGGGCAGAAGCGCCTGATTGTCGAGAGCCTGGACGCCGCTGGCAATGTGGTGGCTTCGGCGATCGTCGAGGCCTCCGGCGCCGCCGGCTCCACGGTGACCGTGACCCCCATGGACACCGAGTCTTCGGTCGAGGCAGCGGTGCTGGCTCAGATGGCCGCAAACGGCGTGTCGCTGGAGGACTGCAACGCCGTGGATCTGCGCGAGCGGATCAACAGCAATGTCGCCATCGCGGTGAAGGCCGCGGCCGATGCGCAGGTGAAGATCAAGGCGCTGGCCGAAGCGATTGCCGCAGCGCAGACCGCCAAGATCAAGGCCTACGCCGCAGCGGGCGTGAACACCACGCAGTCAGCGCTGTTTGACGCCGAGCTGGCGGCCTCGCAGAAGCTCGACATCGCCCTGGACGCAGTGGCAAGCGGCGCCAACACGGATCAGATCTACGACACCTTCCACAGCGAGCTGGATGCGAGCCTGATCGCGCTGGACAGCAGCATCAAGAAGCACGCCCGGGCCGAGTCGATCGCGAGCGTGGCCTTCCGCGCTGTGGTCAAGGCGCGCCTGAGCGGTGATGCGGTGGCCGATGCCTCACTGCGCGCTGCCGCGTCGAGCGAAGCGCGCATCTCGGCGGCGGCTGTGGAGTCGATCATGGTCGCGGGCTCGGCCGCGTCCGATTCGATCGCGGCGGCCAAGGCCGCATCCACCACGCTGCGCACGCAGCTCAAAGCTGCGACCAGCGCTGCGGCCTCGGCGGCAGCCTTCACCAGCTGGAACACCTCGCTCAACGGCGGCGGCACGGTGACCGGCTCGATCCTCGGAGCCTACCTGTCGGTGAACGGGTCGAACGCCACGACGGTGCAGGGCTCGATCACGGCGATCACCAACGCCGCGGCGGCGCTCGATGCCTCGATGATGGCTACCACCAACGCGCTCAAGAGCCAGAGCACGATCGACTACAACGTGCTGGCGCAGAGCGTCCTGACCGTCTACACCGCGTTCCAGGCCGCGGTCGACGCCCAGGCCACGGTGCTGGTCGCATTCGGAGCCAAGACCCAGACCACCCTCGACGTGATGGCCGCAGCCAGCGGCTCATTCCGCGCCCAGTAGCCGGCAGTCCGCAGCACTCTTCAGCCAGCCTGTCCCCGACTTTCGCCAGCAGCTCGCGAAGGTCGGGGACTTCGCAGATCCCACCGCCCACAACTCTTGATCGCCGCAGCGCGACGCGCTGGCGCCGCCTGATCAAGACAAAGCACCTGCTCTCCGTCAGCGGCGGTCTCAAGCCCAGCAAAGAGGCGCTCGACGCCGAGCCGGCACGGTCGTTTGATCAGGCTGTGACGACTCGACGGGAAGGCACCGCAAAAGGTTCCCATCTCTGGGAACAGGTTCTAGTGGCAATGCCAATGACCTAAGCCTAGTTTCCGTCGCTGATAAAGCCTCTCCGCAGGCGGAGAGGCGGCCGAGCGAAGCGAGGCGGTGAGGTGGAGTCCCATCGCGTGCCGCGCACCTCACCCGCGGCTATCGCCGCGACCTCTCCACCAGGTGGAGAGGTGTTCTCCGTCGAAGAAGGTCCTTAATTCACTGGCATTGACTCTAGTGGCGCCAGGCAATCTGCTTCATCAGCTCGCGGACGCGGATGATGCGCTGATTCTTTTGCATATCGTTGTACCACTCCCAGATCGCGGAGGAGTGCCCATCCAGCGTGATGCGCAGCTGGGTGCGGCTCTCATCCGGCACCGGCCTGCGCTCCGGCACGCGCTGCTCCCAGGCGGCCAGCTCCTGCAGCAGCGCGACCAGGCGATGGAGATCCGCGCTTTCCACTGCGGCCTTGGTCTGCCCCACCTTCTCGCGCACGGCCTGCTGTTCAACGCGGCCGTCGCCGTGAATGGTCAGCGTCAGTCCTCCGTGCAGCCCGTGCATGTCATCGTAGGTGACGGTCAGCGTCTTCAGGGCCCGATTGTCGCTGGCGAGTGTGGAGAGCGCCGTCTTGACGCCGGCCGGATCGAGCTTTTGGGCCATGGCCGGTTCATGCATGAGCACAGCTCCCAGCAGGCAACAGGCTGTAATTCCCAGTCTCTTTGG
>Ga0075163_10009282_pt1 | contig 12920 bp, 10 predicted proteins | sample JI1023141ADNA_FD_71478 | JGI IMG/M metagenome (GOLD analysis project Ga0075163, IMG submission 71478) | Wastewater effluent complex algal communities from Wisconsin, to seasonally profile nutrient transformation and Carbon sequestration -... | ecosystem: Engineered > WWTP > Effluent > Algae...
TGACCAGCGTGGTGCGGGCGAGGAAATAGAAGTCGTCGATCGACGGACCGATCACGCCCTCCTTCAGGGCCTCCAGCAGGGTCAGGTACTCCTTCACCGACACCGGCAGTCTGGCGGCGCGCAGCGTGAAGAAGAAGTCGGTGAGCATGGCCTGGGCGAGGTGGTGGAAAGCTTGAGGGTCGATGGTGCCACATTGCGCCAACGCCGGCCGTCGCCGGCTGCACGCCCCTGCGCGCGACGCGTTGCAGAGGCGTCTACTTCGCCTTGCGTGGCGCCGGCTCGTGCGCCTTCAGCCAACCGAAGAACTCCTCGTGCCAGAGCCTGGAGTTGCGGGGCTTGAGGATCCAGTGGTTCTCGTCTGGGAACCACAGCAGGCGGGCCTCGACGCCGCGGGCCTTGAGGGTGTTGTAGTAGGCCAGGCCCTGCTGATCGGGCACGCGGTAGTCCAGCGCACCGTGGATCACCAGGGTGGGGGTCTGCATCGCGGCCGAGAACGCGTGCGGGCTCTGTGCGTTGATGCGGGCCGGGTCGTCCCAGTACCAGGCGCCGAGTTCCTTGGAATGCCAGGCGTAGGCATCGTCGGCGAACATGGCGGTCCAGTCGAAGCAGCCGGCGTGGCAGACGTAGGCAGCATAGCGGCCAGGCTTCAGGTGGCCGTTCATCCAGGCGACCATGAAGCCGCCGTAGCTGCCGCCGGTGGCGTAGACGCGCTTCTTGTCGGCCCAGGGCTGCTTCAGCGCCCAGTCCGTGGCGGCCTCCACGTCCTGCAACTCCAGTTCGCCCCAGCGGTGGGTGATGCTGTCCAGGAAGGCGTGGCCGAAGCCGGACGAGCCGTGGTAGTTCACGTTGAGCACCACATAGCCCTGCGACGCAAAGAGCTTGTAGTTCCAGCGGTAGTGCCAATGGTCGCCAGGGCCGGTGTGCGGCCCGCCATGGATGGCGTGCATCACTGGGTACTTCTTCTTCTTGTCGAAGCCCGGGGGGTAGAACACCCATACCTGCACCTTGTCGCCCTGGGCGCCAGTGACCCAGCGTTCCTCGTGGGTGCCCAGATCGAAGCTGGCCAGCAGCTTGTCGTTGAAGCTCTCGATGCGACGCGGCTTCTCGCCCGGCAAATGGGCGGTGAGCCGGGCCGGGTGGTCGGCGGTGTCGGCCAATGTCACCAGCGTGCCGGCGGCCTTGTCGAAGCTGCTCAGCGTGCCGCCGGCCACCACGACCTCTGCGCGGCGGTCAGCGAGGTCGAAGCGCCACAGGTGCGAGCGGCCGTGCTGCTCCGCGGTGAAAAGCAGGGCGGCGCCGTCGTCCTCCCAGTGCAGCGGGGCATGGACCTCGTGGTCCCATTCGGCGCTGACGACATCCCAGCGGCCGGCCTGCCGTGCCGTGACAGCCAACTGGCTGGGCATGGTGTGCTTGCGGCCCTGGTGTGACGCCAGGAAGGCCACGTGCGTGCCGTCCGGGCTGTAGCGCGGTGCACCGAAATCCCAAGCCGGGTCGCGCGCCAGGTCGCTCACACGGCGGCTGCGCAGGTCGATCTCGGCCAGCGCGAAGCGGCCGTCCACCGGCTTCAGCGGTGACGGATCGTGCGCAAAGACGATGCGCTTGCCATCAGGCGAGATGTCGAAGCTGTCGGCATCCGGGTCTGCGCGGGTCAGCTCGAAAGCGGTGCCCTCGAACAGATCGGTGGCCTTTCCAGTGGCCAGGTCCAGCACGTGCAGGTGGGCCACACGCCCCTGCGGCACGAAGTGGTCCCAGTGCCGGTAGGTGGCCTCACTGGTGGCGTAGCCGGTTTCCTTGCGGTCCTTGAAAGCCTGGTGCTGCTTCGCCTGCGCGGCCGCGCCCTTCAACCCAGGCCAGACCCAGGAGACGAACGCGATCCGCTGGCCGTCCGGGAACCAGCGGAACGCCTCGATCCCAGTGGCCACCTGGCCAACCCGGCGAGCCTCGCCGCCGTCGGGCGCGATCACGTAGAACTGGGGCGTCTCGTCCTTCTGGCCCTGTTGCTCACGTTTCGCGACAAAGCCGATCAGGTCGCCTCGGGGGCTGAAGCGCGGTTGGCCGTCCTTGTCGCCGCAGTGGGTCAAGGCCCGTGGCCGGCCGCCGAGCGTCGAGAGCAGCCACAGCGACGTGGTGGACTTGTTCGCCTCCATGTCGTAGCGGCTGAGCGAGCACACCGCCTGCGCACCGTCCGGGCACAGGCTGGGGGCGCCCAGGCGCTCCACCTGCCACAGCGCATCGATGTCGAGTTTCTTCTTGGCCATGCCTGCTCCGTCGTTGGCGTGGTGAGGGTTGCTACCGTGGCCGTGCCAGTTGCCACTCCAGGCGGGATCGCACTTCGGGCCACTCAGCTGCTTTGAGGCTGTACATCACGGTGTCGCGCACCGTGCCGTCACGGCGTAGCGCATGATGCCGCAGCACGCCGTCCTTGCGGGCGCCCAGGCGCTCGATGGCGCGCTGCGAGGCCAGGTTGTCGATGTCGGTGCGCCAGCCCACCAACTGCGCGCCCAGCGTCTCGAAGGCGTGTTGCATCAGGAGCAGCTTGGCGGTGGTGTTGACCGCGCTGCGCTGAACGCGCTGCGCGTACCAGGTCCAGCCAATCTCCAGGCGTTCGACCGAGGGCACGATGTCGTGATAACTGGTGCAGCCAATGACCTCGCCGCTGGCCGCGTCGAGCACGGCGAAGGGGAACCGGTGCCCCGCCTCGCGCCCGGCCAGCGCCTGCTCGACATAGGCGCGGGTGCCGTCGGGCTCGGGCACCGAGGTCACCCGCAAATTCCACAACGCACCGTCAGCGGCGGCTGACTTCAGCCCCTCGACATGGTCGAGCCCCAGCGGCACCAGCCGGATGGGTGCGCGCTCCAGCACCACCGGCTGGACGGTCAGCATGTCATCGGTTGTGCCGTTGCATGAACACCAGTTTCTCGAACAGCGTCACATCCTGCTCATTCTTGAGCAGCGCGCCCACCAGTGGCGGCAGGCTGACCTTCTCGTCCTGGCTGCGCAACGCTTCCACCGGGATGTCCTCGGCCACCAACAGCTTGAGCCAATCCAGCAGTTCGGAGGTGGAGGGCTTCTTCTTCAGGCCTGGCAGGCCGCGCACATCGTAGAAGCTCTTCAGCGCGGCGGCGAGCAGATCCTTCTTCAGGTTCGGGAAGTGCACGTCGACGATCTTGTGCATCGTCTCGGCATCGGGGAACTTGATGTAGTGGAAGAAGCAGCGGCGCAGGAAGGCGTCCGGCAGTTCCTTTTCGTTGTTCGAGGTGATGAAGACCAGCGGCCGGTGGCGGGCTCGGATGGTCTCGCGCGTCTCGTAGACATGGAACTCCATGCGGTCGATCTCGCGCAGAAGATCATTCGGGAACTCGATGTCGGCTTTGTCGATCTCGTCGATCAGCAGCGCCACCGGCTCCTCTGACTCGAAGGCCTGCCACAGCACGCCCTTGACAATGTAGTTGCGGATGTCGCGGACCCGGTCGGAGCCTTCGATATCGGACAACTGGCTGTCGCGCAGCCGGCTCACGGCGTCGTACTCGTACAGACCCTGGTGCGCCTTGGTGGTGCTCTTGATGTGCCACTCCAGCAGCCGCAGTCCCAGGGCCGAGGCGGCTTCCTCGGCCAGCATGGTCTTGCCGGTGCCCGGCTCGCCCTTGACCAGCAGCGGGCGCTTGAGTGTCATCGCCGCGTTCACGGCCAGCATCAGGTCAGGGGTGGCGACGTACTTGTCGGTACCTTCGAATTTCATGGCTTGGCGGCGTGAGGTGAGGGGGGTTCGAACCAGTATATGCGCGCCCCTATAATCATTGACTAATCGCAAAGGCTGGCCATGTAAGCGGGTTCACCCCTGCGGCCAACCCCGTCAAACCACCGCTCGAACGAAAACGACCCGGCGATGAAGAACATTCAGGCTTTCTCCCTCCGTGCCCTCTGTGTGGCGTTGGCTCTGGCCGGCACGGCTGCCGCGGCCCATGCGCAAGCCGTCAAGGGCGACGCAGGGGCCGGCGAGAAGAAGAACGCCATGTGCATCGGCTGCCACGGCATCGAGGGCTACCAGGCCAGCTTCCCCCAGATCTACAAGGTGCCCAAGATCTCGGGCCAGAACGGCAAGTACATCACCGCCGCGCTGGAGTCCTACCGCAAGGGCGATCGCAAGCACCCGTCGATGCGCGGCATCTCCGGCTCGCTGACCGATCAGGACATCGCCGACCTCGCGGCCTACTACGAAGGCCACGGGAAGACGGCGGACTCGGCTGTGCCGGCCCAGGCCGAAATCCCCGCGTCGCTGAAGGACAAGCTGGCCACCTGCGTGGCCTGCCACGGCCCGAACTTCAACAACACCACCGACCCCGGCAACCCCCGCCTGGCCGGCCAGCACGCCGATTACCTCTACGTGTCGCTGAAGGCCTACCAGACCAACGCCGGCACCGTCGTGGGCCGCGGCAACGCGACGATGGTGGGCATGGCCGCCACGCTGAAGGATGCCGAGATGAAGCAGATCGCCGCTTACATCTCATCGCTGCCCGGCGAACTGAAGACGGTTCCGCACGCGAAGTTCCGCTGAATCCGGCGGCGCGCCGCTGACCTGGAACAAGCCGCTGATCTCAGCGGCTTTTTTTCGCCTTATCGGGCCTTCATCGCGCCTGTGCGGGGCCGATATTGAGTCTCAGAGACGCCCGGTGGCTGCATCCCGCTGGTGACCGACGCGCGTCCGCTCGCCAGCATGCTGAAGAAGATCTCGGTTCAACAGGTTCGCATCGGCATGCATCTCCACTCGATGGAGGGTGCGTGGATCGACCACCCGTTCTGGAAGACGCGCTTCGTCATCCGGGAACAGGGCGATGTCGACAAGCTGCGTGCCAGCGGCCTGCCGGCCGTGTGGATCGATGTCGCCAAGGGCGTGGACGTGGCCGAGGACGCCCCCCCGCCAGCCCCGGCCGCCCCGGCCACTGCATTGCCCGTCGCCGAGCCCGCGCCCGCTCCGGTGTCCCCGTGCAGCCTGCAGGAGGAGCTGGCCCAAGCCGCAGCCGTCTGCAAGCGGGGGCAGGTGATGGTGATGTCGATGTTCAACGAGGCCCGGTTGGGCCGCGCAGTGAACGCCGAAGAGTGCCTGCCGTTGGTCAATGAGATTGCCGATTCGGTCTTCCGCAACCCTGGTGCGCTGGTCAGCCTGGCACGCCTGAAGACCCAGGACGACTACACCTACCTGCACTCGGTGGCCGTGTGTGCGCTGATGGTGGCCCTGGGCCGCGAGCTGGGGCTGGGCGACGATGCCTGCCGCGAGGCCGGCCTGGCCGGCCTGATGCACGATCTGGGCAAGGCGGCCATGCCGCTGGAGATCCTGAACAAGCCCGGCAAGCTGACGCCTGCCGAATACGATGTGATGAAGACGCATCCGCTGCGAGGCCACGAGATGCTGGTCGAAGGGAAGGGTGCGCCCCCTGCCGTGCTGGATGTCTGCCTGAACCACCACGAGCGGATGGACGGCGCCGGCTACCCGAACCGCCTTCCAGGCGAATCCATCAGCCTGCTGGCCCGCATGGGGGCCGTCTGCGATGTCTATGACGCGATCACCTCGAACCGACCCTACAAGGCCGGCTGGGATCCAGCCGCGTCGATTGCGGCGATGGCCTCGTGGAAGGGCCACTTCGACCCGGTCGTGTTCAAGGCCTTCATCAAGAGCCTGGGCATCTACCCCACCGGTTCATTGGTCAGGCTGAGTTCCGGCAGGCTGGCGGTGGTGGTGGAACAGAATCCGCAGAACCTGAGCTCTCCGCAGGTCAAGGCCTTCTTCTCGACCAAATCCAACATGCCGATCCCGGCCGCGACGTTGGATCTGGCCCAGGACAGCGACAGGATCATCGCGCGAGAAGATCCCAAGGCGTGGAAGTTCCCGTTCCTGGACGAGCTCTGGGCAGGAGAGGCCGCTCCCAAGCGGCCGTGACTCAGTCAATCGCTTCCGGCGGCGGCACGGGTGCCTTCCAGCGCCCCAGCCACAGCGCGTTGCCCACCACGCTGACACTGGACATGGCCATCGCGCCACCGGCAAACACCGGGCTCAGCCAGCCCAGGGCCGCCAACGGCAGGCCCACCACGTTGTAGAAAAAGGCCCAGAACAGGTTCTGGCGGATCTTGGCGTGGCTGGCGCGGGCCAGGGCGATGGCCTCCACCACCCCCCAGGGATCGGCGCGCAACAGGGTGATGCCGGCCGAGTGCATGGCGATGTCGGTGCCGCCTTCGGCGTGTGCCATGGCCAGGCCCACGTCGGCGGCGGCCAGTGCGGGGGCGTCGTTGATGCCGTCGCCCACCATCGCCACCACGGTGCTGCCGGCCTGCAGGCGCGTCACCAGCGCGGCCTTCTGCTCGGGCCGGACCAGGGCGTGCACCTCGGTGATGCCCACCTCGCGCGCCAGATGGCCGGCCGCACCGAGGCTGTCTCCGCTGATCAGCACGCAGCGCAGGCCCTGGGCCTGCAGGGCTGCCACCGCCGCCCGAGCCCGAGCCCGGGCCTGGTCGCCGAACGAGAAGCAGCCCAGCAGCGCGGGCACGCCGCCGCCCGGTGGCGTGGCGCAGAGCCAGGAGACCGTTTCTCCGCGCGCCTCGCACGCCTCGGCAAAGGCGACCAGCGCGGAGCGGTCCACGCCCAACTCGTCCATCCAGCGCGCCTGCCCCAGCGCCACGCGCTGCCACCCGGCCGGGCCCTCCACTTCCCCCTGCATGCCGCAGCCGGGCACGGCGGCCACGTCGCGCGCGGCGTACACGAGCGAGCCGCGCTCGGCCGCCGCCGCGAGCACCGCACGGGCCAGCGGGTGCTCGCTGGCGGCCTGCAGGCCACTGGCCAGCGCCAGCACCTCGCCCACCGCCGGGCCGCTGGGCACGCCCTGGCATTGCAACAGGCGGGGGCGGCCCTCGGTAAGCGTGCCGGTCTTGTCGAAAGCCACCACCTGCACCGAGCGCAGGTGCTCCAGCGCGCTGGCCTCGCGCACCAGGATGCCGCGACGCGCCGCCACGCCGCTGGCCACCATCAAGGCCGCAGGCGTGGCCAGGCCCAAGGCGCAGGGGCAGGCGATCACCAGCACCGAAACGGCGCGGATCAGCGCCGTGGCGCCGTCCGCACCGGCCAGCCACCAGCCCGCCAGCGTGGCCGCCGCCAGCACCAGCACCGCGGGCACGAACACGGCGGCCACCTTGTCCACCTGCTGCTGGATCGGCGCCTTGCCGCCCTGGGCCGAGGCCACCAGGCGCACGATGCGGGCGATCTGGCTCTCTGCCCCGAGTGCGGTGGCCTTCACCTGCAGCACGCCCTCGGCGTTGACCGAGCCGCCGATCACCGTGTCCCCAGGGCCTCGGGCCACCGGCAGGCTCTCGCCGGTGATCAGCGATTCGTCCACGTGGCTGCGGCCGTCGACGACCTCGCCGTCCACCGCGATGCGCTCGCCGGGCTTCACCAGGATGGTGTCGCCCAGGGCCAGTTCGCCGACCGGCACCGTCTGCACCTGGCCCGCGCTCAAGCGCTGCGCAGTAGCGGGGCGCAGCGACTGCAGGGCATCCAGTGCTTGCAACGTACGCCGCTTGGCGCGCGACTCCATCCACTTGCCCAGCCGCACCAGCGTGATGACGACGGCCGCGCTTTCGAAATACAGATGCGGCATGCCCTGAGGGTCACGCCACCACAGCGCCATGGACAAGGCCCAGGCGGCGCTGGTGCCCAGGGCCACCAGCAGATCCATGTTGGCGGTGCCGGCCCGCACCGCGCCCCAGGCCGCGCGGAAGAATCTGGCGCCGAAGACGAACAGCACCGGCGTGGCGAGCAGCGCCTGCCAGAGCGCTGGCAGCATCCAGTGCCGGCCGGCCAGATCCCCCACCATGGGAAGCACCAAAGGGGCGCAGAGCAGGGCGGAGGCGAGCACCTGCACGCCTTCGCGGGCCCAGAACGGCCGGGCCTCGTCGCCGCCACCGGCGGCACCGTCGATCAGGTGGGCCGTGTAGCCGGCCTTCTGCACGGCGGCCAGCGCCTGGGCCGGCAGATCGGCACCGCCCCAGTACGCCACCCGGGCCTGCTGGGTGGCCAGATTGACGCTGGCCTCCAGCACGCCGGGCAAGGCATTCAGCGCTTTCTCGATGCGGGTGACGCAACTGGCGCAGCTCATGCCCTCGACAGCCAGCTCCATCACCTTGCGCGGGACCTGGTAGCCGGCCCGCTGCACCGATTCAGCCAACGCCTGGCTCCCCACCTGTGCGCCGCCCTCCACCAGCGCTGTCTCGCTGGCCAGGTTGACGCGGGCGCTGCTCACCCCGGGCACGCGCAGCAGGGCTTTCTCGACACGGCCGGCGCAGGAGGCGCAGGTCATGCCCTCGATCGGGATGGTCCACATACCCACCAATGTACGCCGTCACCTGGACGATACTGGCGGTACCCGTCACCCAAGGAGCGCGACATGACCATCGAACTGACCCTGCCGGACATGACCTGCGGCCACTGCGAACGCACGGTGAAGGCCGTGGTCAGCCAGCTGGACCCCAAGGCCGAGGTGCGGGTGGATCTGGCGCAGCACAAGGTGGAGATCGATTCCGGCCTGCCCCGCGAGCAGCTGGAAAAGGCCCTGGCCGCCGAGGGTTACCCGCCCGCCTGAATTGGTGCACCCGTTGCCGGGTACGGCCCCACGTGCCCACGGCCCCGGGAAATCCCTCCACCCGGCACGGCATGCGCCTTGCCTACACTTGCCCGACCACGGTCCACCGGACCGGCATTGATCGGAGCCGACGCATGCAACGCCCCATCCTCACCCTGCTGCTGGCCGCCACCCTGGGCCTGGCCAGCCTGGCCCAGGCGCAGACCCTTCGCTGGGCCAGCCAGGGCGACCCCCTCACCATGGACCCCCACTCGCAGAACGAGGGCCTGACCAACTCCATGAACGGCCAGGTCTACGAGCGCCTGGTGATGCGCGACAAGCAACTGGGCATTGCACCCTCGCTGGCCACCGAGTGGCAGCAGGTGTCGCCGCTGGTCTGGCGCTTCAAGCTGCGCCCGGGCGTCAAGTTCCACGACGGCTCGCCGTTCAACGCCGACGATGTGGCCTTCTCGGTCGAGCGCGCCAAATCGCCCAGTTCGCAGATTGCCGCCTACGCCACCGCCTGCGGCACGGTCAAGAAGATCGACGACCTGACGGTGGAGTTCCACCTGCCGGCCGTGAACCCGATCTTCCTGCAGCACCTGGACACGATCTTCATCATGAGCAAGCCGTGGTCCGAGAAGTACAAGGTCACCAAGCCTTTGAGCTTCAAGGACAAGGAAGAGACCCACGCCTCGCTGAACGCCAACGGCACCGGCCCCTACATGCTGGTGAGCCGCCAGCCGGCCATCAAGACTGTCTACAAGCGCAACCCCGCCTGGTGGGGCAAGCTCGAGGGCAATGTGCAGGAGATCGTCTACAGCCAGATCTCCAACGATGCCACTCGCCTGGCCGCGCTGATCTCCGGCGAGATCGATTTCGTGCTCGACCCCGCCCCGCGCGATGTGGCCCGCCTGCGCAACACCGAGGGCGTGCGCGTGATCGACGGCATGGAGAACCGCGTCATCTACGTTGGCATGGACCAGGCCCGCGACAGCCTGCTGTACGGCAAGAGCCCGGACGGCAAGAACCCCTTCAAGGATGTGCGCGTGCGCCGTGCGCTCTACCAGGCCATCGACATCGAGACCATCAAGACCAAGCTCATGAACGGCCAGTCACAGCCCACCGGCGTGCTGGTGCCTTCTCCGCTGGCCGCCTTCAACGACCCCGAGATCGAGAAGCGCCTGCCGTACGACCTGGCCAAGGCCAAGGCCCTGATGGCCGAAGCCGGCTACGCGAGCGGCTTCGAGGTCACGTTCGATTGCCCCAACAACCGCTACATCAACGACGAAGAACTGTGCATCGCGCTCGCCGCCATGTGGGACAAGATCGGCGTGAAGGTGCGGGTGAACGCCATGCCGCGCTCTACCTACTTCCCCAAGACCGAGAAGCTGGACACCAGCCTCTACCTCTTTGGCTGGGGCGGCGCCATCACGGATGCCGAGACCACCTTCACCCCCATCTACCGCAACCGCGGCACCGCCGGGGTGGGCGAATACAACCGTGGCAACTACAAGGACGACAAGCTCGACGCCATGGCCGCCGCCACCAGCACAGAGGCCGACCCGGCCAAGCGCCGCGAAATGATCAAGGCCGTCTTCCGCGAGCACAACGAGCAGATGCGCCACATCCCCCTGCACCGCCAGTTCATCCCTTGGGCTGCACGCAAGAACGTGAACGTGGTGCACCGGGCGGACAACTGGGTCGAGGTGCAGTGGATCAGTGTGAAGTGATGTTTGAAGCAGGCTGTGGGGCGGCCTGCTGCACCATGGCCTGAGGCGGCGCGCTCCGGCGGCATTGCGCCGGGCCAGAATGACCTCCCAGCATTCGGCATGGCTGCTTCTGCAACGCTTGGCCACACAGTACAACCGCGGCGGCAAGGAAGAAGTCATGATCACTGCGGAAGGTGGCTGCCTCTGTGGAAGTGTCCGCTTTCAAGTCAGCGGTAAGCCGCGTCGCGTTGGGGTCTGTCACTGCATGGACTGCCGAAAGCACCATGGAGCCGTCTTTCACGCATCTGCCATCTTTCCTGTAGAGGCCGTGTCCATCCTTGGTGCAACCGCAAGCTATGCCGGCCGCCACTTCTGCCCAACCTGCGGCTCGTCAGTCTTCTCTGGAACCGGCGAAGAACTTGAGGTTCATCTGGGAGCGCTGGACGCACCTGATCAGTTCACACCCACCTACGAGCTCTGGACTGTTCGCCGCGAGTCTTGGTTGCCGGCGTTTGTCGGCACCAAGCTTCACGAACGCGATGGCGACGACAGTGATTGAAGCGGACACCGCGTTGCTGAGTGGTCGGTTGCTCCCACCTTGAGGGGCAATGCGCGGCATCCGCACAGCCAAGACGTTTGGGCGTCATCCATGCCCCCACACCACAAGCCGATATGCACATTGCCATCTTGACCTTTCAGGGCTTCAATGAACTGGATTCACTGGTCGCCCTCGGGATACTCAATCGGGTCAAGAGGCCGGGCTGGCGTGTGACGCTGTGCTGTCCTGAGCCAACCGCCACTTCAATGAACGGCGTGACCGTCCATGCCCAATCCCTGCTGGCCGAAGCGGCCGCTGCTGACGCAGTCATCGTCGGCAGCGGGGTCAGGACGCGCGAGATCGTCGAGGATGCTGCGGTCATGGCGCAACTGAGGCTGGATCCGCGCCGCCAGCTGATCGGTGCACAGTGCTCTGGGACACTTGTCTTGGCCAAGCTGGGACTGCTGGGTGCCGTCCCCGCCTGTACTGACCTCACCACGAAGCCTTGGGTTCAAGAAGCAGGTGTTGAGGTCCTGAATCAGCCGTTCTTTGCACACGGCAACGTGGCCACCGCAGGCGGTTGTTTCGCTTCTCAGTATCTGGCGGCTTGGATCATCGCTCGCGCGGTAGGAACCAAGGAGGCAGAGTCAGCCCTGCACTACGTGGCGCCTGTCGGCGAGAAGGATGAGTACGCAGTGCGAGCGATGAAGAACATCGCACCGTACCTGCAGACCTGGCTTACGTGTAATCCACAGCCTTAGGGCGCCGGGTCCTCCCTAGAATCCGGCGCAGTTCTGCTGCTTTCTTCCGAGGAGACACCCCATGAGAATCAAGAGCCAGAGGGATTTCTGGTCAGGGCTGATGTTCATCGGCGTCGGCGTCGCGTTCGCCGGGGGTGCGCTGTTCTACAGCTTCGGCTCTTCGGCCCGGCCCGGGCCGGGGTACTTTCCTTTCGGCCTGGGCGCGCTGCTCGCGCTCCTGGGCAGCTTCGTCCTCTTCGAGTCACTGACCATCGAGACGGACGACGGCGAGCCGGTGGGGGCCTTCGCGTGGAAGCCGCTGCTCATCATCCTGTCCGGCGTCGCCCTGTTCGGCGTCCTGCTGCCGCGGCTGGGCATGATCATCACGCTGCCGTTGCTGGTCCTGATCAGCAGCTACGCGAGCGACGAGCACACCTGGAAGGGCACCATCCTGAACGCCATCGTGCTGACGCTCATGTCGTGGGGCATCTTCGTGCTGGGCCTGAAGTTGACGATTCCGCTCTGGCCCGCCTTCTCCGCCTGAGCACGAGGACACCACCATGGATCTGCTTTCGAACCTCGCGCTTGGTTTCCAAGTCGCCTTCACCGGTGTCAACCTGCTGTACGCCTTCGGTGGCGCGCTGCTGGGCACGCTGATCGGTGTTCTGCCGGGCCTCGGGCCGGTGGCCACCATCGCGATGCTGCTGCCGTCGATCTACTCGCTCGATGCGACACCGGCGCTCATCATGCTGGCCGGAATCTACTACGGTGCCCAATACGGTGGCTCGACCACCGCCATCCTGATCAATGTGCCGGGCGAATCCAGCTCGGTGGTCACTGCGATCGACGGCTACCAGATGGCCCGCAAGGGCCGCGCCGGCGCCGCGCTGGCGGCGGCCGGTTTGGGCTCGTTCTTCGCCGGCTGCGTCGGCACCATCATCATCGCGGCCTTTGCGCCGCCGCTGACCGAGCTGGCCTTCAAGTTCGGCCCGGCCGAGTACTTCTCGCTGATGGTGTTGGGCCTGATCGGCGCCGTGGTGCTGGCCTCGGGCTCACTCGTCAAGGCGATCTGCATGATCCTGCTGGGCCTGCTGCTCGGCCAGATCAACACCGACGTGATCTCCGGCGTGCCGCGCTACAGCTTCGACATCGCCGAGTTGACCGACGGCATCGGCTTCGTCACCATCGCGATGGGGGTGTTCGGTTTCGGCGAGATCATCGCCAACCTCGGCCGCCCGGCCGAGCACCGCGAGGTCTTCACCAAGGATGTGAAGGGCCTGTGGCCCACCAAGCAGGACTTCACCGATGCCTTCCCGGCGGTGCTGCG
>Ga0075163_10009284_pt1 | contig 12919 bp, 14 predicted proteins | sample JI1023141ADNA_FD_71478 | JGI IMG/M metagenome (GOLD analysis project Ga0075163, IMG submission 71478) | Wastewater effluent complex algal communities from Wisconsin, to seasonally profile nutrient transformation and Carbon sequestration -... | ecosystem: Engineered > WWTP > Effluent > Algae...
ACCCCCGAAGCCGCGCAATGGGAAGGCTGGGCCTACGGTACGCAGGCGCAGAAGCCCGCCCTCGAACCGATCTACCTCGGCCAGAAGCCGTTCAGCGAGAAGACCGGCGCTGCGAACCTGCTGAAGCACGGCGTCGGCGCGGTGAACATCGACGGCTGCCGGGTGCCCACCGGCGAGAACCTCAACGGCGGCGCCTACGCCAAAAATCCGACAGACCGCGAGGCGATGTGGGGCGACGAGGCGGGGAACTCGTGGCGGCGCGGCGGGGCAGGGGAGTATCAGCAGCCCGAGGGCCGGCATCCGGCCAACCTGATCCTGGACGGATCGCCCGAGGTCGTGGCGCTGTTTCCCGACAGCAAAAGCACTGGTGGTCAGGCATCTCTCGGTGCTTTCCGCAATGGCGATGTCTACGGGAAAGGAAAGGACGTTCGCGAGAAGCGCGATCCTGGTTTCGGTGACTCCGGCTCCGCCGCCCGCTTCTTCCACAACTTCCAGCCCGATCCGGACCCGATCATCTACCAACCGAAGGCGGGCAAGCTGGACAGGGCTGGCAGCGTTCATCCGACCGTGAAGCCTGTCGCGCTGATGCAATACCTCGTGCGTCACATCACCCCTCCCGGCGGCGTCGTCCTGGACCCGTTCGCCGGCAGCGGTACGACGGCAGAGGCCGCTCGTCGTGAGGGTTTTGACTGCATCCTGATGGAGGCGGAGCCGGAATACATCGACTTCCTGCGCTCGCGCTTTGGCCTTGGCGATCACGATTTGGCTGATTTGCTTGGAGACGCAAAGGAGACGGACTGGGGTCAAGAAAAAGCCATAGACCCGCTCGAAGAACTCATCGGCTAACACAACCTGGGGAAGAAAATGACCGCAGCAAAGCAGCAAGACTTCGCATCAACTGGTGTCGTTGATGCGAACGCGGACTACGAAGAAAACTGTGCCAAGGGCAGGGATTACGCCGACGAAATCATTCAGAAGATGTGCGAAAAGCAGCAGCCGTCACTGCTCTGGTGGACCGTCCAGGGTCTCGCCGATAATACCAGCACGCCCGGCTTTCGGATCGGATTTTTCCATCGCATCGCAGAAAAGCTGACGAATCAGAACTGATGCACCGTGTAGCCCATGCGGCCGCCTGCCTTCCGGTAGGTGGCGCACTGGATCTCACTCTCTGACAAGAACAAGTTCTCCTGGGCATAACGGTTTGCCGGTGTGATCGCGCGCACCTGGTAGGTCGTCATGCCCGGGAACTCCTGCGTCAGCAGATGGTGCTTGTGGCCTGTCCAGAGTTCCCTGAACCTGGTTCGGCCCCACGCCTCGGGGTATTTAGCCGCCATCGCCATCACATAGTCCTTGGGCTGCTTGCCCCGGATGTCGCCGTGGTGAGCGCAGATCAGGTTGGTGCCGAACTCGTGGGCGAAGAAGTCGATTCCCTGGTCGTCAATGGTCACGCGCTTGCAGTTCCGGTAGCGCTGTCGCAAGGCGGCCCTGAGGATGCGAGCCGTGTTCGGATCATGGTTCCCCCGGATCGCCTTGTAGATCACATGCGTCGAGCGGGTCAGCGCGAAGTCGATCGCGGCCACGGTGACCTCGGTTGCGATGTCGGTCGTGTCGTCGTACTCGCCGTCCACGGACAGAGGATGCTTGCTGCTGGGCGTCTGGTTCGACGGGTCGTTCTGCTCGGTGAAGTCGCCGCCGTTCAGGATGATCGTGCATTCCGCCACCGGCGCCCTGCCGACGACTTCCCTCGTGCCCTCGATCAGCCGTTCTACAGCCTCGGCCGTTCCGTAGCTGCCGATCTTCCCGGCCAGATGCACGTCGAACCAGGGCACGAAGTTCCGCAGATCGCTCGCCGGGGCCTTTGGCCGCTGGATTGCAGGGGCGGCGGGGATGCGCGAGATCCTGTCTGCGATCCTGTCTGCGATATCCTCGTAGGACGGGCCATCATCCTTCGCCGGCTTCAGAAGGACGCTGTAGCTGGTCCCATCTTCTTCTTTGGTCTTGGCCCATACCAGGCCCGGCACCAGCCGTGTCCCCACGGCATCCATCGCCTGCTCGATGGCTTCGTCCTGGTGCTTTGCGAACCCTCTCTCGATCGCTCGATCAACGCGCTTCCTGAACGTGTTTACCGGAAGCCCCAAGGCTCTGGCTGCGGCCCCCTTGCTGCCGTAGGTGCGGACGGCTTCGAGCGCTTCTCGGGCCAGTTCGTCGGACAGGGGTGGAGTGGGCAATACGGCACCTGTGCTTTATCGACGGAAGACCTTCGCCACGGCGGACAGGCCGAACAGGCTCAGGATGATGGTCCCTTGCCACTGATCCATCGGCGCCGGCAGCGCATGGACCGTCCAACCGAGGCTCGGGAACGTGGAAGCGATCACCACGGCCGCGACGTGGCCGCAGAGCGCAACCGCAACGATCCCGATGGCCGTCCGGACTCCCCAGTTGTCGGTCGTGGCCAGGCGGTTGGCCTGGGCAATTTCCAGCGTCCGGATCGTGCTTTCGGCCACCAGCCTGTCGGAGTCGTTCTGCGCAGCCAACTTGGCCTCGTAGGCCCGTCGCAGTTGGTCGGGGATGCCGCCACCGAAGAGCGAGGTGAGAAGCCGGATCATTCCAGCATCCTCGGGTCGATCGTGTAGGGTCGAGCCGCCCCACTGCGCTGTTGACCGACGATGAGAGCGTAGATAGGCGCCATAGCCTGCATGAAGGTCCCGACCTGATCCGGGGTCGCTGACAGCCAGCCGAGACCCGGCAATGCTGCCGGAACCGCCAGCAGGGCTGCCAGAACAGCGGCCACCGGGCCGGAGGTCGCGCTGTCGGCCATCAGCACAAGCAGCAGGTCGATCCCGGTCAGCAGGGCGGGGAAGATGCCCAGCCAAAAGCTGCGGGTCCAGGCGAAGAAGATAGGAGTGCGGTCCATGTCAAGCCCCCAGTGCCAGTTTCTCGTATGCCTCGGCGCGGTGCTTGTCGTGGCGAGCGCGGCCGAGCATCATGACAGCCGCAACGACCGCCAACGCCACGATCACCCAGATGCCCCACTCGGGCATCCCTTCGATCGAGAAGCCCCCTGCGCCACCCGCCGCCGGTACAGCCGCGCCTTTCGACTCGCGGGACGCCTTGGTGCGGGCCGCCTGTGCTTCCTGACCGGCGATGCTCACCTGTCCCGCCAGCTTGACAGAGAAGGCTTCGACGTGAGCAACGCGGCGCGACCACCCCTTGCCGAACGTGCCCCAGGTCCGCAGGCCGCGCAGGAAGCCCATCCGTGCAGCGCAGGCGCGGCGGATCACCGCAACCGGGTCCGAGGCACGCGCGGCGCGGAGGCTGTCATTGCCGATCTTCCCATCCGCCGGGACGCCGAGGCCCTTCTGCAGCCACTTCGCCCCGCGCGACGGACCAGAGTTGACGGCGCCGTCGAAGGCGACATGATCGAGGCCAGAGGGCAGAAGATCGCCCGCCACCTTGTCCCAGTATCCGGACTTGTAGATCGCCCGCAGGTCGGTGTCGCTGATGGCGCGCAGTTCCGCCTTGGTGACCGAGCGGCCCTTGAATTTCCGGAAGACCGCGATGGTGACACCCTTCATGGTCGCGCCGCCGGGGTCCGCTTTGTGATCTGACCAGCCGCCCTCGTAGACGAGGGTTTCGTTCAGACAGGTGGGAAAATTCTGCTTCATGACTTGTCCTTCCATTCCTTCCAGATCAGGTAGGAGCGGGCCAGGAGCAGCCCGGAGATCCCGACAGTCGCGAGAAGATCGAAAGCGGCAGTTGCTTCCTTCGGCAGGAGAGTCCTCCCCGCCACGCCGACGAGGATGACGCCCGCCAGGACTGAGCAGGACCGGGAAAAGCGTTCGAACATCACGGTCCAGAAGTAGATAAGCGCGGCGACCAGCAGGCCGATTTCCGTGATCTGTGCGAACTCACTCATCCGAGTCCCCCGCGATCGTCTTGATGAAGCGCTTCCTGGCCTTGCGGACGAGTTCGACGCCCCCGAGGGCGAGCAGAGCAGCAGAGGTGGTCAGGGCGACGTCTCGATCCAGTCCTGGTGCGAGCCAGTCCACTAGCTTCAACATCGGCTTGGTAAAGAGGACGGCTGTGACAATCGCCGCCCCCGCTCGCTCCGCTGCCAAAACCCAGTTGTTCGGCCTGAAGATCAGCACTTGCAGCACAAAACCAAGCACGGCGCCGAAGGTCATGGGACCAAGCTTCGCCTGAAGCATTGCCACAAAGTCGTCCATTCTCACCGCCGCATTCCACTATAGGTTGACCCCACTTCTAGGTAATCTGGAGTGAGAGTCAAGTTTGCCGTGAGATAATCCCGGTCAATTAAGGAATGGCGAAGACTCGACCGTAACTGTTCGGGAAACCACTCCAAACGCCGAAATCAATAAGTTGCTTGAACTGAGTCCCGTCGTGAACTTCGAAGTTGAGAAGCTGCGGATACCAGTTCGTGTACGGTATGATCGCGATTTCCCTGATCGTCTTGGAAGACGAAAACTCGAACTCCAACCACTGCTCTGTCGGAGTTCCGACTGCTGAAGACCACTGGTTACCTGATCCGCCGGTGGCAGCCCCGTTGAACGCACGGGAAGCCGGATAGGACGCGGAGAAGATGCTGGACGCGCTCGCGGTGCCGGAGGTTCCATGAATTGCGGCTTGCGCCCCAGCCGGGGTCTCGCGCAGTTCAACCTCATAAAGTTCACAATAGGTCATGACCCGGCGCATGTTCAAGCGCCACCGCGTGCCAGATACCGTAGGGCGCGGGCCGGGGTTGTAACCGAGTCCGACCGGCGGAGTGAAAGTGCGGGTCATAGTACCGAGTATGTTGGTCGTAGCCCCGTAGACCCGGCAAGTCACGGTGATGTCGGTCCCATCATCTTCGACATCCATGACGCCGATCTGACCGTCGTTCTTGAACAAGCCATTCGACCATGTGGCGCTGTCCGCCGACCACGGGCTAGAGGCCATTGGTCCCGCCATTAAGATCGGCACACCGGCACCAGCGCCCCCTGTCGTGTAATTGCAGTTCGTCCCGTCGTCCAAGCCCGCCTGATGGGTGTCCCCGTTCAGGATCATCATTCTGCCGGAAGCATATGTGCTGAAGTGGTCGAACAGTTCTGTCCGTTCTTCCGGGTAGTCGGTCCAGGCGTCACCGTAGGCATTGGCCGGGTTGATGTGCAGCCCGCGAGGGCAGACCCACATGAAAACCTTATCCTGATTTGCCGGGTCCGCGATGATGTTCTTCAGCCAGGTCTTCTGCGTCACCCCCAACACGGTGCGCGGTGGCGACACGGCGGGACCGTCAGCATAGGCTCTCTGATCCGTGATCAGATACATGACTCGCCCTACGGTGATGGCTCTGTAACCGCCCCCGGTCGGGATTTCGTCCGCCAACGCGATAGTCGGAATTCGCTCGCGGAAAAACTCTACCGCAGCGGGGCGGGACGCGGATGTCGCGCCGCTGTTGTTGGCCCCGTAGTCGTGGTCGTCCCAGATATACATGGTCGGGATGCTGTTGTGGAGCGCCCTCCGATTCACTCCTGAGAGTGCCCTGCGGAAGGCGTCCCTGAACAACTGCACGTTGTTCGTGTTGATGTCTTCGTAATGGAAGTCGCCCATGTGCAAGAAGAAATCTGGCGCGAGAGCCTTCACATTCCGATAGGCTTCGGTCGCAGCCCCGTTCGAGCAGGAGGACAGGGCCATCCGGTGACTGTAGCCAGGCACTCGAAACTGCCCGAGCGCGCTTCCGGGCGCAGCGCCATTCAGCCCGACACCGAGGTAATAGACCAGCCCAGGCGTCAGACCGCTCACGGACGGACGTGCGAACTGGCCCTTGGCGACGGCAACGTTTGGCCCGAGGATCGGGGACGACAGATCGGGGTTCAAGGATGCGTAAAGCCGAGCGGACACCGCCCCGCTAACCCTCACGGAAACGCGGACGTTAGCCATAGACATCCCCCACAAATACGTCAAAGACGGCTGCAACTAGAGCAGAATACAGCCTCGTTTCGTTCGTTCCGAATTGCGTTTCGTTGGTGTGGATCGCCATGTTGATCCAGGTGCCGTCCAACAAACACTGAACGATCATGCGCTTGAAGTCAGCGGTCGTGGATGCCGCAGGGGACTTCAGCGCGATCTGTTTGATGTTTCTTGGCGTGTCGAAGGTGAAATCGAGGATCGCGCCACCAACACCAGTCACAGAAGTAAACCAGCCGTCACCAGACGCTCCGTTGTTGAACGCCTTTTCAGGTTCAAATCCTGAATTGATGGTCGATGGAGATGACGCGGTTCCAGTGCTGCCGTGGGTCGCAACGTTCGATCCGCCGACGGACTCGCGCAACTGGACCTGGCCGATCCAGATATTTGCGCCGAGGGTCTCTTCAAACACGAGACGCCAGCCGGTCGAAAGTACCGTGTCCAGATCGAGGCCGTCCGACCCGGCACCAGAGCCGAAGCGACTTGGGTCTACGATCATGCTCATGTCGGGTAACCGATCAGCATGACCTTCAGGCCGGTGGCAGTTCCGTCCCCGATCTGATCGATGTCGATGGTGATTTCCGCATCATCTGCGAGCGAAGCGTCCGAGATCACAGGAGCGACAGCGGCGGTGACCGAAGACAACTCGTTATTGTCGATGGTCAGCTTCGTGGAAAGGATGCTCGTCCCGTTTTCGTTGATGTCCGCCGTGAAGATCGCGCCGGAGGTCTGCGTGTTGGTCAAGGACGCCCGCACGGCGGTCAGGGTAAAAGCATAAGGCATTCGGAACGTGACCTTTGCCGCGCCTGCCGAAGGGGCGGTGTTCTCGTCACCGACAGCGACGATAATGCTCTGCGTCTGCGGCGACCCGCCCCCACCTCCGGGCGGTTCTTGCCAGGTGCCATCCTCCCGAAGGTAGCGAGCCGTGCCGGGGGTAGCCCCGGGACTGGGGACCAGGCCCTTCTTGTGGCTCACGCCGGAGCCAACGAATGTATCGAGCAATGCGGTCGCCTGCTCCGGCGTGAGATCTTCAGGGGCACCTGAACCTGCCGTCGCGCGCCCCTTGAACCTGGCCGTGGACATGTCGGCAAGCTTCGAGTTGCCCACTGCGCCCGCGTCGATCGTCCAGGTCGCGCCGCTGCCGGAGACGGTCACGTCACCCTTGTCGCCGTCGGTGATGCCGCCGCCTCCGCCGCCGCCAGCCGGGACCGCCCAGGTGCCATCGTCCCTCAGAAATGCTCCGGACGCAGTGCCGGGCGCCGGGACAAGCCCTTTCAATGCCTCAGTGAACGTGTCCAGCATGGTCGTAAGCTGGGTGCCGCTCAAGTCCTGTGGAGATCCAGTGGAAGTCAACCTGCCCTTGATCGACGGGCCGACCATGTTCGCCAGCTTGGCGTTGCTGACGACTCCGTTCGCGATCGTAAGGGCAACCGACCCGGTGACGTCTCCCGTATGGGTGGCGTTTCCAGCCTTTGCCGTGTTCGCCAGCACCGCAGCCGTGTTCTCCACCGCAGAATTCAGGTCGATCCGACGGCTCGTCCACTTGGCGATCGTCACGGTAGCGCCCGCCGCTTCGTCGGCGATCACAGGGCCGCCCCCGATCACGATCTTTTCTGCGGTCACAGAAACCACGACGCCAGCGACGATGTTGTTGTCGGTGGCAGCAAAGCCGGTGACCTGGACCCGATCGCCGGGCAAGAAACCGGCCGTAAGGAATCCGGCGCCCGCATCGTTGAAGCTGTTGTCGGAAGCGGCCGCACTGATGCCGGTCGCGGAGATCCTGATGGTGGCAGACGGCTGAGAAATTTCCACCAGTTCATCGCCAGCAATGGCCCCGGCGATCGGCAGATCGGTAATCCTCTTGAAGCCTGGCATATCCTAGTCCTCGGTTCGGCGGTAATCGCCGGTTTCTGTTCCGCGCTCGTCGTCGCTGTCTTCCACGCGGCGGAGGAAGTCGGGGAACTGGACGAGTACGCTGTGGGCCTGAATCGACTCAATTCCGTCCCGAGCCGAAAGCACGGTGACGGAAACGGCGTTCGCATATGACCGATCGCTCGCCGGGAAAGTCAGCGAGGTTCCGGTGAGGCCGGTGTATTCGGTGAGCGTGATCCCGGTGTCGTAGTCGATCAGCCTGACCGTAGTCGTCTGGCCGGCTTCCGGCGTTACCGTCGGCTCGTCCCATCCGAGCAGAACGGCGTCTTCTGTGAGGCGGTTCCTGTCGGACCAGGTGACGCTGACATCGGTGAGCAGAGAACCGTCGAGGAAGCCGAAAGCTTCTCCGGCGACCACGACATTCGCGGGCCGCGCCGGAGCGTAGAGTCTCTGGGTCGCGACATAAGTGACGCTGGGGGCGATATCGTCAGGCAGAAGCCCCAGCGAGGTGCGAGTGTGGAACCGATATTCCTCGGACAGGCCCGCGACAGTCGAGTTCGGATTCACGAAACGGGTGAGTTGATCGAGGTAGCGGAGAGTGGTCCCTGTCGCCCAGTGGCGGGGAACCGTGTCCATCATGCCGCGCCGGATGGTGGAAAGCCCGGTCGTCCTGTCGAACGAACTCACAAGGACGATCTCATGCAGGTCTTCGGGCAATCCGATAGGGCCAATGATGGCAAAGGCGCCCGGCGTTGGCGCCGCGCCGTTGACCGGAACTGGCAGCGCTACTTCGGATTCCGGGGCGGGAGGCAGTTCCTCGGCAAGGGCCGCCAGGCCAACAAAGTCGAATTCACCAAGAACCTGATATTCGGTATCCCCGGTGACAGTAAGAGTCTCCTGCTGAACCTCCACGTTGAAGGCGTCCTGCTGAGTCGTGCCGACCAGGAACGCAACCTGCGTTTCCGGATCGGCAAGATCGTCAAGGCCGTCGGACAGGCTTTGGTTCATATAGGTGTTGAGCGTGAACACTTCCGCCAGGCTGGGCGGTTCAGGCGACTCTGACATTTCATCGCTGTCGCCCGGCGTAGGCTCGACATATCGCGGCTGGGCGTAGGAAAAAACGTCCTCGGTCAGCGTCAGTTTGACTTCGGACGAACCGACGTAGCCGTAGTCGATCTTCATGATCCTCATGATGATCTGGTTCGCGCCGTTTTCCGGATCGGTCAGCTTAACGACATCACCGGGCACCTTGCGGGAGAACTCCCGGTTCGCGTTGACCTCTGCGCTTGAAAGCGGCGCCGTGGCGGCCGCAAGATCTCGCGCGCACAGTTCTGCCGCCAGCCCAGCGCGGCGCACACCGTAATAGTTCCGGTTGTCGGAGACGACCTCTCCGTTATTGGCCACGATCGAGCCGAGGCTCTGCCGGGAAATCACCTCTTCCTTTTCGGAATTGGGGTTCGTCCAGGTCACGTTGATTTCGTTCGTGATCTCCGCCGGGCTGCGGCGCTTGAACGAGGTGACCCGGCTGTTGGACGGGGTGAGGATATCGAGCGTGGAGGCGTCGTAATCGTTCCGGATCAGCTTCAGGCAAATCTTGCCCGTCATCGGATTGACGTAGACGGTCCCTTGGATATGCGAAAGGATTTCCGAGATGAACTCATCAACCTTGGACTGACGGCTCCACATCATCGACAGGCCGAAACGCTCGTTGAACAAGGTCTCGGCGGCGGCGGCAAACATATCCACATCCAGCGCGGACTCAGGTAGGCCCAGGCCCCATACCGTGTTGATCAGGCATTCCCGGATCATGTGCGCCGGGTTCATGTCGATCTGTGAGGTGGTCGCGCTTCGAAACAGCGTGGACAGGGAGGACTCGGCATTCGCCAGCGTGATGACCGGAACGCCGTCCGACGACGTGTTGTCCATCAGGGAGGTGTAAGTGGTGTCGGTCAGCACGAGGTTGAATGCGTAAGCCTCGGCCCCAGTCTCCGCCAGGATTTCGCTTGCAAGGACGGCATTCGACCCGCCAGAAGGCAGGCCGTCAGTCAGGAACAGAAACTTTCTGCACTTGCCTTTTGCGCCGTCGTAAAAACTCTCAAGACCATCCACCGCCCTTTCGAAGAAGGTGTTCCCGTCGTAATTCAGACCTTGGACAAAGGCGATGATTTCGTCATAGGCAGCCTGAGTGCAGTTTCGCCGCTGGATCGCGGTGGCGAATCTGTTCCATCCAACCACGCGAATATCGAACGTCTCCGAACCGGAACTTTTTTTCAAGTCCCGTAGAAGCTGGATTGTCGCGCTCTTTGCGGCGTCAAGCCTACCTCCGGTCATCGATCCGGAGGTGTCGATGGCAATGCACAGGGCTTGTTTTTTCTGATCCGGGTCGCCGGGTATGGCAGCGATTTCCGGCAGCCAGGAACGGTCAAGCCGCGTGACGCGAAAATGCACAGGCGGAATGATGGGCTGGTTCGCTGACCAGTAGAAACCCTTCATCGGCGGCGGAGAGATGGCGTTGATGAAGTTAATGAGCATGCTGCCCAGAGGGCCAAGGGTTCCGCCGGTGGCCTTGAGGACCGACCCCAGCTTGGATGCTTCCAGCGCGGCTTCTGCGGTCGATGGCGTCGGCCATTCGGTGAAGTAGGCCGTGGCGATTCCGCGATAGCCGGGGAGGTCTGTCGGGAGCCAGCCCTTCTTCGACGCGACATACGAGTCGAGAAGCTGATCATCGGAACCGTTCTGCCAGGCCATGCGGCCGCGCAGACCGCCTTCCTTCTTCAGCCCGCCGAACAAGTCGGGCTGATCGATATAGACGACTGGCCCCTTGATCCCGGAGCAATCCCCGATCACCTTGTCATTGACACGAAGGGCGGCCAATCTCTCCACGACGCCGTGGCAGACGCCGTACTGGATCGAAGTATAATACTCGGTGACCCGCTGCTTCGGCTTTTTCTTACCCACGGCTCACACGCTCCATTGCCTTCGCAACCACTCGGTCAGTGCGGGCATCGTTGAACTTCCGGAAGGTTTCGGCGGGCAAGCCGTGGCGGATAAATTCCTTCAGATCGTAGCCCCGGGCCTCAAGAAACTCCTTCAGGCCCGGGGTGATGCAGAAACCCGCATTCGCCACGTCCCGCGCCGTGATGGTGAAGTCCTCTTTGTGGATCGGTTCGCGCATACCTGCATATAAGACAAGTGAAGAGTGAAAAGCAAGTCATACGTGAAATCAGGCGCGTACTTGTCGGTCCCGCTTCCCCTTATCCCGGTAGTCGATGACGTTGCCGCCCTTCACATACATCGTGCCGAAAACGACCGGGATGGGTCGCCCGGCCTCCGCCGTCGGGTTGTCCAGATCGCGGCTCGCCTCGGGCTTCTCCGGCTTGGGCTTGGGCATGATGAGGAAGGCCAGCACCATGAGGGCCACGCCGACCAGGAGTTGCGTGAAGAAGCCGGCGAGAAAGGCGACCATGACTTAATCCTCAGTAGAAGCGGTTGGTGTAATCGACGGGGTTTTCCAACGGGATGTTGGGCTGGCCGCCGTAGTTCACGATGTTGTTGTGCAGGTTGCGGCAGTCGGCGACATTGCGCTGGCATCCGACGTAGAAAGCAAGCTGCTGGCCGGGGGAGAGATTCTGGGTGTTCCCGATTATGATCTCGTTCTCGGTGGCGCCGAAGTCGATCGCGGTTCGGATTTGCGTGTTGCCCTGAGAGTCGGTCCACTGGATATAGCCCCCAATGTACTTCTCGCGAGAGATGGCGCCAGACCACCCGGCAGAGAACCGGATGAAATTTCCCCCGATGAAGGTCGGCACCAAGAGCCGCTTGTGGGTCTCCTTGTTGGCCTTGCAGGTCAGTTCGTTGTAGAGGACATAGGGGCAGCCATACATATAGTAGCGCTTCAGGCCCGGGCGAGCGAGAAGGCTGTCTAGCGGTTCCCCGATGATTTTTGCATAGGGAGGCTCCCGGTTGACGTTCTTGACCACGCCGCTCCAAATCGCCCGATAGTCGGCGTCAGCGTCGGTCTGGTGACCCTGCATGATCTGCAATCCCACCTTCACCGAAGGCGGGAATTCCGCATACATCTTGACGATGCTGGCCTTCGGTGTGATGTCGATTTCCAGGGCTTTGCTATCAAGGCCGCCAGATGCCTCGATACCTGCGCGCCCGATCACCGTCGGCTCATAGGTGATGCCGTTGAATGTGATCGGGACATCCGAGTCCGTGTAGGCAAACACGCTGGCCGACGCCGTGCCCCATTGAAACAGGTACAGCGTTGCCGGCTGCCCTTCCTTGCGTTTCATTTCGAAGAGTTCGTAACTCATGCTCAAGCATCCTCAAGTGCGCGAAGGTTCAGGGTCACACGGGCCACGGCGTCGGTGTCCCAGGAGAACAGCAATGTATCGGTTGCGAACCGAACCTTGAGCAGCCATTGGACCCCAACCAGGTCAGCCAGCAGAATTTCCGGCAGCGAAGATGCGAAGTTGATGCGGCTGTCACCGGAAACCAGGGTTATCGAGGTCAGCCGCCGATAAATCATTCCCCCTGTGGTCCGGATCGCGACGTTGCGATAGATTGGCTCGCTCTGAAACCGATCGTAAAAGCTTCGCCCCGGGACCGTGATGAACGTCGATCCAGCCGAAATGGCGGCGGTGGGCGCGATCTGTCCGCTCAGGGGATCGGCCATGTAGAACTCGCCCTGCTGCCCCCGCATCCGCTCGAAGAGGCCCCGCAGCCGGTTCTCTTGCGCCTCGTTCCGGATCATGAGTCCGCATTGGATCATTCTGTCGGTGAAGCGGCGCGGAGTGTTGAAGTCGTTCACGCCGCGCATCCGGTCAAGGATCTCGGTGAACTGCCCGAAGGTGATCTGCACGTTTTCGGCCCAGTTCGGGCGAAGTGTCAGGACTTCCAGCCCGTTATGGAACACGTCGGCCGGCGGATGCGAATAGCCGGTCATATAGTCAAGACCGTAGATGCCGGGATTGACAAGAACGCTCACGTCCATTTCCAGCACACGGTCGGTCCTGGCCTTCACGGTGGACTCTCGGTCAAATCGGCCGATGAAGCCTGCCGCTCCGGGAAGACCTCG
>Ga0075163_10009285_pt1 | contig 12919 bp, 8 predicted proteins | sample JI1023141ADNA_FD_71478 | JGI IMG/M metagenome (GOLD analysis project Ga0075163, IMG submission 71478) | Wastewater effluent complex algal communities from Wisconsin, to seasonally profile nutrient transformation and Carbon sequestration -... | ecosystem: Engineered > WWTP > Effluent > Algae...
GAGCGGTCCACTAAACACAGAATTTGTCTCCAGGTAGCACCGGAAAACCTTCACCGACGGAGACAGGGACATGACCGCGCACAAGCACCGCAGCCTAGGAACTAGCACCGACATGATGCCAGTCGCTACCATGAAGCCTGTGGGGCCAACCAGAGCAGCGTTGTACGTGCGAGTCTCGACGGAGAAGCAAGCCGAGTTTGGAGTCTCGCTGGACGCACAAACGGCCGAGTTAAATCGATATTGTAGAGACAGGGGTTGGGCAGTCGTTGAAACGTATGTTGATAGTGGTTTCTCAGCGAAGGATACAGAGAGACCCGCATATCAACGTATGATCCGAGATATTCAGCAGGGCACTATAAATGCGATCGTCTGTACAAAACTGGATCGCCTGACGCGCTCTGTTCGTAATCTGTGCGAAATAAACGATGACATACTAAAATCTTTAGGCGTCCATCTTGTCTGTGTGCGCGATGGCATTGACACATCAAGCGTGAGTGGCGGTTTGATTATGCACCTGCTAGCGCTCATCGGTCAGATTGAACGTGAAAATACAGCAGTTCGAGTAGCAGCGGCCATCAGTCATATTCGGGACTCTGGGGGGCACTATGGAAAAGTCCCATTCGGAAAAATGACCGTACCGCATCCCACACAGCCGAATATGAAGCAGCTGGTTGACTGTCCGAAAAATGGCCCGTGGCTGGCTAAAATCACTGAATGGTACGGTGAGGGAAAACAGCCAACGGAGATCGCTCGCCTGCTCAACGAAAATGGTGTGAAGCCTTATTACTCCGATAAGTGGACATTATGGAATGTAGACTCCTTGCTGCGTTCCTATAATATACACAAAGCTAGATCAGCTAAAGCAATCTATACTTACAATCGGGAGAAAGCCTATCGGCTCGCATTAGCAATGCGACAGGATGGCGCCAAGCTGTCAGCCATCGCTGAGAGATTATCCCATGAAGGGCTACGCCCCAAGAATGCGCAACGATACACAGCCAGCTCTGTCGCCGATTTATTACGCGGGTCAATCTTCTACAACACCAATACTGCACAGGGGTTAGCCCTGCATTTAAAAGAGACTGGGCACAGCTTGCGGGATATCTGCGATCTACTGCTCCAAAAAGGATTCACTGCTCCCCGCGGCGGACGCTGGTATCCTAAGACCCTTTCGGAGTTGATGCGGCGGGAACCCCAAACCACAAACGGCTCCCGCCGGGATGGCTCACAAGCCTAACGTAGTAGCCCTCGTAGCTTCAGGACAAGCGAGCGGACAAGGGGCTATTCCCTGTCTCCAGACTCACCAGTGGATTCTGGCGGATCGCCTCCGGTTGGCGCAGACAATGGCCCTGGGCTCGGCACCATATCGCGGGCTTTTGCTGCGGCTATTCGCGGGCTTTTGCTGCGGCTATTAATGCTTTGACCCTGGGATCAGATCTCATGTGCTGCGAGCCTCCCACGCTCACAGACTGACCGAGGCTTTGCGCTACACCAGGAGGCAGCACATAGGTCACGTCATAGACATCATCGATTGGGACGCGCGGGGCTTCCCAGGGGATGTAGATGCCATTGCGCTCGATGCCGCCCATCTCAAAAAAGGGTGCATCGGTCTGTCGCCCTACAAACGTCTTACGCTTGCCAATCATCAAGGGGAGCGGAAAGGTTACGTCCAACAGTTGGGAGCGCAGCGTGTAGCCGATCGCCCCATTCGGCTGGTGCTGTATAAGGAATTCACGTAGCGCCATAAGTATTGGGGTCAAGGGCGTAGGTTCTAGTGGCACCTTCAGGAACTTCGGGGGCCGCTGCCGACTCCGCGCTCTCTCTTTGCACTTGGGATGGCAGGTTATCTGCTGGGGCGACCTGGGCCGTTGTTCGAAGGGCTCTCCGCAAGTCCTACAGCAGACAACAACCGTATTCCATCGCTTAGGCATTCGATTCCTCCCAGCATACGAATCAAGACATCACGCTGTTCAGCGTCCTTCGGGGCCGCTGCCGACTCCGCGCGCTCACTCTACACTTGGGATGGCAGGTTAACCTTTGTTGCGACCTGGGCCATCGTTTGAAAGGCTCTCCGCAATCTTGCAGCAGACAACAACTGTATTCCATCGCTTAGGCATCCGATTCCCGCCAGCACTTACGCATCTGGACCTCCAGACAGACTGAGTACACGAAGGGCATGACCTACTTTTCATAAATTCTAGGCATTCTTTCCCTGGCAGAACAATAGCCGACTGGATCACGTGCAAAATCAGGCAGTCGCGGGCCGCCCTGGTTTCTGGGCGCTCATTGAGGCCGAAGAAACTGGCGTCCGAAATGGCAACCGAGCAACCAAGAGGTTGGAAATGCTGGGCGAACCACAAAGTGGCGTCCGAAATGGCGTCCGAAGTCGCAACCTGCGAACGAGTGCCGCAGCCGGGGCTTGATCGAAATATGAATCCGGTGTGCTTCCGAGAATTTAGGAGTGAATTTGATGCGCGGCTAGTCGGACGCCATTTCGGACGCCATTTCGGACGCCTTTTCTACCAAAGGCCCTCATCCGGGCTCGGCCGCCAATCTCAGCCCCCCGGATTGTCTGCAACCGCATCAATCTTCGGACGCCATTTCGGACGCCATTTCGGACGCCATTTCTACCCAGGCCCTCATCCGGGCTCGGACGGGGCAGCTGCCCGCCTTAGCAGCCTGGGGCAAAAGTCCAAAATTGTAGTTTCTGGAGTTTCGCCTCCGTCGAGAACCAAGTTCGGGATTGGCCGAAACGGGACTTTTGCCACAGCCTATTAGCGGGCCTGCCTGACAAAGAGCGCACCGAAGCGCTGGCACTGCGCACGCAGCTGCGGCAGCGGCAGTCCGTCCCGCTTGTGCAGCAGCTGCGGCAGTGGTCTGAGCAGCAGGAGTCGCTCCCGCAGAGCAGCCTGCGCACCTCAATGGACACCCCCGATCCGGCCAGTCGTGGACACCTGAAATCCGGCCAGTCGAATGAGCCCAATTTGCGTGGCTTGACCAAGCGCACCGCTTCAATCTCGTCGAGGAATCGATTCATCCGCCACGGAATGGCGGGCTCAACAGTTCTTTCTGACTGGCCGCTTTTTTGGTGTCGATCACTGGCCGGATCGAGATGTCCACTGAGGCCTGCGCAAGGCGATTTGCTACATGCACAATCTGTGGCCCGGACTGGTGCGATTCCTCGACGATAGCCGCCTGCCCTTGACAACAACGTGATGGAGCGGGACCTACGCGGCGTGGTGGTGGGCCGAAAGAACCAATACGGCAGCCGCAGCGAGCGCGGCACGCAAGTGGCCGCGACCCTATACAGCCTGACTGATCGAGACCGCCACCCTTTAACAGCCTCTTCACAGCTTGTCAGGCTCCCCCCGCGCCCCCCTCGGGCTAAAACCCCCTGCGGCGGACAAGAGAAAGTCTCTGACGGAGTTCATACAAGTGATCCGTCGTCTGACATCTAGCTTTTTCGGGGGAGGGGCGAGGAATGGCAGAAGAAACATGCTCCGCGGAGGCTCAGGGAGCCTCCGCCCAGGCGTAGCGATGCTCCGCGCAAGTATGGCGATGCGCGGCGCGGGTGCACTCCCAAGCTCAGGAGGAGCACGGGCCTGCATCCCAGCACCCCCACAGCGGCGACCCGTGTCCCACGGTGAGACAATCGCTTGTCGCGCGGTAGTTCTGCGTGAGAAAATAAGTGTCCCTCCCAGCCCTTGGTTCCCCTGCTGAGGTTCCTTGATGAGCACAACCGAGAAACCGCATCCCCCAATTCCTGCCGTGGCTAAAACTCCAGCAACGCCCGCTGCAGCAGCCACCGCTAATGCCGCTGGCAGCGCAGATACCTCTGCGACCTCGGGTGCCGCCGCAGTTGCGACCGGCCTCGCAGGTACCGCCGCAGCGCCGGGTACTGCGACCCTCCCGGGTGTCGCCGGCACGAGCAAGTCGGCAGAGGCGGTGAGAGAGCAGCTCACCTCTGCCGCCAATCCGGGAAGCCGCGCGCCTGTAGAGCCGCCGCCGACCCCGGAAGAGCTCCTGCAAGAGATTCTGCGTCAGGTCAAGACCACGAATAAGTTGGCGACCGAGCAAGCTGAGCCGCCGCCGCCGCGGCCTCCTGCCGCTATCGGTACTGTGGCCCCGCCGCCAGTGCCCAAAGTTCCGACGCCCGGGTCGAATAAAAATCCGCCGCCGCCGCCGTCGCCGCCCCGGCCCCCGGGCGGTGGCGACGAGGAAGGCGGTGATGACAAGCCACCGGCCACGCTGCGCGAAAAAGTCGACGAGATTGATGTGACCACGCGCGGCCTGGCGAACAAGTTGCAAGAAGGCTATGCGCTAAGTGAAACGATTTCTGGGGATGTTGCCGCAGTAACAGTACAGCTTGGGGTGATTCGCGCGACAAGCGAGGGCCTGACCGGGACCCTTGGACAAGTCAGCCGGGACATTACAGAAGTCAAAGGCGTAGCCAAGGGGGCCCAGATTGACCTGGCAGCCTATCGGATGGAGCTTGCTCCGGTTCTCGACGCGGCAAAGGGGGATCGCACAGAGCTGCGCAGTACTATCAAGCAAGTACAGGACAGCATCAGTACCGCGCTGCACAACGCGACTGAGACGCGCAAGGAAGTGCAGGCCCTGCAAAAGGCGCTGGACGACGCAGACAAAAGTGCTCTGCGGTATCGCGATGAGCTAAAGGCTGAGCTGAGCGAGACCCAAAAGCGGTTGGCCGAGCTTTATTGCGAAGTGGATGAGCGGCTCGGGCCCGACATAAAGACCCTGACCGCCGACCTGAAAGAGCACGCGGATCGTACCGCGCCAGTGCTTGCCGAGGTGAAAACCGGCGTCACCGCAGTCGCGGCGAGCCTCACCAACAGTGTCCTGCCTAAGGTCGAAAAGACCGGGGAGGCCGTCGCCCAGCTGGCTGAAAATGCGCGTCAGCTCGACCGCGATCTGAAGACCGCTCAGAGTCAACTTCAGCAGGCGCTGAGCCGGGACCTGGCCGAGCGTCTGACGAAGGTCGCAAGCGCCGAGGCGCTGGGCGCGCTCGGCAAAGAGACCACCAATGAACTAAGAGCGGTCCACAGTAAGCAGGAGCAGGCGGCGGTTTCCTTAAAAGGACTCACCGATGCGCTGCCCGTAGATCTGAAGCCGCGCCTTGAAGCCTTGACTTCTAAACTTGCTCAGCTGGCGAGTGAGGTGGCTGGCGGGACGGCGCTGGGCGAGGTGGCGGAGCGGGTCGAGCAGATTGAAAAGTCGGTGGGGCTTGAGCTTGGCCTAAAGCTCCGCGAAGTCGAGAGCGACCTCAAGGCCGCGCATGGGACGCTAGACAAAGTCGCGACCGCTGATGCGCTGAAGGGCCTGCAGCACGAGCTAAAGGCCGCTGAAGAACGGCTTAAGACGGCGCTCACGCTGACCGAGACCAAGCTGGGGGCCAAGATTGACACGGCTCTGGGGGTCGCCCAGCAAGCTGCCGATGGTGCGGCAGCCGGGGTGCAGGGGGTGGGCGAGCTGAAGGAGCCGGTCGGGGCGGTGAAGCGCTCGGTCGGTGATGCGCTGGAGCTGCGCCTGGGAATCGTCCATCGCGATCTGGGCGAGCTCGGCGCCGAGGTGAAAAGAAAGCTCGATGCGCTGACCGGCGAGGTCACTGCGACGCACGCCGCGCTGGCGGGCACCGTAATACCGAGTCTGAAGGAAGCCAAGGCAGCCACCCAGTCAGTCGGCGCGCAGCTGGACAAGCGCAGCGAAGAAGTCAGAGCTGCGGTCGCTGAGGCCGCCAAGACCACGAGCAAAGTTGTAAAGGAGCGAGTGGAGGCGGTTTCGCAAGCGGTGAGCCAGCTTGGCAGCCAGCGCACCCAGGATCACGCGGCGCTTTTGCAGCAAGTCCACCAGCTGCGCAGCGATGTGACGGCACCACTGGGCAAGATTGCGACCGCAGTGGGCGATGGGCTCGCGCAGCGTATCGACAGCCAGGCGACGACGCTCGGCGAGCTTGCACGCGTCACCACGGAGCGCCTGGGCGGCGTTTCTACCACGCTAACCACCGTGAAGCAGAACACTGACAGCCTGGGCAGCGACCTGGCCGGCACGCGCTCGACCCTAGAGCGGCTGGCGACTGCAGTGCCCTTGCATCAGGGCGCGCTTATGGGGGAGCTCGCAACCCTCCGTACGCTGACTCAGGACGGGCTGGTCACCGCCGTACGAAGTAGCAGCAACGACCTGAAAGACCATTTACTTTCCTTGGACGCCAAGGTCGAGACGCGGGTTGAGGTGCTCAAGACCCAACTCAGCCAACTGGCCGACCGCGGTGGCCAGCAGCACGCGCAGGTGGTCGCCGACGTCTCGGCGATCCGCGACCTGGTGCGCGCCGACGGCAGCACTCAGAGCCGCCTGGCCGAGGCGGTGCAGCGCAAGCTGGATGACACACATCAGCAGATGACGGTGTTGACGGCCGACACCAAACATTATCAAAGTGCGCTGCTGAACGATATCGGCGGGGTGCACAGCGCTGTTGGCAATCATCTCGCGCAGTCAAAAGCTATGGTTGCAGCGCTGGAGAAGAGTGTCCAGGCCATGGTGGACACTCTCCGGACACAGTTGCCAGTTGAGTTCTCCGAAAGGCTCCGCAGCACAATCGCTACACTAAATCAGCAAACAGAGGATATTCACCGATATACACTCGGAGCCCAGAAGAGTATCGAGTCAAAGCAATCTGCCGAAGAGTTTAAGAGACTGCTGCAACCTGAGTTTGACGGGATTAGCAAACAACTTGGCCCCATCGGTGCAATAGCAAAAGAGACGAAGAAGGAACTGGGGGAAGACTTCAATGACCTTAAGGGCATCCTAAACTCCCTGACATCTGGCAAAATACCCGACAGCTGGCAACCCTGGTTAAAGGTTCTTGCGATAGTGTTGATATTTTTGACCGGTGGCAATATAAGTACGAATATTTGGGGCTTGACGAAGGAAGATAAGAATTTGGAGAAGACGAGCAATCTGGAAGAAAAGCTGAACCGCCTTATCGAAGCCCAAAACGCGCTCAAGCAATGTGGGGAGCAAACGAATAAGCTGATGCAAGTGGCCGAGGGGACGAGAAATAAGCTCGGCTGCGGGTCGCGAACGCTTGATGAGCAGCTGGCAGAGATTAAGGCGCTCGCCAGTAAGATTCCCGCCACAACTCGGCAGCCAGGTCAGTCGAACCCAACTCCACCACCAACGGCCTCACCGCAGATCAACAACACGGTCTCGATCTGTTCATCCTGCGGCGGCGGCGGTTCCGGGGGCCAAGGCAGCACCGTCAACTGCACCTGCCTCGGCAAGACCACGACCACAACCCCGGGTGACCACAGCGCCACCGCCACGCCCAAGGATGAGAAGGACCCCACTCCCGCTGCCTCCCAGCGCAAGAATTAGCGCCGTTACCCCGCCCCACATCCCACGATTGCCGCAATTCCTGCGCGTAGCCGGTAATCAGCGCCTCGTCCGGTCCCTCGACCATCACCCGGACCCAAGTAGCGCAGCAGCATCCGCCCATCGCGGCCGAGCTTCTGCTCGATATCGGCCCGCAGCCGCTACGCTTAGGCGAGCGAGTCGAGCGGGTGGCGGTGCTGCACCTTCACATTGACCAGCACCTGCAGGTACGGTTGCGGCACCATCGCCAGCTCGCTGAGCGACTGCCCCAGCTCCTGGAGCAGCGCCAGCACCTGCAGCGCCGCGATTGGGCCCCCATGCGCCTGGGGTGCGATAAATGTTCCATATGCGCGTGTTTCTATTTACCCGCTGGCGTTGTAGATAAACCACTGGGTGGGCCAGCATTGACGACTTCGGAAGGTTGCCCGGTCACTGGCAGCGATGTATTTGGGAGAGGCTGTAATGACTCAGGGCTCGCTGCCGCCGCCGGACCGACTGGGGGAGTGCTCTGAGGAGTCGCTGGCGGTGAGTTGGACGACGGGTTTGGGAAGAACGGGGCTGGAGTAGAACCTCCTGGGTTCAGCTGGACTGATGGCCGCTGCTTCTCTTCATCTACCGCGAGGCGATACAGTGTCTGGAAGGTTATAGCCGCTCTACCGGCGGTAATTTTATACGCTTTCTCAAGCGCGTACCATTCCAGGCTGGTTATATTACTTTCACGAAGTTTTCCTTCCAATAGAGCCATTTGCTTGATGTTATCATGTAAATCGGTAACGTAAGTAGCAGAGAACGTGCCTGCACCAACATAAAATAGCTCACTGATGCCCATAAGAGAAAGCATTTCCGAAGAGATGTGAACCGCTCCCAGATCTGTGACCCCAGACGTGATCACATATCCAGCGATGATCGTAGAGAATAAAATCACTTGAATCTTAAAGATATCAAACCTACCGCCAGTCGTCAGCAACTGGGTGAGCGCAGGCTCGTGAGGGAGTCGTGCTCCGGAAAACCAGCCTTTAAGCGTCAAGTAATCTCGATCGCCGTCGTCGAGCTGTGAGCGTCCAAAACTTGAGAGCTTTGCCCCTGCACTGCCCGACGCTTTGATTCCAAGCAAATAGAGCAGACTATCTGATAAATCCGATAGGGATCCAGTTAGCATCCAACGATACATGAGTAACCCACCGACCAAAAACGTATAGAAAAGCATTAATAAATTGGCCAAAGAGGCATGACCGACTCCTGTGGCGGTCAACTCGAGAGGATTCAACATATGCCAAACCTTATTCCACCAGTCATTTGTTACGGGCAAATTTTTTACTTGAGGGCCAGGTGGTTGTTGTGCATTAGGTGAGGATTGCTCCAAGTGATGGTACTGTTGAGCAGTTTCTCGTTCGCCTTCTTTTGAAAAATGCTTGCTCTTAATGTGAGCACGACCCAGCGCAATTAGGAAATAAAATATACCAAGTGTAATCAAAACGATGATGCCACAAAAAAGTTGACTATGGATGTGTACATCGATCGCCTTCGCACTGCAAATCACCCGCGGACGCCGGACGTTCTTGTCCGCTACTTGTTCCTTGCCACCTTTCTCATAGATCACGAAGTTTAATTTGATATCAGTAGCATGGAAATTGAATGCATTAAGAAGTCCCTTGGTATCATATAGATCATTCGGAGTTTTAATAAGAAACTGTGTTTCATTATTAGTATTCTTACCATCCTGAGCTACTCTTTTAATGCCAATATCAGCGCCTCCTACAGGTATAATTCTGGCAGCCTGATCGAAGTATCCCAATATACAGCTTGATTTCTCATCTAACGCAAAAGGAACCCGCAAGATCCCACTCCCTCCAAGTGGAAAGCGATATATTTTTTCTTCAATATAGCATCCAAACCCTTTATTGGCAGCCTCATCGATCTCCCGCTGGAAAACCTTCCTCGCTGCCGGGTCTTTCGCTGCGTCAGGTAGCTCTTTGTCGCATGGGTGTTGTGCAGCCTGCTCTTGCTTGCCGATGAACTCTTGCGTGCTTTTTTGCCATTGGTCCATCTTCTCCAAGAGCTGCTTGCCTTGCTGCACCAGCTCCTTGGTTTTGTCACCAGACTCAGCCTCTTTCTTGATCTCAGGTTCTTCGGCCTTGCCACCGTTGCCAGCAGGGGGCCCTTTTTTCTCCTGCTCAACTGGGTCCTTCTTGCCGCCAGGGTCCTTGCTCTTCCCGTCTTTCTGCTCGCCGGTTCCTTGCGGATCTCCTTGCGTGCCACGATCCACCCCAGACGTTACCAAGCCGCCGGCCCTGGCCGCCTGAGCTTTCGGGTTCCACGCAACGAGAAGCAAGGTAGCAAAGACGAAGCACTTCATGAGCAGGCGGAAAGAACTCCTACCCGCTGCATCAGTCGCCAGCAAGCATGAGTGGGTCACGCCAGCTGAAAGAGCAGCAACCTTACGGCGAATCCCGGTGACAATATGTGCTGCACTGCCATTTGGGCTGATGGTTAAGTTGAGCATGATCAACTTAGGCCGGCGACGAAGCCTCTCCTTCGGTACTGCCATCATCGGCCAGCGCAAGTCTATCGATTGGTTCCGAACTTTCGGGGTCGGATTCCAGAAACGCCAGAGGGAGAGGCTCTCGCTTCAGACGCTGGCGAAGGAATTCAGTTCCGCCCAATGCCTCAAACTTCTCCTTGGCAATTCGCTGAATCTCTGATTCAGAGACAGGCCAGGCTGGGGCGAGGCGTGAACCAGGAAAAATGATATAAATAAACTTTAGCTCCTTTGAACCACCATTTCTGGGATTGGCATCGACACCAAACAGTCTAGCGAGCGCCATGGATCCCTCGCCGCGCGTCTCGCTGTTATGATCTGCGACAACGGCACCGTACCATTTGATTTCCTCATTTGCTTCAACAGTAGCGACAACTGCGATATCACCAGCAAGTACCCGCACTTCATCGTGGTGGTGGAGTTTGCAGCAATCAGTATTTCTTGATTTTAGGCAATACACTATGTAGGGAATATTGTGTGGATTGACATAACGTTCAGGATCCGCCTTCGCTCTCCGAGCATCTATGAGAGAAGTCGGGCAGACAGGGAGTCCAGTTTGATATTTAAGATGCTGTTTGTTGTCATCCTCTTCGTGTGATAAATTCCTTGGATCATCAATCTGATATGCGTCCGGCGCACCATCTGCATCGATCATCATCCTGCCCCGAAAGAGTAGCGCCTTAAGGTTATTGTTAACTAGTAACTCGCTCATGACGACCCTCCGGTTCAGGTTGTATACTTTGGCTGCGGCGTCTGGCTCTTGGTAGCCCGACGTGTGAGATACTGTCAAGAATAGTTTCCAAGACCAATGCCCACATAGCTGCGCTGGTTTCTAGCAGAGACTGTATGCTAATTCACTTAAAATCGGTCTCATAACTATCTGCGCATGATAAGGATCCCCAACTTAACATAATCGACCCTATCGGCGGCCTGCGGCGTACCGGGCAGGCCGAACCCTTGGCAAGAGGGGATCGCGAATCGCCCGTTGTCGAGTAGCCCCGGGGGCTTTCGCCCCCGAGGCCCTCGCCAGATCCGGACTAGGAGATTTCCACCATCCGGCTCTTCCGTGGAGAAGTCTTGCGGTTAAGTCGCCGCCCAGAGTCGGACTGTGATCCGGGGACGTGGGAGCGGGTGGCGTTTCAAGATCTCGCTGAATCGCTCCCAGTTGAGGTGCCGTTGCTGGCTCCGACGCTGGAGCCACTTAAACCAGCAGCGTTTGGCTTCTTCGGCGATGAGCATCAGACTCTCAAAATTGCCGCTCACGCCGAAGTAGTTGTAGTGCCCCTGGATGCGCCTCTTGAGCGCGGCGTGCTGCGCCTCGATGGGCTGGTGTCGATGGCGTCGACACCAGGCCCCGATGGCCTTCTTGAGGCGCCCCCGCCTTGTCTTGCACTGCATCCGCCACCTCCCCCACCTCGTCCGCTTCCAGTACATCGTGAAGCCGAGGAAGTCGAAGGTCGCCGGTCCCTTCCCGCTGGTCTGTCCCCGAGGGGGCTCACCAAATGGCAGGAGCCGCGTCTTTTCCGGATGCAAGGCCAGTCCGTATCGCCCCATCCGCTTGCCCAGCACCTCCATCACGCGCTGCGCGTCGTCCTCCCGCTCGAAGCACATCACGAAGTCGTCGCAGTAGCGGATCAGCGTTGTCTGACCTCGCAGTCGCGGCTTCACTTCGCGCTCGAACCAGATGTCCAACACGTAGTGCAGATAGATGTTGCCCAGCAGCGGACTGAGCACAGACCCCTGGGCTGCACCAACGTCCGGTTCGGAATACTCCCCTCCGTCGAGCACACCCACATGCAAGCACTTCCCGACGAGCCGCATCAGCGACTCATCGGCGACCCGCTTCCGGATGAACTCCATCAGCATCTTGCGATCGATGCGGTCGAAGTAGGAGACGATATCCGCCTCCAAGATCCATCGTACTCGCCCGCTATCCACCACCCCCTTGAGCGTGCGCACCGCGTCGTGCGCACTGCGTCCGGGTCGGAAGCCATACGAGCAGGATAGCAAGTCCTGCTCGTAGATCGCCTCCAGCACCTCGCGCACCGCATCTTGGACTAGCTTGTCCTCCAATGTCGAGATCCCAATGGGTCGCGTCTTGCCGTTGTCCTTGGGGATGTGGACGCGCCGGATCGGCTGATGGCGGTACTGCTTCGATACCAGCCGCTGGTGCAGCTCCTGGAGATGCTCCGCCAGGTTCCGCCCGTATTCCTTTTTCGTCATCCCATCCATCCCGACGGCGGCATCATTCCGCTGTCGTTGGTAGGCTCGGCGTAACGCTGCGATGTCTATCAAATGGGCGAGCGCAAGGATCCTTCCGTTCGGTTCTCTTTTCGCTCGTTCCGCTACCAAAAGAAGTCCTGGGGACATGATCCCCGACGTCGTCGCGCCGGTCATGGTTCCCTCCTTTTGTTCTCCTCCACACGGACTGCCTTTGCTCCGCCGGGTCCGAGCTGCCCACCCGTTCCCCGACTTCACAGCTCGTATGCAGTCCTCCGACTCCCTCGTTTCCTTCGGCCTTGGCTATGGTCTTCCCTGGCTTTCGGCCTACCTCGGGGCGGGCGCTTGTTCTTAGCCGTTGGCGCGTGCATCCCGCGAACTCGTCAACGTTGGAGAGTGGTCACCGGGTCCCCGTAGCACCGGATTGTCCCGTGGAGAAACGTGGGCCTCCCAGGTCACTGGGTCGTCCTGATGTCGCGCGTGCCGTGGTCGTACACCCCGCCGGATTCGCTGCCGCCCTCGCCCACTTCTTGCGGTCGGCGCGTCGTCGCCTTCGGGACAAACAGCGCCCTCGGCACCCGGTATGTTCATAGATTTCGTGGCCGCTTTCCCCACGGCCCACGCGCTTGCGTGCCTACGCTTCGCCGGCCGCATTGCTACTTCCGTCGCAAGGCTCGCTACTGGCTCGGGCGGGCTCACCCCTGGCCAGGCGGGTTTCGCACCCGCTGGACGACTTACAAGATTTCTCGAACTCATCGCATCGTTCGATCC
>Ga0075163_10009286_pt1 | contig 12918 bp, 12 predicted proteins | sample JI1023141ADNA_FD_71478 | JGI IMG/M metagenome (GOLD analysis project Ga0075163, IMG submission 71478) | Wastewater effluent complex algal communities from Wisconsin, to seasonally profile nutrient transformation and Carbon sequestration -... | ecosystem: Engineered > WWTP > Effluent > Algae...
TCGCGCAAGGGTGACATCGGCGATGACCACCGGCTCGCGGTCGATAAAGAGCACCCGCTTGTTGTTCGAAGCGGCGCCACGCTCGTCCACGGTGATGGCGACGATGCTGTCGATGCTGACTTCGATCGTATCGCCCTTTCCGTTCACGCGCAGTGCGAGGCGACGTTGGGCGCGCATGGCGCGCACCTCGTCGCAGAACTTGAGCAGCCGGTTCTTGAGCTTGTCCGGTGCGACAGGCTTGGAGAGGTGTGCAACGGGCAGGCGGACGCGGTGCGTGTCGAGGACCTCGATGGCCGCTGTGTGCCGGGCCACGTGCCCGCTGATGAAGAGCACGGGTAGGGCGAGTGCTTCGGCCACACGCAGCCCACCTTCCGGCTCACCGACCAGGTCGATATCCAGCACGAGCGCTTCAGGGCCTTTAGCAGCCACCGCCGCCATGAACGCCTCGCGGTCCCGCGCGTAGGCCACCACGTCCACCAGATCGGTGGCGCGCAACAGGCCCACCAGTTCCTTCAGCTTCTCGGCCTCGTCCTCCAGCACAGCCACCTTGAGCTTGCTCATGCTGGGTACTGGATGGTAAGGATGGCGTGGTACTCCTCGTGCGTGCTGCTCGTGCGCACTTCGTAGCGCCCGGCTAGGAGCAGTTCCAGCCGCTTCTCCATGTTCGCCAGACCCAAGCCGCCCAAGCGTGGGTCGGGCTTCTGGCGGATGCGGTTGCTCACGTGCAGCTGGAAGAGGGTGCGGTCCAGCTTCACACGGATGCGGAGGAACTCGGGATGGTCCTTGTCGCCGTGTTTGAAGGCGTTCTCGATGAAGTAGGCGCTGATGAGGTGCGGGATGCAGGCCTCGTTGTACCAGCGGGATGTACGATCCACTTCCTCCTTCGTCACGGTGATCGCATCCACCTCCGGCAGGAACAGGTCGTTCAGCCGCAAGTAGGTCTCGATAAAGTCGAGTTCGTCCTTCACGCTCACCAGGTTCGTGCGCCCCTTGTAGAGGATGTACTCCAAGGTCTCGGAGAGCGCATCCATACCCCGGCTCAACTTGCTGGAGATGGTCTTGAGGTTGGCGAGGATGTTGTTGAGCGTATGCGGCTGCAACTGGAACTTGAGGTGCTCAGCAGCGAGCAGTGCGTTCTGTGTGGCGAGTTCCACGTTGGTCTTGTGCAGGGCATCCTTCTCCGCGCGGGCCTGCTGCCTCTCGCGCCGTGCGGCGCGCAGTTTCCAGACCAGCCAGATGCACAGGCCGAGCAGGGCAATGAACACTATCGCACTGCCGTCATCCATTTTCAAGGGACCAGCATAAACGAGACACGTTGCGCCGTAGAACAGACTTGAGGTGAATGACACCACGCACAGCCGACCGATCGTGTGTCCTTTTCCCAATGCCGCTGGCATTGGCGGTGGCTAGGCGGGCGTGGTGTTCGGGGATTGTTGCCATCAGAAAGCCCGACAAGATACCCGCCCCACCCATACCACCACCCCGTGAAAAATACCCCCCTGTGGGTATTGCAGGTCAGCAAGCCAATGAGCATGCTTCGCCATGTGTGCTCCTCTCCCACACACATGATCCATGATCATGCCGGGAGCGAACACATCCCCGATCGCCGTGATCTGTAGGTGGCCGCAGGCCAATGGCTTTAGAGGCTTAGTGGCCAAGTGGCTTAAGAACCACCACTGCCCCTCCGGCTGCTCCGTTGCCCCATCTACATTTACAGGACATGGAGTACAAGCAGATAGCCCGCGCCGACAGGGACGACCTGTATATCCGAATGGCCCATGGTGAGGTGTTCCTGTGGAACGCCTATGAGCAGATGGTCTTCCGCTTTACGCCATCGGGCGCGGTCTTCGCCAAGGCCAGAGGCATGGCCGAGTTCAGAACACAGGAAGGCAGCACCGTTGTTGCCGATGCCCTGCTGGAAGGCAAGGAGATCAGCGCCGAGGCCTATTCCGGTTACGTGTAGCAGACCGCACAGCCGCGTACATGGTCCGGAACGAGGAAGGGGCGGCCCTGACCAGGACCACCCCTTCCACCTGCGGAGCAAACGGTATGACACGACTAAAGTAGCAACAAAGCCTACCTGTTGTGCGCTAAGGTGCCGGTGGTTCTTCAACCACCGGTTGTGGCTGTCAGGGGCCCATCGCGGTGGTAGGCAGCCGTGTTACCAACGATGAGCGTTGTGGCGGCAACTACCCACTTGTGGGTATTGCAGGCGGCCCGGCGAATGCCCTACTTCGCTTACACACCTGCCACCAACGGGTGCTGTTCATGCCCGGTACAAAGGTTGGAACCATTTCCGTTGCGGTGGTGGAGCCGCGCGGCATCACGCGGAGGGGCCTGGTGGTGACGCTGTCGGAGTTCGGCTATACGGTGGCGCTGAGCGTGGCCACAGTGCCGGAGCTGATGGCGGCCTTTGCGCAACATCCGGACATTGCGGTGGTGATCGTGGAGCTGGAGATGCCCAAACCCGATGGCTTCGTGTTGCGGCCGTGGTTGAAGGAACGCTGGCCCAAAGTAGGGTTGATCGGCTTTGGTACCCACCCGCCCGGCGCCACCACCCAGCGCGCCATGCGCCTGGGCATGGGTTCCGTGTTCGACGATCATGATAGCGACGCGGAGCTGTGCGCGACCGTGAAAGGCGTGGCTGCGGAGGGCAGGTACCTGAGCGCCCTGCTGCATCGGATGAGCATGGACCCTGCGCCGCCACCCATCCGGCCTGGGAAGGCGGTGGACCTGAGCGTGCTCGCCCCGAAAGAGATGGAATACCTGCGCTACCACTGCGCCAAGGATGATCCCTCGCTGGACACGATCGCCAAACGCATGGGGGTGGAGAAGAGCACCGCGCGCACCTGGCGCCAGCGCATCTACAAGAAGCTGGGCGTTCACTGTCCGCAGGCGCTCCTGCGTCTGGCCGTGCAGGCCGGGGTGGTGCGGATGTAGCGCGGGGCCGCGTGGTGGTGTGCTTTGGCCTGCATTGTTCGCGGATGCCCTACCCTACTGTAGCATGCGGCCATGGCCCGGTAGGCTGCTGGCGGTATCGTGTCTTGCAAGCGGCTACACGTGTCTGTAGGCAGCGGTATCGTGTCGTGCCATGCAGGTATCGTGTCTCTCGGCGCGTGTCACGATGATGGCCGAGCAGGGTTCGTGTCTCCCCTCGCAGTTATCGTGTCTGTCCGTGCTTGACACGATGATGGCCGCGCAGGTATCGAGTCGTCCCATGCAGGTATCGTGTCTGGCTGAGCACGACACGATGATGGCATTGCAGGTATGGAGTCGCTCCATGCAGGTATCGTGTCGCCCAAAGCAAGTATCGTGTCCGTCCGCGCTCGACACGATGTCGGCGTTGCACGGTTCATGTCTTCCCATGCAGGTATCGTGTTTGTCGGTGCACGACACGATAACGGCGTTGCACGTATCGGGTCTTCTCTTGCAGGGTTCGTGTCTGTCGATGGAAGTCTCGATGACGGCTGTGAAGGGTTCGTGTAAGCTGATGTAAGACACGTGTAAAGTGGCACTTTGGAGGTGCTTTCCAAGGGATCACGGCCGCAACCGCCGGAAAAGGTTTCGCGCAGCGGTGGATAAACCCTTACGGGCCCATAATGATGCGTCCACCGCGGCACGCAGGGCGATGCTGTACGCCGATGGGATGACACGTTCCGTACACACTGCGCATGACAAATGGGCCGATCTGCACATGCGACACGGTATACAGGTCAAATCAAACCAGGGCCAACAAGCCCACAACACCCAAGACAATGAAGAACGTGTATTACATCATCAACCTGGGGCTTAGCCGGATCACCCCCGCCGGACTGCTTGTAAAAGCGCGCAACATGGTCAGCAAACTGACCGGGAACATTGCCTTCACTACTCCCACACCCGCACTGGCCACAGTGACCACGGAGTGTGACGAGCTGGAGAAGGCGATCAATGCCTACGACCTGAACCCAGGTCCGGGCGAACTCACCGATCGCGATATCGCGTTCGGGAAAGTAAAGGGCCTGGTGTCGGATCTCGGAGGGTATGTGCAGGCGGCGAGCAATGGTGATCTGGAGTTGATCAAGAGCGCGGGATGCGTGGTGCGCAAGTCCGCGGCTCCCTTGGGCGAGCTGCCCCCACCCTCCCAGGTGATCGCCCGCACCACCGCTTTCGCAGGCCGTATCGATGTGCGCTGGACCGGTGTGAAAGGGCGCAACATGTACGAGCTGGAAATGTGCAGCACCGACCCGAGCGTCGAGGCCAATTGGAGCCGCGTGCTGCTGACCAGCAAGAACCGCCACATCGCCGAGAACCTGGTGAGCGGCACCAACTACTACTTCCGCGTGAAGGCCATGGGTGCTGCGGGCGTGAGCCCTGCCAGCGACGTGGCAGTGGCGAAGGCTGCTTAAGCCGAACTCGTCAAAGCCTCAGCCCCGGGTCCGCAAGGATGCCGGGGTTGGGGCGTTGAAAGCAGTCCATGCCCATGAACCATCACCACGCATACGAACGCGACTACTTGAACTGGTACCGCCGCACGAACGACACCACGGGCGAGGCCTTTGATCCCACGCTCTTCGTGCACCTCGCGCAGCAGCAATGGAGCGATCGTCCCGCACTGGCGGCTGCCTTTGCGCGGTGTACCGCACAATGGGCACGCAACGAATTGTACACCTACTTCCTGGCACCGATGCACCGCCCTGCGCGCTGGAAATTCGCCGGCAGTTTGTTCCTGGACCATCCCACCTTGGGCACCTTGCTGGTGGATGTGTTGCACGATGCGGATGCGCCCGGTGGCCTTTCCATCGGTGGCATGGAATACTTCGATCGGGTGCTCGGTCGCCCGACGAGTGCGGCGGAGATGGAAGGGGTGCGGTTGAAGATGGGGGCGCAGAACGAGGCACAACGCAACGTCAATTGATGCGCGCATCATTCCAGGACGGTCACTCCCGCCCCTTCGTGGACGGTCACCTCCGCGCAGGCGGAGGTCCCGTTGACCAGCACCGGATCAACAATGAATGCGCTCGAACGCGCCCCCTCCCCCTTCATCCGGAGTGGGCACTCGGACGGGGTCAACGGGACTCCCGCCTTCGCGGGAGTGACCGTCTCCGATAAGTAACTTGTCACCACCATGGAGATCATCCCCCTCACCGCTGACCGATGTATCGATGCGTGCGTGCCGTGGAGCGATGAGTTCGACGCGCTGCTCGGCCGTTTGCAATGGCATGTACACACGCCCTACGCACATGCGCTGGTGGCCCACGAATGGGACGATGTGATCGCCGTGGCCTGTGCGATCAACCACGGCAGCAGCGGCCGCATCACGCTGATGCGCACGCCCGCCTCCGCCACCTTCGCATCGCGCACGAAGGAGGATCCGGATGCACTGCATACCACATTGGCGAACATGCTGCTCGCGCAGTTGGAAGCGGAGGGCTGTGAGAGTGTTTCGCTGGTATCCGCTCCCGCCGATGTGGAACGCTGGAGCGCACTCGGCTTCGTCGCCCACGAACAGATCATGCGCTATTCCGGTGGCCGCTTTTTGCAAGCCACGCGCGACGAGGTGATCAACTTCGAACCCTTCCACCGCATGGGCCTGCTGCACCTGGACCGCCAGGCCAGCGGCGAGGACCGCAGCACCCTGCTGATGGAGCACAGCTACCTCGGCAGCGTGTACATGGAGGGCAACCGCATGCGCGGCTTCTCACTCCCCCTGCTGGGCGAGGGCCTCATCATCGCCGATGCACCGGACGTTGGCCTCGAATTGCAACGGTGGTTGTTCCCGATCCAGGAACACATCCTGCTGCCCGCGGGGAATGGTGCCCATGAGCATTTGACGAAGCAGGATTATGTGGCGACACCTGTGGGTGTGAGGATGGTGCGTGGTACGCCACTGGCGGTGCGGACGGGGATGAGTTTTGGGGAGGTTTGGGGGGCGGTGTGATTTTGGATACGCGTTGGGGATATTCGAAAGGAAGAACCCCGGCCTTGGCCGGGGTTCTTTGTTGTTGGGGATTGTGGATTTGGGTCAAGGTTTCTTCGCTTCAGGGTTGTTCTCCTTGTCCTGTTTGTTCAAGGTGACGGTGACCGAGAAGAACCCACCGATGCGGAAGACGCTCTCGGTGAGTGTAAGGTCCTTCACTTGCTCAGCCGACAATATCTGACCCTCGTTGTAGGCTCCGGAAAGGACGTCCACTTTGCGGCCGGCGAATCCCATGTTGAGATAGATCTTTTCCTTGCGACCGAAACCGAGTCCGGTGCCCAGGTAGAAGGTTGTCTTTTCCAGATTCGTCTCGTTGAGGCCTGCACCCACCACGGCCGAAATGCGGAAGTGGTTCTGCACGCGCGGTGTGAGGTGCATCAGGCCGCCAATGGCAGGCCGGAATTTCTGCCTGTCGCTATTCGCCACCAGGGTTACGCTGGTGCTGTCGCCAGCTATCGGCTCCGTGCGGAACAGCTGGTCGTTCAGACCGGCCTGAAAGAAGATGCCGGAACTCCAGTCCTTGCGCCACCCCCCGCGGATGTACTCCGTATGCGTGAAGTCCCGTTCCTGTTTGGCCATTAGTCCCTTGGTGGTGTCCCGGCTCTTGAGCGTCACGGTGAAGTTCACCACATCGCCCGTCGCTTGTATGGGGTCGCTGGAGATGGTGAACATACTGGGGTCGCTCAGCAACCAGTAAACGGTATCGATATCCTTGAAGAGCTTCTCATAATCGTCGGTCTTCACGGTGGCCTTCAGTTTCACCAAGCGTCCTTCCATGAGCTTCAGGAAACGCTCCACTCCAACTTCGTCCTTGAGCACTTTGGTCGTCACGGGATCCCTGCGGAATTCGTCCAGGGCCACTTCCATGGCGTCCTCGCTGCTGCGGTATTTGCGTAGGAGTGCGGCCTTGTCATTCACCCAAGGCATGTCCTTGTTCACTTCGGCCAGGCGATGGGCCACTTCGTTCGCGTTGAAGCCATCCTGCAGGGCGATGGCCTGAAGCTTGTTGTAGAGGGCGCGCATGCGCTCAAGGTCCTCATAGTCCGCACCAAGCCGCTTGAACGCGGAGGTCAGTCCATCCACGCGCGCCCAGAAGCGGGTCTGGTCTTCCGCGGCTTCGGCACGCTGGCGTTCGAGGTCCGCAAGGTCTTTCCGGAGGTTCTTCACCTGTTCAGCTGCCTGTGCCTGCATAGTGGAGTCGCTCTGCGCGGCGGCCACCTCGCTGGTCAGGAATTGCCGGGCTTGGTCCAGTTCCGGGCCGTCCTGCATAAAGGCGTATTTGGTTTGGAGGTTCTTCATGCCTTCCAGGACAAGCGTGGCACGGCTCTGCGCATCTTCCAAGATCTTTAGCTGGCTGCGCAATTGCTCGGCCTGTGCACTTTTCTCGGATGGACCTCCGGCTTCCGCTGCGGCTTGGGCATTCATATTGTCATTCACCTCCTTGGTATCCACCTTCTTCTCCACCTGGAAACCGAGCAGGGTGGCAAGGCCGGCGGGCGCCTCATATTCGTAGACCTCGTTGTTGCCCTTGATCGTTACATCATAGAGCAGGCGGTTCACGTTCTTCACGTGCAACCGCACCTTGTCGTCCATGCGTAGAGGACCCGTGGTGAGCACGAAGTCGCGCACCTCCCCGGGCTCTACGTCGTTGTCAAGGACCAGATGGTGCGTCCGGGGTAAGTGCTTCGTTCCATCGGTCGCTTTATCGTTCGTTTCAGTTTGTTGCGCCGCAGCGGTCGTTGCGACCACGGAGGCAAGGAGGAACAAGGCGTTTCGCATGTTGGTGGATTATGATGCGAACCAACTGCGATCCCTTCTTGGCTACCAGCGCTCTATTCACAGGAAAGGACCACGTATTTTTCACAGGTAATGGCAGCCACCGTCAGGCTTTCTTTGCCGGACACTTTAACAACCATCACCATGGAAACCGTGCCCATGCATTACAAGAAGAAGATGACGGCCATCTTCCTTTTATGCGGACTTTTTGCCGCGTGTGACGAACAATCCCAACCGGCTCGTCCCGCAGCAGAAATTGAGACAAAGGTTGCAACCCCGGCTGAGCAAGACACGGCAACTACCGCTAACGCCACACGCCAAGACACTCTATCGATGAAGGTCCACGGTACCGACAAACCATTTGTCGGACCCAAGGAACTGAAATGCGTACGGCTTGATCATGCTGACCGGATAAGACACGGAACAACTACCACGAACTATGCCATCGGATCTCTTCCCTTCCAATGCACAGTGAAAGCACTGGCGCTTCAAAAAGCCGTAGATGACCTTCTTGATTGTAAAGCAGGTGGGCCGGTGACCCACGCTGTCATCGTACACTACGGTCTCAATGATGATTTCTTGTTCGTGCCTGCTCTGCAAGTGCAATGCTTAACCTACGACGATGACGAAGAAACCTATTCGTTGGAGAAGAAGGACGACTGCTACTTGATCAACACTGACGGAACGCTGACCTACCAACCTAAAGGGCTAACGACTTGGCTGACAACCGGAGAAGGCAAACGCTATCGGGAGCACGTTTGCGTGAGCAAATCCCCCAATCCCGGGTTCCGTAAGTTCAAAGATGACATGGATCCGCGAGCTACTATCTTCCCGTACGAGTCCACATTGGCAGAACTCATTGCGGACAACGGACTAATGGTGGACGGAGAGCTCGAAATCGTGCAGATATCCACGCCTGAAGAATTCGATGCTGCAGGGGTGGGCACGAATTTCATAGGGGAGGTCGCCTGGCTGCCTGTTGGTGTGACCTTGACCAGTCCGCCGGATGCACATCGGAGGTTCAAGTGCAAAGCTGCGGACCTAGGCTCGCCATGTCCTCCGAGTTGTCCAAGCGAACCTTTTACCTTCAAGATCAAAGGGACAAAGCCGCGTCCTGAATGTCAGGGACGTTAACGGGTCGGGGTACGCACTGCCATGTTCTACTGGATAAGAGAATTCGTTCTATTGGCGATGATTTGCATTGCTCTGTGGACCTGGTGGCGCGTACCTCGAACATCGCACTTCCCTTCGTTCTTGATAGGGACCATGATATTACTGGCTCTTCTGGTCGAAACCACGGGACTTGTTACAACTGTAAATCGGGTGAATAACAGCGTCGTATACAATGCACTGTCCTTTGTTGAGTTCATTCTTCAACTCGGCTTGATACACAACTACGTCCGACGCTGGAATTCAGTCATTTTCATTGGTGCGGGTTTGGGGGCCATTGTTTGGTTCTGGAGCATATCGCACTACAACATCTTCGATTTCCTTTTCATTGAGGCCATCCTCGGCTTTGCCTTAGTTCTGATGTCGCTAAGTCTCGCTGTGCTTTGGCGCATCGCCCGGTCCAGTGACACACCCTTGCAGGGCTTACCTGAATTCTGGCTGCTCGGAGGTATATTGATATACCATGGTTCACTTCTCCCGGTCCTTGCCATGATACACTTCGTCTTTGCCAAGGACGACGGAATGGCCAGCCTGCTATGGTATATACCTCCGTTCTTGTGTGTTTTACGATATGCGTGTATTGCAGGTGCACTAGTACTCGCGCGGCGGAGGGTACTTTCAAGCATATGACCGGGCTCGAGCGAATGGTGTTGGCTGTTGCTGTCGCCACATTGGCGTTCGTTGGTCTTATAGTGACACTTGTGACATTGATGGTCCTCAACAACACCCGCCGCATCCGCCACCGCGCCGAGCTGGCCGAACTACAGCAACAAAAGGACGAGGCCGTGATGGAAGCCGAACGCGAAGCCACCCAACACACCTTGCGCGAGCTGGGACGTGAGCTGCATGACAACGTAGGGCAGTTGCTCGCCGTGGCGCAGATGGGGGTCAACACGGTGTTGGAGGAGGGACCGGAGAACCCGCGCCTGAGCGCCGCGCGTGATGCGCTGGAGCAGGGCACGGACGAGGTGCGGCGCTTGGGGCACGACCTGAACAGCGACCTCTGGCAGCAGCGTTCGCTGGTGGATGCCATCAGCGCCGAGGCCGAACGACTGGAGCGTGTGGCGCGTGTGCAGGTCCACTTGTTGGTACATGGCACGCCACCGGTGTTGGAACCCGGTACCAGCACGGTGCTCTTCCGCGTGTTCCAGGTGATCATCACCAACGCGTTGAAGCATAGCGGTGCCGATGTGATCGACATCGCCGTCAGCGGTGATCCGCAGTTCGCGCTCACCATCACGGACAACGGCATGGGCTTCGATCCGGAGCGTACCACGGCACACGCCGGATTGGTCAATATCCACAAACGGTGCGCGCTCATCGGCTTCACTGCGCAGTGTACCACGGCGCCGGGCGGTGGCTGCACCTGGCACCTTCAACCCCTTCCCGAACATGCACCATAACGTGGCCCTGGTGGACGACCACCACCTGATGCGCAGCGGCCTGGTGGCCACCGTGAACGGCCTGGGCGACTACCGCGTTACGCTCGAGGCCGGCAACGGCAAGGAGCTGATCGATCTGTTGAACGACACGAGCGCGGCCGACATGCCCGCCATCGCCATCGTGGACCTGAACATGCCGGTGATGGACGGCTATGCCACCATCGCCTGGTTGCGCGAGCATGCACCGACGGTGTTGCCGATCGTGCTCACCTTCGACGCGGCGGACGACGCCATGGTGAAGGCCGTGCGTGCCGGGGCGCGCGGTTTCCTGCTGAAGAGCGCCCGACCCGCAGTGCTCAAGACCGCGCTGGATTCCGTGATGTTGACGGGCTATTACTACACGGAGGAAACGCACGACATGCGGCAGCGCAATCCGGAGTGGAAGACGAAACAGGAGCGCGAACGGGAACGGGTGCTGGCCGCCATTACGCCGCGCGAGATGGAGTTCCTGCTCCATGTGTGTAGCGAGAACGAGCCCACCTACGAACAGATCGCGGACTTGATGGGCGTACACCGCCGCACGGTGGACAACTACCGCATCGCATTGTTCGAGAAGTTCAACATCAAGAGCAAGACCGGACTGGTGCTTTTTGCGTTGCGGTGGGGGTTGTTGCCGGTCTAGGTGCTGAACTCCGGCCGCAGTGATCATGCCAGCCGATCCTTGTGGTGATCGCTGCCGGTTGACCATCACCAATACCCCGGACAATGGCCGCAGCCGGAACAGGGCGATGGAAGGACCGATCATCAGCGGTTGGCATGCACCCCGTAGAACTACCTGTTTTCGTGTCCGCCCGCCCGGAATGCTTGGACCGGTGGCTGTGAACTCCGTATTCTTGATAGGACCAAGTCCTCCGACCTATTTCCGGGATCATCCGCACAGCATCCATACGAGCGACTTGCTCCCACCCGCAACGGACCACCCAAACATCCACCACCCATGCCGAACCGACTACGCACCCTTGTACAGCACCATTCCCCTCTTGGACTTTCATGGCGCGCCGCAGGCCTGCTCGCGTTCCTCACGTTCGCCCCGTTGCTGCTTTCCGCACAGCGCAACATCCGCCTGGAGGTGTACGAGGTATCGACCACGATCCCCGACTGTGATGGGTTCCTTTTGGGGGACAGTGATCCCGCGTGGTATTGGACCGGTGCGGATATCATTGATGAATGCTACGCTACGGTGTGCAACGGGTGTACGAATGCGATCGTGCGCACGCTCTTCGACATGAGCTACACCTGTCCTTCGGATGTTCCCGCGTCGGTCTCGGTCGGGTTCGGGGGGTGTGAGAGCGATGGTGGTAGTGGATGTGTCGCTGGCAGCTATACCGGTATCTGCGATGGCACGCCCGCGTCACAGACGGCCATACTTGCTGTACAGACCGCACTCGGCACCACCGACCTCGGCTCTTTCTGCAACTTCTCCACAGGCTGCGTCGGTTCGTGGTGTTACAAGGCCCGGTGGGTGGTGAGCGGCAACTTCACCGACACGGATGGGGATGGTGACGCCGATTGCACGGATACCTGCCCGCTGGCAGTGAACAGTATCCCCGACCTCAACACGGCGACCTGCAACTGTGACCCGGGCTACTTCGCCACCATCACGGATATCGGTGGCAACGATGTGATCACGGCCTGCACCATCTGCCCACCGGGGTCGTACTGCCCGGACGGTGTGCAACAGCAATCCTGTCCAGCAGGGTATTTCAGCGGTCTTTCCGGACAGACGTCCTGCACGGCCTGTCCCGCAGGCCGGTACAGCGATGTAACCGGTTCCACGGTGTGTACCTCGTGCCCAGCGGGGTATTACAACGGCGTTGTAGCAGCGACCTCGTGTGCGGCTTGTCCAGCGGGCCAGTACAGTGATCTAACAGGCTCCACCGAATGCACGAGCTGTGCAGCGGGTTACTACAACGGCGTCGTAGCAGCGACCTCTTGCGCGGCTTGTCCGGCGGGCCAGTACAGCGCTATAACGGGCTCCACGGAATGCACGAGTTGTGCAGCGGGTTATTACAACGGGATCACCGCAGCGACCTCTTGCGCGGCCTGTCCAGCGGGCCGGTACAGTGATGTAACAGGCTCCACCGAATGCACGAGTTGTGCAGCGGGTTATTACAACGGCGTCGTAGCAGCGACCTCTTGTGCGGCTTGTCCTGCTGGCCGGTACAGCGATGTAATGGGATCAACGGAATGCACGAGCTGTGCAGCGGGTTACTACAACGGCGTCACAGCAGCCACATCGTGCATCGGTTGTCCAGCGGGTAGCTTCAGCAGCACACTGGGTGCCACGGTATGCACCACCTGTGCAGCGGGCTATTACAACGCTTTGGTGGCGGCCACCTCCTGCTCGGCTTGCCCTGCTGGTAGTTTCAGCGCGCTTCCCGGCTCCCAAGCCTGCGCACTCTGCCCGGTCAACACCTACAATCCCGTGGTAGGCTCGTCCAGCTGCCTCAACTGCCAATCGGGCGAGACCAGCAACCCGGGCGCGATAGCCTGTGTATCCGGTTGCACGGAGAACGTGACCGTGGAACTGCGCACCGATGCGCTGAGCAGCCAGGCCTCCTGGCAGATCCT
>Ga0075163_10009287_pt1 | contig 12918 bp, 13 predicted proteins | sample JI1023141ADNA_FD_71478 | JGI IMG/M metagenome (GOLD analysis project Ga0075163, IMG submission 71478) | Wastewater effluent complex algal communities from Wisconsin, to seasonally profile nutrient transformation and Carbon sequestration -... | ecosystem: Engineered > WWTP > Effluent > Algae...
GTGATCCTCTACGAGCTGATCGCCGGCCGGCGGCCGTTCGAGTCAGAAAACACTGCCGATCTCATCCGCGAAATTAAGACGTCCCCGCCAAGAGATCCGCGCAAGCACAGGCCCGAGCTGCACCCCGACCTCGCGCACATCTGCCTGCGGTGCCTCGAGAAGGCGCCCGTGGACCGCTACGATTCGGCGGAGGCGCTGGCCAACGCACTGCACCGCCACGCGAACGGCGAGCTCCCGGACGGCGCCTCACGGTTCAAGCGCGCGTGGCGCTGGTGCATGCGCCACGCGGCGGCGGCGGGGCTCATGACCGCCGTGGTGACGTTCCTGCTCATCATGATACCCACGGCGTTCTCGCTCATCCATGCCTATGGGTCCACGAAGCGGGCGCAGCTTCTCCAAGCCAACATGAACAGTGCCGCCATGGTGGCCGGCACCGTGCGGTTCCAGCTCGACGCGCTCAGCAAGGCCGTCGCGTTCGCCGCCCAAGAGCCTGATCTGGCGCGGGCCATCTACAGCCGGGACGCGGCTTGGCAGCAATGGTTCTGCGAGCTGTTCTTCGACCGCACCGAAGATCCCGAGAGCGGCCTGAAGCTCACCAAGGATTCGCCGTTCGACTCGTGGTTCATCCTCGACGCGTCCGGGACACTAATCGCTCAGTCCGGCATGGCGAATGAGGTCAGTATCATCGGTATCAATTACGAGTGGCGCGACTATTTCCAGGGCGCGTTGGCGCTGGCCCAGCAGTCAGGGCCCGACATGGTCCACGTGTCGAGCGCCTTCAAGTCGGAGAACGACGGCTACCACAAGTTTGCCCTGTCCACGCCGATATTCGACAGCGAGGCGCATCTGATCGGGGTACTCGTCGCCGCCGTGGCAACGTCGGAGAACCTGGGCTCGCTGTCCCGCGATGAGTCGCAAGGCACCACCGCAATCGCCGCGCCGCGGGACCGTGAGCGAGATGAGCAGGCCGTGGCCTCACACCTTCTTCTCCTCCACAAGGACTACACGTACGGCGAGGCGGACCCCGTCACCAGCCCGCAGGTCGAGATGCTCGCCCGCGCCAGCCAGGGCGAGCCCCTACATCCGCTACCGCGTCGGCTATCGTCACTCGTGACGTCGAGCGACGACTACAGGGATCCGACCTCGGCGCAGCACCACGAGTACGCGGGTCGCTGGCTCGCGGGCTTCGCGGCGGTCCGCGACACGGGCATCGTCATCATCGTCCAGACGCGCTATGATGTGCTGGGGATCGAGACGCAGTTCGGCGGTCAGCTGGTGATGCGGGCCATTGTATCCGCCGTCCCCGGCGTGCTCCTGGTCCTGTTCGCCACCTGGTACCGACGGCGGCACAAGCCCGCGCGGACCGGCCGTTAGCCACCAGGATGCTCCTGCCGTCCATCTCGGCGCTGCACAGCTGGATCACGTCGGCCGGGCCCAGCGCGGCCGGGCCCAGCGGATAACACTGGCCCACCGCTTCGACGCAGGCCGGCGTGACGTTCCAATTGCCCTGAGCGGCGCATGTATCGACCACGGGCGAATAGCAGGTCTCGTGGTCGAGCCCCATGCACTCGAGCGCGATCCCCGGGCCCGTGCTGTCGCCAGATCCCGTGTCCCCGGTCGCGTCGTCCGGGCTACCGGTCGTCTCTCCGGCGGTGGTCGCGAAACCGCTGCTCTCGCCGCCGGTCGTCTCGCTGCTGCCGATCTCTTCGATCTGGCCGCTGGCCGTCACCGGTCCGCCCGTCGTCGACTCGCCGTCGGTCGCGGCCTCGACCGTGGTCTCGTTCGCCTCGTCGGCGGGCAGATCGCCGACCAGCTTCGGGCCGCACGCGCCCAACAACACGCACAGGGTCATGGTTCGTGGGTAGTTCCGCATCGTCGCAGTCCTCGTGCTGATGTGTCCCGGGACGTCGAGCCAGACACCCAACGCGAGCCACGGCCGCAGCACCACCAGCACCGCGACGCCGGGCGTCAGCGCTGCCCACAGGCTCCGCGGGCTGCGGCCGTCGTCGACCCCGAACCCGGCCGCGCGCATACTGCCGAGCTCGACGCCGAGACACAGCGGCACCTCGACACGCCGCGCCCCCGGGACCCCGCAGCCGCGCAGCCCGGCGCCAGCCAGCGCGACCGCGACGCCGGTCCTCGGCGCCGATGCGGCCAGGGCCGCTGAGCACCGAGACAGGGGTCGAAGTCGACCGGATCGGGTTCCGGGGCTGTCGACCAGTCCCGACACCTCTGCTCCCGCACACCCCGACCTGCTCAGCGCATGAATTGATCGTAGCCCCACCGCAGCCGCGTGCGCGCGACCTCGTGCGCCGCGTCTCCGGCCCACCGCAGCTCGACCACCGCGTTCTCCGTCCCGCCGACCAGCACCCACGTGCGTCCGTCCGCGACCATCACGTCGCGACACTCCCCCCCGACATCGACCACCACGGGCCGCGTCTCCCGGTTGAACGCGTACGGCAGCACAAACAGCCCGCGGCCCTCCGCCGCCAGCAGCACTCGTCTCTCGTGCACCGCGAGTCCGCGCCACGGCGTGAAGTCCGCCCCGGCGAGCAGCCGCTGGGTCCCCTCGAACGCGTTCAGGGTCTCTCGGCACGTCGATATGTCCGCGTCGCTCGTGCTCAGCTTGTTTCGCCGGATCGGCACCGCCGTGAGCCGGTGTCCGAGGACGCCGTGGGTCACAAACTTGTCGACCAGGAACAGCACCCCGTCGCGGTCCGCAGCCCTGACCAGCGTCGCGTAGAGGAAGGTCCCGTTCGCATGCGCCGGCAGCGACCATGCCGCGCCGTGGATCGGCGGCCCGCCCGCGACGAGCGTGAACGAGTCGGCGTAGATCGGCCAGACGATGTCGTCGATCGCCACCAGCCAGTCCCCTGCCCGCGCGAACAGGTCGTACGCCTTCCGCGAACCGAACATCTCCTCCTTGTGATGGATCTGCCGCCAGGCAGGTCGCGCCTCGCGGAGGTCGATCCAGCCGATCGTCGCCTCCGCGCCGACGATCACTCCGTCCTCGTGGACATGGAACTGCGCTGGCCGCAGCGGCACCGCGACGATCCGCGTGCCCCCCGTGAAGATGTCGTGCACCACGACCTGCCAGTCTCGCCGGAAGCTCTCGCTGCGCACCCACACCGCCCCGCCGCCGTGCCCCACCTGCTCCTCGCCGGTCGCCGGCACCCTGACCTCCGGCAGCACCTCCAGCGTCGCGCCGATCCGCAGCGGCAGCACCGCGTTCCCCCGCGACTCCTTCCGCTTGCAGCGGATCAGCAGCATCATCCGTGCCGACATACCGCGACGATACCAGGATCACTCGATGTACACGATCACCGCCCAGCGCCGTCGCAACGCCTGCCCGAGGAACCGCCCCAGGCGTAGGATGAACCGCTGCTGCTGCGCCAAGAAACCCGCGTAGTCCCACTCGAGCACCCCGCCCGTCGGCGCCTCCGCCGCGCCGATCGCGAAGCGGGCCGCGTGCAGCCCGCGGTAGCTCCGGTGGTATGACGCGAGCGGCGGCTCGCGCTGCAGCAGCCCGTCCAGGAACGCCTGGACCCGCGGCAGGTCCGCCACCCGGTGCCAGCGGCACACTCGCTCCGCTGCGTGGCGCACGAACGGCCAGTCCGCCGTTCGCCTACCCGTACGTGACCCACGGCGCCCGAGCCCGGCGTCCACGCGGCCGTAGATCCGCACCGTGCGCGGCGTCGGCTACGTTGTGCCCAAGGAGTTGTAGGGTGGTAGGGTGAGGCTCCATCACCGCCACCGCCTGCCGTGGTGGCGGATGCACTGGCGGTTGCGCCGGGGTTGTTCGCGTGGTTCGACGGCCCAGCCTGGCTGCGCTGGGCGGGCACCGTGCCGGCTTGTCCCTGACGTCGTTACGCCCCCGACGTGGTGTACCCAGCCGCGGAGCGATCTCGCCACCGGGCCCGTGTCGTCGGAGCCGGCGAGGCTCTCGCGGATCAGTACAGATAAACCGCGCCGGCGTGTTCGCCAGCCGTCATCACCTCCGCCCGCGCATCCTCCCGCCGTCCGTCGTCCCCGCCTCCGGCCAGCAGTTCGCCCTGGGCCTCGACGAGGACGACGACGACTCGCCGGCCGCCGCCGAGGCCTCCGCCAGACCTCGTCGCATCGGCTGGGCCCGCCTCCTCGCCCGCGTCTTCGCCATCGACGTCACCGTCTGCCGCAAGTGTGGCGGCCGCATGCGTGTCCTCGATGTTGTGACCGACCAAGGCGACATCGCCGCCTCCTCCACGGCGCCCGCGCTCCTCCCCGTCCCAGGCCTCATCCTCCCGGCCAGCTCCGGTTGTTCCTCGTCTGACCGCGCCTCCGCCAGGGCGCAGGGCGCTCGACTTGTCGTGCCGTCCTCCGGGGCCATGCCCTCCCAGGGGCGATTTGTTCGAGGAGAATTCGCAGTTTGCGATGCTCTCCGTCTCCCTGCCTTCGCCGAGCCGCGCCCCGTCCGCACTCCTTCGCCGCTCGGTGTGGTCGCAGGGTACTCCTCGTACCGCCTAGGTCGCGAAAATTCCCGCCTGAAACCTCTTTAGCGCGGCCATCAAAAAGCGTACTCGTTCGTCGCCAATTTCACATTAGCACTCGAATATTGCGCTTTATACCTTGCCGCGCGTCTTGACTGATTTGCTCGCTTGTGTAAGAGATTCTTCATTACGGTAGAGAACACCAACATGAAAGCGAAGGATTCCAACCCTATTGACGCGCTCATCATCGTGGCTCTGCCGGAGGAACTCCTTGCGCTACAGGCCGTCTCTACGGGCCTTCGACAACCCTGGACGAAGATAGACGGTGATCCTCCATTTCATACTACGGTGTTCGAGGGGCAAGGTGGGCTCATCCGCGTTGCGGCGGCACGGCTTACAAGGATGGCTGGAGTCGCCGCGGCTGCAGCCGCTTCGCAACTGAGCACGAAGCTGCAACCGGGTTGTATCACGATGTGCGGAGTATGTGCCGGACATCCTGACCACACCGACCTCGGCGACGTAGTAATTGGTGATCGCTTATTCCAGTATGACGAAGGTAAGAATAGAGGAGACGGTTTTCACGGAGACCTCTGGATGAATGTACTACGCGATGACTGGTTACGGGTCGCTCAGGACCATGCCGGCGCAGCGGTCGATTTCCATGGATACTGCGAGCCAGACGAAGCGTCATCAAAATGGTGGTTCCTTGAAAGAATTCTTGCGGGGTACGATCCCTTACGATCGGTAGCGCTACGCCGTTACATTCCGGATTCAATACGCGCAGACCGGCTGAAGGCGCTCGAAAACGAGCAACTCATCACATTCTCCAAAGAGACATTCCGACTGACTCGCAAGGGCAAACGAGAGATCAGCCGACAACAAGCATTTAACGGGACCTTAGTTTCATCAATCCCTTTTCATGTGCACGTAGGTCCGATTGGAAGCGGAAATTCAGTAGAAGCCAGCGGAACGATTTGGCAGCGGCTAACCGAGGGCAATATGCGCAAAGTTTTAGCCGCAGAAATGGAAGCGGCTGCAATTGGGCGGGTTGCTCATGAACATAAAATACCCTTTATCATAGCAAAGGGCGTTATGGACCACGCCGATTTACAAAAATCCGACCGGTTCAAGAGCTTCGCAGCCCGAGCATCTGCAGAGGTCCTCTGCACGTTGCTGCGTGCGGTCGTTAAGTCGAGCATCCCGTCATCGGAACAACTACCTGCAGTCTCGACCCCGGCCTCCCAACCCCCAAAATCGATACCGCATCAAAGCTTCCGTCCAAGTGAAAGACGCCCCAGATTAGATAAACCCGCCGCCGTTCACTTTACCGATGGTATCTCGAGCCTAATAACATTTTTGGCCGACGCCTTCAAACGTCACGAATTAGAGATATTCGTCCGTAAATTTCCTGACGGAAATCGCTTAGTGTTGGAAATACCAACTCCTCCGGCAACACCTCTGCAAATTGCTGATGGCATCGTAGATCTTTTTCATCGTCATCGCTTACTGGATCGCGATTTTTTCATTCGACTATCACAAGAGAGGCCTCACCGCAGTGCAGAAATAAACCTCATCATGCAAAGCTACTATCCTGGACCCTCGCCAATACAGCTATTATGCGAGGGAACGCTATTATGTGGCGGGCATTACCAGTTGAATAGTCGAGTAAGCACCGGGGGTTTTGGAACTTTATGGAAAGCACATGATACAAAGTCCGGATCGATCGTCGCGGTGAAAGTCTTGTCAAGAGAAATCGATGACAAAGACTACGCTTGGAGACGGGCGATGTTTATCAAGGGCGCCGCCCGAGTAGCGAATATCCAACACAATAACGTCGCCAAAGTAATTACGGCGCATCAGTATGATCAGGGTTACGATTTTTGCATTCTTGAATATATCGAGGGTGCCACGCTTTACGACATGGTTCGAAATGAACATTCGAGATTTTCCATAATCAACCTAATCCTGATGGCTCTTGAGCTAGGGCGAGGCCTTGAAGGCATTCACGCGACTAGTTCCGCCCATGGTGACGTATCCCCTAAAAACATAGTTCTTCGAAATCTGTTACCTCCTTTTCACCCATGCTTGGTGGATTTTGATTTGGTCTGTGCAACGGGATATGATGAAACAACAAAGATCGCAACTGGCATGCCGGGAACAGATCCATATTCTGCCCCAGAATGGAGGACGCGCAGAGGCCACATAGATCAACGCGTGGATGTCTTCGGTTTAGGCATGACCATGATACATGTGTTACATGGAACGACTCCGCCGGCAAGCCTGAACGAACCCGGCGCTATGCAACCATGCGTTTTTATTAGAGAAAAATTAATTTCAAAATGCCCAGCCCCGCTTCAAGATGTGTTAGTCAAGGCCTGCGACCATATCCCTAACAACAGATATCAAAGCGTGTCAGAGTTTTGCGCCGCGCTGACCGAAGCAAAAAATCAGATTGAAACACCCCAGCACACTCTTCATGAACGCAACGACAAAGTAACCGACGAGGACCACCATCTTCTAATCTGCTGGGTCGCAGGGGATCGAGCCGCCGGAGATCGGCTAATCGAACGTAATTTTAACGCGTTACGGAGGTTTATATGCCTACAGCTCGGCGACACCGAAGACGCCGCCGACCTTGTGCAAGACACCTTTCAGACCCTTCTGGAAAAACACAGGGATATTCGAAGTTTTCGACCTTTCATGTTTGCCGTTGCCCGAGATAAAATTCGCCACTACTTTGCTCTTCGAGCAGGGCAAAGTCCCAGCGTTAGCATTACCGTATCCGTCAATGGGGACAGCTCTGCTGTATCCCGGAACATTTCGGGACTTCAATACGATAGCCCGGCCGAACAGTTATCCGATAGGAGGTCCCAACAAAAATGGTTACTGAAGGCGCTTCGGGAACTGCCGGTTGAACACGTCATGGCCCTTGAACTCTATATCTGGGAAGAAATGACTGCGGCGCAGGTTGCGGAAGTACTCGGTAAGACGGAGGGGACCGTGCGCCATCTGCTTCGTGACGCTAAGAGAATGGTAAAGGAGAACCTAGCCACAAGCACGCGCACAAGCGAAGCCGTTGATACTTCCGAACTTGTGGCCTGGTTCGACGATGTACAAGCGCGCGCGCGTGGACTTGAAGGAAGCGAATGATATGCTACCCATAGAACACGGTTGTGTTTTTCAATGCCCCATCTCGTTTGATGGCCGAGAGCTCTCATGGCGCCGGGAGCCCCATGTCTGACGCTAAGTCGGCAGATGACAACGTTAGCGACGATAGCGAACGGGACAGGGCGTTCTTTCGTGAGTTCGTCTCTCCTGGCGCAGAGTCCCGTGCTGCGCAGCTCGTACGAAAGCACCAACTGAAAGCGGCCCTACTCACTAATGAGCCTTTTCGCATTGATCGATATGAGGTCCGGGAGGAACTTGGCCGAGGCGCGACCGGAGTTGTCTTTAGGGCCTACGATCCCTATTTTGCCATCGACGTAGCGCTCAAGCTCCTTGATGAGGAGCCTACATCTACCTCTCCTCACCGCCTGCATCGCGAGGCATTGGCCCTAACGGCGGTGCACGGGAGAAATATAGTTCGCATCTATAACTGTGGCCTCTTTGAGGGTCAGCCATGGATCGCCATGGAGTATATTGCAGGCGTTACGCTGGAAACCTGGATCGAGGGTAGTTCTTCATTGTCATGGAAAGACATCGTTGCGCGGTTCGTTGAGTCCGCACGGGGACTTGCTGAATTACATAGCTCAGGATTTATCCACCGCGACTTCAAACCACGAAATGTCTTGATCAGCAAAGAATCCGAGCGTGTTTGTGTCGCCGATCTTGGTTTGGCGATGCAACCAACGATTCCCGGCCTTAGAGAATCTGGACATCCCTCTGAGCAACAGCAAATTGTAGGGACGCGCCGGTATATGTCTCCAGAGCAAATAAGTGGTAAGGCCCTCACCCCAGCGAGTGATCAATTTAGCTTCTGCCTGTCTCTGTACTGGGCCTTGTATGGATTCATGCCTGTCGAGGGATCCGAGACTACAGCAGAACACCTCACCCTTAAAGTCAAATCAGGACAGCGCCCGACGTTGCCTAGACAATCGCCAGTGCGTGTAGGTCGAGTGCCCGCATGGCTTGAACAAACATTACTCCGAGGTCTATCGTATTCCCCGGCAGATCGCTTTAATAGCATGGATGAAATGATCCAAAATCTCACTCGAGGCCGCGGCCTAGGATGCTACGTTACCCCATCCTTGCTCTATGTGCTAGCCGGTTTTTTGGCGGGCTTTCTTATCGGTAAATGGTCTTAGTCATAACCCATGTCCGGGCGCCGTGGCGTTCCACTTCCACCGCGATGAGGGAACGTCGTGGCATCACGTTCCGACCTGCTATCGCCGAAGACTGCGGACTGCGCCCGCAAGGTGCTCGAGTCGATCGTCGATCGACTCTCGACTCGACCGTCGCTGCCGTAGCCCGCAGCTCGGGGGGGCGCCGCGTCCCCCAGGACGGCCACCCGACGCTCAACGGCGCCTGGTGTCCGGTAGGCCCCGGCCGCCGCCCACTCGATGACCTCCGCGCCGGCCTCACGGCGCCGACGCGGGTCGAACCGTAGATCATGCAAGTCTTGCTCCCGGGTGCATGAGCCCTTGCGGAAGGAAGCTGAAGGAGCTGCCGGTCCGGCTGCGCTGCATCCGATCATCACCGTGAAAGCGCTGCTCGAATAATAGCTTCAACCTACGCGCTCGCTCGGCATCGCGCTCCACGAACGCGATACTTTCGATCGTCCATGATGGCGCCCGTACCAATGCCTGCACGATCCCTGCGAGTTGAGCCAGAAATGCTGCAGCCTCGTCCAGCCCGACACCTGGGCCATGAATTGTCGTGGCGAGCCTATTGAGTTGAAGCTCCTGGATCTTCTTCGACGTTACGAGGCGCTGGCCAAACTCGAAGACGTGATGATAACGGAGCTGCCAGAGCGCTGGCAGGCCAAAAAAAAGGACATGGCTTGCGGCTATAGTGCCATTCGTAGCGACGATGAATTCCTCGTCCATCTCGACCTTCATCGCCGATCGGTCGAGGAGACCGTGCGCTGCGAGAATCGCAGAAATTTGATGATCCGCTCCGTGGAAACTCTGCGCGTACTTCAGTACGACAACGTCGGCATCGATCTCGGCGATGTCCTCATGAAGAATGGCAAATTCTAGGGCGTTTCCTGGGCACATTGATGACCTCGCACCTGATCGTGGAGTGTCGCACACGGCACGTACTCGAACAACAGGATGTCGACTCGCGGGCGCCGCGACATCCTTGAGGCCGTTGCGCAGCAGGCGCAGGCGAGGGGATCTCGCGGGCGGGGTCAGGGGTCGTCAGTCATCAGCGCGGCGGCCTCCGGTGCGATGGAGGTATTCGCTGACCGACCCCTTCGACACCCAATCGAGGTTGTACTCAGCCATCGTCCTCGATGTCGCCGGTACCCAGTGCCCGAATCTCGTCGAGGCGACCGCGGCGTTCTCGCCGGGCCGGCGAGCGATGAACGCCGGCCGGTACACCTCGTCGGTGGCGTAACGCTTACAAGCGGTTCGTAGAGGCACCAGTCCCAGCCGGCCCCACCCCCTCCCCGCGCCCTACTACCTTTGTTGTGCCCGCTTGCCTGACCTGCCCGGCGAACACCCGCTGACTCGGCTGGCGTCACGGGCAGTGGCAGAAGGCCGGACCGCAATTCAGGACCCCGTCCTCGAACATGTTGATGCCGCATCCATCGGAGCAGAGTTCGCAGAACTCGATGTTGTCCTCGCAGGACGGCGTCAGTACAGCACAGAACGGCGGCGGACCGGGCTCGTCGTCGGCGCACGGGTCGTCGATGTCGCCGTTACCGCAACCTTCGGTATCCCAAAACACGCACACCTTCCCGGGCACGACACAGACCTCGCCGGGGGCGCATATCAACTCTTCGCATGGAACCCAAGGCGGCGCACTGCCGCTGCTGTCCGAGCCCGTGACCGGCGAAGTGGTCGCCTCTGTCCCTGTGACCGGCGAAGTGGTCGCATCTGTTCCGCCCGTGACGGGTGAAGTGGTCGCATCTGTTCCGCCCGTGCCGCTCGTCGTGGTCCCGAGGGTTCCGCTCGTAGTCGTCTCTCCGGCGATCGCAGTCGTGTTTGCGGTCGCGCTTGAAGACATGCTGGCCGTACCGGTCACGGTTGTGTCTGTGCCGCCCTCCTCCACACCAGTCGCGGTTGTAGTGGTGTGGTCGGGTCCCACTGCCTTTGGCTGGCAGGCGGTGAGGACGGCGGTCACGAGGGCGGGCCAAGTACGGCGCATCATCATCTTCAACAGGTACCACGGCGTACAGCGTCGGGATAGCGACAGGCGGCGTCCGCTGCGTCCGCATCGACGCTACGTCCGCGGGCGCGCAAGGCTGGTGCTGCATGAACGACTCATCGATTCGCGCCCACGTGCGGCGCTCCCCTCGCCGACGAGATCGCGGGCAGCGGCACCACCCTCGGCGCGCCGGGTCTGCGCAACGCTTAGCGCGAAGACCCTCGAGCTGCTCCACCGCGTCTTCGCCGGCGCCATCCTCCTTGCCTTCTCCCGCGCCGCCGTCGACGCGCTGACGCTCATCACGGCGAGGGGCCGGGGACAGAGCGCCTCAGTCGTACGCCAGCCGGCGCGAGACCTCCGGGAGGCAGCGGTCCGGGATGTGGGGGAACACGTGGTGAAGGAAGTGGAACCGGGTCGCGACCAGGTTGTCCCAGCCGATCAGCACGACCCAGATCTGGGCCAGCAGCGCCGGCATGCGCGGCGGCCGGACCTGTCCCCAGAGCCAGGGTGTATGCACCACCCACGCGAACACGAAGAACGCCAGCCCGTTGCCGACCCGCGTCATCACGTTGTAGAGCACCAGCCCCGGCCACCCGCCGAGCCACATCAGCCCGCCGTAGGCCGCGCACTGCAGCCCCAGGCCGACCACCGCCCGCCCGCGCCACCTGAATTGTCGGAAGTAGTCGATCGTCGTCAGCTCCGGCTGCAGCAGGCACCACAGCGCCGCCTTGAACGGCGACTCGCACATCATCAACACGTCCGGGTCGCGCCCGCTGCCCTCCTCGCGGTGATGCAGCAGGTGCGAGGCGCGCAGCTCGCGGTATCCGAGGTAGAGCGGGCCCATGATGATCAGCACCCACCGCGCCGGGTGCCACCGCCGCTCACGCCGCACGTCCGCGTGCATCATCGCGTGCGCCTGGTTGAAGTAGCGGAGCAGGCACAGGACCCCGACCGCCCCCCCCGCCCACATCGGCACCGCCCCGGCGATCGCCGCCGCGTAACAACCGTAGAACCCCAGCGCATAGGCCAGCATCGCCGTCTCGTAGCGCGACGCCGGATCGGCGGGATACTGCTCCCGCGCGTGCCGCTTGGGCAGCGACGGGGGCCGCTGGGGTGTGGTGGGGCGGGCGAATCCGGACGGCACATCTCCTCATACCGGTGAATGGCGTGCTCGCCAACCCACAATCCCGGTCCACCGCACGCGGACACGTCGCGGACGGCTGTCCACTCGATCGCCGCGCTTGACGTCACGGACACCCGCGCCGCGGATCGGCGACCTCCGCAAACACCGCAAACCACTCCCGTCCTACACCCTGACCGCAAACACCCTGTGGTCCGCCCACCCGGACACCTGCTGGCAGCTCGAAGACGCCATCATCCTCAGACAAAAATCCGTGCGGGTCGAGCTCCCCGAGTTGCACGGCGCGGAGCGGGTCGCCGCGGACTTCGACGGCGACGGCGCGATCGACCTGGCGCTGGTCCACACCGACTGCGTTCGGCGACGGGTTGGGTGGATTCTCGGTGGTTCAGGAGATTCCGCTCGGTGCGACGATCGCATACGACGCGCATATGACCGCTGCGGATGTCGACGCAGATGCTGATGTCGACCTCGAGATGGCGATCGACCAGCAGGTGTTCGTGCTGGTGAACGACGGGGTCGGCAAGTACGACCAGTGATCACCGCAGCCCGAGCCCCCTCACGGACGAGGGTCATCAGCAAACGTCGTCGTCTTCATCGGGACGGCAGTGGAGGCAAGTAAGGGCGCCCATGATGCAGTCGCTGCACGTCCAACATTCGATCTCGACCTCCTTGTATGGGCGGAACTTCACCGCATCGAGTTCGAGGTCCTCGGCATCGACCGAGGCAACCTCTTCGCCGTCGGCAGAGTAGAGGACGGCTTCACCATCTTTGATCACCCCTAACTGCCAACATGCCGTGAGACACAGCGCTCCCAGAGTTTACTGAAGCAGGGCGAGATCACGAACCAGAAGATGAACGACGAGAAAGACAAGACGAAGAACGATAACGAGCAGCAGTCGAGGGTCGAGGCCATTCATAGCGAGGAAGCCGTCGGGAAAGCTGACGGAGTGCTGCTGATGGACAGACTGCCGAAGCGAGGCACGATCGAGGTCCAGGGTC
>Ga0075163_10009289_pt1 | contig 12917 bp, 12 predicted proteins | sample JI1023141ADNA_FD_71478 | JGI IMG/M metagenome (GOLD analysis project Ga0075163, IMG submission 71478) | Wastewater effluent complex algal communities from Wisconsin, to seasonally profile nutrient transformation and Carbon sequestration -... | ecosystem: Engineered > WWTP > Effluent > Algae...
ATCGCCTCGACGATCGCGCTGGCGACAGCTCGGCGACTGGTGATGGCGGAAACCCAGGACCTCGTGGCCATGGAAGAAAGCCTCGCCAACTCCTACGCCAGCAATGTCGAGTACAATGGCCGCCTTATGAGCGGCGATGCTGTGGTGGCGGAAAAGCGCCGCATGGTCAGCGAATGGGGCGTGCGACGCCGCAACATCCACGAAGATACGCTGAGCGCCACCTGCGAAGAGGATGATCTCTACTGCACTGTGACAGGTGAATACGACTACGCGCTTGGCCTTTCAGAAACGGGCTTCATCTCGGAAAGCCGCTGGCGCTTCACCATGGAAGTGATCCTGCCGCTGGTCTTGCCACGCGTCTCTGAGGAACGCGTGACAAAGGCCGAGTGACATTCAACCCGTCGCGGCGCCCAGTTCGACAAACTGCGCCAGCTGTTTCAATGAGTCCTGCCAACCCAGGTGGCACATCTCCGGTGGGATGATGTCCGGCAGGTTGGCTTGCGTGATCGACATATCCGTGCCGCAGGAGACGGCCTTGAGGATGACCGTGACTGTGATCTCACCAGGCAGGTTGGGATCATCGAACACGTCGGTGTAGTGCAGCTTTTCATTCGGGACGAGTTCGAGATATTTGCCGCCGAAGCTGTTGCTGCCACCAGAATCAAACTCGGTGAATGACATCTTGAACGTGCCGCCAACCTTGGCATCAAGCGAATGAACCGTGCAGGTATAACCAGCTGGCGCAATCCATTTGCACAAGGCTGCAGGATCAAGGAACGCCTTGTAAACGCGAGACGGTGGAGCCTTGAGAACACGGTGGAAGTTCAATGTGTAGGGCATGACTGTCTCCTCACTTGGCTGAACTGAACAATGAGAATGCGGCCCCCTGCGGGTCCATGCCGCTGGTGGCAAAGCCGCCGCCGGGGACCTCCATGGGTTCCATGAAGAAGGTGGCTCCCTTGGACTTTGCCCGGGCCACGCCCGCGGCGATGGAGTCCACATTGATGTAATAGTTCCAATGGGGTGGAGCGGGATCCTGTGGCGTCTTGTTCATCATGCCGCCGGATTGTCCGTTGCCCATATCGAAGAGTTGGTAGATGCCCATCGGCCCCATGTCCATGGCTTCGGTTTTCCTCCAGCCAAACATGGCCGCATAGAAATCGAAATCCTTCTGCCAATCCGCGGACATTAACTCACGCCAACCAACATGGCCCGGTGTCCCGTCCGGAACTTTGGTTGGGCTCTCGTTTGAGTTGGGTTTGAAAATGATGAAGGCCGCACCAGAGGGATCACCCAACACGGCAAAGCGGCCGACACCGGGAATGTCCATTCCGGGCTGGTAGATTTTGCCCCCCAGTTCGTTGGCGCGCTCTGCATCCTTATCCACTTCGCTGGAATAGATGTAGCCGTTCCAGCAGGCCGGCATGCCCTCGGACGAAGGTGGAATGGGCATGATGCCGCCAACGTCAATGCCATTGGCCGAGATGACGGAATACGTCATGCCCGGCATGCCGCTGTCCTTGATGGTCCAGCCGACAACATGGGCGTAGAATTCCGATGATGCCACCATGTCCGGCGTCATCAGGTCGTACCAAATGAAATTCGACATTATTTCCTCCGTGCGCTGATGATCAGGATTTCGGCATGTCAGCCATGTTCATGAAGAACGGCTCCCAGCGGTGACCGTCCGGGTCAGCGATGGTGCGGTTGTACATGAAGCCAAGATCGGTGGCAGGGCGCGGTTCTGATCCACCCGCTGCCAGGGCGGCCTTGGACTTCGCTTCAACTTCATCACGGCTGGCACATTCGAGTGCCACCATCAATCCGGTTGCAGTGTGGGCATCGGGGATGGGTGCATCGCTGAAACCCTGGAATTTTCCGTGGGTCAGCAGCATGACATAGTTGTCCTCGCTGATGACCATGCAGGCTGCAGTTTCATCACTGAAATCAAGGTTCTGGGTGAAACCCAACGCGGTGTAGAAGGCAACGGACCTGTCCAGATCGGTGATCGGCAGGTTGACAAAAATCTTGGCGCCCATGGTTCAATCCTCCTTGGCGTGGTGGAACAGCAGTTCAACATAGCGGCGCAGGTGCAGGATGGACTCCCGTGCCAGTGCAATATCGTTCTTGGCCTTGGCGAGAATATAGGCCCCTTGGATGACGGCCTGGGTGTGCAGCGCCAAACTGTCTGCCGCCCATGTTGCCAAAGGCGCGTGCCGGGATTTGGCAGCAGCGATGATGGCCGCGATGGTGTCGGCATGGCCAGTGATCCCGGCAAGGCAAGCCTCGCGAATGGCTGGATTGGACTCATAGGTTTCCTGCACCATCGTGCCGAGCAGGCAGGTGGCTTCTGGCAACGTACGCCCTTCGAGAAGGGCCGCACGAAAATCAATGTAAGCGATGAGCTGGTCCAGCGGATCTTCATAGGCGTGATAGGGGGCAGCGGCGAAAAGCGCGCCCGTGACCGCTGACCAATGGGCGGCGGCGGCAATGGCCAAGTCTTGCTTGCTCTTGAAGTGGTGGAAGAAGGCCCCTTTTGTGACCCCGGCGGCCTTGCAAAGATCGTCCACTGTCGTTGCCTCATAACCGCAGGTACGCACCTCGGTGAGGGCGGCGTTGAGGAGCTTGGTGCGGGCAGTCGGAGCAGGCATGCTACGAACATACCGACCAGTTGGTATATTCGTCAAGAGATGTTGGGACCCTATGCCGCTTGTCGCGATGCGTGGCGCTGAATAGAGTTTCCTCAGCAACATCAGGCCGAAGGAAACCGCCATGTCCAAACTTGTCATCACCAACATCGGCATGATCCTTTCCGGGATGCTGGAGCGGCCCATTCTGGAGGGCGATTGTGTCGTGGCTGTGGATGGCCGCATCAGCGCCGTGGGCCGCGCCAAGGATCTGGACATCGGCAATCCTGACACTTTGATCGACGCCAAGGGCACGGCGCTGACGCCGGGCCTGATCGACAGCCATGTGCACCCGGTGGCCGGGGATTGGACGCCACGCCAGAACCAGACCGGCTGGATTGACAGCAATCTCAATGGCGGCGTCACAACAATGATTTCGGCCGGTGAAGTGCATACGCCGGGCCGCCCGCGTGACATCATCGGGCTGAAGGCGTTGGCCATTTCGGCGCAACGGCAGTTTGCCAATTTCAGGCCGGCTGGCGTGAAGGTTCATGCGGGCGCACCCTGCATCGAACCCGGTATGACCGAGCAGGACTTCAAGGACCTGTCAGACGCTGGCGTGAAGCTCCTCGGCGAGGTGGGTCTGGGTGGCGTGAAGGATGGCCCCACGGCCCGCAAGATGGTGGAGTGGGCCCGCAAATATGGCATTCAATCCACCATTCACACCGGCGGACCATCCATTCCCGGCTCTGGTCTCATCGACAAGGATGTAGTGCTGGAGGCCGGCACTGACGTGGTGGGCCACATCAATGGTGGCCATACCGCACTTCCAGATTCGCAAATCCGCTGCATCTGCGAGGGCTGCAAGGCGGGTCTTGAGATTGTTCACAACGGCAATGAACGCGCCGCACTCTATGCGCTGCGCATAGCCCGCGAGATGGGCGACTTCGAACGCGTCATCCTCGGCACCGATGCGCCGGCGGGATCAGGCGTGCAGCCGCTTGGCATCGTACGTATGGTGTCGATGTTGTCGGCGCTGGGCGATGTGCCAGCCGAATTGGCGATCTGCATGGCCACAGGCAACACAGCGCGCATGCGCAAACTCGACTGCGGCATCATTGAAGTGGGCCGTGCGGCAGATTTCGTGTTGATGGACAAGGCGCAGCATTCTTCCGGCAAGAACCTGCTGGAGAGCATCCAACTCGGCGATCTTCCCGGCATCGGCATGGTGCTGATCGACGGTGTGATCAAATGCCAACGCAGCCGCAACACCCCGCCTGCCGAAAAAGTACCGGAGATCTTGAAGCAGGCGGCGTCAGCAGCGGGCGGTGGGCACTGACTACCGCAACCCGTCCTCGCCCTTCACTTCATGCTTTTGCAGTCCACCGACACGCGGCAACGGGCGGCCGGAATCGGTGACAGCGACGGCGACGAGGATTTCGTCGGCGCGGGGTGCATCATTGATGCGCACTTCCATGCCGTCAAAATGTGAGCGCACAAAGGCGGCGTCCTTGTGGCCAAGAGGGATGTCGAGTGGTGTGCCCATGCCGCCGCGCTTCTTGGACGACGGCACGAGGGCCGCACCTTTTTCGACCGCCGCCCGCAGGGGCTTGCCGAGTTTGGGATGCAGGATGGCGGCGGCGTGTTCCAACTCGCCGTTCTCACCCACCAATGCCGCCTTGCCATAGCTTTCAATCTGCGACGGCGCGACGCCGAGAGCGGCGACGGCTTTTTCACCAAGCAATCCGCCCAACTCTTCGCCAATGTCCATCAGCTCGGAAAGGTCAGCGACAAACTTGCCTGCGAAGGGATTGGCGATGACAGCGACGGCAGCGGCGCGACGGGTGGGTGGTGACACGGTTTGGCCCTGTTCACTGTGAACTTCATCGATCACAACCATGATCTTGCGAATGTTGGCTTTCATTTCTGCCCGTCCTTCACCTTAATGCCGGAAACTTCCAGACCGCCCGAGCGGCTGTGGATGCGCGGTCCCACCGTCATTACCAATGCCACCAGCATTTCATCGGCGCGCGGACTGTCATCGATGCCGACTTCGACCGAGTCAAAATGCGAGCGCACATAGGCGGCGGTCTTGTGGGTGACAGGAATGTCGAGCCGCGTGCCAGGGCCGCCGACTTTCTTGCTGGAGGGCACAATGGCAAGCGAGTCCGGCAAATGCTCGCGCATGGAATACCCGCCTGGCGCATGCCACAGGGCCGCGTGTTCAAGTTCGCCCGCCGCGCCAACGATGATGCCCTTGCCGTAGCCATCAATGTCCTTGGGATCGGTCCCCAATGCCGCGATCAACCGCTGCGCCATCTCCATGCCGAGGGGCTTCAAGTCCTCCATGAAAGGCTGGATGTCAGCGACATACCTTCCGGCGAAGGGATTGCCGATGACGGCAAGACACCAGCCGCGCTTGCGGGGCTTTGCAGGGGCCGGGCCACGTTCATGGAAGATGTCTTCCACAGCGGTGACGAATTTGCGGATCTTCAGGTCAGGCATAGGATTGTTCTTTCAGGCGTGGCACGGGCATCGGTCTGGATGCGGTCACTGTTGTTGCATTCAACATGAGCGAGGCGGTGCGGATATAACCACGCGCGGCAAAGGAATCGGCCAACTGTAGCCCTCTGCCTAGTGCCATGGCGACATCATGCTCATTCAACCCCTCCACCTCTACCGTCACAAATCGCTCACGCAAATCGCTGTCTGGCGTAATATCGCAGGCTCTCTGGCGTTTCACCCTGTCTGATCCGGGAAGGTCAACCGCATTGGCAATGAGCGTAGCGCAGGCATCGGCCTGTGCTGCTGTGCGTGCGAGCACTGTCACACTGTCGGCAATGCCCAGCGAGAAGCTGCGGCCACGCCACCCTGAGGTGGCGATGCCACCCACACCGTCGGCACTGTTGACCACGATGGCCCCGGCGGCACTGGCGATGGTGAAGCTCTCGCCGTCCGACAGATGCAGTGCAATGTCGCCACCATTGTTGACATAGGCGCGCGTGAGAGGTGCCGCTTCGACCATGCAGGCCAGCATGTGATCGGCCACTGCGCCTGCCACGGCCGCCATGGGTGTGATGCGGGACTGCCAATGCGGCTGGACGGCATTGGCCATGCTGCGAGCGATGCTGCCTTGCAGCGGCAGGCCATGCTGCGGAATTTCTCTGCGCAACAACGGCAACTCGCTGGCCAACTCACGCAGTACAGTTGCAAATCGCTCCGTCACGGCAGCGTAGGCAATGCGTATCGCAGTCGGCGCGCCAAGTGCCTCGATCACCAGATCAATCGGTCCGTGATTGAGATGGAGCCGCCGCCCGTCCGGCAACATGCGGGCTTGCGCCGTCATCACGGGTGATCCTTTGACCAGGCAAAGAAGCGCCGGTCGGTGGGCCAGGCCTCAGTGGCCTTTGGCACATCCTGACGGGAGGCCAAGAGGTGATCATCCTGTTTGCCGGTGAAACCGCGTCGCGCATCCTCCACACTCAGCACATGTCCCGTGTGTCCCCCCAGCGCCTCATAGTCTGACCGCCGCAGGGTGAATTCGATGGGTGCGACAAGGGCGGGCGTGGGCACATAGCCAAAGGCATTCTCCGGCAGTTGCGTCACATCGACCATCAGGGTGATGCCGCCACCGGGCCAGACATAGGCCGGGGCGCCACCAACGGTCACGTGGGTGAGCGCGTCCTTCACTGAGCGGGTAAGCCGCACCGGATTTTCAACGACACCAGAACGCAGACTGCCGCCGGCTCCCCCCATGAAGAGAACCGTGCACAGGGCAGGTTCGCAGTTTTCCTCGATGCGATGCACTGATGGCATCAGGCGCTCAGGCATATCCTTCCGGATGGGCACGAGGCTGTCGTCGAGTTCGTAGTAGGCGAATTGTTCGCCAGTGGTGGAAACCATCAGCAAAGACTGTCCCGGACGCGCCACCTTGCCGTCGAAGGGATTGAGCAATGCGAGTGGATCGGTGATGTTGGTGCCGCCCCAGCCCGTGCCGGGTTCCGCCACCTTGAAATAGCGCCCCGGCGTGGAGCGGCGCCCCTTGATCTTGAGGCCCGTCGGTTTCCAGCCGATGACCTTGCCCGCCTGATGCTCGGAAATGACCCCAGTGATGTGATCATCGACGACCACGACTTCATCAACAAGGCCGAACCATTGCGAAGCGAACATGCCAACAGTGGCGGAGCCGCAACCGACCCGCATGCGTGTTTCCGTGACGCCGTTGACGACAGGCGCACGACCAGCCTGAATCAAGACTTCCGCGCCATCATCAATCTGCACTGTCACCGGCTTGCCGTTGCACAGGTGCAGCAGGGCCTCACAGGTAACGCGGCCTTCCTTCTTGCCGCCACCCGTGAGGTGATGCACGCCGCCCAGGGACAACATCTGCGAGCCATATTCCGCCGTCGTCACATGGCCGATCGGCTCACCATCGACACGCACCAGCGCCCGCTCCGGCCCAAGATGGCGGTCGGTGTCGATCTTCACCTTGGCGCCGCAGTAACTGAAGATGCCCTCGGTGACGACGGTGACCATGTCAACACCAGCGACCTCCCGTGAGATGATGTAGGGCGCAGGTTTGAAGTCCGGATAGGTGGTGCCAGCACCTATGGCGGTGACGAAGGCATCGTCGGGGGCAATGATCTCGCCATCCCAGGGTTCAACGCGTCCGAGAAATGGCACCAACGCACCTCGTGTCTCGCGACGCTTTTCGATGATGACGAGGGGATCGACGCGGAGCAACTTTCCACCATGGTTGGCGTAGCGGTCGCAGGCCCCGGTGCGGCCCTCGGCGATGTAACACATGACTGGGCAAGCATCGCAGCGGATCTTGCCCGCGACAACCTTCTCGCCGATGCTGCCATCATCACTCATGTTGCTTCCACCTCGCGGATGGCAGCCAACACCTTGTCAGGCGTGGCGGGCAGATGGCGGATGAGCGCACCCGTGGCATTGCGGATGGCGTTGAGGATGGCGGGAGCAGTAGGGATGAGCACGTGCTCGCCCAGGCCTTTGGCACCGTAGGGGCCGTGGCTGTCTTCCACTTCAACAATAATGCTCTCGATTTCCGGCATGTCGCCTGCCGTTGGGATGAGATAGTCGTGCAGGTTCTCGGTGCGGCCGGGGATATAGTCTTCCATCAGTGCGAGACCGATACCCTGGGCAATACCGCCTTCGATTTGTCCTTCCACAAGCTGCGGGTTGATGGCGCGGCCAACATCATGAGCCGCCGTTATGCGCCGCAGTTTCACCGTGCCAAGCCGCGTGTCCACATTCAGTTCAACGATCTGCGCACCGTAGCCGTAGACCGCGTAGGGCTCACCTTGGCCATTGGCATCCAGCGGCTTGGTGGGTGGATCGTAGGTCTCTTCCGCCATGAAAACATAGCCCTGCGCATTGGCTTTTAATGCTGCAAGATCAATGGAACGTGTGGCACCCTTCGACGAGAGCGTCACCTGGCCGTTGGCGATGGATATCATTGCCGCGTCATCCACATTGCCGTGGCGCAGGATGGCAGCGCGCAGGGCCTCGCCGGATTTTTTGGCGGCGCAGCCTGTCGCATAGGTTTGGCGGGAGGCCGAGGTCTTGCCGGCATCGGGAGTGAGGTCGGTGTCTGCTCCGATGAGAGTCACGCTATGAACAGGGATGCCGAGGGCGTCAGCGGCAATTTGAGCGATGACGGTGTTTGAACCCTGACCGATGTCAACCGCGCCCTGATGCAACACCACGCAGCCTTGCGGCGTGATGCCCATGCGGATGGTCGAGGGATTGGGCAGCGAGGTATTGCCGCAGCCATACCAACAGGTTGCGATGCCAACACCGCGCCGCAGCGGTCCATCGCCATGCGCTGTGTTAAAGGCCGCAGCCTCGGCCTGCGCTGCGCGCCAGCGGGGTGCCAACGCCTCTAGGCATTCGGCAATGCCAACGCCTGTGTGAAAGACTTGCCCGGTCACTGTCGGCAAGCCGTTGCGCAGCACATTGGCCTGCCGGAACGCCAGTTGATCAAGCCCCACCCGTTCCGCCAACAGATCGAATGCGCATTCCAAAGCGATCAGGCTTTGCGGCACGCCAAAGCCACGAAAAGCACCTGCCGGCATGCAGTTGGTCAGCACCGCTTTGCTGTGGGCGCGATAGTGCGGCGTGTAGTAGGGGCCTGAGGCATGGACCGGAACGCGGTTCGCCACTGTCGGTCCCCAGCTTGCGTAGGCCCCGGTATTGAACACACCCTTGAAGTCCGTGGCCAGCAACTGTCCATTGGCATCACAAGCCACGGTAATGTTGATCTCGGACGGGTGTCGTTTGGTGGTGGACTGCATCGACTCCTGGCGGGTGTAGGCAATGGCGACGGGCCGATGCAGGTGCCAGGCTGCAACTGCAATGAATGGCTGAAAAGAGAGGTCAAGCTTCGAGCCAAAGCCACCGCCACACGCTGAAGGCAGGATGCGCACGTCAGCATGGGCGATACCCAGAATGTCGGCCACGGCGTCGCGGTCCATGTGCGGAGCCTGGGTGCAGCCGTAGACGGTGACGCGTTTGCCGTCACGCCGGGCGTACCCGGCTTCGGGTTCGATATAGGCATGCTCCACAAAGGGCGTGGTGAATGACTGCGTGATGCTGTGCGCTGCAGACGCGATGACACGGTCCACTCCGCCGCGTTCCACGCGCCCCTCAACCAGCGTGTTCTTGGGACGGCCCGGCTGGATGAAGTGGCTTGCTTCGTCCAGCGCTTCGGCCGGTGTGCCGGCATGGGGCAGGGGGTGCCATGTGACTGGAAAGGTCGAGACATCAAGGGCGCGGATGACGCCGCGGTCGCCGACAACGGCAGCGATGGCCTCGCCCCGAAAAATCACTTCCTCCTCGGCAAAGACCGGCTGGTCGATGAAGGCCGGGATGGCACCGAAGCGGTTTTTGCCGGGCACGTCCCTGGCAGTGAACACAGCTGTAAGTCCGGGATTCTGAACGAGGAAGTTTGCCGTGTCGCCAATCACAAAGCGAGCGCGATGGTGGGGAGTGCGGATGACCAGCAAATGCAAGGCATCTGCTGGCACGCCGTCGGCACCATAGGTTTCTTCACCATCTACCTTGGGCAAGCCATCCAGACGCGGAATGGCCGCGCCAACGGCTTCTCCTGCAGCTGGGGTGAGGGTAGAGGACGCTGCACCTGCATCCAGCACCGCGTCGATGATCTTGGCGTAGCCGGTGCAGCGGCAGAGCACGCCACCCAACGCGTCCTCGACTTGTGTGCGACTGGGGTGCGGCGAGTGCCTCAGCAGGTCTTCCGCTGCCATCAGCATGCCGGGGGTGCAGATGCCACATTGGGCCGCACCATGGCGCAGGAAGGACTCCTGCAACGCCGAGGCGCGACCCTTTGGTGCGAGGCCCTCGACGGTGGTGATGTCTGCCCCCTCAACCTGGCCCACGGCCACCAGACAAGCACAGGCGACTGCGCCATCAATCGAAACGGTACAGGCGCCACAGTCTCCGGCGTTACACCCCACTTTGGTGCCGGTGAAGTTCAGTTCATCGCGCAGGACATCAGAAAGGCGCGTGTGCGGTGTCGACGTGATGTGGTGCGTGGTGCCATTGACGATGAGCTTCATGTGGCAGCCCCGGCCAAGGCGCGTGCCACCAGTTCAGCGACGGCGGATGTGCGATAAGCCGCTGTGGCGCGGACATCGTCGATCGGCGCGAGGCCATCCAGCGCCTCACTGCCAATTGAAACGTCCGAGAGATGTTGACCAACCAGCGCTTGCTCCAGACGCCGCAAACGTCGCGCCACGGGAGAACAAGCCCCAACGGCGATGGCACAGTCCGCAATGACAGCGCCTCTCATCTCCAGGCGGGCTGCCACCATGGCGATGGAGATGACAAGAGAATGGCGTGTTCCCAATTTCTGGAACTGACTCTTGCCGCTGATTGACCGGGCGGGAATGTGGATGGCCGTCAGCAATTCATCGCTGCGCCGTGCGGTCTTGCGGTTGCCGAGAATGAATTGGTCCAATGGCAGCAGGCGCGTTGCCGTGACTGACGACAGTTCAACTTCTGCGTCCAGCACCAACAGTGGCGGCACACCATCGGCCGCGGGCGAGGCATTGCAAAGATTGCCCGCGATTGTGCCCCGGTTCTGCACCTGCACCGCGCCAACCTCCAGCGCCGCCTGTTGCAGGGCCGCGAAGGCCGGGGGGAGACTTGCCTGGGCAACGTCAGTCCATGTGGATCCCGCCCCCAGACGCCAGCCCCTCTCAGTTTGGGAGATGCCACGTAAGGCGCTGATGGCGGTTACATCCAGAACGGGGCCCGTGAGAGGCTGATTTTGCAGCGAGGGAAAAACATCAGTGCCACCCGACAAGACGCGGGGGTTGCGCTGCGCCAGGTCGCGCAGTGCCTCATCAAGCTGACGGGGTCGGAAATAGTCCATGGGGCCTGATCTTCGTCTGCCTGCCGCTGCTGTCAAGGTCCAGCATCGGGCTTCGGTCCGACCTCTAGCCGCGCCAGGATTTCACCAAACAGTCCGCGCGGCAGGAAGATGACCGACAGCATGAACAACACACCAGCCATCAGCGGCCAAGTTGCGCCCAGGCTGCCTGACAATTGGCTTTCAAGAAAGCGCACGGCAATCGCACCCAAGGCCGCCGCAAGAATGTTACCGCGTCCGCCCAGCGCCACCCAGATCAGGACTTCCGCCGACAGGGAAAAGCCGATGAGGGACGGCGAAGCAAAGCCGAACTGGGCGACGAACAAGGCACCCGCCAATCCCGCAACCGCACCTGAAAGGGTGAAGGCCAAGACCTTGTCGCGCCTTGTGTCGTGGCCGAGCGAGGCGGCGCGCAGTTCATTTTCGCGGATGCCCGCAAGCACCAGACCAAAACGCGAGGCCATGACGCGGTCGAGCCCGGCAATCACCAGGGCCAAGCCCACCAGCATGGTGAGATAGAGGGGAAGGGGATCATAGACTTCGTGACCGAACACCATGATGGGCGGCACACTCATCAAACCATTCATGCCACCCAGCCACGTGGAATTGATAGCCACGCGCTCGAAGACGAAGGCCAATGCCAGCGTGATGATGCCAAAGAAGGCACCGCGTAGATTCTTGCCACCAAAGAAAAAACTGCCAAGCAGAAAGGCGGCAAGTGCTGCAATCGCAACTGCAGCAACAAGACCCAGCGTTGTTGATGCGGGCAGTGGTGTCATGCCAAGGGTGATCACGCTCATGGCGTAGGCACCGAGACCGAAGTAGACGGCGTGACCCAGACTGAGCAGGCCGACATGCCCCCAGACAAAGGCGAGACTGGTGGCGAAAATGGCATAGGTGAAATAGATGGCGAAATCACCGAGCGCCCACACTGGCATGACCAAAGGCAACAGCGCGAAAAATGCCAGGACCGCAAGGTTGATGCGACTGCGGCCCATCATCATGCCTCCCGCCGCTTGAAGGCGAGCAGCCCTTGCGGGAAGAACCGGATCACCAATATGGCAGCGACGAACACCGTAAGCTGCGCCCACACGGGCGAGGAGAGTGCGGAGGCGAGACTGTCCACGGCGCTGACACCGGCAGCTCCTGCAAGGGGACCGGAAATGCTGCCCAGCCCGGCCACGAGAATGGAGAGGAAGCCCGGCACCAGCCAACCCAGCCCGGCATTGGGGTCAATGGAAATGAGTGGTGACATCACGGCCCCCGCGAGTCCTGCCAGCCCCGCTCCCCAGGCAAAGGTGAGGCGATCCAGTGCCCGCGTATTGATGCCAAGGCACGCCGCCATGTTGCGGTTGGCGATGACAGCACGAGCCTTGAGGCCCCAGTCGGTGCGGAAGAACACGTAGAAAGTTGCCACAATCGCCGCCGCACTCACCAGCATGACGACGAGGCGATAAACGGGATAGGCTTGACCTGCGAGCATGACACTGCCGAGTGCTGGCGCAGAAACGGCATGCGAGCCTGGACCATAGAGCAGCACCAATCCCTGCCGCAGGAACAGCGAAAGTCCCCACGTCGCGAGGATGGTGTCGAGCAGGCGCTCATAGGTGCGACGGATCAGCAGTTCTTCGGCCAACAAACCGATGACAGCAACAATGAGCGGGGCCAGCGCCAGGCACAGCCAGAAGGGCAGACCGAGGCTTTGCAGCGTCAGGACGCCATAGGCACCCATTACCAGAAACTCGCCATGCGCCATGTTGATGACGTTCATCAGGCCGAAGATGACGGCCAAGCCAAGAGATACCAGCATCAACACCAGCATGGCGTTGGAAGAGTCGAGGAGGAAAATCAGGATGCGGTCCATGTGGTGGCGT
>Ga0075163_10009290_pt1 | contig 12915 bp, 9 predicted proteins | sample JI1023141ADNA_FD_71478 | JGI IMG/M metagenome (GOLD analysis project Ga0075163, IMG submission 71478) | Wastewater effluent complex algal communities from Wisconsin, to seasonally profile nutrient transformation and Carbon sequestration -... | ecosystem: Engineered > WWTP > Effluent > Algae...
CGCGATAGAGCGTCTCGGCGGAGCCGCGGCCATGGTCATCGATGACCCGGCCGATCAGCGCTTTGCGGACGCCGGGAGCGACGCCGATGCGCCCCGGGGCCGGGCCCTGCCGGCCGAACAGGGTGGCCGCGCAGTGGGTGCCGTGGCCGCGCGTGTCGCCCTCGCCCAGACCGGTGAAGTCGCGCTTGACCAGCTGGACGCCGGCGAAGGCGGGGTGCGCCGCGTCGATGCCGGTGTCGAGGACCGCGACGACCACTCCTTCGCCGGTGTAGGGCGACGCGGCGGCGCCGGTCGCCTCGACGCCCCAGGTGCAGGCCGCCGTGAATGGATCCGCCGCCCGGGTCGCCGTCGGCTCGAACAGCAGCAGCGGCATCGGCGGCGCGATGCCGACGGTCGTCGGGTCGCTGTGCACGTCGAGGATGTCCTTCTTCGACAGTTGTGCGACCTCCAGCTCCGGGGTGCTCTCGTCCGCTCGCGGGAGCGTGAGATTGCCGAGCAGCGTGCCGAAGACCTGGGTCGCGTGGAGGCGCGCGCGATCGCGCAGGATGATATATTTGTTGAGCTTCGTCATTATTGGGTTCCACCGTCGCCGCGGCTCACGGCTGCAACGCGCTGTCGGGCAGCTCCATCGGGATGACCGGGATGACCTGGCCGAGGTCGACGAGCGGCGGCTTTTCGATGGTCCCGGCCTCGACCGCCGCCGTCAGGTCCGGCAGGTCGAAGGGCTCCGCGGCCGACATGTCGACGATGTAGCCGAGGTCCGCGAGGCTGGCGACCGTCACGCGACTGATCGGGTTGCCCGGGTCGCCGATATAGCCGGACATCAGCTCGTTCAGGAACAGCTTGTCGCGCCAGTGCCCGCCGCGGGTCCCGGCGCCGCCCTCGTTCTCCACCGGCACGTCGCGCGCCGGCGTGCCGCGCAGCTCACCGTAGGCCGCGCGCGCGCGGCTGCCGATGAACACCGGGTTCGGCCCGTCGATGTCGCGGACCAGGCCCATGCGCTCCCAGAGCGTCCCGATCCCGAGGACGTGGCCCATCTCGTGCGTGATGACGTCGACGAGGATACCCTTCGTCTTCATCGCGGCGAGGTCGGCGGTATCGAAGATCATCACGCCCTTCGCCGGGAGCCCGCCCGCGCTGGCCGGGCGCCGGTGCGTCGGTCCGGCCTGTCCGAGGACCCTGCCCGGGCCGTCGATCGCCTCGCCGCGCGCGAGGATCAGGACGTTGGTGACCTTCTCGCCGTCGACGACGACATCCGGCAGCTTGCCGACGATCATGCGCGACCAGCGGTCCGCGGCGTCGCGAAACACTTGCTTCTGATCACCGGTCAGGCCGCCGAGGAAGCGGACGGTGATGGTGAACGGCGCTGCTGCCTGACCTTCGAGCCCGGCGGCGGCCGCAGCGATGCTCGGGCGAGAGACATAATTTTCGATTTCGTGGGACATGACGGATACCTGCTCCGGGTCACCGCCCGATCGACGATCGAGGCGTTGTCCCGGTAGTGCATCCGCGGCCGCGATCCGTGCCGAGGTCCGATAGTTTTTATTGGGTGGTGTGCTGCGCGAACCTGGCGAAGACCGAGGCGCACAGATGCGTGTTGCCCGGGCCGTCCTGGTACACGGCGAAGATATTGCAGGCCCCCTCCGGCAAAAAATGCTCGCCCGGCTCGCTGAGGACGATGCCGGCCAGCGCGTCATCGGCCCGAAACACCGGCGAGCCCGAGCACAGCGGGAAGATGTCGAGGTCGGCGGTGAAGGTCGGGCCCGGGCCGCTGGTGAGCACGGAGGCGCCGCCGGCGTGCTTGCCGGGCAGGCCCATCGGATGTCCGATGGTGTAGACGGGCTGCTCGGGGAGCGGCGCCGCGGAGGCGATGACGGGGATCGGTCGATCCCTGGTCTCCCTGTCGAGGCGGAGAACGGCCCAGTCCTGCTCCTTGGCGTGCTTCGGGCGGCCCCGTCCGAGGACCTCGACCGCGCGGTACACCTCGTCGGCCGCGAAGCGGACCCGCGGCTTGAAGTGGTCATCCATGCGAAAGCCGAACACGAAGCGCATGTCGTGGAGGGGGATCTGGTCGAGCACGTGGGCCGCGGTGACGAGCCGATCGGGGGCGATCAATACACCGGTCGCGGCGGCCGCCATCGGCTGGGTCCAGTAGAGCGTCGTCGAGCACAGGTCCTTGACCTCACCAAACGGCCGCCATATCGCCTCGTGGCTGTCGTCCTCCGCGGGCTCCAGAGCGTTCCGGGTGAACACGGCGGCGGTGCATTCGAACATCGGCAGGCGCGCGCTGGGGGCCTCGAAGTGGTCGAGCCAGTCGTTGCGGCCGTAGATCGTCCTCATGGGCGCGCGGAGCCGGATCATCAGCGCAGCCATGAGGGTGCGCCGGGTGAACGGTGTGAGCTCCGCGTGCATGCCCCGGGGCGCGTCCAGATCGTCGTAATGCAGCGCTGGCGGCTGGGCGCGGGCTCGTAGCTCGGCGATAATTTTGCGGGGATCGATGTCGCTCAGGATCGATAGATCTTTCATACGCAGCTCCTGTCTCGCGGTGGTGTCCGTACCGGTCCGGCCCGTCATGGCCGCCACCGGCGCGCGTTTGCACGGCGAGAGGCCGCCTCAGGAGGCCACGCCGAGCTGCGGCCGCAGCCCATCGACCCACGCGTCGAGGTTGGAGAGGGTGCTGGCGATCAGCTCGGGGCTCGCTCGCAGCTGCTCGATCGCGGTCTCGAGCTGCTTCTTGGCCCGGCGCAGGCGGCTGCGCGCGGTGTCCTCGGGCACCCCGAGGAAGCGGCCGAGCTCGGCCCCGGTCCACTGCTCCCAGAAGTACAGCTCGAGCAGCACCTGCGAGCCCAGAGGGATCCTCCGCAGCGCCTGCACGAGCAGCTGCTCCTCCGCGCGCGCGGCGAGCACGGAGCTCGGTCCGGCCCCGAGCTCGACGATCGCGACCTCGTCGATGTCCACCGGCGTCGGCTGGCGGCGCCCCCGGCGATAGTGCTCGCGCAGCAGGTTGTGGGCGATGGCGAAGAGGAAGGTGCGAAACGAGGCCTCCTCGCGGAAGCGGTCGCGGCCCTCGACGCACGCCGCGAAGGTCCGCTGCACGAGGTCCTCGACGCCGCCGTCGACCTTGTTGCGAAAGAAGCGATAGACGGCGTCGAAGTGCCGCTGAAACAGCTCGTTGCCCGCGTTGCGATCGCCGGCCCGCCAGGCGTGGAGAAGCTCGCTATCACTCGCCATCGTCGCAGACTATCACGGCCGTGACGGTCCGACGGGCCCCGGACACTACCGGCGTGGAGGCGGCGCTGATACCCTCTTCACTCGCGGCTGGCACCCCGGCTCGCGGGCGCCCGGGGTAAAAGTGGGTCCATGGCCGTGGAAACGCTCACGACCGGCGGGCCGTCCGTTTCATGCTGCGAATGTACAACTCACGCGTAGGAGATAGAAGATGCCGACCTATTCAATGATCACAGCCAATCAGCCCGAGGTATACAAGGAGAGCGACGGTACGTGTTATACCGGGAGCGGCACGTCCGGTATGCTGATCGAGACGCTCGCGTTCGAGGTCTCGTCGACGGAGACGACGGTGGCGTTCACGGTGCTGCCGCGGACCTCGACGATCGCTGTGCCCGAGGAGGAGGATACGCCCATCGCCAAGGTCCCCAGCACGCACGGCGGCTCGCAGTCGTGGGCCCTGTCGGGGTCGACCACGACGATCACGTTCACCATCCCCACTGGGAGCGGGGACTACGGGTGGGACTACGGCGGCACGGAGACGCCGACGCCGCTGAAGATCAAGGTCCGGGTGAAGCGGCCGTGAGCCGCGACGCGCAGCGCCGGCCACGGAGGGCGCGCGGGCGATGAGCGGGCGGGCGGGCGAGCCGGCGGGGCCCGGCGTCGCGCAGTACCACGCGCGCCCGCTCGAGGGTGAGGCCATGCGCCGAAGGATCGGCGCGCGGCTGTTCGGCGCGGCGTCCGAGCCGCTGTGCATCGGTCGCTATCGCGTGCTGCACACGCTCGGACAGGGCGGCATGGGCATCGTCTATGCCGCCGAGGATCCGCAGCTCGACCGCGTCGTCGCCGTCAAGCTCATCCGCCCGGACGTCGACCCGCGCCGTCAGGACGAGCGCCAGCGGCTGCTCCGCGAGGCCCGCGCGCTCGCCCGGCTGTCTCACCCCAACGTGATCCACATCTACGAGGTCGGCGAGCACGGCGACGAGATCTTCATCGCTATGGAGCACGTGCCCGGGACCACGCTCCTGCGCTGGCTCGACGCGCCGCGGACGTTCTCGGAGATCCTCGCGCACTTCGTGGCGGCCGGGCGCGGGCTCGCGGCGGCCCACGCCGCCGGCGTCGTGCACCGCGACTTCAAGCCCGGCAACGTGCTCGTCGGCGCCGATGGTCGCGTGCGCATCGTCGACTTCGGCCTCGCGCGCGCCCCCGCCGGTCCGTCGGTCACGGAGGCCCGCGCGCCCGGTCCCGCCGACCAGACGCCGACCAGCGACCGCCCGGCGCTCGACACCGAGCCGGCGGCCGGCACCCCCGGCTACATACCGCCCGAGCGCCTCCTCGCCCGCGGCAGCGACCCGCGCAGCGACCAGTTCTCGTTCTGCGTCGCGCTGCACGAGGCGCTCTACGGGCGCCGGCCCTTCGCCGACGGGCTGTTCACGGCGCTGGTCCGGCGCGAGCGGCCGCGCCTGGCGGCGAGCGGCCGCTGCGGGCGCGTGCCGGGGTGGCTGCGGGGCGCGCTGCTCCGCGGGCTGGCCTTCGAGCCGGACGCCCGCTTCGTCGACATGGACGCGCTGCTCGCGGTGCTCGAGGGCGGGCCACGGCGCCGGGTCCAGCGGTTCGGCGCGACCGGGGCGCTCGCGCTCGGCCTCGGGCTCGCGGCTCCGCAGGTCATGCCGGACGCCCCCGCGTGCCCCGACGCCGCGGCGGCGCTCGAGCACACCTGGGGGCCCGCGCGCCGCGACGCGCTGCGCGAGGCGTTCCTCGCCAGCGGGCTGCGGGACGCGGCCGGGGCGTGGACCCGCGCCGAGACCGAGATCGTGAATTACATCGGCGGCTGGATCGAGGTCAGCCGCGACGCGTGCGAGGCTTCGCGCGTGCGTGGCGAGCAGACCGACGCGGTCCTCTATCGCAGCCGCCTGTGCCTCGAGGGGCGCCGCCAGGCGCTGGCGACCCTGCTCGACCTCCTGCTCGCGGGCGACCCCGCCGTGATCGCCGGCGCGCACGAGCTGGCGGCCGCGCTGCCGCGGGTCGCCGCGTGCCGCGACCCGGCGCTGCTGGCCGCCGACTCCGACCTCGGCGCGAGCGACCAGCGCGTCGCGCTCGTCGAGCAGCAGCTCCGGCGCGCGCGCTTCCTGCAGCAGGCAGGGCGCGGTCAGGCGGCGCTGCGCGGGATCTCCGCGGCGCTCGCCGAGAGCCGTGCGCTCGGCGAGCGTCGCCTCGAGGCCGAGGCGCTGCTGCTGCGCGGCACGATCGAGGCCCGCGAGCTGCACGACCGCGTCGGCGCGAGCCAGACCCTGCTGCAGGCGTACGGGCACGCGGTCGCGGGCGGACATCCGGCGATCGTCGCGTCGATCTGGAACGAGCTGGCCCTGTCGAGCGCGCAGGACGGCGAGCAGGCCGAGCCCGCGCGGGTGTGGCTGAAGCTCGCGTGGAGCGGCTTCGAGGTCCGGCCCGATCCGCTGCTGCGGGCCGAGCTGCTGGACACGGAGAGCTACGTCGCGCTGCTCGAGCAGCGCTTCGAGCACGTCGAGGCGCTGCGGCGCGAGGCGCTCGCGCTGCGCGAGGCGACGCTGCCCGCCGGTCACCCCGCGATCGTCCGATCGCGGATGCTGATCGCCAACGCGCTGGCCGAGCAGGGCCGCTTCGCCGAGGCGCGGACGCTGCTGACGGCGCTGCTCGGCGAGGAGCGCGAGCGCTTCGGCCCCGACGACCCCGGGCTGCTGGCGATCGAGCGCAGCGCGGCGCTCGTGGCGATCGACCTCGACGATCGCGCCGCGGCCCGCGGCCTGCTGTTGCACGTCCGGGCGATCGCGGCGGAGCTGTACGGCGAATCGAGCGCGCAGGCGGCCTCGGCCGACCTCGATCTGGCGCGCATTGCGACGCACGAGGGCGACCGCCCGGAGGCGATCGCGCGGGCCCAGGCGGCGCTGCGGGTGTTCACGGCGATCTATCCGCCGGCCCACTCCGAGCGGCTGGCGGCGCTGCTCGAGCTGGCCGAGCTGTACCGCCAGACCCGGCAGCGCGCGTCGGCGCTGGCGATCAACCGCGAGCTCCTGGCAGTGCACGATCGCCACGGGCTGGAATTCGAGACCGACGGCCTGCTGCTCAACATCGGTAATTATCTGTGCCTGTTGCAGCGCTGCCCCGAGAGCCTGGTCCCATTCACGCGGCTGATGTCGGAGCTCGCGCTGAGGCCGGACGATCCGCCCCACCGCGGGGCGCTGCCGATGCATGGCATCGGTCGGGCGCACCTCGCCAACGGCCAGCCGGCGGCGGCGCTGCCCTACCTCGAGGCCGCGGACGACCTGTTGCGCCGGAGCCCGGGCGCGGAGCTGCATATCGCGGCCCAGAATGATCGCCTGCTCGCGCGCTGCTTGAGGCTGCTGAAGGTCCAGCCCGCACGGGCGCGCCAGCTCGAGGCCCACGCAGCGGAGCTGGAGCGCGCGCTCGGCGAGGTGCCCTGGGAGTGAGGCGGGTGTCCCCGGGCCGGCCGGCTCAGGCGTCGGTCCAGCTGGTCGTAGGCGGGGAGCGTCGGGAGCTCCTCTCGCCGAGCCCGTGCCTTGCTCGACAGCACGCTCACGGACCTCGAGTCCTGGGCTCGCTCGCTCCGCCCTGCGGCGGTCGTTTGAGTCACCCCTGGGGCCGCCATGCCTGTCGGCCTGACCGCGAGATTCATGGATCACGGCCGGACACCCCGCGTATGATGGCCCGATGAATGGTCGCGCGGGGACGTGGTGGGTCCGGGGTCTGATGTTGTTGGCCGGCTGTGCGAGCGCGCCGACGCCGACGACGAGCCGCCCGCCCGCCGCGGCTGCGGAGATGAGCACGGACCCGCAGCCGCCGGCGAGCGCTGCGCTGCCACGAGTGCGCGGCGAGGCCGAGCTGCAGGCCGCGCTGGCCGACGATCCGCGCGATGTCGGGCCCTACGAGGAGCTCGCGCGGCTGTATCACGCCCGCAGCTTGCGCGCGCCGACGTACGCGCTGCTGGCCGCGAAGGTGGTCGAGCAGGGGTTGATCGTCGTGCAGCGTGAGGGCCGGACCAGCGCCGACCTGCTGACGACGCGGGGGTTGCTGGCGCTGATGGCCGGGCGGCCCGACGCGGCGATGCGCGACCTCGAGGCCGCGGTGGCGATCGAGCCCGGTCTGGCGCGGGCCCAGCTGGCGCTCGGCGAGACGGCGATCCGGATCCACGACTTCCCGCGGGCCGTGCGGGCGCTACAGGCCGCGGCCGCGACCCGTGAGGGGCGTGAGGACCCGGAGGTGTGGCTCGCGCTCGGCGTCGCGGCGCGCGGCACGGAGGACTTGGTCGCGGCCGAGGTGGCCTATCGGCGGTCACTCGCGCTGCGGCCGGCCGACCCGCGGCCGTGGTTCAACCTGGGGCACATGTATCAGCAGCGGGCGGAGCAGGAGGGCCTGCGCCGGCGTGAAGCCGAGGAATTAAAAATGGCGAGCAAGAGGTTCTTCACCCGCTTCGTCGAGGCGACGAAGGACGATCCGGAGCTCGCACAGAAGCGGCTCGAGGCGCAGGACCGGCTCGCCACGCTCGATCAATACTTCTGGTTCGGCGGCCGTCCGCGCGTCAGCCTCGAGGAGAAGGCGCGCGAGATGGCTGCGCTTCAGGAGCAGCTCGAGGCGCAGGACCGGGCCAGGCTGCTGGAGCTCGAGGCCCGAGCGCTCGCGGCCGAGGCCGAGGCCGGCCGCTGATCGGCCTCACGGCGCGCGGCGGCCGGCCGCGCGCGCCGTGAGGATATCCTGTCAGGCGCACCATCATGGGGTCGTCACCGCGGCGGTGGAAGTAGCCAGACCCGCGCGGGCGCGGGCGACGAGCTCGGGGTTCGCGGCGCGCTCGAGGTCGAGGCCGCGAAACGGCGCGAGGAGCAGACGCGTCGGGTAGCCGGGTCGCCCGTGGCGACGTTGTTCCCGCGGGCGGTCGGCTCAGGCGTCCGCCAGCTGGTCGTAGGCGGGGAGCGTCAGGAACTCCTCGCAGCGCGGGGCGAGGACCAGGCGTTCGAACAGGGCCAGCGCGTCGGTGAAGCGGCCGGCCGCGAATCGTTGCTCGCCGAGCTCGCCCTGGACCTCGGCCATCGCGGCGTCGATCGCCGCGCGCAGTCGCGGCTCGTCGAGCGGCAGGCCGTCGTCGAGGGTGGCGCCCCAGCGCAGCCATTGCCACACCTGCGCGCGGCTGATCTCGGCGGTCGCCGCGTCCTCCATCAGGTCGTACAGCGGCACGCAGCCGACGCCGCGCAGCCAGGCCTCGAGGTATTGCACGCTGACCTTGATGTTGCGCTTCAGGCCCTCGCGGGTGCGCGGGCCCTCGGGCACCGCGAGCAGCGCGTCCGCGTCGATCGTGAGCTCCGCGGGCGGCCGGTCGATCTGGTTGGGCCCCGGCATGTGCGCGTCGAACACCGCGCGCGCGACCGGGACCAGGCCCGGGTGGGCGACCCAGGTGCCGTCGTGGCCGTCGCTGACCTCGCGCAGCTTGTCGGCGCGGACCTGCTCGAGCGCGCGGGCGTTGCGGGCGTCGTCGTGCTTGACCGGGATGTACGCGGCCATTCCGCCGATCGCGTGCACGCCGCGGCGATGGCAGGTCTGGATCAGCAATTGCGAGTATGCGCGCAGGAACCCGCGGTCCATCGTCAGCAGCGAGCGGTCGGGCAGCAGCGCGGAGGGCTCGGCCTGGCGGCGCTTGATGACGCTGAAGATGTAGTCCCAGCGCCCGCAGTTGAGGCCGAGCGAGTGCTCGCGGAGCGCGTGAAGGATCTCGTGCATCTCGAAGGCGGCGGGCAGCGTCTCGATCAGCACCGTCGCGCGGAGCGCCCCGCGGGGCAGCGTCAGCAGGTCCTCGCTGGCGGCCAGCGCCGCGTCCCAGATCTGCGCCTCGCGGTGGCTCTCGAGCTTCGGCAGATAAAAATATGTGCCGAGGCCGCGCTCGTGGCGGTGGCGGGCGTTGTGAAACGTGTAGAGCCCGAAGTCGACGAGGCTGCCGTGGGCCGGCGCGCCGTCGACGAGGATGTGGCGCTCCGGCAGGTGCAGGCCGCGCGGGCGGACGAACAGGGTCGCGGTGCGATCGGCGAGCGCGTAGACCTTGCCGTTCTGCTCGAGGCGGATGTCGCCGCGGACGGCGTCACGCAGGTTGCGCTGGCCGTCGACGACGTTGTGCAGGGTCGGCGCGGTCGCGTCCTCGAAGTCGGCCATGAACACCTGCGCCCCGGAGTTCAGGGCGTTGACGATCATCTTGCGGTCGACGGGCCCGGTGATCTCGACCCGCCGGTCCTGGATGTCCGCAGGGACAGGTGCGCAGCGCCACGCCGACGCGCGCAGCTCGGCGGTCTCGGGCAGAAAATCGAGGCGCTCGCCGGCGTCGAGCCGCGCCTGACGCTCGCGTCGCGCCGCCAGCCGGGCCTCGATCTCGGGCCCGAAGCGGCGCTCGAGCGCCGCGACGAAGGCCAGCGCGTCAGGGCTGAGCACGCTCGCGTCCAGCAGCTCGTGCGGGCCGCGTACGGTGACTCCGGGGGGCAATGTGACGGCGTTCATGTTCGCGCGCGACCGTAGACGATTTTCGCCGGCCGCCCCAAGGACGAAGTGGACGCGGAGTTCGCGCGAGCGCCGCGCGCGGTATTGACGGTCGCCGGGTCGTCCGTGCTAGAGTCGGACCGAACAGGCCACCAAGTACTTGAGACCCTTCAGACATTTCGGTGCCTCGCGCGCGAGCGCGCCACGCCGGGCCTGACGCGCGGGCGGGGACGCATGCGATACCTCTTCACGCCGCCCGCGCCGGTCACTGTCGCCATTCTCGGCGCGAGCGACCGCTTCCCGGTCCATCGTATCTACTGTCTCGCTCGCAACAACGCGCGTCACGCCCAGGAGATGGGGTTTAGCGGTCACGAGCCGCCATCCTTTTTTCTCAAGCCCGCGGACGCGGAGGCGCTGCAGGCCGTCGAGGCCGGCCAGACCGCGACCATTCGTTACCCGAGCCTCACCCGCAAGCTCTTTCACGAGATCGAGCTGGTGATCGCGGTGGGCACCGGCGGCACGAACATCCGCATGCAGGACGCCGACCGGCACATCTTTGGTTATGCGGTCGGCCTCGACATGACCCGCCAGGACCTGCTCGACGACCTGAGCCGCGAGGGCCGCCCCTGGTGCGTCGGCAAGGCCTTCGACCACTCCGCGGTCATCGGCCCCATCACCCCGGCCGCCGCCGCCCCCGCGGTCGACCGCGCCGAGATCTTTTTAAAGGTCAACGGCGGGGATCGGCAGCGCAGCGACCTCTCGCGGCTGATCTGGAACCGTAAGAAGATCGTCGAGGAGCTGTCGCTGCGCTGGGAGCTGCGGCCCGGGGATCTGATCTATACCGGTACACCCGACGGTGTGGCCGCGGTGGTCCCCGGTGACATCCTCGAGGGCGGCGTGGCCGGCCTGGGGAGCTTGAGGGCAATTATTACCGCCGGTGAATCGGCAGGGGACGAGAGAAGAGGCATATGAGCGATCCATCCGACACGGGAGCGCAGATCCGGCGGTTCGTCTGCGAGGCGCTGACCAGGCCGCTGCCCATCTACTCGCACGCGGTCGTGCACGGCGACACGGCCCACGTCTCCGCGGTGCAGGGCTTCATCCCCGGGACCTTCAGCTTCGCGGCGGAGGTCGCGGCGGAGGCCGACCAGATGCTGCAAAATCTGATCAAGATCCTTCAGGGCATCGGCAGCGGCCTCGACAGGGTCCTGAAGATGAACCTGTTCTTCACGGACATGGCGCGCGACTTCATGGCCGTCAACGAGGTCGTCAATCGCTATATCCCCGAAAATAGCCCCGCGCGCAGCTCGATCGGGGTGGCTGCCCTGCCGCGCGGCGCCCGGGTCGTCGTCGACTGCGTCGTCGCCGTCGACGCGCGGCCGGCCGCGACCGTCGAGACGTACCGCGTCGAGCTCATCAATGAGCTCGACGACGCGGCGTTCGCGGCGAAGTTCGCCAGGCTGTCCGGCTCGCGCACCTGGACGGCAGAGATGGCGAAGCGGCGGCCGTTCGCGTCGGCCGAGGCGGCGCTGGAGGCCGCGGCGGACGTGTGGTGGAACGTCTGCAGCCGGGAGGACCGGATCGAGAGCTTTAATAGTCGCCCGCTCATCGGCGATCAGGCGAGCTTCGCCAAGGACAAGTGGTGCCTGCTCGAGGACGAGCACGTCATCGCCGCCTCGAAGGAGGTCGCCGACGAGCTGGTCCGCTGCAACGACCCGTATTCGAAGAAGTTCGGCTACGTCTGGATCCTCCTGTGCGAGGGGCTGACGCCGGACCAGCAGCTGGCAGAATACAAGCGACGTATCACCAACGACATCATCACGGAGTACGTCGAAAACAGCGTCCAGGACTTCCATGTCACCGCGCGCAGGCTGCGGCTGTGCATGCTCGACAGAGACCCCTATGACACCTGAAGCTCACGGAGACCGCCCCATGTCCGAAACTCTCGCAGCAAAGATCGACGCAGCCAACGCCGAGGCGGTCCGCCGCCTGAACGCGGCGGTGCCCGTGCTCGTCGACATCGCGCCCGCCGGGGAGGTCATCCCCGGCCTGCGTGGGCGCATGATCCTTCACTCGGGTCCGCCGATCACCTGGGAGCGCATGTGCGGCGCGCAGCGGGGCGCCGTCATCGGGATGGCGCTGTTCGAGGGCTGGGCCCGGACCCCCGAGGAGGCGACCGCGCTGCTGGCGAGCGGCGCGATCCAGCTCGAGCCGAATCATCACCATCAGGCGGTCGGGTCGATGGCCGGCGCGACGTCACCGTCGTTGCCGGTGTGGGTGGTCGAGAACCGGGCGCCCGGCGCCGGTAATCGCGCGACCTGCGGCCACGCCGACAGCTGCCAGACCTTCGGCGACTACAGCGAGCCGGCGCTGAACTTTTTGCAGGAGTGGCGCGACGTGTTCGCGCCGGCGCTGCGCAAGGGCCTCAAGCACGCGGGCGGCCTGCCGCTGCAGGACATGATCGCGCGCTCGCTGCAGATGGGCGACGGCCTGCACAGCCGGTGCCTGGCGGCCTCGAGCCTGTTCGCCAACGCGATGGTCGGACCGATGATCGCGGCCGGCGTGGCCCAGGAGCCGCTGCTCGCCACCATCGATCACATCACGCACCATCGCCTGCTGTTCCTGTCGATGTCGATGGCGTCGGCCAAGGCGATGACGGACTGGGCCTCGGGCATCGAATACAGCACGATCGTCACGACGATGGCCCGCAACGGGGTCGAGTTCGGCATCCGCGTGAGCGGCCTCGGCGACGAGTGGTTCACCGCGCCGGCGCCGACGGCGTTCATGCGCAGCTTCGTGCCGCTGGGCCCGGGCGTGCAACCGTGGGCCGAGGACTTCGGTCTGTTTCGCATCCGCCCGGAGGGCAGCGCGGACGTGCCGCGGTGGACCGCCGAATTCGCCGGACGGGACATGGGCGACTCGGCGATCACCGAGACGGTCGGCTGGGGCGCGACGACGCTGGCCAACCAGCTCGGCTTCCTCCCGATCGTCGGGTGCACGCTCGACCAGGCGCTGGCCTTCACGAAGGAAGTCGGCCCGCTGTCGGTCGCGGTCAGCACGAACTATGCGATCCCCGTGCTCGGCTTCAAGGGCTCGCCGCTCGGCATCGATATCCGCAAGGTCACCGAGCTGGGGATCTTGCCGATCATCGATACCGGCATCGCGCACAAGGAGCCGGGC
>Ga0075163_10009291_pt1 | contig 12914 bp, 10 predicted proteins | sample JI1023141ADNA_FD_71478 | JGI IMG/M metagenome (GOLD analysis project Ga0075163, IMG submission 71478) | Wastewater effluent complex algal communities from Wisconsin, to seasonally profile nutrient transformation and Carbon sequestration -... | ecosystem: Engineered > WWTP > Effluent > Algae...
CGGGGACGCCGGCCGCCACGATGGCCGACCAGGTGCCGGCGGCCGTGGTGCAGGAGCGCTACCTGCGGCTGGTCGAGCTCGTCAACGACATTGCCTGGCAGGAGAACCTGCGACAGGTCGGGCGCAGCGTCGACGTGCTCATCGCCGAGGGCGAGGGACGCAAGGACGACGCCACCGCCCGGCTCTCCGGGAGGGCCCCGGACAACCGGCTCGTGCACGTGGCCGTCGATGAGGGGGTCGGAGTGCCACGGCCGGGCGACATCGTCACGGCGGAGATCACCCACGCAGCACCCCACCACCTCGTGGCCGACCGGGTGCTCGCCCTGCGCCGCACGCGTGCGGGGGACGCGACCCGCCCGTCGGCCGAGCCGACCGGCGTCCTGCTGGGCCTGCCGACCCTTCGCCCCTGACGATGCGCGTCCTCGCCATCGTCGGGCCCACGGCATCAGGGAAGTCCGCGCTCGCGGTGGCCGTGGCACGGGCCCTCCCCGGGGTGGCGGAGGTCGTCGGCACCGACTCGATGCAGGTGTACCGGGGGATGGACATCGGCACCGCGACGCCGACGGCGGCGGAGCGCGCCGGGGTCCGTCACCACCTCATCGACGAGTGGGACCCCGGGCACGCCGTGAGCGTCGCCGAGTTCCAGCAGCACGCCCGGCGTGCCATCGACGACATCCTCGGTCGTGAGGCGGTGCCGGTTGTCGTCGGCGGCAGCGGGCTGTACGTGTCAGCAGTGCTGGACGACCTGAGGTTCCCCGGGACGGACGCGTCGGTCCGTGCGCGCCTCGAGGGCGAGCTGGCCGAGTTGGGATCAGCCGCGATGCATGAGCGGCTGCGGGCCGTCGATCCCGCCGCCGCCGAGGCGATCCTGCCGTCGAACGGTCGCCGGATCGTCCGCGCGCTGGAGGTCGTCGAGCTCACCGGGGAGCCGTTCGTCGCCCACCTGCCGGACCCCGTGAGCGTCTACCCGACGGTGCGGATCGGACTCGATGTTCCCCGCGACGAGCTCGATGCCCGGATCGCTGCGCGGGTCGAGCGCATGTGGGCCGACGGCTTCGTCGAGGAGGTGCGGGCACTCGAGGTGCACGGGCTGAGCGCCACGCCCACGGCGTCTCGTGCGCTCGGCTACCAGCAGGTGCTGGCCCTGCTGGCGGGCCAGTGCTCCGAGCAGGACGCCCGGCAGGAGACGATCGATGCCACCCGGCGATTCGCGCGACGCCAGCAGCGCTGGTTCCGGCGCGACGGGCGCATCCGGTGGATCCCCTACGACTCCGCAGACGCCGTCGAGGAGGTCCGGGCGGCCTGGGGGTCGGACACCGACACGTAGTACTCGGTGCCCAGGAGCATGGTCTGCAGCGGCCCCGGCATGCGCGTGAGCACGGCCAGGGTGCGCACGCTGCCGTCGGCGCTCGCCTGGGACGCATGGGCTCGGAGGCTGGCCCGCTTGGCCGGCAGGTAGGCGCGGACGTCCACCCGGTGGGTGATCTGCGCGCGCGGGGTCCACGCCCGCTCGAACTCCTCGGGTGAGAAGCCCGCGGGGGTGAGGCGGAGCGCGGCGGCCAGACGGACGGCGCCGGCGATGGGCTCACGCGGCAGCGTCGCCTCGAACAGCCGGGGAGGCCGCGCGCAGAGCACGCTCGCGGCGCGCACCGATCGGTGGACCTGGAGGTGATCCGGGTGGCCGTAGCCTCCCGACGGGTCGTAGCCGACGAGCACGTCCGCCGACTCCTCGTCGCAGACGGCCGCGATCGCCTTCGCGACGGTGAAGCGGCCGGCATGGGCGAACCCGTCGGGCACCTCGGCATGAAGTCCCGAGTCGGCATAGCCCAGCGACACGGTGCGGGCCACGCCGAGGATGAGGGCTGACTCGGTGACCTCGGCGAGCCGGGTGGCAGCCAGGTCGCCGGCGTACTCCGAGGATGCGAGGCCGGCTGATCCGTCAGTGGCGACCACGAGGATGACGCGATTGCCCTCAGCGGCGGCGCGCGCCATGGTGCCGGCCGTCAGCAGTGCCTCGTCGTCCGGATGGGCGTGGACGAAGACGAGGGTGCGGGGCGCTCGGCTCATGGTGGGTCATTGTGGCGTACGGTCGTGCGTCGTGAGGATCGCCCATGTCAGCGACTGCTACGCCCCCAGGACGGGTGGCATCGAGACGCAGGTCGCCGCGCTGGCGGCACGGCAGGCCGCCGAGGGCAACGACGTGCGTGTCATCACGGCGACCCCGGGCCGCGACGGGGTGTTCGCCGGCGACGACGAGGTGGACGGCATCACCGTGCACCGCGTCGCGGCGCACGTCCCCTTCGAGCTTCCCGTGCACCCCCGGACCGGGCGGGAGGTGGGCGCTCTCCTCGATGCGAGACCGGTCGACGTCGTCCACGTGCACGCAGGAGTGGTGTCGCCCTTCGCGTGGAGCTCGATCCGGGCGGCCCGGCGGCGCGGCATCCCCACGCTGGTCACGGTGCACAGCGTGTGGGGGCCGATGGCAGGCCCTGGCTTCGCGCTCTCCGACACCCTGACGAGGTGGACCGGCTGGGGCGCCACGCTGAGCGCGGTCAGCAGCGTGGCCGCCGACCGCATCGCGCGTGCGGTGCCGCGTGCCGGAGCGATCCTCGTCGTGCCCAACGGCATCGACCCCGCCCAGTGGTCCGTCACGCCCCTGCCCGGCGATCCCGGACTCCTGCGGATCGTGAGCGTCATGCGCATGGCGCCGCGCAAGCGCACTCAGCCGCTCGTCCGGATGATCGAGGCGGCCTCGGAGCACCTGCTGGGAACTGCCCAGGTGTCGGCCGTGCTGGTCGGCGACGGTCCCGAGCGCGCCGGCGCTGAGCGGTACGTGTCCCGCCATGGCCTTGACACGAGCATCCGGTTCGCGGGCCGTCTGCCACCGGAGGGGATCCGTGCGGCCTTCGCCGCGGCCGACGTCTTCGTGCAGCCCTCCATCAAGGAGTCCTTCGGGCTCGCGGCGCTCGAGGCCAGGACAGCCGGTCTTCCTGTCGTCGCGCGGTCGCAGACCGGCACGACGGAGTTCATCCGCGACGGAGTCGAGGGTCTGCTCGCCGACGATGACATCGGCATGGGCCGAGCCGTGGCCCGCCTGGGACGTGACCGCGACCTGCTCGCCCGGATGGCCGCGCACAATCGCTCGACGCTGCCCGCACAGGCGTGGCCGCAGGTGCTCGTCACCGTGTCCGAGGCGTACCGCGCAGCCGGCGCGGAAGGCGGCTGAGCCCCGGGCGATACGCTGCACGAATGGCGAGACTGAACGAGCTTCCCTTCGTGAAGGGCCACGGCACCGGCAACGACTTCGTCGTCATCCCCGATGTCGACGGCCGTCTCGACCTCACGAGCGATCAGGTGCGGTGGATCTGCGACCGCCACGTGGGCCTGGGGGCCGACGGGGTGCTCCGCGTGGTCCGCACGGAGCACGTCCCCGAGTTCGCCGAGTTCGCCGCGGTGGCGGAGTTCTTCATGGATCACCGCAACGCCGACGGGACGCTCGCCGAGATGTGCGGCAACGGGGCTCGCGTCTTCGTCCGCTACCTCGACGCGACCGGCCTCGTGACCGACAACGACATCGTGATCGCGACCCGCGGGGGACTGCGCAGCGTGACGATCAATCACGACCGCACGATCACGATCGACATGGGCATCGCCACGGTTCCCCGGGGCACGGCGACGCCCGTCGTGTCGGTGGGCGACCGGTCGTGGCCGGCTACAGGGGTGCTCATGCCCAATCCGCACGCGGTGGTGATGGTCGACGACCTCCTCGAGGCCGGCGACCTGCGCGCGGCGCCGGGGGTGGCCCCCCATGACGTGTTTCCCGACGGGGTCAACGTGGAGTTCGCCGTCGACCGCGGCGAGCGGCACGTCGCCATGCGGGTCCATGAGCGCGGCGTGGGCGAGACCCTGTCATGCGGCACAGGGGCCTGCGCCGTCGCCTGGGCCGTGCGGCGGCAGGTCGAGCCCGACCTCATCGGCGAGTCGACGTGGCAGGTCGACGTGCCGGGTGGCTCCGTGCGGGTGACGGAGACGGCCTCCGGGTCGATGCTCCTGAACGGGCCTGCCGACCTCGTCGCCCGCGGGACGGTCCTGCTTCCCCTGTAAACCCCCGATGCCTCGTCACGTGTGGCTGATCTGGAGGGTCATTCTCAGCCACGAGTGACGAGGCATCGGAGGGGTTGGGTCGTCGGACGTCCTCGTCCCGGGAAGGGTGACCCGCACCAGGTCGCGCGCATCAGAACAGGCCCACCACGCGTCCGTCAACGAGGTCGATCCGCGCGCTCGAGGGCACCCTGGGCAGCCCCGGCATGGTCATGACGTCACCGCACACCATCACGATGAACTCGGCTCCCGCGGCGAGCCGCACCTCGCGGATGTTGAGCGCATGGCCGCTCGGCGCGCCTCGCAGGTTCGGGTCGGTCGAGAACGAGTACTGGGTCTTCGCCACGCACACCGGGAATCGGCCGTACCCCTGGGCCTCGAGGTCCGCGATCTGGGCGCGGATCCTCGCATCCGCGGTGACCTCGCTGGCGCCGTAGACCCGGGTCGCGATCGCTGTCACCTTCTCCCACAGCGTCGCGTCATCCTCGTAGGTGAAGGTCATCGTGCTGGGGCGCTCGCACAGGCCCACCACGGCCTGGGCGAGATCGCGCGCGCCGTCACCGCCGTCCGCCCAGTGGGTCGCGAGCACGACGTCGACGCCCATTCCCTGCACGCGATCGCGCAGCAGGTCCAGCTCGGCCGCCGTGTCGGTGTCGAAGCGGTTGATCGACACGAGGCAGGGAAGGCCATGGATGTCCCTGATGTTCGCGACATGGCGCTCGAGGTTCACCAGGCCCCGGTCGAGGGCAGGCAGGGACTCCTCGGTGATGGTGGCGAGATCCTGACCGCCGTGATACTTCAGGGCCCGGACCGTCGCCACGATGACGACCGCCGAGGGCCGCAGGCCCGACGTGCGGCACTTGATGTCCACGAACTTCTCAGCCCCGAGGTCGGCTCCGAAGCCGGCCTCGGTCACGACGTAGTCGGCCAGCTTCATGGCGGATGTCGTGGCGATGACGGAGTTGCAGCCATGGGCGATGTTGGCGAACGGGCCTCCGTGCACGAACGCAGGGGTGTGCTCCAGGGTCTGGACCAGATTCGGGGCGAGGGCGTCCTTGAGCAGGACGGTCATGGCTCCGTGCGCGTCGAGGTCGCGTGCGCGGATCGGTTGCTTGGCGCGGCTGTACCCCACGACGATGCTGCCCAGTCGCTCCCTCAGATCCTCCAGGGATGTCGCAAGGCAGAAGATCGCCATGATCTCGGAGGCGACGACGATGTCGAACCCGTCCTGCCGCGGGAAGCCGTTGGATGGGCCGCCCAGGCCGACGGTGATGTCGCGCAGCGCCCGGTCGTTCATGTCGATGACGCGCTTCCAGGTGATGCGGCGCACATCGATGTCGAGGGCATTGCCGTGATGGACATGGTTGTCGATCAGTGCGGCGAGGAGGTTGTTGGCCAGGGCGATCGCACCGAAGTCCCCGGTGAAGTGCAGGTTGATGTCCTCCATCGGGACGACCTGCGCACGGCCCCCGCCTGCAGCCCCGCCCTTCATCCCGAACACCGGGCCCAGCGAGGGCTCGCGCAGGCACACCATCGCGCGCTTGCCGATGGCCATGAGCCCGTCGCCAAGGCCGACGCTGGTGGTGGTCTTCCCCTCGCCCGGAGGGGTGGGGCTGATGGCCGTGACCAGGACGAGCCGTGCAGCCGGGTTCTCGGGCAGCGCGGCCAGGTAGCTGAGGGAGACCTTGGCCTTGTAGTGGCCGTAGGGCTCGAGCGACATCTCGGGGATGCCCAGGCGAGCGGCCACGGAGACGATCGGGTCCATGGCGGCGGCCTGGGCGATCTCGATGTCCGAGGGCATGGTGCACCTCCTCGCTGGGTCTGGACTCGTCGACGCGCATCGGGCTCACGCCGGACGGTGTCCTCGAGTGCCCGGTGGGGACCGGCGCCTCCTGACCCTAATCGCAGATGAGCGCCGTCCGTCCCCTTCTCGCGGTCTCCGCCGGACGAGGTGAGATCCCCAGCCGCGGAGGTCGGCTTTGCGTCCGCCCGCGCTCGTGACACGCTGGACCCCTCATGCGCGAAGACAACGACGACCTCGACACGGGCGGCTACGAGCTCGAGGAGCGGGCGGCACTGCGCCGCGTCGCCGGCCTGTCGACCGAGCTCGAGGACGTCACCGAGGTCGAGTACCGGCAGGTGCGCCTCGAGCGGGTGGTCCTCGCCGGGGTCTGGACCGAGGGCACGGCACGGGACGCCGAGCGCAGCCTCGCCGAGCTGGCGCTCCTCGCCGAGACCGCCGGCTCGCTGGTGCTCGAGGGCGTCATCCAGCGGCGCGACACCCCCGACCCGGCCACCTACCTCGGCTCCGGCAAGGCCCAGGAGCTGCGGGGCATCGTCGTCGAGACCGGTGCCGACACCGTGATCTGCGACGGCGAGCTCACGCCGGGGCAGCTGCGCCAGCTCGAGGAGATCGTCAAGGTCAAGGTGGTCGACCGCACCTGGCTGATCCTCGACATCTTCGCCCAGCACGCGCGCAGCCGAGAGGGCCAGGCGCAGGTGTCGCTCGCGCAGATGCAGTACCTCCTGCCGCGACTGCGCGGCTGGGGCGAGTCCCTGTCGAGGCAGGCCGGCGGACGGGCCGGCGGCGCCACGGGCGGCGTGGGCACGCGCGGTCCCGGCGAGACCAAGATCGAGACCGACCGCCGCCGCATCCGCTCGCAGATGTCGAAGCTGCGCCGCCAGCTCAAGGACATGGAGAAGTCCCGCACGACGCAGCGGGCTGCGCGTCACCGGGCAGGCATCCCTGCGGTGGCCATCGCCGGCTACACGAACGCCGGCAAGTCGAGCATCCTCAACCGCATGACGGGTGCCGGCGTCCTCGTCGAGAACGCTCTCTTCGCCACCCTCGACCCGACCGTGCGCCGCACCAAGACACCGGGCGGACGCGACTACACGGTGGCCGACACCGTCGGCTTCGTCCGCCACCTGCCCCACCAGCTGGTCGAGGCCTTCCGGTCGACCCTCGACGAGGTGCGCGACGCGGACCTCATCGTGCACGTCGTCGACGGCTCCGACGACGCGCCCGAGGAGCAGATCAGCGCCGTGCGCGAGGTGCTCAACGACATCGACGCCGGCCAGGTGCCCGAGCTGATCGTCATCAACAAGGCCGACATCGCCGATCCCGAGACGATCGCGAACCTCCTGCGACGCGAGCCCGGAGCCGTCGTGGTGTCGGCCCGCACGGGCGCCGGGTTCGACGAGCTGCTGGCGGCCATCGAGCGCGACCTGCCCTCGCTCCTGCAGGAGGTCGACGTGCTCGTGCCCTACAGCCGGGGCGACCTCGTGTCCCGGGCGCACCGCCAGGGCGAGGTGATCGGAGCCGAGCACGACGAGGCCGGCACGCGCCTCCACGCACGCGTCCCCGAGTCGCTGGCGAACGAACTGCGGGCCGCGAGCGGTGAGTGACGACGAGGCGCTGACGACGGCGCTGGCGGCGGTGGTCGCCTCCATCGGGGGCGACGAGCGCGACGGGCAGCTGCGGATGGCACAGGCGGTCGCCGCCGCCCTCGACGGCGATGGCCACGCCGTCGTCCAGGCGGGCACCGGCACCGGCAAGTCCGTCGGTTACCTCGTCCCTGCCGCGCTGCACGCCACGGCCGCCGACGGCGGTGCGGTCGTCATCGCGACGGCCACGATCGCCCTGCAGAAGCAGCTCGTCGATCGCGACCTGCCCCGCGTCGCCGAGGCGCTGGGCCCGGTGATCGGCCGGCCGCTGCGCTTCGCCGTGCTCAAGGGCCGCAACAACTACGTGTGCCTGCAGAAGCTGCACGGAGCCCCAGCGGAGGACGAGTCCGAGGGGCTGTTCGACGCCCCGCGCAGCGCCCTGGGCCAACAGGCGACGGCGGTTCGCGCGTGGGCCGAGGGCACGACGACCGGCGACCGCGACGAGTACCCCGACGACATCGACCCCCGCGTGTGGCGGGGGTTCTCGGTGGGGCGGCGGGAGTGCGTGGGGGAGGCCCGCTGCGCCTTCGGCGAGGAGTGCTTCACGGCGCTGCGGAGGGTCAAGGCCCAGGAGGCCGACATCGTCGTCACCAACCACGCGATGCTCGCCATCGACGCCCTCGAGGGCATCCCGGTGCTGCCCGAGCATGACGCGGTCATCATCGACGAGGGCCACGAGCTGGTCGACCGGGCCACGGCCGCCGTCACCGGTGAGCTCACCGTGGCGATGGTCGAGCGCGGCCTGACGCGCTCGCGCAAGCTCCTCGACGGCGAGACCGCCGAGCGCCTCCAGGACGCCGCAGAGTCGCTCGACGACGCGCTCAGGCTGGCTGCCGCGGCCCTCAGCGGGCCGACGCGCCTCGAGGAGCTCGGTCGTGACCTCGTGCTGGCGCTCACAGTGGTGCGTGATGCGTGCCATCAGGCGATGGCGGAGGTCAACGCCGACAAGGACGGCAAGGACCCCGATGCCATGGCGGCCCGCCAGCAGGCGCGGGGAGCGCTGGAGGAGGTGCACGACGTCGCGGGCACCCTCCTGGCCATGGGCGCCCACGACGTGGTGTGGCTCGACCCGGGCGAGAACCGCGCCCCGGTGCTCAAGGTGGCCCCGCTGTCGGTCGCCGGACTGCTGCGCACCGCGCTGTTCGACCGCACCCCGGTCGCGATCACGAGCGCGACCCTCACCGTCGGCGGCGGCTTCGACGCCCTGCTCATGTCCCTGGGCCTGGATGCGGAGGAGACGACCACCGTCGATGTGGGGTCGCCCTTCGACCACGCGCGACAGGGCATCCTGTACGTGGCCAAGGACGTTCCCGCTCCGGGCCGCGACGGCGTCGCCATGGAGGCCCTTGACGAGCTGGCCGACCTCATCGTCGCCGCGGGCGGACGCACGCTCGCGCTGTTCAGCAGCTGGCGGGGCGTCGAGCGGGCGGCCGAGTACCTGCGCGTGCGCCTCGGCGACGATCCGGCCCTGCCGATCCTCGTCCAGCGCCGAGGCGACGCCGTCGGCTCGCTGGTCGAGCGCTTCGCCGCCGATCCGGGCAGCACGCTGCTGGGCACGGTGTCGCTGTGGCAGGGCGTCGACGTGCCGGGGGAGTCGTGCATCCTCGTGGTGATCGACCGGATCCCGTTCCCGAGGCCCGACGACCCCCTGCTGGCCGCCCGGCAGAAGGCGGTCGATGATGCGGGCGGCTCAGGATTCCGCTCGGTCTCGGTGCCGCGAGCGGGGCTGCTGCTCGCGCAGGGCGCCGGTCGACTCATCCGCGGCACGGGCGACCGTGGCGTGGTCGCCGTCCTCGACTCGCGGCTCGCGACCGCCGGCTACGCCCGCGCGCTGCGCGACAGCCTGCCGCCGTTCTGGTACACGACCGACCGGAAGACCGTCATCGGGGCTCTGGAGAGGCTGCGCGACGAGCTTGCCTAGCGGCGCCTCAGCACCGGGACGAGCGTGCCTAGAGGCGGCGCAGCACTGAGACGACCTTGCCCATGATGGTCGCCTGGTCGCCCAGGATCGGCGCGTACGCGGGGTTGTGCGGCATGAGCCAGACGTGGCCGTCGCGGCGCTTGAACGTCTTGACGGTCGCCTCGTCGTCGATGAGGGCCGCGACGATGTCGCCGTTGTCGGCGGCGTTCTGCTGGCGCACGACCACCCAGTCACCGTCGCAGATGGCGGCGTCGATCATCGAGTCGCCGACCACCTTGAGCATGAACAGCTCGCCTCCGCCGACCAGCTCGCGGGGGAGGGGGAACACCGCCTCCACCTCCTGCTCCGCGAGGATCGGGCCGCCCGCCGCGATGCGCCCGAGGACGGGAACGTAGGTGGCGGCGGGATGCTCGGGCTCGCCCGTGGCCTCGTCGATGTCCGGCACGGCGCGCAGGCCCGGGGAGTGGTCGACGGGGGGCAGGGGCTGCGGCGCCGAGCCGGGAAGCTCCGCGGGGTCGGCGACGACGAGCGCCCGGGGCCGATTGGGGTCGCGGCGCAGGTAGCCCAGGCGCTCGAGCGTCGTGAGCTGGTGGGCCACGCTGCTGGGCGACGTGAGCCCGACGCCCTCGCCGATCTCGCGCACGCTCGGCGGGTAGCCCTGGCGCTCGACGGTCTCGCGGATGACGGCGAGGACGGCGCGCTGCCGAGGCGTCAGGCCGGACTCGTCCGGCGGTCCGTCGGGCAGTTCGGTGACTCGTGCGACCACGGGCTCATCCCCTCATCGGGGGGCTCGACCTCCGGTGAACCGCGGGCACATGCCCGCGCCGGTGTCAGACCCCTTCGCCAATCTTCGTGACGCCACGGTAGCCAGCCGCGGCAGAAATTTCAAACATATGTTCGAACAGGTGCTGGACGTGTCGCTCCTGTCGTGCTACAAATCGTACATGCGTTCGATCGAACACCCGTTCGAACGGTCCTCGCAGAAAGGCACGATCATGGCTCTTGCGGCTCCCTTCCCCGCCGCCCGACCGATCACCCGCCCGTTGGCCCGCCAGGCCGCTCGCCCGGGCACCCGTTCCGACGCCACCGGCCGGCGTGAGCTGTCCGCCGATCGCGGGGCCGTGCGCCTGACGCGCCGGGGACGGATCGTGCTCGTCCTGGTCAGCACGGGATTCCTCCTGCTGGCGGTCCTGCTCTCCGGGCGGATCACGGCGGATGCCGGCACGTCCCTCGTCGAGCAGGGCCGCGCCACGGGCGTGGTCGTCGTCCAGCCCGGCGAGAGCCTGTGGCAGATCGCCCGCGCGATCGCCCCCGAGGTCGACCCGAGGGAGACCGTGTCGGCCATCCGCACCCTCAACGGCCTCGGTGACTCGACCCTGGTGGCCGGGCAGTCCATCGTCGTTCCCCTCTCGCGCTGACACGCGACTCGCCGGGGTTGCGCCCTTGCCAAGCACTGGGCAAGGGAGTACGTTTCAACCCCTAGATGTAGTAGTCACACCGGTGTTATTCATCCACAGGTTGTGGTACTGCCTCAACAGGTCCTCCACAGGAAATCCCCAGCTGGATGCACAGCGGGGACGACGTGGGGCCACCGATGTGACGAGAGTGAAGGGAGGTGCCACCGGTGCGGTGTCCGTTCTGCAAGGAAGACGATTCACGGGTGGTCGACTCCCGCACGATCGACGACGGGCTGGCCATCCGGCGCCGTCGCGAGTGCGCCGGCTGCGGCCGGCGGTTCACCACCGCTGAGACCTCCGTGCTCTATGTGGTCAAGAGGTCCGGGGCCACGGAGCCCTTCACCCGCGCCAAGGTGGTCAGCGGCGTCCGCAAGGCGTGCCAGGGACGCCCGGTCAACGACGACGACCTGGCCCTCCTGGCCCAGCAGGTCGAGGACACGGTGCGCGCCACGGGCAGCGCCGAGATCCCGGCCATGGAGATCGGACTGGCCATCCTGGGGCCGCTGCGCGAGCTCGACGAGGTGGCCTACCTGCGCTTCGCGTCCGTCTACCGCTCCTTCGACAACCTCGAGGACTTCGAGGCTGAGATCGCCCTGCTGCGTGCCGAGGGCGAGCCGACCGGGCGCGAGCCCGGGCACGACACCGCATCACCGTTCGACCCATCGACTTCCCACCACCAGTAACCGCTCCTGAGGAAGAAAGGCAACACCCATGTCCGTCACCACCAGCGCACCCGAGACCTTCGTCCACAACACCCTCAAGAACGACGGGCTCACCATCGAGCGGCTCTACACGACGGAGGGCGTCCATCCCTACGACGAGGTGACCTGGGAACGGCGCGACGTCGTCCAGACCAACTGGAAGTCGGGCGAGGTGGTGTTCGAGCAGCGTGGCGTGGAGTTCCCCGACTTCTGGAGCGTCAACGCCTCCACCATCGTCACGACGAAGTACTTCCGGGGAGCGGTGGGAACCGAGCAGCGCGAGTGGAGCCTGCGCCAGCTGCTCGACCGGGTCGTCCTCACCTACGTGAAGGCCGGCCGTGAGTACGGCTACTTCCGCACCGAGCAGGACGCCGAGATCTTCGAGCACGAGCTGACCTACATGCTGCTCAACCAGGTGTTCAGCTTCAACTCGCCGGTGTGGTTCAACGTCGGCACCGTGTCGCCGCAGCAGGTCAGCGCGTGCTTCATCCTCGCCGTCGACGACACCATGGACTCCATCCTCAACTGGTACAAGGAGGAGGGGCTGATCTTCAAGGGCGGCTCCGGGGCCGGGCTGAACCTGTCGCGCATCCGATCGAGCAAGGAGCTCCTGAAGTCCTCGGGCGGCACCGCCTCGGGCCCGGTGTCCTTCATGCGCGGCGCAGACGCGTCGGCGGGCACCATCAAGTCCGGTGGCGCGACGCGTCGCGCGGCGAAGATGGTCGTGCTCGACGTCGATCACCCCGACATCGAGGAGTTCATCGAGACCAAGGTCCGCGAGGAGGACAAGATCCGCGTCCTGCGTGATGCGGGCTACGACATGGACCTCGGGGGCAAGGACATCACCTCGGTCCAGTACCAGAACGCGAACAACTCGGTCCGGGTGTCCGACCTGTTCATGCATGCGGTGGAGAACGGCGAGCCCTTCGGCCTCACGGCGCGGATGGACGGCTCGGTCATCGAGACGATCGACGCCAAGAAGCTCTTCCGCACCATGGCCGAGGCCGCCTGGGCCTGCGCCGATCCCGGCATCCAGTACGACGACACCATCAACGACTGGCACACCAACCCCGAGACCGGCCGCATCAACGCCTCGAACCCGTGCTCGGAGTACATGAGCCTCGACAACTCCTCGTGCAACCTGGCGTCGCTGAACCTGCTCACCTTCCTCAAGGATGACGACACGTTCGACGCCGAGCGCTTCGCCCGGGCCGTCGAGTTCGTCATCACCGCGATGGACATCTCCATCTGCTTCGCGGACTTCCCGACCGAGGCGATCGGCGACAC
>Ga0075163_10009293_pt1 | contig 12913 bp, 12 predicted proteins | sample JI1023141ADNA_FD_71478 | JGI IMG/M metagenome (GOLD analysis project Ga0075163, IMG submission 71478) | Wastewater effluent complex algal communities from Wisconsin, to seasonally profile nutrient transformation and Carbon sequestration -... | ecosystem: Engineered > WWTP > Effluent > Algae...
AGAAGGGGAGAGGTGGGATTCGGCGAGGCGGGCGAGGTCGGCGAATTCGAGGGCGCGGTCGGTGCGGCGGTAGTCGCGGTATTCGGTCTCGTAGTCGACGAAGGGGTCGGGGCCGGCGCCGCGGTAGTAGGCGTCGTTGTAGATTTCGAAGCCGGAGAAGGGCTCGACGAAGAGGAGTTCGCACGCGCGGCAGGTGTGGAAAGAATATTCCTCGCGGATGAACTCGCCGGATTTTTTTCCGCGGAGGACGAGATCGGGGGAGCCGCAGGCGCGGCAGCGGGGGGCGGGGGCGGTCATCCGGTGGGAGCGGTCGCGCCACTCGCGGAGCGGGCGATGGGTGGGCGGCGAAGGGCGAAGACGAGGGAGAGGGCGAGCAGGACGGCGCCGGTGGCGAAGAGGGCGAGGTTGCGGGGCCAGTTTTTCGGGACGTAGCGGAGGGTGATGCGGTAGTCGCCGGCGGCGTCGACGGTGACGCCTTTGAAAGTGTGGTTGAGGCGGAGGACGGGAGATTTTTTGCCGTTTACCTCGGCGCGGAAATCGCCGGGCCAGAATACTTCGTTGAGGACGACGACGCCGGCGGATTGGGCGCGGATGGTGAAGGTCGTGGAGTTTTCCGTGAGCACGTAGTTGGTGGCGGGAGCGACGGTGCGCTCGGCGAGCCCGCGGGGAATCGCGAGAAGGGCGGGGGTGCGGGCGAGGTCGGGACGTTGGGAGACGGCGAAGGGGCGGCCGTCACCGGCGCGGATTTTTTCGATGAACTCTTCGGGGCGGTCGTAGGTATCGAGACGATCGGTAAAGAAGGCGCGTGGCCACGCGGTGGGGCTCTCGTAGATGTCGAGGTCGGCGGTTTTGACGAGCTTGAGGGCTTTGCCGAGGACGCCTTGGTCGCTTTGGAGGTCGAGGTAGTAGCGGACGTTGAGGACGTCGAAGAGGGGGCGGGCGACGTCGGCGTTGGCGACGTCGACGTAGATGCGCCAGTCCCACCAACGCTCGATGGCGGGGTTGGCGATGGCGGCGGTGATGAGTTCGCGGAGGAACGGGTTTACGAGGGCATCGGGGCCGTGGATCGTCTCGAGGCCGTAGGCGCCGGTCCAGCCGGGGTGGAAATTGCCGTGGAAGCCGAAGCCGCGGGAAGGTTCGCGGCGTTGGGCGTCGCGGAGAAATTCCATGGCGGGTGATTTGGCGTGGAAGTTAACGCGGTCAGTGACGTGGCCGGTGTAGGTATCGAAGCCCACGGCGGGCGCGTGGAGTCCGGTGCGCCAGAGGAAGACGACGGCGCAGAGTGCGAGGAGCAACGCGGCGGCGGGAGTGAGGAGGCCGCGGATCAGGACCCGGCGCGCGGTGACGGCGAAGACGACGGCGGCGGCGAGAAAGGCGGCAAGGGAGGCCCAGACGAAGGGGTTGACGGGAATGGTCTGGCCGGGGACGAGGGTGGTGAAGGTGGTGTTGGGGCCGAAGAGCGAGCGGTGGGCGGCTTGACGGAAAGCGATCCACGCGAAAACAAGGGCGAAGAGGAGAAGGCCGGCGGAAATCAGATCAGCGCGGCCCTCGGGTGTGCCGAGACGGCGGACAGCGGTGGCGAAACCGATACCGGCGAGGAGCGACCAGAGCACGATCAGGACGCAGCTGAAGGTGTTGTCGAGATGGGCGATGTTGGAGAGGAACGGGATCTGGACGATCCAAGCCGGCGGGATAAGGCCGAACGCGAGGGAAAGCGGGAGCAGGGAGCTGACGGCGAGCGCAAGGGCGGCGCGGTGCGTGAAATGGTGCCGGAGCGTGGCGATGAAATAGAGCAGGCCGAGGAGCAGCAGGAAGTTAAGGGAAGGATCGAACGTGCGCTCTTCGGCCATGAGTGGACGGTAGAAAAGCTCGTCGAAAGCACCGAGGAGGAGGGCGGGCTGGATCTGGAAGGCGCTGGCGGCGTTGTAGCCGGTGTAGGCATTCTTGAGGGTGGTGAGAAACGTGGCCCAGATCGGGGCGGTGAGGAGGGCGAAGATGAGGCCGGCCCACGAGAGGGCGGCGAGTTTCGCGAGACGGACGCGGAACGGGGCGGCGGACGAAAGGAGGAGGCAGGCGCCAGAGAAGTTGAGGCAAAGGAGCAGCATGTAGGCTTCCTTCACGGTGCCGCTGTTCATGAGCGCGAGGTTGGAGACGATGAGTCCGAGGGCCCACAGGGCGGTGGGCCGGCGGGTGGCGGGATCGGCTTCGGTGACGCGGAGCCAGCAGTAGAGCACCCAGGGTGAATAGCAGAGGCTGAAGAAGGCCGGGTGATTGAGGCGGTAGAGGAAGAAGCCGACGAAAGGCGCGGCGAGGGCGACGAGGGCGGCGGGGAGGAGGGCTAGGGCGGAAGAAGGAGAGATGGAGAGAGGGGGAGAGGGGGAAAGGGAAGCAGAGGAGAGGGAGGTGAGGCGGAGGACGAGGAGGCCGAGGGCGGTGGCGAAGAGCCACTTGGCGATGAGGTATTTGGCGTCCCAGGCCCATGAGGCGCCGTTGGCGGCGACGACGAAGAGGTGCAGCGGGTCGCCGAACATCGACTGGCCTTGCGCGATGAGCGGGACGCCGGCGGCGTTGTAGCGATTCCACAGCGGCAACTCGCCTTCGCCGAGTGCGCGGCGCTGCATCATGGAAAACGGCACGTGTTGCCACATCACGGCGCCGACATCGGAGCCGCGGACATCGACGGTCTCGCCGCTCTTGTAGCCGGGGAGCGTCGGATAGGCGTCGTAGAGCAGGACGGTTCCGAGGTTGGGCGAGACGTAGCTCTTGCCGAGGAAGACGACGGGGTAGGCGCTGGCGATCACCGCAATGGCGGCGATGATCGCGACGGCGCGGGCGGGACGACTGGCGAGAGACGTGGCGGATGCGACGAGCGCGGCGCGGAGGCGGGAGGCGCGGTCGAAGGCGAAGAGGACGGGGGCGAGGACGGCGAAAATGAGAGCGGAGCGTGGAAGCCAACCGTGAATGAGGTCGGCAAAGGTGGCGGCGACGACGAGCGGCGGGGCGAAATCGATGGCGAGCTGGGGGTCGTTCGCGCCGGGGGCAACGACGAGTTCGAGGCGGCCCTCGCGCTCGCGCAGGGACTGGATTTGCTGGGCGGGCTTGAGTTCGCGAAAGGCGAGCGGACGGATGACGCGATCGCCCTGGCCGACGACCCGGACCGAGGAGATGTTGACGGTGCCCTCGCGGTCGATGGGGTCGAAGCGGAAGGAACGGTAGGTGCCGGGTGGGAGGGCGAGGCGGTAGGTGACGGGTGTGTCGGATTTGACGAGGTTGACCCGGGAAACGGCGCCTTCGTTGTAGCCGGCGCCGCCATCATAGTAGAGAACGACCTGGCCGGGGCCCGTGGACGTCATACGGGCTTCGACGGCAAAGAGGGCGGACTGTGTTTTGGCGCCGGGTAAAAACGGCACGACGACGAGCGCGCTGAGCAGCGCGGCGACGAGAAGGGCCGGAAGCGTGAAGAACTTCATGCGAAACGCGAAGCTTCGGGGAAACCGACGGCGCGGGACAAGGGGGAAAGCGGCGGAACCGACGGGAATCCGACGAAGAGGCTGCGAAGGGAAAAAAGCCATTGACGCGCAGTGCGCGGCTTGGCCTATTCATCGGCTTTTCCTTTCACCAACACGTCCGCTCACATGTCCATCGAAATCAAAATCCGCAAGAATGAGCCCATCGACCGTGCGCTTCGTCGCATGAAGAAGAAGCTCGATCGCGAGAACATCATCAAAGGCACCCGCGCAAAGCGCTACTACGAGAAGCCCTGCGAAAAGCGCCGTCGCAAGAACAAGGTTCAGGCCTTTACCCAGATGCTCCGCCGCCGTTACGCGGAATAAACCGGAGGCTGACCGTTTCCCTTTCATGACCGCGCTACCTCTCAAACGGTAGCGCGGTTTTTTTTGGTAAGTCGATTTTCCGCGTGCAACTTAGCATCTCGTCACCTCGTCTCTGAGGGAAATCCCGCGTGAAGCCGATTCTCTCTCTTTCCACGAGCTGGTGCTCGCACCGCCACAATGACGGCTATGCAATGTTGCGCGAGATGGCGGCATTGGGCTTCGAGTATGCCGAACTCAGCCATGGCATCCGGATCACGCTGGTGCCGGGGATTCTCCGGGCGGTGGAAGAAGGCGTGATCAAGATATCCTCGACCCATAATTTTTGCCCGTTGCCGACGGGCGTGGTGCAGGCGGCGCCGAATCTCTTCGAGCCTTCGGCGCGCGAGCATCGGGAGCACGACCAGTGGCTGCGCCACACGAAGCGCTCGATCGATTTCGCGGCGCAGGTGAAGTCGCGGGTATTGGTGTGCCACTTGGGAAGCGTGTCGTTTTTCTGGTTTAACCCGTCACGCAATATCAAGACCTACCTCACGGATAATCCGGACGCCGGGCGGACGGCGGACGACAAGGCGTATCACGCGCTGGTGGCGAAGTCCTTGGTCAAACTACGCAAGCGGATGGGGCCGTTCTGGGAGCAAGTGAAGGCGAGCCTCAACGAAATTTACGACTACGCGTCACAGAAAGGCCTCAAGCTCGGCCTGGAGAACCGCGAGAGATTCGACGAGTTGCCCATCGACGCCGACTACGCGGACTTCATCAGCGGGCAGCCGGCGAACGCGCCGATCGGTTACTGGCATGATACGGGACACGCCGACATCAAAGAAGGCATGGGGCTGCTCAAGCATCGTGAGCACCTCGTCAAAAACGCGCCGCGGCTGATTGGTTTTCACCTGCACGACGTGAGCGCGAAGGGCAGTGACCACCAGGCGGTCGGCTCGGGTCATATCGATTTCAAGATGGTGAGCAGCTTCTGGAAACCGGAGCATCTGCTCACGTTGGAATTGAGCCCGAGACTTTCGGTGGAAGACGTGAAGGTCTCCAAGGAGCGGGTCGAGGCGCTGATGTAGTCTAGAGAAGGCGGTTGCCTTGAGAAGGGGCAGAGGCGGCTCGGAGGTGGAAAATCTCTCGTGGCGCGTGTGCCGTGGAGCGCGGCGAGAGCGGGAAGCGCGAGCGCACTCAGTTTGGTTTTTGAGCGATAATCTCCGCGACCCAGCGGCGATGCGGGCCGGAGAGGGTGAGGTTTTCCAGTTCGCCCAAGGGAACCCAGACAAGATCGGCGGGGAGTTTTCCGCGGGGTGCGGGCGAGGCGTAGATGGACTCCGTGATTTGGAAGCGCGTGATGCCGCGGCGTTTTTTCGCGAGGAGTTTTCCGCGCGCGGCGGCAGCGGAGGTGAGGCCCACGTGCTCGGCGGTGGGGAGTTCGTGGATGTTGGCAAAGCGGCGGGCGCCGGCGGCGGCGCAGTGGAGGAGGAGGGCTCCGGCGCGCTCGCACCAGACTCGGGTGACGGCGCGCTGCTCCATTTGCTTCGCGGCGAGACGGGGAAATGCCTCGGGTTCGCCGGTCCGAGTGGCGGCGCAGAATTCGTGCACGGGGCAGGTGAGGCAGAGCGGTTTTTGGCGAAAGCACACCGTCGCGCCCAACTCCATCATGGCCTGGTTGTGATCGCCGGGCGTGTCGTTCGGCAGGAGCGCATCGGCCAGTGGGGCGAACACCTTCGAGGCGCTGGCGGAGTCGCGAAACGCGGTGGCGTCGGCCGTGAGGCGCGCGAGGATGCGCACGACGTTGCCGTCGACGCAGGCGGCGGGTGCGCCGAAGGAAATGCTGGTGATCGCAGCGGCGGTGTAGGGGCCGACGCCGGGCAGCTCGCGCCATGCCTCGGGTGTGCGGCGGAGCTCCGGCCACGCGACGACGGCTTGGGCGAGCTTGTGGAGATTGCGGGCGCGGGAGTAGTAGCCGAGGCCCTCCCAGAGTTTGAGGACACGGGCCTCGGGCGCGGCGGCGAGCGCGGCGAAATCGGGCAACTCCACGAGCCAGCGCGCGAGGTAGGGCAGCACGGTTTTGACCTGGGTCTGCTGCAGCATGAACTCGCTCACGACGGTGTGGTAGAGCGACGGGTGCGTGCGCCACGGCAGCGGGCGCGCGTGGACGCGATACCACGCTTGGAGGGCGCGTTGGAATTCGGTGCGCCGGGCGATCAGTTGGTGGGCCACAGGAGTGAGGAGAAGACACAAAAAACGGGAGGGCGGAAGCCGTGTTTTCTTTTTCGTGCCTTTTCCGGATTTTTGTGGCCACTCAGCCCATGCCGAAAAAATTCAACGACGAGCCCGAGGCGCCGAAGAAGCTGGCGTCCTATACGGCGAAACTCGACGACGCGCAGATGGCGAAGCTCCAGTCGATCTGTGTGGAGCGAGGCTGGACGCCGTTCGAGGTCGCTTACACGCGCTTCGCGTTCAAGGCCGACCATCTCAAGACGAACGTGAGCGCCTACACGAGCGGCAAGGTCGTGATCGCGGGGAAGGGCACGGAGGATTTTGTGCGCGATGTGTTGGAGCCCGAGGTGCTCGGCGCGGCCACGCTCGGCTACGACGAAGTGCTGCATCCGGACTGGTTTGAATCGCACGCGGGGCTCGACGAGAGCGGCAAGGGCGACTTTTTCGGGCCGGTGATCGCGGCGACGGTCGTGGCCGACAAGCCGGCCATCGAGGCGTGGCGTAAGGCGGGCGTGCAGGATTCGAAGAAGATCGCCGAGGGAAAAATTCTGCTGCTCGACAAACTCATCCGGGAAACCAGCGGCGCGATTGTGCGGACCTGTTTTTGCGGAATGCCGAAATACAACGACCTGATGTCGCGGCCCGGTGCCAACCTGAACAGGCTCCTCGCGTGGCAACACGCCACGGCGCTCGAGCAGGCGCTCGTCGCGAAGAAAGTGCCGTGGGGCCTGCTCGACCAATTTACTGAGCAGCCGCTGGTGCAGCGCGAGCTGGCGAAGAAGGGCGTGAAGGATTTTGAGCTGAAAATGCGGACGAAGGCGGAATCGGACCCGGTGGTCGCGGCAGCCTCGGTCGTGGCGCGCGCGGAATTCGTGCGGCAGATGCACCTGCTCTCGAAGAAGTTTGGCGCGCCGCTGCAGAAAGGCGCGGGTCCGCTGGTGAAGGAGCAGGCGCACAAGATCATCGAGCAGTTCGGTGTGCGGGCGCTGGGCGAGTTTGCGAAATTGCATTTCCGCACGGCTTACGAAGTGGTTTCGGCGGCGGGGAAATTGGACGAGTTGCCGCTGAAAGAGCCGGGCCCGAAAATGGAATGGTAACGACTGCGGAACCAGCCAACGGAGGCAGGAGCGATCGACGTCGATGGTCGCCGGCCCCGGATGAACCGGTGGAAATCGGATACGAAAACACTTTGCTGTCGTCGCGAGGACGGGAGTTGCGCCGTGATCGCTGCGACCGCTAAATCGGCCGCTTCATGGCCAAACGCCGACAACTTCGCGGATTCGATCTCAAGCAGATTGAGGGCGTCGCCGAGCTCATTGGCGTTGATGAAGCCGGGCGCGGAGCGCTCGCGGGGCCGGTGGTGGCGGCGGCGGTGTTGGTCAACCGGGAGTTTCTCGAGAGCCGCTGGGCCCTCGGTCGGGCCAGCCGGGTAAACGATTCCAAGCAGCTCACTGCGGCCGAGCGCGAAGAGCTGTGGTTTGAGTTCGAGACGTTGACGGCGCAGGGGCAGATCCACGCGCAGTTCGGAGCCGCCGATGTCGCTGAGATCGAACAGCTCAATATTCTCGGGGCCACGAAGCTCGCGATGCGGCGGGCGCTGGAAGGCATTTACCCGCCGGGCTCGTTTGAGCGAAAGGTGGAGCCGGACCTCTTTGCGCCGCCGGAGGAGGTCGCGAATTTCAAGCCGACGGTTTCGTGCCGCGTGCTGGTAGACGGACTCGCGCTGCGGGGGTTCCCTTACCCGCACACCGGCATCGTCAAGGGGGACGGGCGCTCGCTGTGCATCGCGATGGCGTCGATTATCGCGAAGGTGACCCGCGATCGGATGATGAACGAGCTCGACGGAAAATTTCCCGGTTACGGTTTTGCGCAACACAAAGGCTACGGCACCGAGGAGCATCGCGAGGCGGTGTTGAAGCTCGGGCGCACGCCGCAGCACCGGGAGATGTTTTTGCGCAAACTCCTTTCCGGGCGGGTCGATCCGGACCAGATGGATTTTCTCGAAGCGTGATGCGCGCGCGGGCCTGTCGTTGACCGCGCGCGGGGCGTCCGCCAAGAAATCATTAGATGGCTGGCAAAAAATATTCTTCGCTCGACCGCGTGCTGGGGCGACTCGACACGCTCGACTCGGTGAATCTCGCGAACCTCGTGCAACGGCTCGCGCGCGAGCGGGGACTGTTCGAGGAGATTTTCAATGTTCTTCAGGAAGGCGTGTTGGTGATCTCGGCGGACGGCGTGATCGAATACGCCAACGACGCGGCGCATCGGCTGATCGGTATCGGTGACGACGAATTACCCGGGCAGACATTGTGGCGGTTGGTGCCCGGGTTGAGGCCGTCGATTGACGCCGCGCTGGACGACGGGCCGGTGCGAGGTGCGTTGCCAGTGGTGGCGCGGGAGTTTGAGCTGACCTATCCCGAACCGCGCAGTGTGCGGCTTTACATGGTGCCGTTTCGCGGCGGCGGGCGCGGTGCGCCGCGGCGGTTCGCGGTGATCCTCAGCGATGTGACCAAAGAGAAACTGACGACGGAACGGAGAATCGAGGACGAGCGCACGTCGTCGGTGTTGCTGCTCGCAGCGGGGGTCGCGCACGAGCTCGGCAATCCCCTGAACTCGCTCACCATTCATCTCCAGTTGATCGAGCGAAAATTGAAGAAACAGAAGGCTTCGAAGGAGGTGGACTCGTTGACGGACTCACTGCGGGTCTGCACCGACGAGGTTGCGCGGCTCGACGGCATCATCAGCAATTTTCTCGAGGCGATCCGGCCGCGCCCGCCAGATTTGGCAGAGACCAATCTCGCGGAAATTTTGGCGGACGTGCTAAGATTTCAGCAGAGAGAATTTGCGGATCGGGGGATCGTGGTGGAGGCCGAGACCCCCGATGCTCTGCCGACGGTGATGGCCGACCGGAATCAATTGAAGCAGGTATTTTTCAACCTGACGAAAAACGCGATGGAGGCGATGCAGCCCGGCGGAAAATTGAAGATCAAATCGTTCGCCGACGACGAGTCAGTCTTCTTGCTGTTCGGCGACAGCGGCTCAGGGATCAAGCAGGAGGATTTGTCCCGGATGTTTCAGCCCTACCATACGACGAAGCCGGGAGGCCATGGACTGGGTCTCATGATCGTGCAGCGGATCATGCGCGAACACGGCGGGCACGTTGGCCTCGAAAGTAAGGAGGGCGTCGGCACGATCGTCACGTTGCAGTTCCCCCGAAAAGATCGCCGCGTGCGTATGCTGCGCTGAAGGCGGCGAGTCCGCGAATTTTTTTTGGCGGCGCGGCTAACGAGGGACTGAACGCGAACCCGTGTCGTTGCCGCCACTGTTGGCCGATGATGAATACGACGACGATTCGGCCGGAGGAGAGTAAGAGGGGGCGGAGTAAGACGACGATGAGCCGGACGAATAGGACGAAGAAGAATCTGAGGACGACGAGTAGGAGGCACGCGAAGAAGAATCAGACGACGAACCGGATGAAGAACTGACGCGGGACGAGCCCGATGTGTGGTCCGAAGCAGGGAGCGGGCGATACGCGTGACTGGGTGGGGGCGGATGGTGGCCGACAAAACTGGGCGGCGGACGATAGGGAGGGGAGCCGGGCGGGCAGTCGGCCGGATTGGGCGGCCGATGATGTGCCGGTGGGGCAACAGGACTTGGCGTCGTCGGCGTGGTTGACGGAGTCGGAGTCACGTAGCCGTAATTTGAGTTGGCGTAGTCGTAGTAATTACCGGAGTAGTTGTAGCGGTCATATCCGTAGGTGGACGGCCAATACGGATCATAGCTGGTGCTCCGCGAGGAGGCGAACGATGTCGCGTAGGACGTGCGGGCGATTGCGGCGGTCTTACCGAACGCAGGGTTGGCGACGATACTCGTGATCATCGCGGTGCCACGCGTGGGACTGGTGGGGTCGGGAAGGAAATCGAGATTGATGATGTGTTCGGCCCGCGTGTAGTCGTTGATCAACAGCATGCCGCGGGCGGCGAGCGCCTGCGAAAAACGGCTATACATCGCGTTCCATTGGGCGGCGGTCGGCTCGACCCCGCCGTGCACGGCGACTGCGAGTGCGTAGGTCGGGGCGTTTTTTGGCAGGTGGCCGTAGCCGGGCACGAACTGATTTTTGGTCGAGCAGCCACTTGCAAAAACGGCGACGAAGAAGGCGAACAACCAAATTGAGACGGATGCGGAAGTTTTCGGGTTCATCGTGCGGTTTCCTCTCTTTGAGTTGGGGTGCTGACCGACGAAAAACGTGTCCGCTCCGCGCTCTTTCACAAGCGGATTACTTGACGACACGTCCCCAACTGCGTGCCGCCAGAAGGAGGGAAACCTACTGCTTCAACACCGAAGCCATGATGATGTTTTTCACGGCGATGACTTGGGTATCCTTCTTGCCCGCGAGGCGGACGGCGATCTTCACCGGAATCTCATCGCTGGTCACACCCAGTTGGGAAACCATCGGGTCGAGCATGCCTTTTTCACCCGGCGCGATGGTCAGTTTGGAGGGACGCACGGCGAAATTGCCAAGCTCTGAGTTTACGTCGGTTACTTCGATTTCAACGGGTTCGGTGCCGCGATTTTCGATCTGCACGCGGAGGGTGACGGGTGGCATCGGGCTGCCTTGGGCGCGGCGGGCCATCGCCATCCGGACGTATTCTTTCATGGCCTCTTTTTGCTCCTCTTCAGAGTCGCCGAAGCCGGTCGAATAGACCTCGGTGATGCCGTCGCTGTCGCGGCGGCGACGACCGCCGGTCAATTCATCTTCGGCTCCGCCTTTGCCGGCGCCGGGGCCGCGCACACCAGGTTTGCCACCGCGTTCAAAACCGCGGCTCACCGTCGCGTAGGCGGTGAGCTTGCCGTCAAACAGGGCGCCGTCGCCCCGCATCGCGACCGGGCGTTCGCCGGTATTCACCGCTTCAACCATCAAATCGCGTTGGGTGGGTGTGCCGCAGCCAGCGGTCAGCAGCAGCACTGAGGTGATCGCGGCGGCGCCGCATGTGCTCGAAAGTAGACTCAATTTTTTCATGGGTGGGACTCTGACACGAAGCCGAGGCGAAGGTTGGGCCGATTGCAAGGGCGCGAGGGGAATGCCTGAATCTTTCTGGCCTTTCGCCCGTCTTGCTGATGACACAGCAATGCACTCCGCATGGAATCAACTTCAACGACCGCGCTGGCCGACCTTGTTCGCCGGGCTCAGAAAGGCGATGAGAACGCTCAAAGGGAGATCATCGTCGCCTACCAGCACCGGGTCGCGGGCTTTGTCTACGCCATGACCAACCGAAGCGATTACGTCGAAGACCTGTCCCAGCAGGTCTTCATCAAAATGGTCCGGGCGATCGACCGTCTGCAAGCCCCGGCCCAGTTTGAGTCGTGGCTTTTCCGGCTGGCGCGGAACACCTGTATCGACCAACTCCGGCGGCAAAAATTGCGTCGCATCTTCCTCCCGTTCGGTGAGGAGCACGAAAATATTCCCGAGCCGGCTGGCGCCGTGGACACCGAGGAACTGGATGCACTGCGGCATGCGCTGGCCCAGCTCCGCCCACAGGATCGCGCCTTGCTCGCACTCGTGCAAGAAGGGCGCAGCCATGCGGAGATCGCTCTCACGCTCGATACCACCGTCGCCGCGGTGAAGGCTCGCCTTCATCGGGCCCGTGAACACCTTCGCGAACACTATCAACCCGACCATGAAAACTGAAGACCAAGCTTGGCGTGACCTCCAGGCCCACGCCTCCGCCCAGTTGCGCAGCGGATTTGCCGAGCGCGCCCTACGCGTCGCGCGCGGGCCGCAAGCTGCGACGTGGCGGGAATTTAATGTCCACGCGGCCAAGCAGCTTCGGCCGGGGTTTGCCGAGCGCGTGCTCCGCGCCGCTCGGGCTGCTGCCGACGTTCCTTCGCTCACCAGCCAGTTTGCCCTTAGTGCCGCGACGGCGGCCGTATGTCTCGCCGCGGTCATTTTTGTGCAGGATCGCTCGGCGCAGCTCGCAGATGAGCGCAACTTGGCCGATTGGCAGCTCATCGTGATGAGTGCGAATGATGCGCAGGACTTTGATTCGCTCTGATGACGCAACGTGTCTTCGTCGCTTTACTGACCGTCGCGGTCTTTCTCGCCGGCTACGGAGCACGCGGGTTTGCTGATCGCGACCGGCCTGTGCCGCCTCCTCCGGTGACTTTGACTCAGGAGTATGCCCGGCCGGCCACCTCGGCGGACGATGCCAAGACCAAGCAGAAACTGGATCGCGCCAAATTGTTGGCGGAGATCGATAAGCTCCGTCCGCAAATTGTCGCCTATACGGCACAGGTCGCGGAAATCGAAGCGGGCTTTGACCGCGAATTCAGCGCGCTGCTGACTCCGGAACAGAAGGAGAAATTCCTCGCGGGCCGGAAACGCATGGCCGAGCGCGCCGAGAAAAAGAAAACCGATCCTGCGCTGTTGTCAGACGACGATATTAACCGTGAGCGCGACCGTCCGCTGACCGATATTTACCGTCAGGTCACGGTCACGCCGCCGCTCGAGTGGATGACGAAGGAATATAAACTCGATGCCGGGCAGCAGACGAAAACGCGGGCGCTCCTAGCCTTGCGCCGCAGTCAGTTCATCGCGCTGCTCGATTCGACGGCGCACCCGACGATCCGCCTCAGCCGGCTCGCGCCGCTGGTTCAGCGCGTCGTCCCAGCGGCCAAAAAGCCTTAGCCGGACGGCAGGCGGTTTCCGCGGGCTTGACCGCGGGTCCCGTCGACGTGTGAATGCGCTCATGGTGCCCGCCGTATTGATCGTCGACGACGAAAAACACACTCGTGAGGGACTTCAGCAGGCTTTGTCGGACGGTTACGATGTGACGATCGCCGCGAGTGCCGATGAAGCGTTCAATCTTTTG
>Ga0075163_10009294_pt1 | contig 12912 bp, 12 predicted proteins | sample JI1023141ADNA_FD_71478 | JGI IMG/M metagenome (GOLD analysis project Ga0075163, IMG submission 71478) | Wastewater effluent complex algal communities from Wisconsin, to seasonally profile nutrient transformation and Carbon sequestration -... | ecosystem: Engineered > WWTP > Effluent > Algae...
ACTACCCACTACCCACTACCCACTACCCACTACCCACTACCCACTACCCACTACCCACTACCCACTACCCACTACCCACTACCCACGACCTTCCCTCCGGCTTGCCACGAAGAGCGTGGCGGCCAGTTGGGGGAGGCTGGCGGCGGTGAGGATGAGCGGCTGGTCGTGGAGGGCGAGGGCCGTCATCGACAGGCCGAACAGCAGCCCGGCGACCGCGAAGACTTTGCCGCGCCGGCTGATTGTGCCGTCCTCGATCCAGCTCCGCACATGCGGCCCCGCGCCCGGCAGGGCGTAAAGGCGCTGCTGCAGGCGCGGGCAGCTCCTGCTCCAGGCCCAGGCAGCGATGATCCAGAAGATCGTGGTCGGCAAGATCGGCACGACGAGGCCGAGGGTGCCGGTGGCGAAGCTCAGGCCGCCCAGCAGGAGCAATCCATGGCGGCCGGCCCGGGCAAGCCTGCCCGGCCTCGGCGGGGCGATGGCGGCCGTCGCAGCGTGACAGGGGCTCGGGGGCATGATGTGGGTCCTTTCTGGTGATGGCGGAGCGCATGGTCGGGTGCCCGAAACTGCGGCTCTTCCGCGGGTGTTCGCGTGATTGTCAAAGCTGAGTATGAGAGTGCCTCTGTGCCTGGAGCTAGTTGAATGATCTTCTGATTCCGATAGGGGGCGCCTATTGAGGTGGCACCCCGGAGATGGCACCCCGCGGGTCCAGCCCGCTCGGGCGGGTGGGCTTGCTAAGATACGGCTGGGCGTCCGTGCCGGCCGATGGCCGGCGCAGTGCGAGCGACCCGGGCCAATCTTGAGGACAGCATGACGAACATGTGGCGTGAATGCCCGATGAGCACCGTGAGGGCGGCAGCTGGCTCTACGCTCCTGTCTGCACCGCCCCATCCCGGTGGCGGTATGCACCCCGCTGCGGCTCGCGGCCTCTAGGTCATGGACGCCAACGACCTCGGCGCCATCTGGCTGACCCTCAAGCTGGCCAGCGTCGTCACGCTGTTGCTGCTGCTTGCCGGCACGCCGGTCGCCTGGTGGCTGGCGCGCACGCGCTCGCGGCTGAAGGGCGTCGTCGGTGCGGTGGTGGCGCTGCCGCTGGTCCTGCCGCCCACCGTGCTCGGCTTCTACCTGCTGCTGGCGATGGGGCCCCACGGGCCGGTGGGGCGGCTCACCGAGTCCCTCGGGCTGGGGCTGCTGCCCTTCACCTTCCCGGGCCTCGTCATCGCGTCGGTTTTCTACTCGCTGCCGTTCATGGTCCAGCCGCTGCAGAACGCCTTCGAGTCCATCGGCGAGCGGCCCCTCGAGGTGGCGGCCACGCTCCGGGCGAGCCCCTGGGACACCTTCTGGTCGGTGGTCGTGCCGCTGGCGCGGCCGGGTTTCCTGTCCGGCGCGATCCTGGCCTTTGCCCACACGGTGGGCGAGTTCGGCGTGGTGTTGATGATAGGCGGCAACATTCCCGACAAGACGCGGGTGGTGTCGGTGCAGATCTACGACCATGTGGAGGCGCTCGAATACGCCCAGAGCCACTGGCTGGCGGGCTGCATGGTGGTGTTCAGCTTCCTGGTGCTGCTCATGCTGTACACCCTCAATCCGCAGACGGCGAGGGGGCGCGAGCGATGAGCGGGATCCGCGCAAGCTTTCGCATCGAACGCCGCGGCTTCCGGCTCGATGTGGACCTCAGCCTGCCGGCGCAGGGCGTGACGGCGCTGTTCGGCCACTCGGGCTCGGGCAAGACCACCCTGCTGCGGGCCATCGCCGGCCTCGAGCGCGCCCCCGGCGGCTACTTCGCGCTGGGCGGCGAGGTGTGGCAGGACGAGCGACGCGGCCTCTTCGTGCCGACCCACCTGCGCGCGCTGGGCTATGTGTTCCAGGAGGCCAGCCTCTTCGAGCACCTGAGCGTCGGGGGCAACCTCGAGTTCGGGCGGCGGCGCATCCCCGAGGCCGAGCGGCGCTTCCAGCCAGCCGAGGTCGCCGAGCTGCTCGGCATCGGCAGCCTGCTGGAGCGGCGGCCGGCGAGCCTGTCGGGGGGCGAGCGGCAGCGCGTGGCGATTGCCCGGGCGCTACTCACGGCACCCCGGCTGCTCTTGATGGACGAGCCCCTGGCGGCCCTCGACCTCAAGCGCAAGCTCGAGATCCTGCCCTACCTCGAGCGCCTCCATGACGAGCTGGCGATCCCCATCATCTACGTCAGCCATGCGCCGGACGAGGTCGCCCGGCTGGCCGACCACCTGGTGCTGCTCGACGCCGGCCGGGTCGTGGCGAGCGGGCCGCTCACCGAAACCCTGGCCCGCGCCGACCTGCCGCCGGCCTTTGCCGACGACGCCGGCGTGGTCGTCGAGGCCGTGGTCGCCGCCCACGAGGCCGACGACCTGACGCGGCTCGACTTTGCCGGCGGCAGCATCCTCGTCGCGCGCCGCCCGGAGGCCGCCGGCCATCGCCTGCGCTGCCGCATCCATGCCCGCGACGTGAGCCTGGCGCTGGACAAGCCGCAGGCGAGCAGCATCCTCAATGTCTTCCGCGGCACGGTCAGCGCCATCGTGGCCACCGACACCCCTGGGCACGTGCTGGTGCAGCTTCAGGTGGCCGCGACACCGCTCCTCGCCCGCATCACCGAGCGCTCCCGCAAGACGCTCGATCTTCAGGTGGGGCGCGAGGTGTGGGCGCAGGTCAAGGCGGTGGCGCTGCTGGGGTGAGGCGCGCTGCGGGGGCCTGCAGGTTTGCGTCGGAAAGCATGAATGGGTTCATGCGGGCTTCTCCTCACGAAAGCTGAAGAAGCCCCGGGTGCTGCCTTCGTCCCGCTCGTGGGTGGACCACTGCCAGACCAGCCAGCGGCCGTCCTTGAGCCGCCAGGCTTCGACTTCCTCGCCATACACCAGCGCGGTGTAAAGGCCTTCGTCGTCGTCCGAGCGCAGGGCGTTCAGCAGATAGCGCTGGTGGTAGTAACACGGGCGGCCGTCATCGTCGAAGCCGTGGAGGCGGAAGGCGGCGGCCCCGTACTCCCGCTGCATTTCGAAGCGCAGCGGCGGCACCGCCGCAGGGCGCCAGTGCCGCGGCAGGCGCTGGCGCCAGTCGGGGGGCGGCTTCTGGCAGGGGCGCCGTTGTTGACAGGGAAGTGATTGCGTCTGCATTTGGGCCTCCCTCCTGTTTGCGTTTGCCCCAGGCTTCAGAGTTCGTAGCCGAACGACTTGATGATGCTCCGTGCCTTGTCGCCCTTGAGGTACTTGAGCAGGGCCGCGGCGGCGGGGTTGGACTGCCCTTTGGTGAGTAGCACCGCGTCCTGCCTGATCGGCTCATGCAGGTTCGCCGGCACCAGCCAGGCCGAACCGGCGCCGGGCTTGCCGTCCCTGAAGACCTGCGACATGGCGATGAAGCCCAGTTCGGCATTGCCCGACACGATGAAGGAGTGGGTCTGCGCGATGTTCTCGCCCTGCACGAAGCGGGGCTCCAGGGCCGGCAGCAGGCCCAGTTTGTTGAGCGTCTGGACAGCCGCCGCGCCGTAGGGCGCCGTCCTGGGGTTGGCGATGGAGAGGTGCCTGAAGTCGCCTTTTTTCAGTACCTCGCCCCTGTCGTCCACGTAGCCCTCCCGGGCCGACCACAACACGAGGCGGCCGGTGGCGTAGGTGAAGCGGCTGCCGGCGACGGCCAGGCCGTCCCGCTCGAGCCGGGCCGGGGTTTCGTCGTCGGCGGAAAGAAAGACTTCAAAGGGCGCGCCGTTGGTGATCTGGGCGTAGAACTTGCCCGTCGCGCCGAACATCAGCTTGGCTTTGTGGCCGGAATCCTTCTCGAACTCGGCGGCGATCTTCTGCATCGGCGCGGTGAAGTTGGCCGCGACGGCAAGCTGTACCTCCTCGGCGCCGGCGCCTTGCGACAGCAGCAGGCTGCAGATGAGTAGCGATGGACGGATCATGGCAGTTCTCCTTCAGGAAAAAACGGGTTCAGGCGTACAGGCAGAGGATGACCGCGGAGGCCTTGAAGACGGCGCAGGCCTGCTCGCCGACGGCCAGCCCGAGGCTCTCCACGCTGTCGTGGGTCACCACGGCGCAGACGGTCTTGCCGCTCTCCAGGCTGAGCGTGACCTCGGCATTGACCGGGCCGTCGTGGATGCGGGTGATCTCGCCCCACAGGTGGTTGCGGGCCGTCGTGCGGATGTTCTTGTCCTTCAGCAGGAGCACCGACGAGGACTTCACCAGGGCGTTGATCTCCATCCCGATGGCGAGCCCCAGGGTTTCGGCCGATTCCCGGGTGATCACGGCGACCAGCTCGTTCTCGTCGTCGAGCTTCAGGCGCACCTCGAAATCGACGTGCCCCTCGCGCAGGCCGACGATGTGCCCGTTGAACTGGTTGCGCGCGCTGCTCTTCATCGACATGCGCTTCAGCAACTGGCGGAACTGCTGGAAGCTCCTGGCCTGGCCGTCGTTCATGGTGTCCACCAGGCGCTCCAGCGCGGCCTGGTATTCGGCTTCCAGGGCGCGGTAGAGGGCGATGACCTGGCGGCCGTGCTCGGTGAGCGTGGTGCCGCCGCCGTTCCGGCCGCCGGCCAGCCGCGACACCAGGGGCTGGTCGGAGAGGTTGTTCATCGCGTCGATCGCGTCCCACGCGGCCTTGTAGGAGAGCGGGACGGCCTTGGCGGCCTGGGAGATCGAGCCGTGCTTGTCGATGGCTTCGAGCAGGCGAATCCGGGTGTCGCCCAGGAAGCTCCCGAACTCGGTCTCGACTTCGAGCCTGCCGCGCAGGCGGTGTAGGTTTTCGTTCATTTTGTCGTTGTATTGTCGTGAATATAACGAATGGCGCTTCAGGATATCTTGGCGCGCGGTGAGCCACGAATCGATCAAAACCGGCGCTGCGCTATGGTTGCAGGTAAATAGGCGAGCGGCTTAGCCTGTGTCTGCCATTCAAGCACATCGCTGTGTTGTTGAGGATATAGCGAGAACCGGGCCAGCTTCAGTCACATGCCAGGAGAAACACATGAAAGTCAGTGCACGCAACGTTTTCGAGGGACGCATCACCGGCCTGGTCGATGGGCAGGTCAATGCCGAGGTCGAGTTGACGACATCTGGTGGCGACAAAATTGTCGCAGTCGTGACAGAGGGCAGCGTGAAGTCCCTGGGGCTGGCTGTCGGCAAGGCTGCGACGGCCTTCGTGAAGGCCCCGTGGGTGATGCTGCTGGCGGGCGACGTGCCGGTGCGGTTCAGCGCCCGAAATCAGCTGGCAGGGGTCGTGAGCTCGGTGGTCAAGGGCGCGGTGAATGCCGACGTGGGCATCCGCCTGCCGGGCGGGAGCCTCGTCCATGCGGTGGTCACCAACGAGGCGGTGATGGAGCTTGGCCTGAAGGACGGCGCCCCGGCGGTCGCCCTGATCAAGGCCAGCCACGTGGTGCTGGGCGTGGCGGCCTAGCTTGGCGGCGCCGGTGCATCGGGCGGAGCGGGGGGCTTGCGGCCCCTGTTCCGCCCGATGTGCCCAAAGCGCCCGGCTCTTACAGCGCGATGTTGGCCTTCAGCCAGAGGGTGCGGCCGGGCTCGTTCACCCGGGTGGTCTGGGCGAAGCCGCCGATGTTGGCGCCGCTGCGGCTGATGAACTCGGCGTAGGTCTTGTCGAAGAGGTTGTCGACCCCGGCGGAGATCAGTGTGCCCTTCTTCGGCCGCCAGCCGGCGTTGAGCGAGACGATCGCGAAGCCGGAGGAGGCGCCGATGTCCTGGCCGACGATGTTGCCGTAGTTCTTGTCGAAGCGCTTCTGGCCCTGGACGAGGCGCAGCAGGGCACCGGCGCTCCACACCTTGTCGTCGTAGCCGGCGCCGAGGCGGCCCTCCAGCGGGGCGATCTGCGACAGCGGCTTGTTGGTGCTGTCGTTCTCGCCGTGGGTCCAGGCCAGGGTGCCGTAGGTCTTCCAGAAGCGGCCCAGGGCGTAGCTCAGGTCGGCTTCGGCGCCGTAGGTGGTGGCGTCGACGTTGAGGGCTTCGGCGGTGGTCGCGGTGAGCTGGTGGATCTGGATGAAATCCTTGTGTTTGGCGTAGAACAGCGAGGCCGAGGCGCGCACCGGGCCGGCGGCGTAGATCGTCCCGGCGTCGAGCTGGGTGGTCTTCTCGGGTTTGATGAGGAAGGTGCTGCCCAGCGGGCTTGAGGTGTCCGGCGACTTGGCGCGCTCCCAGTAATCGGGCGCGCGCTCGGTGTGGCCGAGGCCGGCGTAGAGCGTGGTGGTGGGCGCGAAGGCGTTCTCCCAGCGCAGGAAGCCGGCCTTCAGGGTGTCGTTGTCGGTGACGCCAGACGTTGTGCGGCCGCTGCGCTGGTCCTGGGCCTTGGTGAAGTCGACCCGCAGGCCGCCGATCAGGCGGTTGGCGGCGTCGAGTTCGTGGCTGAGCTCGCCGAACACGCCCCAGGTGAAGAAGCGCATGTCGGCCGTCCGGGCCTTGCTGTCATAGCTGGCGACCGCGGCACCGCTGGCGCTGCGCAGGGTGTGTTCGTTGGTCTGGAAGTCGACGCCGGTTTCGAGGCGGGTGCGCGGCGAAAGATCGAGCGTGGCGGCGACGCGGCCGCCACGGGTCTCGCGGTCGGGGTTGTTGACCATCTTCGTGGGCGGCTGAGGGCGCAGGCTGTAGTTGTCCATCACGTGGTCCACGTAGTTGTAGTAGACCTGCGCTTCCAGCTTGGCGATGAGCGGGCTGATGCGGGATTTCTCGAACTTGAGGCCCACGTTGCTCCGGTCGAACTTGACGCCGTCCATCGTGCGGTCGGCGTAGGCGGCCTGGCCGTCGCTCTTGGCAAACGTGAGCTCGAGGCGGGTGTCCTTGTCGGGGGTCAGGCCGATGGCGCCGCTGGTGCTCCAGCGGTCGTAGGCCGAGTGCACCTTGCGGCCCGAGCCGTCGCGGTAGTCCTGGGCGTGGGCGTGGGTGCCGGTGATCTCGGCGTAGTACTTCTCGTTGCCGACGCCGGCTTCCAGCACCTGGTCGTTGCGGCCGAAGTTGCCGACGAGCGCGCTGGCGTCCAGGTAGCTCGAGAAGCCGGTGCGCACCTTGGGGGCGCGCTCGAAGAGCACCACGCCGGCGCTGTTGCCGGGGCCGTACTTGACGGTCTGCGGGCCCTTCAGCACGGTGATCCTGTCGAAGGCCTCGGGGAAGACGTAGGCGGTCGGCGGGTCCATGCGCATGCCGCAGCCGCCGAGGATCATCTCGCCGTCCAGCAGGATGCCCAGCCGCGAGGCGGCCATGCCGCGGAACACCGGGTCGCCGTCGGTGCCGCCCTTGCGGATCACCGAGAAGCCGGGGATGTTCTTGAGGTAGTCGGCGCCGTCATGGGCCGGTACCGGCTGGCGCGGAGCGCGGGGGTCGGTGGTGACGGTGAGCGGCGCGTCCATCGCCGGGGCCGTCACGACGACCTGGCCGAGGGTGGCCGCCTCCTGCGCGAAAGCCGCAGAGGTGCCGGCGATGGCGGCAGCGATGGCGAGGGGCCGCAGCGCGAGGTGTCGAGAGGTGCGTTGCGGCGTTGTGCGGCGGTTCATTGTTGTAGCTCCCTGGTTTGCAAGTGGGCGCTACCTTAAAAGCGAAGCCTGCCGGCGTGTTTGACATGACGTAAAAAACCGCACCAAAGTGGTGCGGCATAGTGTCGCAGGCGGGCGCTCCCCGGGCCCGGGGCGGGGCGGGGAGGCGGGGGATGCTTACACCCGGAAGCTGGAAACGCTGGCGCGGAGGGTGTCCGAGACGCTCACCAGATTGTGGGCGGTGCTGGCCACCGAGGCGACCGCGGCGGAGTTTTCTTCGGACATCTGGGCGATGGCCTCGACGTTGCGGGCCAGTTCGGTGGAGGCGCCGCGCTGCTCGCGCAGGGCGTCGGTGATGTTCTCGATGGTGGTCTGCATGGTGTGGGCGGAGTCGCAGATGCCGCCCATCGACGCGCTGGCCTTGTTGGCCGCCTCGACGACCTCGCCGACCAGCGCGCGGCTGGATTGCATGCTGCCCACTGCCGCCTCGGCGCCCTGCTGGATGGTGCTGATCACGGTGCTGATCTCCTGCACCGAGCTGGTGGTGCGCTCGGCGAGCTTGCGCACCTCGTCGGCCACCACCGCGAAGCCGCGGCCCTGTTCGCCGGCGCGGGCGGCTTCGATGGCGGCATTGAGGGCGAGCAGGTTGGTCTGGTCGGCCACCTCGCGGATCACCACGGTGATCCGGTCGATCTGGCGGACCTGCTCGGAGAGGGTCTGGATCTGCCCGGCGGTGTTCTCGACCTGGGTGGAAACCTGGCCGATCTTGCCGGCGGCCGCTTCGACGCCCTTGCCGCTGTCGATGGCCTGGCCACCGGCCTGGGCGGCCCGGTGGTTGGCTTCCTCCGCGCTGGTGCTGACGTGGTCGATGCTCACGGTGAGCTCCTCGACCGCAGCGGCGGCGGCGGCAGTGGAGCCCGATTGCTGTTCGCTGCTCACCGAGACCTGCTGGGCGGTGGTGGACAGCTGCGCGGCCGAGCTTGCCACGTTGTTCGAGCAGGCCACGATCTCGCCGATGGTGCGGGCCAGCTGGCTGCGCATCGTGTCGAGGGCATCGAGCAGATGGCCGACCTCGTCGCGGGCCTGGCTGCGGGCCGCGTCGCTGCGCAGGTCGCCGCCGGCGATACGTGAGGCGAGGGCGTTGGCTTCGCCGAGGCGGGCGGCGATGCTGCGGACGGTGACGAAGCTGAAGATGCCCAGCACCGCGGCGGCGGCGACCAGGATGCCGATGGAGACGAGGCTCGCCGAGTCGCGGGTGGCGGCGCCTTCGGCGGCGGCTTTTGCGCCGAGCTCCTTGTTGAAGTGCATGTGGGCGCTGAGCTGCTCGTTGAAGGCGACCGCCTTGGGGCCGAGTTGCTTGAGCGCCTGCTTGACCTCCTCGGTCTGCTGGGCACGGGACAGGGCCAGCAGCCCGTCGACGCCCTTCCTGTATTCGTCGAAGGCCTTGCGCTCGGCCTCGAGCAGGCGCCTGTCCTCGTCGTTCGTCACGAGGGATTCATAATCCTTGAAGGCCTTGTCGATCTTGGCGCGCGTCTCCTGGATGGTCTTCTCGGCGTCCTCCTTTTCCTTTGGGTCGGTGGCCATGATGTGGCGGAACACGCGCACCCGCGCCCGCCCGAACTCGACGGCGATGATGTTGAGCGTCTCGATGCTGGGCACCACGTTGACATTGGCGTAGTTGGCCGCGTCGTAGACCTTGTTCATCTGTTGATGATTGATGGCGGTCAGTGCCACCAGGCTGAGGATGGCCGCCCCGACGAGGAGCAGGAGGCGTTGCTTGATGGTCATGATCTTTTTCCGTCTTGGATGATGGGCCGCCGCCACGGCGGTCTGTGGAGACCCTGGGGCGCCACGTCTGACACCGACTGCGGTAGCCCATGCTCAAACGGCGGGGGCGCGTCAAACTTTAGTGGCGGCTAATCAAAGATCGCCGCGATTCGCGCCCCAGGCGGGCGGACGTACAATCGGCCCTTCGCCGCCGCTCCCGCCCCTTGAAAGCCGCTCGTGCCCCGCCCAGAAGCCCCCGTCCTCGTGCTGCCCAGCCCCTTTTTTTCGGATTCCGACACCATCCGCCTCCTCGAGCCGGCCGACTGCGACAGCCAGGCCGTGCTGCGCAAGGTGGTTTCGGGCGAATACGACCGGCCCTTCGTGATCGACGACGGCAGCACCCGCACGCTGCATTTTTCGCTGTCGCTGATCCAGAGCACGATGAGCCTGAAAGAGCCCTTTGCCCTCGAGCTCGACTACACCCAGGCGATGATGAGCTTCCTGCTGTTCCTGGCCCGGCCCCAGCAAATCTTCATGCTCGGCCTGGGCGGCGGTTCGCTGGCCAAGTTCTGCTGGCGCCACGTGGGCTCGGCGCGGATCACGGTGGTCGAGATCGACCCGGACGTGATCGCCTTCCGCGACGAATTCGAGCTGCCCCCCGATGACGCCCGCCTCACGGTGATCGAGGGCGACGGCGCCGACCACGTGCTGGCCCTCGGCGCGGCCGGCGACAAGCCCGACGTGATCATGATGGACGCCTTCGACCGGCACGGCCTGTCCGGCTCGGTGAGTTCGGTCGGCTTTTACTGGAGCGTGCACAATGCGCTCTCCGGGCGCGGCATCATGGTGGCCAACCTGGCCGGCGAGAAGGCCGACCGCAGCGAGCATCTGGCGATGATCTGCGAGGTCTTCGACGAGCGGGTGCTGAGCCTGTCGCTGCCCGACGGCAACGACATCGTGCTGGCCTTCAAGAACGCCGCCTTCGCCCCCCGCTGGCGCGAGATCGCCAACCAGGCCAAGGCGCTGCGGGCGCGCACCGGGCTGGATTTCCCCAAGTTCGCCCAGCGCCTCGAACGCAGCGCGCGGCTGCGTTACCTGTAGCCCGCGGCCATGCTTGCCCTCGGCCCCGACGAGCGGCGCACCCCCAGCAGCAACGGGCGCAGCTGCTCCGACCTGTGGGGCCTGTGCGTGAAGGCCGAGCTGGTGCTGCCCCGCCAGCTGCTGCGCTGGCTGATGAGCGAGGGCGCCCTCAGCCCCGACGGCAGTGGCTACGCGGCCGCGCTGGCGACGCCGGAAGGGCGGGCCCTGGTCGAGGCCCTCGGCCCGCGCCAGCGGCGGGACGTCCGCGCCCAGATGGCCGGCCTGCTGGCCGGGCCGCTGGCCGAGCGGATCTTCCGCGGCGAGGCGCCGCCCATCGCCCCGGAGGCCGGGCCGGGCGATGGCGCCCGCGCCTGTGCGCTGGCCGCGCTGCTCGGCGACCCGGCCGAGTTCGCCCACGCGGCCCGGCTCGCCGAAGCCGCGCTGCGCGAGCCGGCGCGCTGGGCCCAGGTGGCCGCCCTCGCCGCGGCGCTGGAAGCCGCCGGCCACGTGGAGGCGGGCATCCGGGCCTTCCTGCCCGCCGCCGACCCGGCCTGGCCCCCGGCGCCGCCTGCAGTCGGGGGCGGATGAAGAGGCGCGGTCATCCGTGTCCGTGGAAATGCACCAACCCGTCGATGCGCCCTGTAGGGGCGAACTTGTTCGCCCGCGGAGGTGGAATTGAGGATCTACGCTGGTTTTACCGACTGAGGGCGAGCAAGCTCGCCCCTACAGCGGCTCCACGGTTCCTGCCAGAAATCGCCAGATCCCGGCCGGGTGGGTGAGGTTTGGCGGTGGTGATGCACCGACTGGCTGCTTGTTGGAGCGCGCCGTGGAGCGCTTGTGGGGGCGAGCTTGCTCGCCCGCTGCGGGCAAAACCGGGGTAGATGCCCCCACAGGAAGCCAGCGGCCTGATGCTTAATGGCACGAAGCGCAAGGCGTCGCGATGCCGCTCCCGGCTTCAAGGCTTCCACGGGTCACCCTGCCATGACCATGAAAACATCGCCGGGCGTGCCGCCTTCATCGGCCCGGCGGGTATCGTGATGGAGGCGCGCGGGGAATCCGGCTAGCATGCCGGGCTTTCCACCCTCGTCTCCGCACCATGCATTCCCTGGAAGACCTGCGGGCCGGCCGCCTGGCGGGCGCCCGCCACCTCAAGCTGGCCGCCGGCCTCACCGAGTTCCCCCGCGAGATCTTCGCGCTGGCCGACTCCCTCGAGGTGCTCGACCTGGCCGGCAACGCCTTCACCCGGCTGCCCGACGATCTGCCGCGCCTCACGCGGCTGCGCATCCTGTTCTGCTCGGGCAGCCCCTTCGAGGCGCTGCCCGAGGTGCTCGGCGCCTGCCCCAGCCTCGAGATGATCGGCTTTCGCGGCTGTGGCATCCGCAGCGTGCCCGAGGCCTCGCTGCCGCCCGGGCTGCGCTGGCTGATCCTCACCGAGAACCGCATCGAGGCGCTGCCGGCCTCCATCGGCCGCTGCACGCGCCTCCAGAAGCTGGCCCTGGCCGGCAACCGGCTGGCCAGCCTGCCCCCCGAGATGGCGGCATGCACCGGGCTCGAGCTCCTGCGCATCGCTGCCAACCGCCTCAGCGCCTTGCCCGACTGGCTGCCGGCCCTGCCGCGGCTGGCCTGGCTGGCCTTTGCCGGCAACCCCTTCTGCGCGGCGGTGGACGCGGCCTGGCAGGCGGAGGGGCGCAGCCACCCGTTTGCGTGGGACGCGCTGGAGCTGGGTGAGGTGCTGGGGCAGGGCGCCTCCGGGGTGATCCACCGGGCGGCGTGGCGGGACGGCGGGGCACGGCGCGACGTGGCGGTGAAGCTCTTCAAGGGCGCCGTCACCAGCGACGGCCTGCCCGAGGACGAGCTGGCGGCCTGCCTGGGGGCCGGCGCGCACCCCAGCCTGATCCCCATCCTCGGCCAGCTTGCCGGCCACCCGGAGGCGCGCCAGGGCCTGGTGATGGAACTGATCGAGCCGGCCTTCCGCAGCCTCGCCGGGCCGCCCAGCCTGGATTCATGCACCCGCGACGTGTACCCCGCCGGCTCCGTCCTCAGCCCGGCCCAGGCCCTGGGCATCGCCCGCGGCATCGCCTCGGCGGCGCGCCAGCTGCACGCCCGGGGCATCAACCATGGTGACCTCTACGCCCACAACATCCTGTACCACCAGGACGGCCGCGTGCTGCTGGGGGATTTCGGCGCCGCCTCCTTTGTGCCGCCGGGCGAGCCACAACTCGCCGCGGCGCTGGAGCGCATCGAGCTGCGCGCCTTCGGCTGCCTGCTGGAGGAGCTGGCCGGGCACTGCCCGCCCGACCCTGGCGTCGCGCTGGCGCAGCTGGCCCGGCGCTGCCTGGCGCCGGACCCGGCGGCGCGGCCGTTGTTTGCCGAGGTGGAGGAGGTGTTGGCCGGGCTGACAGGGCAGGGGGGCCAGGCGACGCCGTAGATTGACCGCCTTGTTCGCGACAGTTAGCGGAAACGAAGCACAGCAAGGTGAATCCTGTGTGCCGTGTGGTTTGCGGAGCGCATAGGGTGCTGGATTTCGAGGCGGTCACGACCATTGTCTGGTAGGGGCCGTCGGGTTGGGGCGCGAAGCGGATCGCCCGGATGCCGGGGGG
>Ga0075163_10009295_pt1 | contig 12912 bp, 15 predicted proteins | sample JI1023141ADNA_FD_71478 | JGI IMG/M metagenome (GOLD analysis project Ga0075163, IMG submission 71478) | Wastewater effluent complex algal communities from Wisconsin, to seasonally profile nutrient transformation and Carbon sequestration -... | ecosystem: Engineered > WWTP > Effluent > Algae...
CCCACGTCTTCGTCGTAATCCAGGGACAGGTAGCCCACGCTGACGTTCGGGGGCAGCGAACAAGTCACCGAGATCAACCCTTCCTGCGGCATGTAGGGGCCGGGACCCCCGAAATCCGTGGGCAGGAATTGCAACATCGTCCCGGACGACGACGATGCGGGAGTCACGTTCTTCGTCGAATAGATCAGGCTGCCGCTATCGGGCCAGCCGTTGACCGCGGTGCAACTCATGTCGTGGGCCACGTTGTCCAGGGAATAGAACGCGATGGTCGCGGCCTTCGCCCCGTCCCGCGCCGGGTTCTCGATGCCGCAAATCGCGAAGGCGTTCGTCGTGCCTTCATTGCGGAAGCCGGTCGCCTTCGGGCGCACGCCGGTATCGATGGTCGGAATGCTGAGCTGGCAAGCCGCGCCCCCGGGCGCCTGGGTGGTTCGCGCGGCGTTCACCGACTGCGCGTCGCCCGGGATGCCTAGGGTGGCTGCGACGACGGTCGCCGCCAGGAGAACCACCTTGTGCATTGTCTTTTCCTGCTTCTGGGGCGGAACGGCCCGCCGATCGGAGCGAACGCGATCGACGAAGCCGATCGGACGACATCCTTTCATCTTGAAGCGCTTGAAACAAGAACCCCGGCACCAGGCCGGGGTCCAATGGCAAGACGGGAAGTCGCTCAACTGCCTGCGGGAGCATTCACGTTGAATTGGGTGACCATGTAGCCGATGCTGGTGCTCGCCGGCAGGTTGCAGGTGATCGACCAGTAGTCGTTCTGCGCAAGCGGGTCGCCCGCCGTTCCCCCGAAGTCGGAGGCATCCCATGCGATGACTCCCGCACTGCCGTTTGCGGGGGTCGACACCGTCTTGGTCGCATAGAGCGGAGTGGAGTTCGCATATCCGTTGACGGCGGTGCAGCTCACGGATTTCGAAGCGCCGTTCAACGAATACATGCCGATGGTGAGGCCCTTGATCGTGCCGATGGATTCCTGGCTGTTCGCGGATTCCATGCCGCAGATGATGAAGGTGCTGGTGGTGCCTTCGTTGCGGAAGCCGGTCGCCTTGGCCTTGACCGTGAGGTTCAGGCCCACGTCGGTCAGCCTGCACACGACGCCGCCCTGCGCGGTCTGTTTGCGGGTTTCGACCACTGCCCCGGCTGCATTGGACACCGACGCCAACGTCATGGCGACGATGGTTACGGCAAGCAAAGTACGCATTTGTTCCCCCTGTTCCGCGGATCTCGACGATCCGCCTGTAATGAATCGAAGCATCGAATGGCCCTGCATTGGCCTAACCCGGATCCAGGCCCGTGGCCGGGATTCATGGGAAGGCCGACCGGACGGTTCAGTTGGGAGTGCTCACCGTGAACTTGGTGACCATGTTGCCGATGGCGGAATTCCCCGCCAGGTTGCATGTGATCGACCAGAAATCGCTTTGCGGCAACGGATTGCCCGCCGTTCCCCCGAAGTCGGAGGCATCGAAAGTCAGGGTCGTCGTGGCGCCGTTCGCGGCCACGCTCGCATTCTTGGTCGAATAGATCGGGGTGCCGTTCGCGAACCCGTTGACCGCGGTGCAGCTGACCGTCTTCGCGGACGTGTTCAAGGAGTACAACCCGATGCTGATTTGCTGGATCGTGCCGACATCGGAGCGGCTGTTCGAGGATTCCATGCCGCAAATGGCGAACGAACTGGTGGTGCCTTCGTTGCGGAAGCCGGTCGCCTTGGCCCTGACCGTGGTATCCACGGTGGGGATGCTGAGCTGGCAAACGACGCCACCCTGCGCGTTCTGGTAGCGGAATTCGGTTCCGGCCTTCGCCGGATGGGCGGCGGATGCCAGTACCACGGCGGCAATGGATACGCCAAGCAAAGTACGCATTTGTTTCCCCCTGTTGCACGGACCGGGATGGTCCGTCGTCGTGACTCGAAGATCGAACGGCTGACCCGCGGGTCGAATTGAATGATAACTCCGTCACAGAATCACGATCCGGGACGGCCCGTACCGACTGAAACGCGAATGCCGGCCCGATCCGGCCAGCCACATCGAAAAATGCAAGAAGCGGGCCAACCGCGGCTTTCCATGGCCGTCGATCAGCCTGAACGGGGCCGGGCGGCCTCGAGTTCCGACCTGGCCCGGGATCGGGGCGCCAGGCGAAGGCCGGAAACGCGAACCCCGGCTGCAAGCCGGGGTTGGGGTTCGGATCCTGTTGGCGGCGGCCGTCAGTTGCCGACGTCCTCGTCGTAGGACATGTACATGTAGCCGACGCTGACCTGGGCCGGCAAGGAGCACGTGACCGTGACGTACCCGTCGTACGGCAGGTAGGTGGATCCTCCGAAATCCGCGGGCGCGAAATGCACCGACGACCTGAATGTCGAGGAGCTCGCCGTGACGCTCTTGGTGGCGTACACGTAACTCCCGGCGTCGGGCCAGCCATTCACCGCCGTGCAATCGAAGGTGTGGGGCTTGTTGTCCAGCGCGTAAAACGCGATCCCCACGTCGGATACCGCACCCTGCACCGGGTCCTGGAGGCCGCAGATCGCGTAGGCGCTCGTCTTGCCTTCGTTGCGGAAACCGGTTGCCTTCGCGCGTACGGTCGTATCCACGGTCGGAATGCTCAACTGGCACGCCGCGGCCCCGGGCACCTGCGCCATCCGGGTCAAGGTCACCGCCGCGACCTGGGGGGACAGGCCGAACGCCAGGGCAATGCCCGTTGCCGCGAAAATCGATTGACGCATGGATAGCCCCTGGTTTCGGCCGGGATGGCCCATCATGAATCCGGAACGCGCGATACCGTCGGCAACGACCATCGGCGATGCGGGGAAAGCCGGGCGACACCCGGCTTTTCCCGAGGTGCCGGGCGGTCAGCGTAGTTCCGCGACCTCGACGCCGTCCAGACCCTGCGCCAGCGTCCGCGCGTCGCCGCCCTGGGCCAGCTTGATGCGCAGGCGCACCTCGTTCTGCGAATCGGCGTAGCGCAGCGCGTCCTCGTAGCTGATCTCGCCCGCCTGGTAGAGCTCGAACAGGCTCTGGTCGAAGGTCTTCATGCCCAGTTGCACGGAGTCCTTCATCACTTCCTTCAGCTTGTGGATCTCGCCGTCGCGGATGTAGTCCTGCACCAGCGGCGTGCCGAGCATGATTTCCATCGCCACGCGGCGGCCCTTGCCGTCCGGGGTCGGGATCAGCTGTTGCGCAACCACGCCCTTGAGGTTCAGAGACAGGTCCATCAGCAGCTGCCCGCGGCGATCCTCGGGGAAGAAGTTGATGATGCGGTCCATCGCCTGGTTGGCGTTGTTCGCGTGCAGGGTGCACAGCACCAGGTGGCCGGTTTCGGCGAAGGCGATGGCATGGTCCATGCCCTCGCGGGTTCGCACCTCGCCGATCATGATCACGTCCGGCGCCTGGCGCAGGGTGTTCTTCAGCGCCGCGTCCCAGCTGTCGGTGTCGATGCCGACCTCGCGCTGGGTGACGATGCAGCCCTCGTGCTTGTGCACGAATTCGATCGGGTCCTCGATGGTGATGATGTGCCCGGTCGAGTTCTGGTTGCGGTAGCCGATCATCGCCGCGAGCGACGTGGATTTACCGGTACCCGTCGCACCGACGAAGATGATGATGCCGCGCTTGGTCATCGCCAGGGTCTTGATGATCGGCGGCAGGTTCAGTTCCTCCACCGTCGGGATCTTGGTCTCGATCCGGCGCAACACCATGCCCACCTGGTTGCGCTGGTAGAAGCACGAGATGCGGAAGCGGCCGACGCCGGCCACGCCGATCGCGAAGTTGCACTCGTGGGTTTTCTCGAATTCCTCGCGCTGCGGCGGGGTCATCACATTCAGCACCAGGTCGCGCGACTGTTGCGGCGTGAGCGGGCTCTGCGTGATCGGCTGGATCTTGCCATGGACCTTCATCGACGGCGGCATGCCGGCGGTGATGAACAGGTCCGACGCCTTCTGGTGCGCCATCAGCTTGAGGAAGCTGGTGAAATCGATGCTGCTCATGTCGTTCTCCGGCTTCTGTTGGCGTCAGTCGAACAGGCGCTTGTCCTTGGCGTACTCGCGGGCATGCTGCTTGGTCACGACCGCGCGCTTGACCAGGTCCTGGAGGTGCTGGTCGAGGGTCATCATGCCGGACTGCTGGCCGGTCTGGATCGCCGAATACATCTGCGCGACCTTGTCCTCGCGGATCAGGTTGCGGATGGCCGGGGTGCCCACCATGATTTCCCACGCCGCGGTGCGGCCGCCGCCGATCTTCTTCAGCAGCGCCTGCGAGATCACAGCGCGCAGCGACTCGGACAGCATCGAACGCACCATCGGTTTCTCGCCGGCGGGGAACACGTCGATGATGCGGTCGATGGTCTTGGCTGCGCTCGATGTGTGCAGGGTCGCGAACACCAGGTGGCCGGTCTCGGCCGCGGTCAGCGCAAGGCGGATGGTTTCGATGTCGCGCATTTCGCCGACCAGGATGTAGTCCGGGTCCTCGCGCAGCGCGCTGCGCAGCGCCTCGTTGAAGCCGTGCGTGTCGCGGTGCACTTCGCGCTGGTTGATCAGGCACTTCTGCGCGGTGTGCACGAACTCGATCGGGTCCTCGATCGAGAGGATGTGCGCGTACTCGTTCTTGTTGACGTGGTCGAGCATCGCCGCGAGCGTGGTCGACTTGCCCGAACCGGTCGGCCCGGTGACAAGGATCAGGCCCTGCGGCTGGTCGATCAGTTCCTTGAAGATGCGCGGGCAGCCGAGGTCCTCGAGCGTGAGCACTTCGGACGGGATGGTGCGGAACACCGCGCCGGCGCCGCGGTTCTGGTTGAAGGCGTTGACGCGGAAGCGCGCCAGGCCGGGGATCTCGAACGAAAAGTCGACTTCGAGGAATTCCTCGTAGTCGCGGCGCTGCTTGTCCGACATGATGTCGTACACCAGCGCGTGCACCTGCTTGTGGTCGAGTGCCGGGATGTTGATGCGGCGCACGTCGCCATCGACGCGGATCATCGGCGGAAGTCCCGCCGAAAGATGGAGGTCGGAAGCCTTGTTCTTGACCGAAAACGCGAGAAGTTCAGCGATATCCATGGTGGCACTACTCCCCTTGTGCGCGACGGTCGTTCCCCCGAGGCCGCGCGAGTCGTCGTAACCGCATCGGGGCCATCCAGCCCCGCCGCGACGCTTCGAGTCCCGGTTCCGCCCCATGCAGGAATCCCGCATGGAAGATCGGTCCCGTCCTCGCGTGCCGGCTCCCCGACGCTTTCGCGGCGGAGCCCGGCGGGCGCAGCTTCCGTGCAGCGCCCTTGAACCCGCTGTCGTCAAGACAGGGGGCCGCAGGCAGTATATGCCTCCCGCAAGAGCCGACAATCGATCCATGAACCGGTATCGCCGGGCGTTTGTCGACGTCCTGCACACTTTGGATAACGCAACGCGCGCGGCCGCCCGGCCAGATGCCCCGCGCCTGCTCGCGGTGTCCAAGACCCGGACCGCGGACGAGATCGCGGCCCTGGCCGGACTCGGCCAGAAATCGTTCGGGGAAAACTACGTGCAGGAAGCCGCGGGCAAGATCGCCGCGCTCGCAGGACTCGGTTTGGAATGGCACCTGATCGGCCACCTGCAGTCGAACAAGGCGCGCGATGCCGCCCGCGATTTCGACTGGGTGCAGACCGTGGACCGGGCCAAGCTCGCGACCGCCCTCGCCCGCCATCGGCCGGATGCGCTGCCGCCGCTGAACGTGCTGCTGCAGGTGAACATCGACGACGAGGCGAGCAAGCACGGCTGCCGTCCCGATGACATCCCGGCGCTGGCCGCGGCGGCGGCCGCCGAACCTCGCCTCGCGCTGCGCGGGCTGATGGCGATTCCCGCGCCGCATGCCGATCCGGAACGACGCCGACCCGCGTTCCGGCGCATGCGCGAACTGTTCGACCGCCTGCGCGAAGTGCATCCGCAAGCCGACACGCTGTCGATGGGCATGAGCGACGACTTCGCCATCGCCATCGCCGAAGGTGCGACCATGGTCCGCATCGGCAGCGCATTGTTCGGTCCGCGAACGGCGAAGGAGACCGCGTGACCTTTTCATCGACCATCGCCTTCATCGGTGGCGGCAACATGGTGCGCAGCCTGATCGGCGGGCTGCTCGCGCAGGACTGCGATCCCGCCGGCATCCACGTCGCCGAACCGGCGGATGCCGTGCGCGAGGCGCTGGCCAGCGATTTCCGCATCAAGGCCTATGCCACCGCCGCCGAAGCGGTCGAAGGCGCGCATGTGTGGCTGTTCGCGGTCAAGCCGCAGGTGATGCGCACGGTCTGCGAATCGCTGGCGCCGCTGGCGCAGGCGGAAAAACCGCTGGTCGTGTCCGTCGCCGCCGGCATCTCCGGCGTGCAGATCGAACACTGGCTGGGCGGCGGCCTCGGCGTGGTGCGCGCGATGCCGAACACGCCGGCCCTGCTCGGCGCCGGCGCCACCGGCCTGCATGCGAATGCGAACGTGGATGCGAACGGGCGCGCGGTTGTCGAGCAATTGCTCGCCACGGCCGGGCCGACCACGTGGATCGCCGACGAAACGCAAATGGATGCGGTGACCGCGTTGTCCGGCAGTGGCCCGGCCTACGTGTTCCTGCTCGCCGAGGCGATGATCGCCGCCGGCGAAGCCGAGGGCCTGCCAGCCGACGCCGCGCGCGCGCTGGCGCTGCAGACCGTGCTCGGCGCGGCGCGGATGCTGGTCGAATCCGGCGAAGCGCCCGACGAACTGCGAACGCGCGTGACCTCGCCAAACGGCACCACGCAGGCGGCGCTGGAAAGCTTCGAGCGTGACGGCTTCCGCGCGATCGTCGCGCGCGCCATCCATGCCGCGCGCGAACGCGGCCGCGAGCTGTCCGCGATGAACGACTGAGGCGAACATGCACGCATTCCGCATTCCTGCCCTACTGTGCGTTGTGTTCGCGCTGGCGAGTTGCGACCGCGGAGACACGCCATCCCGTGCGCCGATGGCCGCGACCACGACCGGCGATGCCGCAAACAGCGCCACCGCGACCAGCAATGGCATCACCCTGCGCGCCAGCGTGGTGGAGACCGGCGGCCTGCAGGAATCGGTGGCGCGCGGCTACGGCATCGAGCGCCTTCCCGATCAGGCCATGCTGTTGCTGAGCGTGCGCGATGCCAAGGGCGACAACGCCACGCCGGTGTCGCTGCAGGCCACGGTGTCCGACCTCAAGGGCAACACGCGGCCGCTGCCATTGCGGGAAATCCGCACCGGCGACCTCGTCGACCGCATCGGCCTGGTGCCGCTGTCGCCGCCCGACACGCTGACCTTCGAAGTGCGCGCGCAACTCGTGCCGGGTGCGACCTCGACGGTGCGCCTCAGCCGCGATTTCTATCCTGTTCCGGTGAATTAACGTCGCATCGACCACTCGCGAATGATCTTCGCGATTTCGCGCACGCCATCGGTCAGCGCGGCCGGACCCGGTTGCAGGATGAGCGGCGACTTGACCTCATGGAGTTCGCCGTCGCGCACCGCGGGAATCGCGTTCCACCCGGGCCGGGCCGCGACTTTCTCCGGTCGGAACTTCTTGCCGCACCAGGAACCGAGGATGATGTCGGGCGCGCGTCGGATCACTTCATCGCCATCCTCGAGGATGCGGCCCTTCGCCAGCGGTTGCAGCGCACGCTCGGGGAACACGTCGTCGCCGCCGGCGATGCGCACGAGCTCGGCGACCCAGCGGATGCCGGTGATCGGCGGTTCGTCCCATTCCTCGAAATAGACCTTGGGCCGCCGCGGCAACATTGCCGATTCGGCTTCGATGGCATCCAGTCCGCGCCGCAATTCGTCCGCGTAATCGTTCGCCTTGTCGCCGACACCGACCAGCGCGCCGAGCCGGCGCACGTAATCGAGGATGCCTTCGACGCCGCGGTGGTTCGAGATCCACACCTCGACGCCGCGACGCACGAGTTCGGCGGCGATATCGGCCTGGATGTCGGAAAACCCGACGACGAAATCCGGTTGCAGCTTGAGGATCTCGTCGATCTTCGCGCTGGTGAAGGCGCTGACCTTGGGCTTTTCCTTGCGCGCGCGCGGCGGACGCACGGTGAAGCCGCTGATGCCGACGATGCGGTCCTGCTCGCCAAGGGCGTACAGGACTTCGGTGGGTTCCTCGGTGAGGCAGACGATGCGTTGGGGGCCGATCATCGCGACATTGTCATCCTGAGCGTAGCGAAGGACCTGCTGTTATGACCGTCGTGTTTGCCGAAAAGCAGGTCCCTCGGCTTCGCCTCAGGATGACAGGGATGATCACGGATACAACATCCGCTTCGACCACTTCCCCGCATCGTCGCGCTCGTACAGGTGGCGTTCGTGCAGGCGGAACTGCGCGCCGTACCAGAACTCGATGCTGCGCGGCGCGATGCGGAAACCGCCCCAGCGCGGCGGGCGCGGCACGTCGCGGCCTTCGAACTCGGCCTCGGCCATTTCCAGCCGGCGCTCGAAAGTCTCGCGCGCTTCCAGCGTCTCCGACTGGCGCGACGCCCAGGCACCGATCTGGCTCATGCGCGGGCGGCCGGCGAAATACGCGTCGGCTTCGGTGTCGGAAACGACCGAGGCATCACCCTCGATCCGCACCTGCATGCCGTGGCGTACGCGCGGCCAGTGGAACATCAGCGCGGCGCGCGGGTCGGCCTGCAGTTCGCGGCCCTTGCGCCCGTCGAGGTGGGTGTAGAACACGAAGCCATCGCCGTCATGCGACTTCAGCAGCACGATGCGCGCGGCCGGTCCGGCCTCGCCGATGGTGGCGAGCGTCATCGCGGTGCGGTCGGGTTCGCGCGCGGCCTCGGCCTCGTCGAACAGGCGGTCGAAGGTGGCGAGGGCTTCCGCGAGCAACAGGTCCATTGCGTTATTGTCGCGCGATGGCTCACCGCACGCATCCACCCTCGCCGATCGGCTACGCCGAACCCTTCGTCGCCGCGGTGCTGGGCGACGCGCTGGCCCACGAGGCCCGCGTCTACGCCATCGCCGGGCTGCAGGGCAGCGGCAAATCCACGCTGTCGGCGCAGGTGGCCACGCTCGCCGCCAGCCGCGGACTGCTCACGGTGGTGCTGTCCATCGACGACTTCTACCTCGGCCGGCGCGAACGCCTGCGCCTCGGCCGCGAAGTGCATCCGCTGCTGGCCACGCGCGGGGCGCCGGGCAGCCATGATGTACCGCTCGCCATCGAGACCATCGACGCCCTGCGCGAGGGCCGCGCGACGCGGCTTCCGCGCTTCGACAAGATCGCCGACCGGCGCCTGTCGCCGTCGAAATGGCCGCTGGCGCAGGCCGACCTGGTGCTGTTCGAAGGCTGGTTCCAGAAAGTGCCGGCGCAAACCGATACCGAACTCGTTTCCCCAGTGAATGCGCTGGAACGCGACGAGGATCCGGACGGCACCTGGCGGCGCTGGTGCAACGCCGCGCTCGGCCGCGATTACCCGCCGCTGTGGCAGCGCATCGACCGCATGCTGTTCCTCGAAGGCCCGGGCTTCGAGATCGTGCCGGAGTGGCGCTGGCAGCAGGAAGTGACCTTGCAGAAGGCGAACCCCGATCGCCAGGCGATGTCGAAACCGCAGGTGCAGCGCTTCGTGCAGTTCTTCGAACGCGTCAGCCGGCAGGCGCTGCGCACCCTGCCGGCCATCGCCGACCGCCACGTGCGCCTGGACGCGACGCGGCGGCCGCTGGATCCGCTACCGCTCAGCTGACCACGAAGGTCACGCGCAGGTTGACGCGCCATTCCTGCACGTTGCCGTTGTCGTCGGTGACGACCTTGATCTCGTTGACCCACGCGCCCTTGATGTTCTTGATGGTTTCCCCGGCTTTCTTCAGGCCGGTCTTCACCGCGTCTTCCATGCTGGTCTTGGACGAAGCGTTGAGTTCGACGATCTTGGCGACGGACATGGCGTATTCCTGCGGATGGCGGCGGTTGCCGGGAACCGCCAGACTAGGCGGGCGCTTGTTAAGATCGTGACGATGAATCCCGCCCCCAACCTCGCGCTGGTCGGACCGATGGGCGCCGGCAAGAGCGCCGTCGGGCGGTTGCTGGCCGAACGCCTCGGCCTGCGCTTCGCCGACCTCGACCACGAGATCGAGGAACGCAGCGGCGCGGGCATCGCGACGATCTTCGAATGCGCGGGCGAGGCCGGATTCCGCGCCCGCGAATGCGCGGCCCTGCGCGCGCTGCTCGATGGCGACGGACTCGTGCTGTCCACCGGCGGCGGCGCGGTGCTGGATGCGGAAAATCGCCGATTGTTGCGCGAACGCTGTTTCGTCGTGCACCTGCACCTCGACGTGCCCGCGCAATTGCAGCGCCTCGCGCGCGACCGCAGCCGTCCGCTGTTGCAGCGCCCGGATCGCGAACGGGCATTGAACGAACTCGCATCGATCCGCGGCCCGCTGTACGACGAAATCGCGGACCTGCGCTTAGACACCAGCCAAGACAATGCGACGCACACGGCGATGGCGCTGGCCGAATCGCTTGCCGTGAAGTGGCAACGCGGGAGCATCGCGGCGTGAGTCCGATCATCGAAGTCGGTGGCGCGAAGCCCTACGCGATCCGCATCGGCGCGGGATTGCTCGGCGATGCCGATGCGCTGCTCGCGCCGTTGCGCGGACGCCATGCGCTGGTCGTCAGCGATGCGAACGTCGCGCCGCTGTACGCACGAGGCATCGCCGATGCATTGCGTTCGCGCGACGGACTCGTCGTTGATACCTGCGTGTTGCCCGCGGGCGAGGAGGCGAAACGGCTTCCACAGTTCGAACGCGTGCTGCAATCGCTCGCCGAGCTCGGCGCGACCCGCGATGCCTGCGTGTACGCGCTCGGTGGCGGCGTGGTCGGAGATCTCGCAGGTTTCGCCGCGGCCTGCTGGATGCGCGGCATCGATTGCGTGCAACTGCCGACGACGCTGCTGGCGATGGTCGATTCCTCGGTCGGCGGCAAGACCGGGCTCGACCTCGACGCCGGCAAGAACCTGGTCGGCGCGTTCCACCTGCCAGTCGCGGTGCTGGCCGACACCGACGCGCTGCATACCCTGCCGCCGCGCGAACTGCACGCGGGTTTCGCCGAAGTCGTGAAATACGGCGCGATCCGCGACGCCGCCTTCCTCGACTGGCTGGGCGAGAACGCGAACAACCTGCTCGCCGGCGACGGCGATGCGCTGGCCGAGGCGATTTCGCGCAGTTGCGCGTACAAGGCCGCGATCGTCGAACGCGATCCGTTCGAACGCGGCGAACGCGCGTTGCTCAATTTCGGCCACACCTTCGGCCACGCGATCGAGGCCGAGCAGGCCTACGCCGGGCTCAACCATGGCGAGGCGGTCGCGGTCGGCATGCTGCTCGCGGCGCGGCTCTCGGCCCGGCTCGGCATGGCCGGCGATGCCGATGCAGGGCGACTCGCGGTGCTGCTCGAACGCTTCGGATTGCCGGTCGAAATTCCCGCCGGACTCGATCCGGACGCCCTGCTCGCGCGCATGCGCCTGGACAAGAAGGCCACCGCCGACGGCCTGCGTTTCGTGCTCTGGCGCGGGCCGGGGCGCGCGGAAATCGTGGCCGGCGTGGACGAAAACGCAGTGCGGAGCGTCTTGGAGCCGTCATCCTGAGGCGAAGCCGAAGGACCTGCTGTTGCTTCACGAATGCATGAAAAACAGGTCCTTCGCTGCGCTCAGGATGACAACGAAGCTACAATTTCCGCATGCGCCTTTTGCTGCAACAACGCCCCGACGGCCGCGAATCGCCGCGTTTCGTGCAACTGCAACTGGAAGCCGACCTGCTCGGCGGCTGGTCGCTGCTGCGCGAAACCGGGCAGATCGGTGGACGCAGCACGCTCAGGCGCGAGCAGTTTCCCGACCAGGCCACGGCACTGCTCGCACTGGAGCATGCGCGCGATTTGCAATTGCGAAAAGGTTTTCAGTTGATGTTTGCTCAGGGCGCGGATGCGCCGAAATAACCGTCGTCATGCCCGCGCAGGCGGGCATCCAGTGTCTTTCGATCAAAAAAGCCAAGACGCTGGATACACAGTTGAAGACCCCGTGAAAAGCTGCCCGCTTCCGCGGGAATGACGCGCAAAAGAATCCGATATCCAGAGAACGTGACGTGCCAACATCCTTGAAAAACGACCGCCTCCTCCGCGCGCTGCGCCGCGAACCCGTGGACTGCACGCCGGTCTGGCTGATGCGCCAGGCCGGGCGCTACCTGCCCGAATACCGCGCGACGCGGGCGAAGGCCGGCAGCTTCCTCGCGATGGCGAAGAACCCCGAACTCGCCTGCGAAGTCACGCTGCAGCCGCTGCGCCGCTTCGACCTCGACGCCGCGATCCTGTTTTCCGACATCCTCACCGTGCCGGACGCAATGGGGCTCGGCCTGTATTTCGTCGAAGGCGAAGGCCCGAAGTTCGAACGCCCGATCCGCAACGCGGATGATGTGGCGAAGCTCGCCGTGCCGGACATGGATTCGGAACTGCGCTACGTCATGGACGCGGTGCGCACCATCCGCCGCGAACTCGACGGCAAGGTGCCGCTGATCGGTTTTTCCGGCAGCCCGTGGACGCTGGCCTGCTACATGGTCGAAGGCGGCGGCAGCGACAACTTCTCGAAGATCAAGGCGATGGCCTTGAACGAACCCGCGTTGCTGCATCGCGTGCTGCAGGTGAACACCGATGCGGTGATCGCATATCTGTCTGCGCAGCGCGCGGCCGGCGCACAGGCGTTGCAGGTGTTCGACACCTGGGGCGGCGCACTGTCGCCGGCGATGTACCGCGAATTCTCCCTGCCCTACCTCGTGCGCATCGCGAAGGAACTCGACCGCGGCGACACGCCGCTGATCCTGTTCGGCAAGGGCAACGCGCCCTACCTCGAGGAACTCGCGGCCAGCGGCGCCGAAGGCGTGGGCGTGGACTGGACCATCGGTCTGGATGACGCCGCGCGCCGGGTGCAGGGCAAGGTTGCGCTGCA
>Ga0075163_10009296_pt1 | contig 12911 bp, 12 predicted proteins | sample JI1023141ADNA_FD_71478 | JGI IMG/M metagenome (GOLD analysis project Ga0075163, IMG submission 71478) | Wastewater effluent complex algal communities from Wisconsin, to seasonally profile nutrient transformation and Carbon sequestration -... | ecosystem: Engineered > WWTP > Effluent > Algae...
TGGAGGCGGCCCGCGCCCAGGTCACCTATGCCGAGCTGGCGGCGGGTCGGCCGGGGGCCGCGCTCACCCCCGCCGTGACCACCCCACTGGACGACGCCGCTCAGGCCAGCCTGGCCCGGCGCGATGCTGAACTGAGGGCATTGGGGTTTGAGGTGGAGCCCTTCGGCGGCCGGTCCTACGCCATCGCCCGGGCGCCTGCGGGCCTGCCGGCGGCCGACGCACCCCGCATGCTGTTGGAGCTGCTGCAGGCCGACGATGCCAGCCTGGAGGGGCTGCGGTGGCGGTGTGCGCGCCGGATGGCGGCCACCGCGCCGCCGCTGGCCGTGCCGGAGCGCCGGCCGCTGCTGGCGCGGTTGTCCGGCCTGGCGCCCGTGAGTGGACCGCCGTGGATCTTCGCCCTCACGGCGGCGGATCTGCGGCGGCACCTGGCGCTCGGTGGCCCCACGCGGTAGCGCCGTTCAGGCAAAAAAGCCAAGCAGATCATGATGTTGGGTCGTCGCCGGTGGGCGGTGGACTCAGCCGGTGTAGCGCACCAACCAGAACTGAAGCTCGGTGCCGCCGCCCAGCTCGCCCAGGCCGTCGCGCTGGACGGTGGCCTGGTTGAAGCTCGCCTGGGCGAACGCCGGCGCGCTGTCGGGATCGGCGGGATCAGCCGGCTCCACGGCCAGCCGGCAGTGGCCGCCGTCGTTGCCCGGGGCGCCCGGGTGGTCCACAAACAGGAGGTCGCCTGGGCGCACGAGGTGGAGCAGCTCGGCGATCTCGGCGTTTTGGGTGGTGCCCGCCAACGGGCGCGTCTCATCCTCCGGGTCGCGGTGGTCGAGGTGGCGCAGCAGCGTCCAGCCGGGCAGGGCAGCGAGGCGCTCGCCGAACTTTTCCGCGCGCGGAAAGTGCAATGAAGTTGAGGTGTTGCTCCAGCGGAAGGCCGCCACGGGCAGGCCCGACAGCGCGATGCAGGTGCCCGCAAAGATGTTGCACTTCCAGTAGGAGGTGCCCGGCTGGAGCCCGTAGGAGATGCCGCCCGGCGCCTCCAAGCGGCCGGCCTCGGGGGCATCGGTGCCGAAGAGGGCTGCGTAGTAGCGGTAGGTGCGGTCGCCCACCGTGGGCTCGAAGGGCTCATCCGCGGTGGAGAGCACCATCTCGCGGGCGATGTCCACCATGCGGCGCACCCCGCGCGGCAGGCGGAGGGCCGGGTGGGTGGCCTTCCAGAGGTCGGGCACCGGGGCGCTGCCGACCGCCTCCAAGAGGGCGGCGGCCACCCGCGGTCCCAGCTTGCCGTCGACCACCAGGCCCTGCGCCTTCTGGAAGGCCGCCAGCGCCGCTGTGGTCTCCTGGCCAAAGTCGCCGTCGGCGCCCCAGCCCGTGATGCGGAGGGCAGGGGGGCTGCCCGGCACCCGGGCCCCCACCGCTTGGAGGGCCCGCTGGAGGAGGCGGATGGTGCTCTTCTGGGTGAGCGTCACGCCCTCAGGGCCGGCCAGCAGTGCGGCAAAGCCCGCGTCTTCCTTGAGCATTGCGGCCGTCAATGGGGCTGGAATGCAATCGCGCGTGAGGCCCTGCTCCACCAACATCGGGCCGGTGCCGTCCCCCAACAGCTCGAGGGCCTGATCCACCACGGTGCGCAGGTCGCGGGCGGGTTTGTCCTCAAAGGCGGGCCAGGCAGTGCTGGCCTGGAGCGGCAGGTCGGTGCGGTCGAGGAGATCGCGGAAGAACTTGGGCAACGGGGCCATGGCTCACCCTCCAATGGACGCTGGCCCGGCGACGGGCGGGGGCTGGGCAGGGACGGGGACCCCACCCGGCGTTTGCGGCACGGTAGCGAATTGGGGCGCGGAGCGACAGGGGCGGAGGATCCAAACGGGTCGATCGGGGCGGACCGGTCAGCGCAGGAAGGGGTGGGCGTCGACCCCAGCGGGGCTGGTGGCGGTGTTGCGAATGCGGTGCACCAGCTCGATGGAGGGGCGCGCGTCGGCGATGCCGTAGCCGCCACCGCCCAAGAGGTCTTCGTAGACGCGGGTGTGGAGGTCGTCAAAACCCGTAGAGAAATCAAAGGCTTTGCCGTCCAGCGTCAGCGAGCGGAGGGCGTGGTGGCCGCGGGCGCGCGATTCGGCGGGCAGGTCCTCGTAGGCCACCGAGAGAAACCAGCGCACCCGGGCGCCCGCCAACTCGAGCGTGCCGGCCACGCGGCGCTCGTCCTGCAGGTGCACGGTGTTGGCCTCCACCTCGCCGAACAGCCAAAGCAGCAGGTCAAAGAAGTGGATCCCGATGTTCATGGCCAGGCTGCCCGACTTCTCGGGATCGCCCTTCCAGGAGTGCTGGTACCACGGTCCGCGGCGGGTGATGTAGGTCAGCTCCACGTCGAGGCGCTGGTCGCGGGCCTCAGCGAGCTCCGCTTTGAGGGCCTGGACGGCGGGGTGCAGGCGGAGCTGGAGCACGGTGTAGATGCGGCGCCCGTACTCCTCCTCGAGCTGGATGAGCTGATCGAGGTTCCAGGGGCTGATGACGAGTGGCTTTTCGCAGAGCGCGTGGGCCCGCACCCGCAGCGCCAGGCGGCAGTGGGCGTCATGCAGGTAGTTGGGCGAGCAGATGCTGATGAACTCCACCGGCTGCTCACCCGTGCGGCGGCGGAACTTCTCGAGGTGGCGGTCGAACCGCTCCACTTCGGTGAAGAACCGGCACTCGGGGAAGTAGCGGTCCAGGACGCCCGCGCCATCGTAGGGGTCGCAGGCAGCGACGAGCTCGTTGCCCGTCTCGCGGATGGCCTTCATGTGGCGGGGCGCCACATAGCCCGCCGCCCCCAGCATGCCGAAGCGCTTCATGCGCCCTCCCTTCATCGCCACCGCCCCGCGGACGCCTCCCGGGAGGGCAGGCGACCTGGGCATTCGGGCGCGGCATCGTGGGCCATCGACGCGCTGGACGCCAGTAGGCTCTCAACCACCTGAAAGGAAAGGCAAATTTTCGGACACGGGGCGAGGACGGCCGTCAGCGCTTGGTCGTGGTGAGGCGGGCGAGGGCGGCTCGCACCACGGTATTGTCGGGTTCGAGCTGGGCGGCGGCCTCGAAGGCCCACAGGGCGGCGACCTGATCGCGGAGCAGCAGCGCCTCGCGCCCCTGGGCCACCAGGCTCTCGAACTCGCTCGGCGGGGGTGGCGACGGGGGTGGCGGAGCGGCCACCGGCTCGGGCGCCTTGGTGCGCGGCAAGCTCGGCAACGCGGGCAGCGGAGGCCGCGAGGCGGCCGCAATACGCGCGGACATGGTTGAAGTGGGGCCCGCCAAAGGTGATCGAGCAGCGCCGCCCAGGGTGACCGGACGGACCGGGAGCGGCGGCAAGGCGACCGGCGCCGGCACCTCCATCTCGAAGTCGTCGTCGGCCTCGATCGCGGTGGGGTAGAGGGAGTCCGTGTCCCGATCCCGGGTGATCTCGTCGAGTCGCCGGTAGGCGTCCAGGAGGACTGCCTCCACCGGGGCGCGAATCTCGCGGTGGCCGGGCTCACCCTCCAGGCGCTCCACGTCGATGTGCACGCCTTCCATGAAGATCAGGCGCCGCAGGGCCGACTCGCCTTGCTGCTTGCCCGAGCGGGCCGACCACAGCTCGCCCTTCACCAGCCGGACCCAGCCGCGCCCCACGCCGTCGCGCACGACCCGCATGAGGACCGAGTGGCGCCCCAGCGCCGCCATCTGGACGTACTCCGTGAAGCTGAACGGCGCGCGCCGATGGGTTCGGCTGGCTTGGAGGCACTGGAGCACCGCGTCGCGTAGGGTGTTCATCGGGACGGGCTTCTCAAAGACCTCCAGGCCCTTGCGATGCGGGATCTGCTCGCGGAAGTGCCCAAGATAGGCGGTCATGAGGATGACCGGAATGGGCAGTCGGGCCGAATCCAGCTCGGCAAAGAGCGCCAAGCCCGAGTTGTCGGGCAGGTTGAGATCGGAGATCAGCAGGGCGGGTCGCTCTTCATGGACCAGCCGCCGAGCGTCCGCGAAGTGAGAGGCTTCGATGACCTCCACCTCGGGCAGCCGCCGCAGGCTGCGCACCATCGATTCGCGCAGGACATTTTCGTCCTCAACCACCATCACGAGCGACATGATCGCCTCCTGCCCAGTGTCACCTGTCAGCGCCCTGGTCTCTTCGCCGGTGGGCCCCCGCGCGGCGTCATGCGCACCCCGCTAAACCGGCAAGCCGAGCTGCACGCGGGTGCCCTTGCCCGGTGCGCTGTCAATGGCCAGGTAGCCGCCCGCGTGTTCGGCCGCCTCCCGGCAAATCACCAAACCCAGCCCGCTGCCGTTGGGACGGGTCGTAAAGAACGGCCGGGTGCAGGCGGCCAGCACCTCGGGTGCCATCCCCTTGCCATTGTCGCAGACCTCGACGATCAGACGCGAGCCCGTCAGCAGACGCAGCGTGACCTCGATCAGCCCATCGCGGGCGCAGGCGTAGAGCGCGTTGCTGATGAGATTGAACAAAATCGATTTAAAAACCGAGGGATCCAGCGGCAGCGGCGGCAGGACGGGCACCTGCCCCACCAGCTGAATGCCCGCCGCCTGGGCCTGCCGATCCATGATGCGCAACACGTCGCGCGCAGCCTGATCGATGGCGGCTGGTCGTCCGCTGCCCAGGCTGCGCCCCACCGAGCCGATGCCCTCAAAGATCAGGCTCATTCGGCGCAGCTCAGCCAGGATGGATCCCAGGGAGAGCGTCAGGGGCGACTCACCGCCTTGCTCACACTCCTCCGTGAGCACCTCCACCGCGGACATGATGGCCGCCAGGGGGTTGCGCAGCTCGTGCAGCACAGTGGGCAGCACCTCGTTCACGGTGGCCAGTTGCAGCAGCCGATCGCGCTCCTCCCGCAGGTGCACCTGGTCGGTGATGTCTTGGAAGGTCACCAACGCGTGATCGCCGTCCTGCACCACCTCGTAGCCCAGCACACGGCTGGTGCTGCCGGTGCGAACCGTCAGCTCGGGGCGCGCCGGAAAGCGGGAGCGCTGGAGTGTGGCCAGCGGAGCCAGGATCTGCTCCAGCGGGGTGCCCGGGGGCACCGGACCGTCGAGATCGAGGATGCGGCTGGCCGCGGGGTTGGAGAGCACCACCGCCCCATCCCGGTCGCAGACCAGCAGGCCAGACCGCATCCGCTGGACTGCGCTGACCGCCAGACGCTCAAGGGACGGCTCGGGCGCCATGACTACTTCCGTGCGGGCATCTTAAGCACATTCTCAATCAGCTTGCGGCCCATGCCGGTGAAGCCGGTGAGACGCTCAAGGCGCTCCTCGGAGTAGGCGAAGTTGATGACCAGCAGGTCGATGTCACAGATCCGCAGGATCGCGGTGCACTTGGCCGCACGCTCCTCCGGATCATCGTAGTGCGAGGACACCAGGGCAATGAGCTGGCCGCGAATGATGCTCATCACGGCCTCGACCCAGTGCGGCTCAATGCCTTGGACGACGTGGACCCGACCCACGCGGAGCCGAGACTCGAAGTAGGCCTCGTCGTACTCGCCCGCCACGAGCTGCAGCAGGTAGGCCTTGTGGGTGCGCTTGAGGAGCTCGACCCGGTTTTCCACCACCTTCGCCGTCTCAGGCGTCGCCAGCAGGACCTCGTAGAACCGATCGGTGATGATCGGCCCGTTGATTTCCATCAGCGTTTGGAGGCCTTTCAGGTGCGCGATGTCGGAGGGCCCAAACCCGACAAAGGTCTTGGCCCAATGGAATTGCGCGATTGAGACCGCCATGACATCCCCCCTTTCTTTGGCTGAGTGGCCTACAGGACCTTCTGGATCTGAGCGGCGGCGCGCTGCGCGTCGAGGAAGATCAGGCCCAGCTTGGCGTTCTTGGAGGTCAGCACCAGCAGGAGCGAGTTGTCGGAGGCCTGGAACATCATGGCGTAGCCGTTCTTGCCCTTGACGAACACCTGCTCCACCTCGCCGCGCTCCAGCTCTTCGGCGGCGCGGATGCCCAGGCTGGCCAGGGTGGCGGTCATGCCGGCGACGCGGGTCTCGTCCACGTGCTGGGGCAGGGCGCTGGCGATCATCAGACCGTCTTCGGACACCAGGGCACAGGCCTCCACGTCGGGGGTACCAGCCTGGAGGTTGCGCAGGACACGGTTGACGCTCTCGACTCGGGACATGACTCAATTCCTTTCCGAAAGGGGAGTTCAAGCTCCCCTTTTGCACGTCAGGCGTGCCAGGTATTCACCACACACCATGTGTGGCGGAGTTGGGGCGGTGCAAACCGCCAGTCAGGCTTCAGCGGCCGGTCACTGCAGGACGCTCCTGCGTGACGGTCCAGTCGGCCATCAACTGTTCGACCCGGTCCAGCGCCGGATCCAGAAGATTGGGCGGCACAAAGCGGCCCTTCGTGACCGCGGTCAGCACGTAGCGCTGGCGGTCCACGTTGAACAAGCGGCTCAGCATCACCTGGTTGGCATTGTCGTGCACCAGGACCGCGAGCGGCTCCGGGACGTCGCACTGCTCAAACCGGTCGGCCAGCGTGAGGGCCAGGGCCGACAAGCCCGCCCGCACCTCGGCCTCTCGGGTGCCCTCATTGGCGGCCAACAAGAGCCCGCGCTCGTCGGAGATGATCACCGTCGTCAGCGCCGCCTGCCGGGCAATCTCGGTCAGCAACGCATTGAGATCCTTACGGGTTGTCCCCAAGCTCAGTCGGCCGAAGTCCACCCCCAGGCGCTCGCCGTCCACCATGGGGCGCAGCGCCTCGGTGACCACCGCCTGCAGCCGATCCGCGCGCGTCCCCTCCTGCAGGGGCCGAATGACCTCGGCCACCACGCGCCGCAGGCGGTCATCATCGGCCTGTGCATCGAGCTTGTCGGCAAGCTGGCCGAGCTGGCTCCGAATCTTCTGCGACTCGGTGTTGCGCCCCTCCAGCTGGCCCCTCAGCGCGCGCTGTTCCTCGCCGCTGGCCAACAGCGCCTTGCGCGTCGTCTCGAGGTGCTCGGTCAGCCGGTGCACCTCGGCTTCTTGCTCCAGGAGCGAGCGCTGCAGCACACTGCGCTGGCTCTCGTGGCTCTCCGCGCGGGCCTGGAGCTCGACCACCCGCCGGTCCGCCTGCTCCACCCGCCGCTCCGCCTGATCGCGCCGCTCGGTCTGGTCCTCGGCCACGGCCACCGCCGCCAGCCGAAGCTCATCCGCGGAGCGGCGCTCAGCCTGCAGGGCCGCGCGGGCCCGCTTGCCGAGGCGGGCGCCGAACACATAGCCGCCCGACCACAACAGTGCCGCAGCCGTCAAGGCCAGAACCCAGGGACCCATCAATGTGCCACCGCTTCTGGCCCATGGTCGTCGTTGGCCCCACCGGCCGTCTCGGGACACAGCACACCTGGCGGCAGGCCGCGCAGCACCACATCCGTGCGCCGGTTGCTGGCGTCTTCCGCGGCCACTTCCTCCAAGGGCACGTACTCGCCGAAAGCCTGCACCGTGGTGCGCGCAGCGCTGACGCCAGCCTGCTTCAACAGCGCCGCAATCCAGGCGGCTCGCCGCTCGCTCAAGGCGAAGTTGTGGCGGGTGCTCCCCGCGCCATCGGCATGGGCCCGCACGGTCACCCGCACCTCAGGGTGGCTGGCCAGCCAGGCGACCAGCGTGTCCAGCGCCTTGCGATCCCCGGGCTCCGGCTCCGTCGCGTCCACCGCGTACCCCAGGCGCTGACGGCAGAGCTGGGGCGCCTGGGCGGCCGCCACAGTCACGGGCGCGACGGCCACGGTGGGCGGCGCGGCCACCGGGATGGAGGGCGGCGCCGCCACGGCGACGGCATCGGTGCGGACGGCCTCAATGGCCCCGTCCGGCGCCCCACCAGTCGCCACCTGCGTGGCAGCCGCACCACGCGGCACCGCCGTACCAGGCGCTGGCACTGCACCGCTCGCCGGCGCCACGGCCCTCTGGGGCGGTACCACCCGACCCGTGGCCGGCGCCGCCGCAGCCCGGGGGGCGGGGAGAGTCTCGGGGGTCACCCGCGCCTTCGGTGCGTCGGAGGCGGCGGCCACCCCAGGGGGGGGCCCGCGGTTGGCGTCCGCACCGGTCCAGGCGGATGCTGACGAGAGCGCCAGCAACACACCCATGACGGTCAGCGCGCCTCCCACCAGCGGCGACAGATGCTCGCCGGGGACGGCGCTGCTGTGCGCTTGGACGTCAACAGACATCAATACACCTCTTCAAAGGACCTGCCCATGCACCCATTGCGCGTGGCAAAGATGCTGATATGACTGTAAAAAGGGTCGGGCTACGAATCGCCAGAGATCCAACCAGGCAGCGAGTGTCCGCTCGACCGCGAGGCTCTTTCGACCCCGAATTGCTCTGACCTGTCTATCTCCCCGCCGTTATTCCAGTCCGCTCGAAGGCCACAAACTCACGGTAGCAAGCTACAGTGGGCGCGTAAAGTGGAAACGACACCACAAACGAACATTCACCTATCTACACTTGAATACATTGTGGGTGGATATCCTACAGAGTCACACCTTGCCTACATGTAGACATCTGACTGCAAGCGGGCGGCGCGGGCGATGTCGCGGACGGCTTGGCCGCGAGAAGTGAACGATCTGAATCAGTTTCTTGGACAGTGGGCCGGCTGCGGCCCACGGACCGGGCGCGACGGTGGAGGGGTGGGGCGATCAGCGGAGGCGGCCGAGGGCAAGGCGGCAGCTATCGACGGCGCCCTCGCCGCACGCCCAGCCCCAGGAGGCCCACGAGGCCCACGAGCGCCCACCCGAGGCCCGTTGGGCGCCGACCGGGCGTCTGCGTGCAGCCGTCGCTGCCGTCGGTGGTGGTGCCCGTGCTGGCGACGCAAACGGGACCTTCGGCCCGCGTGGGGTAGATGGTGCAGATGCCCTGAATGTCGTCCTGGTGCAGCGAGCCCTTGGACCGCTCTCCGGGCGGGGCGGAGGCGAACATGGTCGCCTGGGAAATGGGGGTATGGTCGAGGCCCAGGAAGTGGCCGGCCTCGTGGGTCACGGTGTTGCGCACGTCGAAGCGCGTCAGCGCGGCCAGCGGGCTGCTGGTGAAGGTGAACTGCTCGCCGTTGAGCTCGATGTCGGCGTCGAGAATCGCCCCCACGAAGGGACAGCCGCTGCCGGACTCCGTGCAGAACGTCACCGTGGTGACGGCGATGATGCCCTGCTGGTGCTCCCAGGAGCCGTCGGTGTCGCGCCAGACGACGATGTTCTGGTTGCCACCCGACCGCTTGAACCCCGCCTCGGCGTCCCGGGTTCGGCCCCCATAGCTGAGCCGGAGATCGGAGCAATCGGGCGCCTGCCATTGGTCGAAGGAGTCGGTCACCGCGACCTCCACCTCGTCGATGGACAGGTCGGCGCTGCCGATCTCATTGAGCTTGTACTCAATGCAGTTGGTGGTCCACTTGATGGGCGCGCCGCTGGTGGTTTTGGAGCGCACAAAGGCGTGGGCGCTGCAGGTGGCCAGCAGGGCCAGCGAGAAGGCGGTGCGGTTCATCTCTTTCTCCGAAGCGGCGCACAGGGCAGCAGAGCCAGCACCAGGGGAGCCTGGTGGCAGCCAGAAGGGTCGCTCGCCGGGCTCGGCTCGGCATTCACGAGGGCCGGGCCCGCATCCGCGTCGGCGGCTGGTCCGGCATCGGGCGGGGGCTCGCCATCGGGTGGGGGCGCAGCATCAACCGCCGGCGGCAGGGCCACCACCGCGGCCTGGCCCGCTGCGCTCCACACTTCCAGGTGCCACGGCGCGGTGCCCGTGCGGGCCAGCTCCACCTGCGGGCCCGCGGGCGGCGCGAGGGCCAGGCCGGCCACCTCCGCCGACCACAGCCGCGCCCACGCCCAGGGCGTCGCACCGGTGGCAAGTCGCCAGCCTGCATCGGTGGTTGCGGCCGGGCCGGGCTCAGGTCGCTGGGCCGGGCCCGCCCACGCCACCACCGCGGCCGCGCCGGCCTGGTCGTCGGGGCCGGGCAGGACGTCTGCCCCGGGCACAAGGCGCTCGGCCATGAGCGCGGAAGCTCTCGGATCTTCTGCGGAAAGGGCTTCACAGGGGTCGCAGGCGTGGCCCAGTCCCAGGGCATGGCCCAGCTCATGCGCCAGCACGGTGGGGGTATGCCAGGCCCGCGGGGCCACCTCGGTGGAGAAGCGGTAGCTGGCGGCGTTGAGCACCACGTCGGCGTCCACCAGGCGGCCCCCTTCGGCAGTGGTCAGGGTGAACGCCACCGCCGAGGCATCCCCCACGAGCGTCTGCCACCGCGCGGCTTCCCGCACCACCTCAAGGGCGATGATCCCATCGGCGGGGTCGAGGGCGGGCGCCTCCATCAACGGCTCAAAGGCGACGTCGGCGGCGGCGGTCCAGCGCGCGGCGGCCATGCGCCAGGCGAGGGGGCCATCAGCGAGGGGCAGGGGCCAGGCTTCGGCGGGCCATGCGATCGATCCGCCGCGGGCATCGCGCAGGGGCGTCCACCCTGCCAGGGCGGGAGCGAGCGTGAGCACGGCGAAGCCAGCGATGCGCACGTCAGGGCGACGGGGCAGCGATGGCGTCGGTGACATCCACCAGGAATTCGGCGAGGCCGCGGGTGGTGGGCAGCAGGGTGGGGGCGGGGACCAGCTCGCCAGCGGCGTTGCGGGCCACCAGCGTCAGGCCGTCCAGCGCATGCACCACCTGCACGCCGGGGGCGCTGGCCTCGATGTGCAGCTTGCCCTGGGCCAATCCCACCGTGCGGAAGGCCGCGCCGTGGTGCTCCAGAAACAGCGCCACCTGCTCACCGGCGGTGAAGCTGGCCATGCCCGAGACCTGTTGGCCCAGGCCATCCACCTCGCCTCCGAGCACCTCCACCTCCACCACGGCACCGGGGCTGCCCTTCAACACTGCGTCTGCGCGCACCTGCACGCGGGTCACGATGCGGGTGCCCTCAAAGCGGCTCTGCAGGTCGATGACCTGCCCCACCACGATGGTGTCGGCGCCCTGCACAAGATCATTGAGATCAAGGCGTTGCACGATGGCAGCCGAGGCGGAACCCGTAAGGAGGGCGAGAGCGAGACCGGCACGACCGAGGTGGCCGGCCACCCGCGATCGTCGAAGGATGGGGCGACGGAGTGCACCCCGGAGAGTGCGCAGGAGCGCGGCGGCGCGAGCGGTCATCAGCACGGGGGCCTCCAAGCCAGAAGGGCGCAGCATAGTCGATCGCCGAGGCGCGGGTCACATCGGGTGGGGTGGGGCACCCCAAGGGGGTCGGCTTGGGCCCTCGCACGCAGCGGCAAGGGTGGAGGCCGTGAGGTTGGGAACATGTGGATTTGATTGGGGTTTTGTCGATCCCGTCGGCCGGATCGGTGCTACAGGATGTTGGCTGCCAGCTCGGCCAGCGGGCTGCGCTCGCCCTTGCTCAACGTCACCGTACCGGCGATGGCCTGGTTCTGGAACCGGTGGGCCACGTGCACGAGGCCATTGTTGGAGGCGTCCACGTAGGGGTTGTCGATCTGGTAGGGATCGCCCGTGAGCACCACCTTGGTGCCCTCGCCAGCGCGGGTGAGGATGGTCTTCACCTCGTGCGGCGTCAGGTTCTGCGCCTCGTCGATGATCATGAACTGGTTGGGGATGGACCGCCCGCGGATGTAGGTGATGGGCTCCACCTCGATCAGGCCCAGATCGAACAGCTCGTCGTGCCCCCGGCCATTGGCGCGGCCGGTGCGCTGGTGCAGGCCCATCAAGAGCTCGATGTTGTCGTGGATGGGCTTCATCCAGGGCCCCATCTTTTCTTCAAGGGTTCCAGGCAGATAGCCCAGATCGCGACCCAGCGGGAAGATGGCGCGGCTCACCAACACGCGCTGGTAGGTCTCCTGCTCGGTGACCTTGTAGAGGCCGGCGGCCAGCGCCAGCAGCGTCTTGCCGGTGCCGGCCTTGCCCACCAGCGTGACCAACTGGATGCTGTCGTCCAGCAGCAGGTCGAGGGCAAAGCTCTGCTCCTTGTTGCGCGCGAAGATGCCCCAGATGGCCTCTTTGCGCTTGGGCAGCGCCAACGCCCGGCCCCGCTCCTTGTCAAACCGCGCCATCGCCGTGTGGCTGGGGTTCTGGTCGTCGCGCAGCAGCAGGTATTCGTTGGGCCGCAGATCGGGGGCTTCCAGGGTGGCCCCCTCTTGGTAGGCCGCCTGCACCACATCGGGCGCGACGTTGATCTCGCGGTGGCCGGGGTAGAGGTCGGAGATGTCCACCTGGCCCGGATCGTAGTCTTCGCTCTCCAGGCCGGTGGCGTCGGCCCGAATGCGCAGGTTGGTATCCTTGGTGATGAGGATGACCCGCCGCTCGGGGTTCTCGGCCTTGAGATCGAGGGCGCAGCGCAGAATCAGGTTGTCGTAGACGTGCTGCTTGGCAAAAACCGAGGCATCGGGATCGGTGCTGAGGGTGTGGGTGAACGTCACCCGCAGCCGACCGCCGTTGTCCAGGGTCACGCCTTCGGAGAGGCGCCCGCGGGTGCGCAGATCGTCGAGCAGGCGGGCCGCTTCGCGGGCGTTGCGCCCCAACCCGCTCTGGTCCTTCTTGAACTGGTCGAGCTCCTCGACCACGTAAATCGGCAGAATGACGTCGTTATCCTGGAAGCGGAACAACGCGTTGGGTTCGTGCAGCAGCACGTTGGTGTCGAGGACGAAGGTCTTGACCATAGGGCGTGTGCTCCGAATCAGGCCGTTGGAGGTACGAGATCGGCCCAGGCGACGGCGCGGTTCCTGCCCCGCTCCTTGGCCTGGTAGAGGGCCTTGTCGGCCCGATCGATGAGCTCCGCCTTGGTGCCGCCGTCGGCGGGGAAGACGGCGATGCCGGCGGACAAGGACACCCGCACCACCCGGGGCGCGTCGCCCTCAGCGGCGCGGTGCTCGAAGCTCAGGCTCTCCACCTCGGCGCGGATGCGCTCGGCCAGCCGGCGCCCCCCTTCGAGATCGGAGCCTTCAAGCAGCAGCGCAAACTCTTCTCCGCCGTAACGCGCCGCCAGATCCA
>Ga0075163_10009297_pt1 | contig 12908 bp, 6 predicted proteins | sample JI1023141ADNA_FD_71478 | JGI IMG/M metagenome (GOLD analysis project Ga0075163, IMG submission 71478) | Wastewater effluent complex algal communities from Wisconsin, to seasonally profile nutrient transformation and Carbon sequestration -... | ecosystem: Engineered > WWTP > Effluent > Algae...
GCGCGGAAGCGGGAGCGGAAGCGGAAGCGGGAGCGGAAGTGGGAGCGGCAGCTGTTGTTTGCTCTTGGGCGGCTGCTTGTTGCGGCTGCAACGCTACGAGGAACGCGAGGGGCAGGGCGCGGGGGGAGAGGCGCGGTTGTCTGGGCATATCAGAGATCAAAAAATTCATCGTCGTCGGCCGCGTGCTCTTCGGCTAGACGCGCGTCGGCGTGTTTTGTTATGGCCTCAAAAAAACGTTGCTCGGGCGAACGTGGCGTGAGGCGGAGCGAGGCCTCGCGGGCGGCTCGGCGTAACTCGGCTTCGTCGATCTCAGCGCGGCCTGCGCGGGGCCTTGCTTGCCCTGTGGCGACCGAAAAGAGCGCGCTGCGCACACGCTCGAAACATGCGTCGGAGGCTTGGGCGGCTCGACGAAGCAGCGTTGCGATGAGGTCCAGATGGCTGAACAAAAACGTCGCGGGAGCTTCCTCGAGCAGCGCGGAGATGGCTTCTAGCTCCTCTGCGTTGCCCGCTTCCACCCACTCCGAGAGCACCTCGACTGTCGCGGGCGCATAGGCGTGGGACGCGTCGTGGAAGAGCCGCGCTGCGTGAAAACGAACCCATCCCGTGCGCGCTTTCGCGAGGTGCCGAATGCGCCTCAAGATGCTCAGCCAACCAGCTGTGGCCGGCAAGCTCGCGAGGACGCGGGCGAGACCCTCAGGCGGCAAAGGCTCGTAGGTTCCGGCGCTCCCCAGGACGCCGCCGGCCGCGGCTCCCGCTGCTTGCGTGATGCGATCGACCATCAGCAGCGCGACCTCCTCGGGCAAACGTTTGCCCGCGTGGGCCAAGAAGCGCATCGTCGAGTGCCCATCAAGGCTCCGCGCGACACCGAGACGCGATAGGAAAAGAATGATTTCTTCCTCGGAGAGCGCGCTCTCGGTGAAAAGACCACCGGCGTCGAGCGCGCCGAACAGGGCTTCGGCCACCTCGGGGCCGTCCGAGAGATCAACGCCGACGGCGAGGTCCAAGGCGTCGCGTGGCGCGGACTTGGCAAGTGTGCGGAGCGCGCCAAGCGCGGCGCGGCGCACGAAGCTGTCGCGATGCAAAAGCAGCTTGCGAAGCGCTTCGTTGTCCGCAGGGATGGGTTTGTCGACCCAACGATGAAACACCTGCGCGATGGACGCCGACAAGGTTGGATTGCCGGCGCTGACGATGGCCAACACCAGCTCGCTCGCGGTCTCGGGTGACGACTCGCGAAGGGCGTGCAGAAGCGACGCGATATGAGGTCCAAGCGGACCGTCAGGCTCACGCATGATCGTTTCACACGTCGCTCGTGCGAACGCGGGATGCTTGCGCGAGAGCACGTGCAGGAGCAGCCGCGGTGAGCCGGACTTGTTGGCTAAGGAAAGAGCTTCGAGCGCACCACCGATATCGGCCGCCATCACCTCGGGTGTTGTGCCGAGCGCGAGGATCTCGTCGACGACAGCCCGACACGCGTCCACACCGCGACGCTCATTGCTTTCGTTTTCGCCACCTGGCCGCCCGATGCGGCTCGCGGCGTTTCGAAAGTCGCCCTCCGAGGGCGCCATCTCGCTTTGGGGCAAATCGAGCGCGACCCGTTGCGTGGATGTGCGCTGCGTGAGCGCTTCGAAGAGCCGACGCTCTGCCGAGCTAGGTACGTCGTTTGTCGCTTGTTCGGCAGCAGCGCGTACGTCGTCTGCGCTCGCGCGCCTCGCGGCTCGGCGAAGGGCGTCTGTGACGGCGAAGTGGACGAGCGGATCCTTTGATTGCAACGCAGCATCACGCAGCATCAAGAGCACGCGGAGCCGCTCGCCATCACGCCATGAAGGATCGGAACCGCTGTCTTCGAGAGAGCCATCGCCGAGCACCCGCTCCAGGCCGCTGATGCCGGAGAGCGCGGCGGCTCTGTTTGTCGAGGCTGCTGCACGGCAAAGCGTCGCGAGGGCCTGGTTGCGAAGGTCTGTGCGCCGCTCGTCCGAAGCGCTTGTATCCATCGCGCCGTCGGAGAGAAACGTGTCGAGCACATCAAGCGGAGAGTGTTTGTGCTCGTGGGCGTCGAACGTGAGCAGCCATCGATCCACACCATCGAGCAGCGCCTCGTGTACCCCCGGCGGGCGCGCGTTTGCGCGTGAGGCAAGCTCGCGAAGCACACGCATCGGATGGTCGGGATGCGGGCTTTGCAGCCTTAGATCGTCGCGACCTAACTCCCAAAGCAAATCGATGACGGCCGGGAGCAGCGCCTGTTGCAGGCCGATACGACGCAGGATCGAGGGCAGCTCGTAGAGCACGCTTGCGGGGGGCGCGAGCGCGCTCGTGGCGGACGAGGGTTCTTTTTCTTTGTTGGCGGAGAGGCGCATCACGGCGGTGACCAGCTCGAGCAAACGCTCCGGGTAGTCCGTCGCGAGCGGGCGCAACGCGGCGAGCAGCCTCGCGCGTTCTGCGGGCGACGCTGCCTCGATGGTGCTGGTCGCTTGTTCGAAGAGGTCTCGGCAGAGCGACGCGGCTGGACTTGTTTCTGGAAGCGAAGGTCCATCGAGCGCGCCTGCGTTGCGCAGCAAGGGGACGAGAACTGGCGTTCCGAAGCGTTCCTCGAAGAGCTGCGCAGTCGCGGCGATGGAAGGTGCGAAGGGCGCGAAGGGTGCGTTGGGCGTGCCGGGTGTGCTGGACACGCCGGGCTTGAGCGCGTTGTAGAGCACGTGATCGGCGAGCGCATCGGGTACGACGCGCACGCCGTGCGGGCCTCGATCGACGACACCGAGGTTCTCCAACGCGCGCAAGGCCGACACCAGCTCGCGGCGTCGACAACCGAGCAATTCACCAGCGCTTTGGAGGAAGCGCTCGTCGGAGGTGCGCACGGGTGCGAGCGCTGCGATGAGGGCGAGCACGGCGCGCAGCAGGTTTTGATCCACCGCTGCGGCGGCCTTCAGGAGCACGATTTCGTAGGCTCTCTCGATCGTTTGGGCTGCAAAGGATTGGCCTGCGAGTTTCGTCGTCGATCGCTCCAGCGCGATCGGGTGGAGCATGTCTTCACGCAGCAGACGTCCCGCGAGGGAGAGCACGAACGGATGGCCTTCCGAGGCGGCGGCGAGCTTCGGTGCGAGGTCTCGTTTGTCTTCGCCGAGCGCTTCAGCGCTCGCAGCTTCGGCGTCGCTTGTTCCGAGCGGCGAAAGCTCAGGCAGGATCTTGATCCTGTCCGAGGACAAACCGGTTTGGGAGAACAGCGCTGACAGGCGCGCGATACCGGAGGGCCTTGTTGTGAAGACGAAGCGCACGTCGCGCCTCTCCTTCGCCAAACCCAAGAGGGCTTTCGGAGCGGCTTTGAGATGCGCGTCGTCGACGACGATTAAGCTAGGTCCCGGCGGGATTCGTGGCGGCGCCGTGGCTGCGTTTTGCGGGATGTCGATGGCGAGCTGGAGCATGATGCCCACGCGTTGCGCGCTGAGCGCTTCTGCGAGCGCGAGCAGCAGGCTTGTTTTGCCCATGCCTGCACGCCCGGTGACGACGGCGACGCGTAGGGGGCCTCTCGCGCTCGCGAAGTCGACGAGGCTCGCTATTTCTTCGCGCCGCCCGACCGTCGTTCGCGTTTCTTGAAAGATGCGTCCTTGCGGCAGAACGCTCTCGGATAACTCGCCTGGGCCGAGCAGCGAGATGCCCAGCTCGTTGTTTGTGTCGGCGGGCGTTGGGAAGCCGGGGATCGTCTCCATGAAATCGCGCGCGGTCTCCAGCGGAAGGGCAGAGGCTTGATTCCTCGCATGAAATGGATGCGATTGGAATGGGCGGCCGCTTGCTTTTGCGGGCCGGTTCGAGCTTCCCCACATCCCCCTCGCGTTCCTCCTTGCGTTCCGTCGGCCGGACAGGGAACTCGGAACCGAGGCCCAAGCGTTGATCAAGGGCTCGGGCAAGTAGCGCTCGCCCTGCGCAAAAGGTAGAAACGAACGTTATGGCAAAGAGCCCTGCGTCGGCCGAGGATCGAGCCTTCCGTGAAACCTTTCGCTCCTGGGCAGGTGGTGTTCGGCGCAGGCTAGGCCTGGAGCGGCTTCTCACGGGCGCGGCGATAGGCCTCGTGCTCGGCGCAGGCGCAGCGGGTGCGGCTTGGCAAACGCGTCATGGCGCGCTTCGACCTTGGATGGCCGCTGCTGGCCTCGTGGGAGCTGCAGCGGGCGCGTTTGTCGCACGAAGGCGGCGTTGGGATGACGCGGAGGTCGCGCTTTATCTCGACGGTCGTCTCGACGGCAAAGAGGCGATCGTGACCGCCGTCGAGCTTGATCGTCAGGACGAACGCGACGATCCCGCTCGCGCTGTTGTGATTTCCCAAGCGACGGAGGTCTTGAAGAAGGCCTCACGCAAGGATGCGCGACCTCGGTTTGTCAGGGCTTGGCATGTGGCGATTCCGCTTGGAATTGCGGCGATTGGCTACATGACGTTGCTCCCGTTGCCGCCTGCTCCCAAGGCCGCCGCGCCGCCTCCGGGCAAGGAGCAAGTGAAGATCGCGGAGATTCGGGGCCTAGAGAAGATCATCGATCTCGCGAACACGAACGCCCGCGACGACGCGCAACGAAAGCGCCTCGACAAGCTGGCCGAAGACGCGAAAAAGCTACGCGACAAGCTCAAGGACGGCATGGAGAAGCGTGAGGCGCAGGCCGAGCTGGGAAGGCTCAAGGATGCGATCACAGCCGAAAAACTTTCGCTCGGCGATGGCGAAGAGCGCCAGGGTTTGGAGTCCGCGCTCGGCAAGCTTGCGACGAACCCAGACCTCAAGGACGCGGCCAAGGCGCTCGGCGATCGGGACTTGGTTTCGTTTGACGAACAGATGGAAGCGCTCGCGAACAAACTCGAAAAAGAGGATCGCGACAGGGCCAAGCAGACCCTCGAAGAAGCAGCCGAAGCCGCGCGAAAAGCGAAGGCGCCTGATGTCGCCAAGGCCCTCGAAGAACAGAAAAAGCGCCTCGATGAGAAGGGCAAAAAAAACGAGCGGCTGAAGGAGCTAGGCGAGGCGCTCGGCGACGGTTTGTCCGACGACGCGAAGGAAGCGCTGAAGGATTTCGAGAGCGGCAAAGGCAGCGCAAAAGAACAACAAAAGCTGGCGGAAAAGCTCGAAGACGCCCTCGGCAAGCTCACGCCGGAGCAGCGGAAAAAACTCGCTGAGAACATGAAGAAGCAGGCCTCCAAAATGACGGGCGAAGAGCCGCAAGGAGAGGGGCCGTCGAAAGAGCAGCTGAAGGAGCTGGCCGAGCAACTCGCCACACCGGAAGGCCAAAAACAGCTCGAAGAAGAGCTAAAAAAGATGGCCGAGGATCCGCCCGCAGGTGGTGAAGGTAGCGAAGAAGGCGAGCGACAAAAGAAGCTCGATGAAGCCGAAGGCGGAGCCGGCGAGGCCGAAGGCCAGATGGGCACGCCGATGCCCGTTCCCACACCCGGACCCGGCGGAAAACCCGGACAAGGTGGGCAAAAAGGTCAAGGGGACAAACCTGGCAAGGGGGACAAACCCGGATCTGGCAAAGGTGAAAAAGGCGGAGGCAAGGACGAAGGTCAGCCTTTTGCGGGGCACAGCGAAGGCGGCGGACCTGGGGACCACAAAGGCCAAACGGGCGTCGTTGACGGGCCTGGGATGAAGGCGCGGGCGTCGGGGCCGATTGGGAAAGGCAAGCCGATGCCAGGCATCGTCCTCGGTCGGACAACGGGGCGGGCTGGGGAGACGGCGAACATGCAAGGCACAGGCGCTCTTGGGCAGGCAGCGCCGGGCGAGGTCGGCGCGATCGAGCGCAGCGATGTGCCGGAAGAGTATCGCGAACAGGTGGGGCGATATTTCCAGCCCAAGTGACGGCGACACCATTAGGCTTCGGCACCGGCATGACGACGAGCAACGAATTTCAAAAAAGGCTCGAGCGGGCCCGCGAGGCGAGCCAGCGGCTCGTCAAGGCGATTGGCCAAGTGATCGTGGGGCAAGACGAGGTCGTAGAGCAGGCGCTCTGGGGACTCGTTGCGGGCGGGCATGTGTTGCTCGAGGGCGCGCCAGGGCTCGGAAAAACCCTGCTCGTGCGGACGATCTCGAGCTGCTTGCATCTGCAATTCTCGCGCATCCAGTTCACGCCCGATCTCATGCCGAGCGACGTGACGGGCACCAACATCCTCGTCTCAGGCGCAGACGGATCGAGGCATTTTGCGCTGCATAAAGGCCCGATTTTTGGTCAGGTGATCCTCGCTGACGAGATCAACCGCGCGACGCCGAAGACGCAGAGTTCGCTCCTCGAAGCGATGCAGGAGCACGCGTGCACCATCGCGGGCATACGGCATGCGATGGAAGAGCCGTTTTTCGTGCTCGCGACAGAGAACCCGATCGAGATGGAAGGCACGTATCCGTTGCCCGAGGCGCAGCTCGACAGGTTCTTGCTCAAGGTGATCGTGCCGAGCCCAACCGAGGACGAGATGACCGAAATCCTCGCGCGTACGACGGGACAACCGATGGAAACACCCGAGCGCGTGCTTGATCGGGAGGAGGTCCTCGCGTTGCGATCGGCGTGTCGCGATGTGTCGGTCGCGGAGCCGATCATGCGGTTTGCGTCGAGGCTTGTGCGCGCGAGTGATCCGCTGACGCAAGGCGCGCCGGACCTCGTGAAGAGGGCGATTCGGTATGGAGCGGGTGTGCGCGGCGCGCAGTCGCTCGTGCTCGCGGCCAAGGCGCGGAGCCTGCTCGAAGGTCGGGCGAATGTCTCGTTCGCGGACGTGCAGAAGGTGGCAAAACCTGTGCTTCGGCATCGCTTGATTCGATCATTTGAGGGCGAGGCTGATGGCGTCACGACAGATCAAGTCGTTGATGCGCTCGTCGAGAGCGTGCCTGCGCGGTCGGAGAACGTGGAGCAGGCGATTCGTCGATGAGGCTCGCCGGCTCTTCGCTCGCTTCTTTGGCGTTGGTCGTTTCGCTCCTCGCAAGCACGACAAACGGCCTCGCTCAGCCTGATGCTGCGGCGACGCCTGCGCCGTCTGGTTCGGCAGCTGCGGCGCCTTCGCGATCGCTTGTCGCTGTGGAGGTCTCGCCTTTGTTTGGCATCAGCTCGCCTGTGCCTTCGGGCTGGAGCGGGTTTTTGGTGCGTGTGCAGAACAACGACCAAAAGCCCATTCGAGGTGAGGTCGAGGTGGAGAGCAGGCTCTTCTCGTCCAAGGCGCGTTTTCGCGCTTCGGCGCCGTTTGTCGTCGGCGCTGGCTCGTCGGTGACGGTCCGTTTGCCCACGCATGCAAGCGTGTATGGCGAGACTTCCGTCACGGTGCGGGATGAAGGCGGCGCGGAGTTGGGCTCGCACAAAGCGGCCGTGACAAACGCGTTGTCTGTGTTTTTGCTTGATGTGTCGGAGACGTCGTCGCTCCGGGGTCCGCTGAACGAGGCTGCGATTGCGCCTCTTTCCGCGCCGTGGGGGCCTGGTGCTTCGTATGGCGCGAGCCCGCAGCTTCATGTGGGGGCGCCGCGTTTTGATCCCGCGACGGGGGATCCCATTTTGCCGGAGCGCGCAGCTTTGTATGCGCCTGCGGCGGCTGTGCTTTTGCGTTCGGACGTGCTCGTAAAACTTGGCGCTGCCGAGCTTGAGGCGTTGAGTGGGTTTGTCCTAGGCGGCGGCACGCTTGCTGTTGCGTTGACGCGGCCGGAGGACATTCGTAGCCCGCTGCTTTCGGCTTTTGCGGGGGGCGATATCACGCAGACCTCGCCGCATTCGGAGACCTTGCGCGAGCTGCGTTTGCCTTCGGCGCCGTCAAACGCGACGAAGGAGATCCACAGCGTGGAATCGCCCGCGGAGGCTGTGGGCAAGTCGCTTTTGGGTTTTTCCGGGGGCAACTTGCATGGAAGTCGGTACGGCGCTTCGGCGACGTATGGGCTTGGCGAGTTTCATCTGCTCGCGTTTGATCCGACGCGAAAGCCTGCTGTGGATGATCCGTGGGCGCAGGGTCGTGTTTTGGATTTGGTGCGTCGCGCGTTTGATCGTCGCACGTCGGTTGTGTATCGGCAGGGCAGCACGCCGCCTGTCGCTGATTTGGATCGGGTGCGGCAAGAGCTGGATCCGAACGAGAGTTCACGTTGGGCGATCGGCGTCGCGGCATTTTTGCTTTTGATTTATTCGGTCATCGCGGGGCCTGTGAGTTTCACGATGAACGCGAATCGGGGCAAACCTTTGCGCGCGCTCGTTTGGTTGCCGATCTTCGCGTTTGTTACGTTTTTCGTGATCGTGCTTATTGGCGTCGCCGCAAAAGGTTTGTCAGGGCGGGCGCGCCATTTGACGCTTGTGGAAGCGGGCGCTGGCATGACCAAGGGCACGGCGCGGCGCTGGCGCGGGTTTTATACGCCTCGCGCAAAGGATCTCACCGTGCGGACGAGTGATGGATCCAGCGTGGTCATGACGGCTGTTGTCGCGGCACCTGCGACGCCGGACGATCATTTGCTTGTGGATCGGGATGGGGCGCGTCTTGTCGATCTCGCTGTGTTGCCTTGGCAAACGGTCGTTGTGCGCGAGGACGGGTTTGCTGATCTTGGTGAGGGCATCACGATTGTGCACGAAGGCGAGACGGACACGGCCGTGACAAACCGGAGTGGTCGGGATTTACGCGCGGCGATGTTGGTGCTCCCGGCGGGCGGTGGTGTGCGGTATTTCCCTCGGATCAAGGATGGAGAGCGGGTGCTCGCGAGTGCGGGCAAGGACGCGTCGTCGACGAAGGAAGGCGCTGTTTGGACGAAGCAAATTGCGGCTGTGACGCGTTCGGGCGCGCTGGATATGCACCCGCTTGCGGCCCCGCAGCTTTCTCCTGTGATTGAGGCCGACGCGCCGGGTTTGGGCGAGGCGTGGTGGGCCATTGAGGAGAGCGCGGGTCGTGGCACGGTGAATTGGTTTCCGGCGGATGTTCCGGTGCTCGTGGGGCAGCTTGATGGCGGGGAAGGCAAGTCGCGCGACGCGGGCATTTCGATTGAGCGAGATCGATTGCTTGTTCGTATTGTGGGATATGGAGGTCGGCCGTGAGCGAGCCCATGGAGGAGCCGTCCGCGGCAGCCCCTGAGCAGGCTGAGCAGACTGAGCAGGCAGCCGAAGCGTTACCGCCGTCGAACGAGCCGTCGGAGGAGCAAAGGCCGCGTATTTCGCATATCGAGCATTCTCCGCCGGCGCCATTGCTTCCGCCCACCATTCGGGTTCGGCATCTTTGGCATCGTTTTGCCAACCGCGACGTTCTTCGTGATGTGACGTTTGATGTCGGCGCTGGCGAGATTTTCGGTTTTATTGGTCCAAACGGCGCAGGAAAGACCACGACGATTCGTGTCATGGCCACGTTGTTAGAGCCGATGGCGGGCCGTGTCGAGATTGACGGCATTGACGTGACGCTGGACCCGGAGGCGGTCCGTAAGGTCGTTGGGTACATGCCGGACCATGCGGGGGTTTACGATCGAATTACCGTTCGCGAGTATCTAGAGTTTTTCGCCGATGCATTTCGTGTTCCCTCGCTGAGCGTTGTTGACGCTGTTCTTGAGTTGACCGATTTGGGCAAGCTCCAGGATCGATTGGTTGCGGAGATGTCAAAAGGTATGAAGCAGAGGCTTCAGCTCGCGCGGATTCTTTTGCATGACCCGAAGGTGCTGATCCTGGACGAGCCTGCGAGCGATTTGGATCCGCGCGCTCGTATTGAAATTCGTGATCTTCTGCTTGAGCTAAAAGGTCTCGGAAAAACAATTTTCTTATCGTCGCATATTCTCACGGAGTTGTCGGACGTCTGCACCTCTATTGGCATTCTCGAGCGAGGCCGTCTTGTTGTCGCAGGTCCGATTCACGAGATCTCGGCGCGCCTAGAGGCCATTCGCGCAGCCGAGGCCCACGGTCACGCGCCACCCCCGCCCTACACGGCGCCAGGCGTCCAAGCAGCCGCCTCCGCTTCCGCTTCCGCTTCCGCTTCCGCTTCCGCTTCCGCTTCCGCTTCCGCTTCCGCTTCCGCTTCCGCTTCCGCTCCCGCTCCCGTTCCCGCTGCGCCGAGTGTTCGTCGGGTGAAGCTTCGGGTGCTTGGAAACCCTGAAATGGCGGCTTATTTGCTTCGTGGTGGGCCGGGCATTGTGGATGCGCGGGTCTTGGGTGGGGTTGTCAATGTTGGATATACCGGTACGGAGATGAAGATCGCCGAGATGGTGCAGCATTTGGTTCATCGCAATATCCCGATTGTCGGCGTCGAGCCTGAGCGAAATGAGCTGGAGCGTATTTTCCTCGAGGTTACGCGTGGAGATGTGCAATGAGCGCGCAGACGGGTACGACGGCGCCTGCTGGGCCGGTTTCGCGTAGGATTGGCGATCAGGCTGCGTTTCGGTGGCATAAGCTCCTGGATGAGCCCAACCCGCTTTGGATTCGTGAGTTACGCCAATCGGCAAGGCTCGTGCGTACGCCCATTATTTTGTGCGTGCTTTCTGTGCTTTTGACGCTGGCCATTGCGGCTGTGGGCGGGCTCGTCTCGATGTATGAGAGCCCGGCGACGACGGGTTACGTTATTTTTCAGGTGTTTTTCTCCCTGATGTATTTCGTCGTCACGTTTATGGGGCCGGGCGTGGCGGCGAATAGCATTGCGTCGGAGCGGGAGGGAAGAACCTGGGAGGCCGTGACGCTCACGGGGCTTCGGCCGGCTGTTATCGCGCGAGGTAAGTTTCTCGCGGCGTACACCGCGATTTGTATGTACATCGTCATGCTCGCGCCTGTGGGTGCGTTGCCCTTTTTGTTTGGCGGCGTGACGGCGACCGAGACCATTGTCGCGTTTTTGTTTTTGTTCTTGATAGCCGGGCTCGCCGTCGCTTTTGGTCTCGCGATTAGCTCCAAAATGGCGAGCCTGCGCGCGGCGATCGTCGTGACGTTGATTTGCGCGTTTGTCGCTTCGCTCGCGGCATATTGGGGCCTCGGTTATGGGCTCTCGTTTGGCGCGCATGAGCTTTGGTCGGGTGTGCCGGATGGACCGCCGGTTTGGTTGCCTTCCGCGTATGCGCGGGCGCCTTTTGATTTGCAGTATGTGCTTTTGTTAATCGTCCTCCCTGTCGCGCTCGCCGTGCTCCCGGCTTGGTATCTTTATGAGGTTACGATTGCGAACTTAACGAGCATCACCGACGATCGCTCGACAGGCCTCAAGCGTTGGTATCTCGTCTGCACGCCCATTTTTATGGTTTGCGCGGCTGTTCCGGCGGCCATTGTCGCGCCTTCCGACCGTAAGGGTGCTTGTGTTGCCGGTCTCTCGTTGATGTTTTTGTTTTTGATGTTCGGCGTGTATTTGTTTATCGCCGATTCGCTCGGGCCTTCACGTCGTGTTGTACTGCATTGGGATCGGCTCAACGTCAGCCGATTTGGGCGGTTCTTGGGGCCGGGCCTCATCAAGACGTCGATGATGCAGCTCGTGATGACGGCCGCGACGCTTACTGTTCCTGTGCTCGTCGGGCTTATCGCGTTGCCGGGCGGGCCTGGTGCGGGGACCAATGCTGTGGGCATTGTGATGGTCGCTGTGTATGCGGCTGGTTTTGTCCTGTTTTCTGTGGGACTCGGCGCGTTTTTGCGGGCTCGATCGAGCGCGGCGATGCTCCCGCGGGTTCTTTTACTCGCGGTGCATACGTTTGTCGCGATTGGGCCTTGGGTTGTCGCGGCCATTGCGGGGATTTTTGCTTCTCCGGCGGGACGTGAGGCGCTCGTGATTGCGGCGCCTTCCCCTGTGTATGTGTTTCTCGCGCTCGACGCGCTCGACCGGGGCAAAGAAGAGTTGCTCGTGGCAGGCGCCTTTTTTACGGCGGTTGTTTGGGCGATGTTAGGCGCTATGTTCCTCGCCCTCGCCCGTATGCGAGCGCGGCGTATCATTACGCAACACGACGCGGCGCTCGCGGAGACGGATAGGCTGCTCGCGGAAGAGGACGCGCGGGCGGCGACGCAGGCGCCTGTGGCCGTTTAGAGGTCAGAGCAAAGCGGACCTGCGGTTTCGCCTGTGGCGTGCCCGGGGCAAGCAGGCAGCATCGACGAGCGCGCGTGGCGGGATTTTTCTGTGTCACATCCGCTCGTTACGGAAACCATCGACAAGATCCACATCGTCTGATGCGGATCGCGCTTCGACCGGAACTCCAACTTTATGCCTCGAGCTTTTCTCGAGACACCAAGGAGCCCAGCAATGCATTATCGCTCACTGTTCGTTCTTCCCCTGCTCTTGCTGCTCGGATGTGAGCAGGCGAGTGAGTCGCAGCGAGAAGAAACGACCGCTGCCGCAGAGCAAGCGCTCTCTTACAACGCCATTCGCGCCTCTATGAATGGGCCGCCCAAACCGTTTTGGACTGCGGCGGATGAGGCCATCCTCGGCCCGATCTGGAAAGGAAACGACGACCACGGCTCGCTCTACACAGCCCTTTGGCGCGGCTCCAACGCAGCTCTCGAGGACTATGTGTATGCGCCGCCCAACGGTGATTGTCGGGGCATGAAAGGCTCTGTCCGCGTCGATTGGGATAAAAACCAAAATACCGTGCGCTTCATGATCAAGATGCGCGGAATGCCGCAAAATCCCACCATCGATCGAACCCCAGGCGTCGACTTCTGGCCCAACCCCTTCCACACGGCACCAGAAGACTTCACCGTCACGGGCTACCGCCTCTGGAGCGTCTTCTCCACGATCAACACAGCCAACACCAAATTCTACTACGACGCCCAAACCCTGCTCCTCCTCGGCAGCGAACACGACTTCCCAGGCGGCGCGCCTGCTGGTTCTATCGAAGTCGGCTTCCCCGTCTTCCCCCTCATCAGCTCCGGCATGATGCAGCCCGATGCAAACGGACTCATCATCCACCAGTACACCATCCCCTACGATCACGTCACACAAGAGGGCGGCACAACCGGCCACGCCATCGTCGCTTTCATCCCGCATGACCTCTGCCAAGGCAACGCCGC
>Ga0075163_10009298_pt1 | contig 12907 bp, 8 predicted proteins | sample JI1023141ADNA_FD_71478 | JGI IMG/M metagenome (GOLD analysis project Ga0075163, IMG submission 71478) | Wastewater effluent complex algal communities from Wisconsin, to seasonally profile nutrient transformation and Carbon sequestration -... | ecosystem: Engineered > WWTP > Effluent > Algae...
CTGCCGGAGATCGATCCCGTGGACCTTTGATGCCAGCCGGAGTTGGATCTAGCTGATGCGGCGGAAGTGGGCGAAGGGCTCGCTGGCTTCGGGGAGGGTGTTGAGCGGGACAAACGTGGAGATCTCGGCCATGCGCGCCCAGTAGGCCTGAATGACCGGGTCGGTGTGGGCGGCACGGGCGCGGGCCTCGGAAACCCACTCGAAGATCTCCACCACTTCGGATTTGCCTTGCAGGACGCAGGTGGTGGCGTCGCTCAGGTAGCTGCGCCGGCGCAACAAGGGCACGTGGCCCGCCACGAGCTCCAAGAGGGCTTCCGACTGCCCCTCGTGGGGGCGGTAGCTGCAGATCACGGTGACCGGTTGACCCATGGCCTCGCCTTCGTTTGCTGCCTTCGCAGCCTGCACCATAGCGGGTCAGGCGCTCGGGCGCGACCCACGGTGATCATCGAGGACTTCGAGGAGGTTGCGCAACAGGCCGACCAGGCCATCGGCGCCGCCGACCTGGACGGTGGTGGCCTTCTCGGCCTTGGGCAAATGCCGTGCAATTTCGGGCAGTCGCTCGATGAGGCGGGCTTTGATCCACCCGGCGGAGACGTCGTTGGCGATGGCCTGGCGACGGGCTTCAATCTCGAGGTCCTGGAGCGTGCGGGCGATGCGGGCGTCGATGCCCAGCTGCTCCAGCTCCAGCGCGATGCGGGTCTTGAGGCGGGCCACTTCGGCCTCCTGCTCGGCCACGGTGCGCTGCTGCTCGGCGCGACGGGCGGCCACCTCCGCCTCCTGGGCCGCACGGCGGGCGGCTTCATGGAGGGTGCGGTCGAAGGTGGCGGCCTCCTCCTCGGCCCGCAGGCGTGCGATGGCGCCCAGCCGGGCGAGCTCCTGCGCCGCCTTCTCGCGCGCCGCCTGGTCCTCACGGGCCAGGATGACAGCTTCGTGCTCAATCTCCGCCAGCCGGGCCGTCTTGCGGCGCTCGGCGCGGAAGGGCAGCTGCAGGTCGGTCCACAGGCGTGCGGAGCTGACCACAGCCTCCTTGATCTGGACCGTCACGATGCGCAGGCCCAGGCCCTCACCGCCTTCGCCGCCTTCGGCCACCGTGCGCAGGCGCCGCGTCAGCTCCTCGATGATGGGCTGCTTGTCGGCGAGCACGGTGTCGATGCTCATGGTGGCCACGGCGTCTTTGAGGGTGGCCTCGGCCTGCTCGCGCAGCTGCACGTTGACCACCTTCATGGGGTCGGCGAGGTCGCTGAAGTCGAGCTTGCGGTAGGCCAACGCGAAGTCGTCGATCACCCACTGCACGTAGGCCTGCACCAAAATCCCTTGGCGTTCCAAGCAGATACAGGGCGCGTTGACGATGATGGTCTGCATGGCGGCGGGCACCACCAAGAAGGCGTCCGTCCGGGGGTTGTAGCGAAACGAGATGCCCACGCCGATGTGCAAGGGCTCGCCTCGGCCGCGCCGCGTGTGCACCACAAACACGTTGGGGGGCACAATGACGTTGCGCCACCACAAGGCGCCCGTGATTCGGACGTCGGTGGCGGGCTCGGGGGCGCCGAAGCGGTGCGCCGCCGGTGCGCTGCTGGCGCTGCGCTTCTGGCGGAGGGTCTCCTCCACTTCGGCCTTGTTGGCCATCACTTGCTGGAGATAGTCGTTCTGCATCGCCACGGTCTCGCTGTTCCTCAGGCCTGGGCACTGCCCGCCACTGGCCGATGGGCCCCACCACCGCTGGACGGGGCCCTCGGCAACCGGGCTACAGTGTTGCGCGCGGGCGCTCCTTTGGCCAGTCCCGCAGGAGGATGCATGCAAGAGCGACCGACGGGCCTGCACCCGTTCTCACGGCGGGTGGCCTTCGGGTGTGGAGGGCTGAGCCTGGCGGCTGCGGTGGCGGGCCTCGTGTGGGCGCGCACGCGGGTGCCTGACGATGAGGAGCTGGCCCGCCGCGTGGCGGTGGTGTTCGGGCTGCCCGGTGAGCCGGGGATCCAGGGGCCCGGTCGGGCGGCGGCCGGGCGGCCGCTGGAGGTCCGGGTGCGGCACGATTTGCCACGGCCCATTGGGCTGGTGGTGGTGGCGCGCGGGGCCGCTGGTGAGGTGCGTTGGTTGGTGCCGACCGCGCCCGAGGGGAAACCCCAGGTCCTGGCGGGCGCGGACAAGCCGCGGCTGGTGGCCCTGCCTGTGCTGCCGGCGGGGCAGTGGCGGGTGGACGCCCTGGTGGGCGTGGAGCTGGATGCCGCGGATCAGTGGCTCGCTCGCCAGGATCGGGGGGAGCGGCCACCCTTGGTCTTCAGCACGGACGTGACCGTGGTGCCGCTGCCCAGGGATTGAGCGGAGGGCGGGTAGGGCGCGCAAAGGCCAATGTTTCTCGATCTTTGCGGGACCTGCTCTTCGGCATCGCTGTGCCTCTCCAGCAAACTGAGACGTCAATCACCCCACATCGAACTGGCGGCATGCCAGGTCAGACGAATTTCTCTGCGGAAACCCGATCAACGACGCCGGCCAGACCTGGAAGTCTGATTGAAGGTGGTGAGGGCCTCGATTGCCTACGTTTTTGTGTGTTTTGCCTTGGGCAACGCCCTCCGACAGACAAATTTGTCTGGGCGAGGCGGGTCGGGCCCTTCTTCCAGAGAAATTTCTCTGGCACTCGATTCGGGCCTGAGAGTCCCGGCCTGCGCACACCGTGGTGGGCCACCCGCCGCGACGCCCTGGCGGCGGGTGTGGGTTTGACGCGCGGGCCGTAGGCTCGTTGGTCAGGTGCAGGTTACGGATGGGGAGGGGATCCGAGCGGCGGGAGGTGCCGCTCGGAGGCCACCGGGCGCCGGCTTAGCGGCGGCGGCGGATGATGAGGGCCGGCACCAGCAGCAGCAGGGCGGCCCAGGGGCTGCCCGACTGACCGGGGGCGGTGTTGCACTCCGCGAAGGGCGAGCTGCCCGTCACGTCGCCGCCGTTGGTGTCGTCGGTGGTGCCATCGCAGGCATCACCTTCGCCATCACCGTCGCTGTCGAGCTGGTCGGCGTTGGCCAGATCGGCGCAGTTGTCCATGCCGTTGGCCACGCCGTCGCCATCGCGATCGTCGTCGCAGACATCGCCCAGGCCGTCGCTGTCCAGATCGCTCTGGGCGGAGTTCGGCTCGTCGGGGCAGTTGTCCATCGCGTTGGGCACGCCGTCGCCGTCACGATCGGGATCGTCGGGGGTGTCGCAGGCGTCACCCTGGCCGTCGTTGTCGGCGTCCTGCTGGCCGGGGTTGGCCACGTTCACGCAGTTGTCGCCGTCGTCCGGGATGCCGTCGCCATCGCCGTCGGGCTCGCACGCGTCGCCGATGCCATCGCTGTCGCTGTCGAGCTGGTCGGGGTTGTCCACGCCGGGGCAGTTGTCCTCGCCGTTGATCGTACCGTCGTCGTCATCGTCGTCGCAGGCATCGCCCACGTCGTCGTTGTCGGTGTCGGTCTGGTTCGGGTTGGCCACGTCGGGGCAGTTGTCGTTCACATCGGGCACGCCGTCCGCATCGCGGTCGTCGGGGGTGTCGCAGGCATCACCCTGGCCGTCGCGGTCGGTGTCGACCTGGTCGGCGTTGGGGGCGAGCGGGCAGTTGTCTACGCCGTCCGCGATGCCGTCACCGTCGTCGTCGTCGTCGCAGGCATCGCCGGCGCCGTCTTCGTCGGTGTCGACCTGATCCGAGTTGGGGATCAGCTCGCAGTTGTCGTCCACGTTGGGCTCGCCGTCGCCGTCCACGTCGTCGTCGCAGGCGTCGCCGATGCCGTCGGCATCGAGGTCGGCCTGGTCGCCGTTGGCATCCACCGGGCAGTTGTCGCCGGCGTCGGGGATCTCGTCGTTGTCGTCGTCGCCGTCGCAGGCATCACCCTGGCCGTCGCCATCGGTGTCGAGCTGGTCGGGGTTGGCGAGCTGGTCGCAGTTGTCGTCGTTGTCGCCCACGCCATCGCCATCGTCGTCGCCATCGCAGGCATCACCCAGACCGTCCGCATCGGTGTCGGCCTGGTCGGGGTTGAAGACGTCGGGGCAGTTGTCACCGTCGCCGGTGCCATCGCCATCCTCGTCGTCGTCGCAGGCATCGCCAGCGCCGTCACGGTCGAAATCGGCCTGATCGGGGTTGGGGGTGCGCACGCAGTTGTCGTCGTCGTTCAGGATGCCATCGCCGTCGATGTCATTGTCACACACGTCACCCTGACCGTCGCCGTCCAGATCCTCCTGGCCAGCATTGGGGGTGCGCACGCAGTTGTCGCCTTCGTTGGGCACGCCGTCGCCGTCGATGTCGTCGTCACAGGCGTCGCCGATGCCGTCGCCGTCCAGGTCTTCCTGGTTCGGGTTCGGGGTGCGCACGCAGTTGTCGTCCTGATCGGGCACGCCATCACCGTCGATGTCGTTCTCGCAGAGGTCGCCGATGCCGTCGCCGTCCAGGTCGGACTGGTTCGGGTTGGGCGTGCGCACGCAGTTGTCGTTGCCATTGGGCACGCCGTCGCCGTCGATGTCGTCGTCGCAGACGTCACCCTGGGCATCGCCGTCCAGATTCTCCTGGCCGGGATTGGGGTTACGCACGCAGTTGTCGTTGCCGTTGGGCACGCCGTCGCCGTCGATGTCGTCATCGCAGGCGTCGCCGCGGGCGTCGCCGTCCAGGTTCTCCTGGCCGGGGTTCGGGGTGCGGACGCAGTTGTCGCCGCCGTTGGGCACGCCGTCGCCGTCGATGTCGTCGTCGCAGAGGTCACCGATGCCATCGGCATCGAGATCGGCCTGGTCGGCGTTCGGGGTGCGGACGCAGTTGTCGCCGCCGTTGGGCACGCCGTCGCCGTCGATGTCGTCGTCGCAGGCGTCGCCGATCAGGTCGTCGTCGAGATCGGCCTGGTCGGGGTTGGGCGTGCGAATGCAGTTGTCACCGCCGTTGGGCACGCCGTCGCCGTCGATGTCGTTGTCGCAGGCATCACCCTGCTGATCGCCATCGAGATCGGCCTGGTTGGCGTTGGGGGTGCGCACACAGTTGTCGCCGCCGTTGGGCACGCCGTCGCCGTCGATGTCGTCGTCGCAGACGTCACCCTGCTGGTCGCGGTCCAGGTCGGCCTGGTCGGGGTTGGGGGTGCGGACGCAGTTGTCGCCGCCGTTGGGGATGCCGTCGCCGTCGATGTCGTCGTCGCAGGCATCGCCGATGCCGTCGCGGTCGAGATCGGCCTGGTTGGCATTGGGGGTGCGCACGCAGTTGTCGCCGTCGTTGGGCACGCCGTCGCCGTCGATGTCATCGTCGCAGACGTCGCCCTGCTGGTCGCCGTCGAGATCGGCCTGATCGCGGTTGGGCGTGCGCACGCAGTTGTCGTCGTCGTTCAGGATGCCGTCGCCGTCGATGTCGTCGTCACAGGCATCGCCAATGCCGTCGCCATCGAGGTCTTCCTGGTTGATGTTGGGGATGTCCACGCAGTTGTCGTGGCCGTCGTCGATGCCATCCTCGTCGGCATCCAGGTTGACCACCACGATGGTGAACTCCTGGGTGTCCTGCAGGCCCTCGGGATCGGTGACCGTCAGGGTGCAGGCGAAGCGCAGCCCGTCGAAGGGCGCGTCGAGGTCGGAGGCGTCGATCAGCAGACCATCGCCATCGGCCTCCACGGTGATGCCGGGCTCGCAGGCCCAGTCGTAGTCGAGGGGATCGCCGTCGGGATCGCTGCTGCCGCTGCCATCGCCGATGCCGATGTCGCCTTCGCCCACCACCACGGGGTTGGGCTGGACGGAGGCAACCGGGGGGCGGTTCTGGCAGGCATCGCCGATGCCATTGTGATCCACATCGGCCTGATCGGGGTTGGGCACGTTGGGGCAGTTATCGCAGACGTCGCCGTCGCCGTCCCCATCCACATCGGACTGGTTGGCGTTGGCGAGGTTGGGGCAGTTGTCCTCGGAGTTGCAGCGGCCGTCGCGGTCGGTGTCGGCGCAGCCACCACCCACCGAGCGCTCCAGCACGAGGAGCACGTAGGCCTGAGAGGAGTAGGTGTTCCAGGCCGTGGTGCCGGCGGGCGGGTTGTAGCGGCCATTGGCCACCTGCTGGCCCATGAGGGTGTAGGCATAATCGAAGTACCAGCGGCTGGGCTCCCGGATGTCCGCGTAGTAGCCGGCGCCCCCGGCGCCCCGCAGCGGGACGCGGGCCACGGTGTTGGGATCGAGGCGCGTCAGGCGAGAGGCAAAGGCCGGCCCTGCGTTGGCGGCCAGGGTACCGAGATCGCTGGTGCCCAGGTTGCCGGCGGCGGGCTGCACACCCGACTCCTCCATGAACGTGTAGGCCTTGGCGCTGGACCACATGTAGTAGTGGTAGGTCTGCGTCCAACCACACGACGCGTTCACGTGCGTCTGGTAGTTGTAGCGCAGCCGATTCCAACGCAGGTAGGCCTGCACATTCACATCATTGAGGTCGCGGCCGCCGATGATCTGGCCCCACATCCCCGAAGAGGTCTGGGGCAGGCAGCTGGCGTTGCCGAGGTTGTAGCCGTGGCCCTTGCCATCACCCGCCAGGGCGCCCAGCGCGCCGTTGTTGGCGTAGGCGTTGCCGGTGGCGGTGGTCAGGGCGTTGAGGCGAGCCAGGCGCGCCGCGTCGGCGTAGTTGGGGTCGCTGTAGACGCCGCGCACCGCGGCCAGACCGGCCATCACGAGCTGCGTGGTGGAGGAGTCGTTGCAGCCACCGTTGCTGTAGCACCAGTAGCCGGCCGCGTTCTGGTTGGCCTGCACGCGATCAAAGATCGCGTTGATGGCGTTGCGGGCACCCGCCTGATCGGGACCACCCGAGCGCAGGTACACTGACAGGGCCATCAAGTTGCCGCCGTCTCGGTAGGCGTAGAACGCCAGGTTCGAGCGGCTGATGATGTAGGCGATCGAGCGATCGGCCCGCGCCTGATCCGCTGCATTGGCCCCGTTGTAGCCCTGAATGGGCGCGCCCTGATCGGCACTCCGACGCTTCTCCAACAGCGCCAGGGTGGTCAGGCCCGCGGCATCCGCCGCGTTGCTCGGATTGTTGAAGGCACCGTTCGCATCGAGCCAGGCCAGGCCGGCGTCGATGGAGGCGCCCACGTCCTCGCTGAACCGCGTGACCTGCGCCGCGGCAGGCACCGTGGTTCCGAGGACAACTGCGAGTGCGGTGAGCACTCGATAGCGTCTGAACATTGTTTCTCCCTCCCCTTGAGCGCCCCTGCGCTCCCAAAAACGTTCCACAAATCGCTGCGCCCGTGGGTCTATCGGCCTCCGGGACACAAAGGTCTACATGTAGGTGTTTGTACTGAAAGGTACTATCAGCGCAAGGGCCTCGTGCAACCTTGCGAAACCATTGCCCTATATGAAAGATAGTTTGACCATTGAGCTGCGCCGACCCGCCCCCCTGGGGCTTGCATCCGAGGCGCCGCAGTTCGTATGAAGGCAGGCTGTAAGGCTTGGCCGTGGCCACCGGCGAGGAGATTTATCATGCGGGTCCTGGTCACCGGCGCAGCGGGTTTCATCGGCTCCCACGTGGCCCACGCCCTCCTCAATCGCGGGGACGAGGTCGTCGGGGTGGACGATCTCAACGACTACTATGATGTGCGACTCAAGGAGGCCCGGCTGGCGCGCCTCCAGCGCCGCGCCGACTTTGCCTTCCACCGCCTCGATCTCGCGGAGCCCGAGCAGGTCAATGCCATCCTCGGCACCGAGCCCTTCACACGCGCCGTGCACCTGGCGGCCCAGGCGGGGGTGCGCTACTCCCTGACCCACCCCTTCGCCTACGTCCGCTCCAACCTCATCGGCCACCTCGCCGTTCTGGAGCTGTGCCGCCATCGCCCGGGCTTTGAGCACCTCGTCTACGCCTCCTCGAGCTCGGTCTATGGCGGCAATACGCACCTGCCCTTTGCCGAGGGCGATCGCGTGGACCAGCCCATCTCGCTCTATGCCGCCACCAAGAAGGCGGACGAGCTGATGAGCCACACCTACGCCCACCTCTTCCGCATGCCCCAGACCGGCCTGCGGTTTTTCACCGTCTATGGGCCCTGGGGCCGACCCGACATGGCGATGTGGCTCTTCACCGAGGCCATCCTGGCCGGGCGGCCCATTCACGTCTTCAACCACGGCGACATGCAGCGCGACTTCACCTACATCGACGACATCGTCGCCGGGGTGCTGGCGGCGCTCGACCACCCGCCCGTGGATACCGGGGGCGCCCCACCGGCGCGGGTCTACAACATCGGCGGCAACCGGCCCGAGGCGCTGCTGCACATGATTGGCCTGATCGAGCAGGCCCTCGGCCGCACCGCTGAGAAGATCCTCGAGCCGATGCAGCCCGGCGATGTGGCCTCCACGGCGGCCGATCTCACCGAAATCACACGGGATTTGGGCTTCGAGCCGCAGACGTCCATTGAGGTAGGCATCCCCCGCTTCATCGCCTGGTACAAGGCATGGCATGGGCTGGACGGCGCCCAGCTCGCCGACGAACCTCTCCAGGGCTGAACTCCGGATCAGGTGGCTGGACGCCGACGCCGCCGCCACAGCACCACCGCCACTCCCGCCGTCACCAGGCCCATGAAGCCCAACACCACGAGGGCGAGCGCGAGGTCGGCGCTGGGGCGCGCGTTGTAGGTCAGCAGCTTGACGTTGGCCGTGAGCGTGAGTCCGCGCGCCTCGAGGGCCTTCTTGCGCTGGGGCGACAGCCCCTCCCACCCGAAGTCACGCAGGATGGTGGGGAAGCTCCGCCGCTGGCCAAAGGTGGCCAAATCCTCTCGCATATCAAGGACTTCCAGCACCGCCGTCACGGGCCGGTCAGGGGTCCAGTCCTCGGTGACCAACGGAATCCAGGCGGTCACGGCGTCGGCGGGTGCCCCCCGGGAGGGCTCGGCCCGCACGCTGAAGTCCAGCGCCGGGCGGCCCAGCACCTCCAGGTTGGCGGTGGGCAGCGCCGGCCCCACCCCCACCTGCTCCACCGGCACCGTCATGTGGCCGCTGTCGAGCCCGTGTTGAATCAGCGGCACAAAGAGCACCGCCACCACCAGCCAACCGATCGCCATGATGCCGGGCAGCACCAGCCACTCGAGCTCCCGCGAGCCCGTCACCCGGTAGGCCTCGGCCGCCGTAAGCGAACGCTGATCGATGTCCGGTCGCCGCGCCAGCAGGGCCTTCACCAGGCCGTCGAAGCCCGGCTCACCGCGGTCGGCGAAGATGCGGATGCGCTTCAGGCGACCGTGCGCCGTCCGCCAGCTCAGCAGCAGCTCCGACTGCCCCCCGGCCTTGTCCTCGCGCACAAACAGGTGCTCCAGCCGCGAGATCGGCGCCACCTGGGTGCGCATACCCGCGCGCGCCTCCAGGCGCTCCTCGGTCAGCTCAACCTCGATTGTGAAGACCACGTAGCGAAAGCGGAAAAGCGCCGAAGAGGCGGGGGCCGGTGACTGGGCAGGCGGCGATGCGGCGGGCAAGGGCACAACTCCCGTCCCGGGTGCACCGGGTCCTGGTGGGCCAACCCAATGGCGTATATGGTGGCGGGCTTGCGCATGCAAGGTGGGGTTCAGAAAGGGGTCTGCATGGGGAGCGGTGGCGCGCAGCCTGGCCAGGGTGTGGGCTTTGATGTGCGGCAGTTCATCCGCCTGGGACGCGTGGCGGCGGTGGCGGCCTCTCCTTGTGGGCGCTGGGTGGCGGTGCAGGTGGACCGCCTCGCACAGGACGGCGCCCGCTTTGTGGGCGAGCTGTGGCGCGTGGATCGCGCGGATGCGGTGCCCCCCCACCGCCTCACCTCGGGCGAGCATGGCGACCGCGCGCCGGCTTTTCGGGCGGATGGGGCCTTGTTGTTCTTGAGCAGCCGCCCACGGACGGGCGAAACCGCCCGCACCCAGGTCTGGTGCCTGCCCGCGCTGGGCGGCGAGCCGGTGGCGATCACCGACGAGCCGTTGGGGGTTGAGGCCTTCCAGGTGGCCGCCGACGCGCTGGTGGTGCAGGCCCCGGTGTGGCCGGGCGTGGCCCATGCCGAGCAGCGCACCCACGACGACAACCGCCGCAAGCGCGGCCCCTCAGCGCTGCGCTACGACCGCATGCCGGTGCGCCACTGGGATCACTGGTTGCCCACCGCCGCGCCTCACCTGGTCGCCTACCGCGATGGCGTCCGCCTGGACCTGACCCCGACGGCCGACCGCGAGCACCGCCAGGCGCAGTGGCATCTGGCGGCTTCGGGCACCGCGGTGGTGGTCACCCGCCAGGTGCCCGGCACCGCCGGCATCAACGACATCGAGCTCTGCCTCCTCCAGACGGCGACGGGCGCCCAACAAACGTTTGCGGGGGGCCCCGGCATCCAGCTCGAGGAGCCCCGCCTGTCCGCCGATGCCGCTTGCCTCGTCTGCGTCCGCACCCCGCGCCCACACCCGCCGGTCCACCGGCCGCGCCTCTGCGTGATCGACACGGCCACGGGGGCCCAGCGCGCGCTCGCCGAGGACTGGGAAGGATTTGCCCACCCGGTCGCCTTCACGCCCGACGGTAGCGGGGTGGTGGTGACCGTGGATGAAGGCGGCCGCGTGCCCGCCTACCGCGTCGCCCTGGCCGACGGCACCCGCACCCGCCTCAGCGCCTCCGCCGCGGGTGGCAGCCACGCGGGCCTCTCGGTCGCCGATGACGGCCACCTCGTGGGCATCCGCAGCACCTTCACCCAGCCGCCCCGCCCCTTCACCGCGCCGCTGACCGCCGACGCCACCCCGCAGCTGCTCGCCGATCTGAGCGGCTTTGATGCGGCTCAAGTACCCGTGGTCATGGATGAATTCTCGACGGCGTCCACCGATGGCACCCCGGTGCAGAGCTTCCTTCTGCGCCCGCCCGGTGCGCAGCGGCTGCCGCTCCTCCTCTGGATTCACGGCGGCCCGATGGGCGCCCACAGCGACGCCTGGCACTGGCGCTGGAATCCGCTCCTGGCCACCGCCGCCGGCTTTGCGGTGGCCCTGCCCAACCCCCGCGGCTCCACCGGCTTTGGCCAGGCCTTTGTGGATGGCGTGTGGGACAATCGCACCGGCGCCGAGTGCTTCCACGACCTGATGAGCGTCACCGACGCGCTGGCCGCCCGCGCCGATCTCGATCCGGCTCGGTTTGTGGCGATGGGTGGCTCCTTCGGCGGCTACATGGCCAACCTCATGGGCACCCGCACCGATCGCTTTGCCGCCCTGGTGAGCCATGCGGGCATCTACAGCTACCCGCAATTTCGCAGCACCACCGATGAACCCGGCTGGTTCGCCTACGGCTTCGGCTTCGAGCCCGACACCGACGCCGAGGCCTTCACCGTGCACTCACCCCAGCGATTTGTCGCTGGCTGGCGCACCCCGACGCTGATCCTGCACGGCGACCGCGACTTCCGCGTGCCTGTGAGCGAGGGCCTCGCCCTGTTTGAAGCCCTCCAGCGCCACGGCGTGCCCTCGGAATTGGTGGTCTTTCCCGACGAAAACCACTGGATTCTGCGGCCGCAGAACGTGGTGGCCTGGTACGACGCCTGGCTGGACTTCGTGGGCCGTCACCTCAGCGCTGCCCAGGAAAGCTAAGGTATATCAAGGCGTTGGGGCCGGCCTGCCGCCTGCCACTGCCGCCTGCTACTGCAGCGCCTCGATGGCCTCGTCCAACCCATCCAGCGTCAGCTCAAACATCGGAAAGATCTGGCCGATGGCCTGGATGGTGGCGTGGTGCCAGTACTCATCGGGCATGGGATTGAGCCACGCCGTCTTGCGGAAGTGGGCCGCCAGCGCCTGCAACCAGCCGATGCCCGGCTTCTCGTTGTGGTGCCAATACTCAATCGCGCCGTACTGCGCAAAGAGCTCATAGGGCGCCATGAAGGCGTCGCCCACGAAGATCAGCCGCGTCTCCGGCTGCAACCAGCGCAACAGCTCCGCGGTGGTCATGCCGTCGCGCATCTGGGCATCGCGCCACACGCGCTCATACACGCAGTTGTGGAAGTAGAAGGCGTGGAACTCGCGGAAGTGGGTGGCCCCGTGGGCGGCGCTGAACAGGCGCGAGCACAACATCGCGAAGGGATCCATCGACCCACCCACATCCATCAACAGTAGGACTTTTAAGCGGTTTTCCCGCGGGGCCTGCAGCTTGATGTCCAGGTCGCCGGCGTTGCGGGCGGTGGCGGCGATGGTGCCATCGATGTCCACCTCGGTATCCCGCCCATCGCGGCCCAGCCGACGCAAACGCCGCAGCGCCAGGGCCAGTTGCCGAATATCGAGGGTCAGATCGCTGCGGTAGTCGCGAAACCGGCGTTCGCTTGCCACCTGGATCGCCGACCGCCCGCCGCCGCTGCCACCCACCCGAATGCCCTGCGGATTCTGGCCCCCGTGGCCAAACGGGCTGGTCCCCCCGGTCCCAATCCACGTGCTGCCGCCGTCGTGGCGCTCGTTCTGCGCCTTGAGGCGCTCCTCGAACATGCGCCGCAGCTCTTCGGGATCGTGCCGCTCCAGCATCGCCAGCTCTTCGGGCGTCAGCTGGGGCATCGGCAGGGGCTGGTCGAGCCACTGCTCCACCGCCTTGGCCAGCCCCACCGGCGGCTCGGCCCCTGCGAAGTAGTGGGCGAAGCACCGATCGAAGATGTCGTAGTGCTTCTCGCTCTTGACCAGTGTGGCCCGCGCCAGCGCATAGAAGCGGTGCAGATCGGCCGCGCACAGCCCGCGCGCCAGGCACTCCACAAACATCAGCCACTCGCGCGTGCTGACGGGCACGTCGTTCTGGCGCAGCAGATAGAAGAAGTCGAGGAACAGCGGCTCGGGCCGCACCTGACCCAGGCCCTCCGGGCCGCTCACGTCCAGCTCTTGCGCTTGCGCCCGCGCTCAAACGCCTCCACGTCCTGCTCCTTCTTGATCAAGGTGCCCAGAAAGGGCACCCGATCGGTGAGATCCTCGGGATCCAGCCCGCCGCGCACCAGCGCCCCGATCCAGTCGATGAGCTCGCTGGTGGAGGG
>Ga0075163_10009299_pt1 | contig 12907 bp, 10 predicted proteins | sample JI1023141ADNA_FD_71478 | JGI IMG/M metagenome (GOLD analysis project Ga0075163, IMG submission 71478) | Wastewater effluent complex algal communities from Wisconsin, to seasonally profile nutrient transformation and Carbon sequestration -... | ecosystem: Engineered > WWTP > Effluent > Algae...
GCCTTCACCAACCCGGGCGCCAACGACCATGTCGAGAAAACCCTGGAAGCCGTGAAAGCCCTCAAGGCAGCCGACCACTCGGGTCACTAGTCTTCGACGTCACGGACTTCAATCCCGAACGCCCCCGCCCTCGCGCGGGGGCGTTTCTGTTTCTGCCGCTGGCGCTCTCCCACAGTCACACAAACCTGATATCGTCGGCCTGCGAGAAGCGAGAGGGGATGTGATGGCTGAGCTGCACCAGGTGATTGCCGACGGGCTCAATCTGCGCGATGCGCCCGGAACCGGCGCCATCATTACCGTGCTGACGCGCGGACAGGTGGTCGAGAAGCTGGCCGAATCCGACAAGCCCGGCTGGTGGAAAGTCCACGCCACCGTCGCCAAGCTCGAAGAGGAAGGCTTCGTCGCTTCAGCCCATCTCAAGGCGCTGGACATCAAGCGCCCGTTCAGCGTGCCGTTCTTCGGCGGCCTGCAGGCCTCGTTCAAGCGCGTGCAGGCTTTCGTCGGTCCCTACGCCAACAAGTTCGGCGCCGAAATTCTGCCTGACCTCAACAAGACGCTCAGCCAGTACGGCATCAACAAGAACCCGAAACGCTTCAGCCACTTCATGGCGCAGATCGCGCACGAGTCGGGCCATTTCAGCCGGCTTGAGGAGAACCTGAAATACTCCGCCGAAGGCCTGTGGAAGACCTTCCGCAAATACTTCAAGGACGAGGCGGAGTGCGCCCTCTATGCGCGCCAGGCCGAGAAGATCGCCAACCACGTCTACTGCAACCGCATGGGCAATGGCGACGAGGCGTCGGGCGACGGCTGGAAATACCGCGGCCGCGGCTTCATCCAGCTCACCGGCCGCGACAACTATCGCGAGATCGGCAAGAAGATAGGCGTCGATATCGAGGCCAATCCCGACCTGATGCTGACCGACGTGTCAGTAGCCCCGAAGGCTTCCTGCGCCTTCTGGGATGCGCGCGGCCTCAACGCGCTGGCGGATGCGGACGACATCCGCGCCATCACCAAGGCGATCAATGGCGGCTATAACGGCCTGGTCGAGCGCACTGAGCTGCTCACGCGCGCCAAGACGATCTGGGCCTGATTCTATTACTCAGATAGCCGTGGCCGAAACACGTCTTTCGCCTAGAACATGCTCTTGAGGCGGGCGATCCAGTTGATGCCCTTCTCGTTCTCGGGCTTCTGCGGCAGGTCGAGACCCGCATCGGTCACCAGCTTGTAGCTGTCTGCATACCAGTCCGATCCCGGGAAGTTGTAGCCGAGCACGGCGGCGGCGGCCTGCGCCTGACCCTTCAGGCCGATCGACAGGTAGGATTCAACCAGACGGTGCAGCGCCTCCGGCACATGGGTCGTCGTATCATAGACTTTGACGACCTTCTTGAACCGGTTGATCGCGGCGAGGTGCTCATTGCGCTTGAGATAATAGCGCCCGATCTCCATTTCCTTGCCGGCCAGCTGGTCGCGGACCATGTCGGTCTTCAGTTCCGCATCACGGGCGTACTCGCTCTCGGGGAAACGGGCGGTGACTTCGTTCAGCGCCGCCAGCGCCAGTTCGGAACGGGCCTGTTCGCGGCCAACGTCGATGATCTGGTCGAAATGGCAGACCGCCACGAGATAATAAGCGTAAGGCGCGCCATCGCCGCCGGGGTGCAAGGAGATGTATTCCTGCGCGCTGGTGATCGATTTCTCATAGTCGCGGGCGCGATAGCGGGCATAGGACGCCATCAGCATCGCGCGCTGGGCCCACACCGAATAGGGGTGCTGGCGCTGAACTTCGTCGAACTGCAGGGCGGCCTGCGCCCACAGCCCACGGTCAAGGCTGGTCGTCGCCTCGGAATAGATCGTCTCCACCGGGCGCTCGACATAGGCGAGGTCTTCTTTTCGGCTGTTGGAGGCGCACCCGGCCGTCGCAAGCAGCGAGACCGCCACGCCAGCGGCCAGACACGTCTTGAGGGCCTTGGCGGAAAGCATGGGGGAACTCCGGAAGTTTGACCGCGCCGTTCTAGACCAAGGGCGCTACGCCGTCCAAGCGGAAAGGCTGTCGCGGTCCCGGCCCCCGAAGGAGCCGGGAATTACGACCAAAACGGGGCGATCAGACCCCGCGCAAGCCGCTCGGGGGCGTGGGCGGGATCGACTTCGCGGCCTTTTCAGCCAGGCGCTTGGGCCGGCGGCGCACCCAGCGCACCAGCCACACCACGAACCAGACCAGCCCGGTCAGGACCAGCAGCCAGGGCAGGATCTCGGCCGTGAACAGCACGATGGCCGCCAGAGAGCCGGCGAGATTAGGCACAAACGACCCGAAGGCGTCGCCCAGCGGCCGCCAGATCGACTGCGAGACGGCAGTATACTTGGCCGAGTAGTTCAGCGTCAGCGACGACATCGCCACCCGCAGACGCATGGCGGCGAGGATGGATTCGGTCGAATCGATCTCGGCCTGCACCCGCGCCAGCTCACGCTCGATATCCAAGAGGTCGCCCAGCTTGCCCGGGCGGTCCTTCAGCAGGGCCTGCAACCGGTCTCGCAGCGTCTTGCTCGAATTCAGCCGTGCGGTCGTGTCGATCATCTGGACGGTGAGGTCTTCGGACGATGTCGCGTTGGAATCCAGCGTGGCGTTGAACGGCTTCAGGCCTTCGGCCATGCCGGCCTTGAAACTCGTGACCCACTCGGCCGAGCCGCGCATCTCCAGCATCGCATAGGCGCTGTCGCCCCCGAGGCCGCTGATCGAGGAATTGACGATGTAGCATTTTGCCGGACCGGCCGCTTCGCACGCCGCCTTGTGGGCGTTCAACAGGCCTTCCATCTGGCCGGTCGGCACCGCAAAACCGAACTGGTACATGTAGGCGATCTGCCGCGCCGCCATCGGATCCTGCGGGGGCTGTCCGCCACCGCCGCCCGGTTCCTGCTGGATGATGTTGGAGGTGCGGCCATCCGAAGATGCTGCGCCCATGTCGGCGGACTTCTCCATCATCGCCATCGCCGGCGCAGGCGCCGCCATCGGCGGGCTCGCGGCCTCGTAGCGATCACCTCCGCCACCGCAAGCCGCCACTGTCAACGCAAGCCCCGCCGCAACCCAGATCCGCAGCATGTGAAGTCCGTCCCTGTGCTGGAAGTGTCCCAGCATGGCGCGCGCATCTCGACGGAATCAAGGCGAATTCAACCCGCTATGCACGCGCCTATGCACGCCACAGGTGTTCTTACGCAGCGTCGCTGCGCCACGCGAACGCACTTTCGTCGGCGAACACCGCGCGCAGCAGCTTGTTGTTCAGCGCATGGCCCGGTTGCTCGCCTTCGTAGAGGCCCTCGATCGGACCGCCTGCGAGGAACAGGTCGCCCACCACATCCAGCAGTTTGTGGCGCACGAATTCGTCGGGAACCTGCAGCCCGTCCGGATTGAGAATGTCGTCGCCATCGATGACGATGGCGTTGTCCATCGAGCCGCCGCGCGCCAACCCCATCGAGCGCAGCTTCTCGACATCGCGCGCAAACCCGAATGTCCGCGCATAGGCAATCTCGGTCGCGAAGGCGCCGGGCGTCATCGCAAACGCAATGCGCTGCTGGCCGATGGCGCGGCTGGAGAAATCGATCCCGACGCGCATTTCGAATCCTTCACCCGGCGACAACCGCGCCAGCTTGGTCCCCTCGCGGATCTCGACCGTCTTCGTCATGACCAGCCGCTTGCGCAGCGCATCCTGCCCGACGATGCCCGCTTTCGTTATCAGATCGCAGAACGGAGCCGATGATCCATCCAGGATCGGCAGCTCAGGCCCGTCCAGTTCAGCGATCAGGTTGTCGACGCCGAGGCCAGAACACGCGGCCAGGAAGTGCTCCACAGTCGCGATCGAAACGCCGGATGTGTTGGTCAGGTTGGTCCCGAGCTGCGTCGTCGAGACGTTCAGCGCATGCGCAGGAATCGCATTGTCCTTAACCGTCACATCGCTCCGCACGAAGGATACGCCCGTCCCAACCGCTGCGGGACGCAGGTTCAGCGTCACGCGCGTGCCCGTGTGGAGGCCGGCGCCGGAAAGGTTCACCGGTTTCGCGATCGTGTGCTGGCAGGTCATCTAAGCAGTGTGCTGTGGCGGTGATGCAGGGCTCGCGAGCTAGGGTGCAGGGCGAAAACCGGCAACACAAGCCTTGTTGCAGCATGTTGCCGCGTCGTAGTGAGGCCCATGGAATTGCCGCCCCTCCTGCGACAGGCCGTCGACCGCGCGCTCGAGGGCGTCCCCCTGTCGGCCCTCACCGCCGCTGCCAAGGCGCTGTCGCAACGCTATCGCGGCGAAGTGCGCGATGGCCGCCTGCATCTGTCGGACAATGCGGCGGCGCTCGCCTACCTCGCCACCCGCCTGCCCGCCACCTACGCCGCCATCCACGCCAGCCTGGCGTCAACGGCTCAGCGTCTGCCAGACTTTGCGCCCCTCACTGCACTCGACGTGGGCGCAGGCCCCGGCACCGCCCTCTGGGCCGCCGCCTCCAACTGGTCGGGCCTTGAGGACGCCACCCTTCTTGAAGCCAGTCCCGCCATCCGCGCCTGGGGCGAGACACTCACCGCCGCCGCCCCTGTCAGCCGCGTTTCCTGGCGCCAGCAGGATATCCGGTCGGATTTCTCCGACCCTACACCGCGCGATCTCGTGACCCTCGCCTACGTTCTCGACGAACTCTCTCCCGACGACCGCGACCGCCTCATCGACCGCCTCTGGGTTCTCACCGCCGGCGTCCTCGTCATCGTCGAACCCGGCACTCCCGGCGGCTGGCAACGCATCCTCGCCGCCCGCGCCCGCCTCATCACCGCGGGCGCCCACATCATCGCCCCCTGCTCACATGCGCTCGCCTGTCCGCTGATCGCGCCGGACTGGTGCCACTTCGCCGCCCGCGTCGCGCGCTCCCGGGTTCACCGCCTCGCCAAAGAGGCCGAGGCGCCGTGGGAGGATGAGAAATACATCTACCTCGCCGCCACCCGCATGCCCGCAGAACCCCTCGCCGCACGCATTCTCTCGCCGCCGGAATCCGCAACCGGGCGCGTCAGGCTGAAGCTCTGCAAGAACGACGGCTCGCTCGCGCACCGCCTCGTCACGCGCCGCGAAGGCGCCGCCTTCAAGACCGCGCGGCGCAGCGACTGGGGCGACCCATTCGGCGGCTAGATCCAGCGACGGCTGAAGACGCGATGCTCAGGTGTTCGCGGAGCGGCGCAGGAAGGCCGGGATTTCGAGGTCGTCGTCGAACGCCTCTTCCGCAGTCGGTTTTGCGACCGGTGCAGCGGACTCTTCGGACGCCTTCGTCTTCCATCCAAACAGCGACGCGAAAGAGCGTCCGCCGGGCTCGACGCCCGTCGGCTGCACGAGGTCGAGGGCGTCCTCAACAACGGCTGCGGGCTCTTCAACCTCGACCATCTCCGGCTCGGGCATCGGGCGCGTGCGGATGATCGGCGGCGCGCCAGAGCGCATCGACGGGCCCATCGGCGGCGTCACTGCCGCCTGCGGCGTCGCCTGCAGGCCAAGTTCGGCGGCGGGAGACGGCGTGTTGATGTTGGCGGCGATGGGCGCCACCGGGACCGGCGCCGGCGGCGCCTCGCGCATCGGTTGCGGCGCGGGCTTTTGCGCCATCATGTTCTGCAGCACGCCGGCGGCGACCACCGACACGCGGATCTTGCCGACCATGTTCTCGTCGAAGGTCGAACCGAGGATGATGTGCGCATCGACATCGACCTCGCGACGAATCTCGTTGGCCGCTTCGTCGACTTCGAACAGCGTCATGTCATAGCCGCCGGTGATGTTGATCAGCACGCCCTTGGCGCCCTTGATCGACACATCGTCCAGAAGCGGGTTGGCGATGGCGAGTTGCGCGGCCTTCAGCGCGCGGTTCTCGCCTTCAGCCTCGCCGGTGCCCATGATCGCCGAGCCCATGCCCGCCATCACGGTGCGCACGTCGGCGAAGTCGAGGTTGATCAGGCCGGGCATGACCATCAGGTCGGTGATGCCGCGCACGCCCGAATGCAGTACGCGGTCAGCCATGTTGAAGGCTTCGGCGAACGTCGTGTCCTTGTTGGCCACGCGGAAAAGGTTCTGGTTGGGGATGATAATCAGCGTGTCGACTTCGGCGCGCAGATCCACGATGCCCTTCTCGGCCACCTGCATGCGGCGCTTGCCCTCGAAATCGAACGGCTTGGTGACCACGCCGACGGTGAGGACTTTCTGTTCTTTCGCGATGCGCGCGATGATCGGGGCTGCGCCCGTACCCGTGCCGCCGCCCATGCCGGCCGCGATGAAGCACATATGCGCGCCCTGCAGCAGGCGCTTGATCTCGTCAGCCGATTCCTTGGCCGATTCCGCGCCGACTTCCGGGTTGGCGCCGGCGCCGAGACCGGACGTCTTGCCAAGGCCAAGCTGGATCTGGAGGGGCGCCTTGGAGCGGGTCAGCGCCTGCGCGTCCGTGTTTGCCACCACGAACTCGACACCCTGGAGGTTGGATTCGATCATGTTGTTGACGGCGTTGCCGCCCGCGCCACCGACGCCGATCACAACAATCCGGGGTTTCAGTTCAACCGCCATTGGCACACACCTCGACCTACACGTCCCCCGGCTGTCGCCTGCGCGGCAGCAACTTCAACAACCATCGCGGGTTTTGGCTAAGCGCGTATTAAAGCAGGCGAAGCGTCAGAAATTTTCCTGAAGCCAGCTGCTGACGCGCCGGAACAGGCCAGCACCGCTTTCTGCAGCGTACCGGTCGCCGCCATTGCGCGACGCCTCGGAAACGCTCATCTGCTCCCAGCGTAGCAGCCCTGCCGCAGCGGCGAAAGCAGGTGAACTGTAAGTCTCGCCTAATCCCTTTATATTTGCAGGCTTGGCGAGACGGACCGGCGCGCGGAATACGTCCTCTGCCAGCTCACGCAGACTCGGCAACTGGCTTGAGCCTCCGGTCAGAACGATGCGTCTCGGCAAGGGACGGCCAGCCGCCGACGCCTTGGACAGCCGCATGTCCATCAGCTCGAAGATCTCTTCGATCCTCGGACGCAGCACCTGGGCGATATCAGCGCGGGAACAGTGCGCCGCCTCCAGCCTGCCGTCAGATCCCAGCCGGGGAGCCTCGACCAGTTCAAGCGCTGCCACGTCAGACAGCCCCACCGCGCCATGCAGGGTCTTCATGCGTTCGGCCGCAGCGAAAGTCGTACCCAGTCCCTGCGCCAGGTCGGACGACGCGCGCGCCCCGCCCATCGCCAGGGTCTCGACGTGGATCAGGCCGCCGTCGCTGAAAGCGGCCGCACTGGTCACCCCGGCCCCAAAGTCGATCACCATGGCCCCCTGCTCGGCCTCGTCCTCGACCAGCACGGCAAGGCCAGCGGCGAAGGGCGCAGCCAGCACGGCCACCGGCGTCAGATGCGCACGCGAGACGCACTGGATGATGTTTCGCAGGCCCGCCGTCGGCGCCGACACCACCAGGAAGCTTGCGGTCAGCTCTTCGGCATACATGCCGCGCGGATCCTTGATCCCGCCGGTGCCGTCCACCGTGAAGCCCAGCGGGGCCGAATGCAGCATCTCGCGGCCAGCCGGACGGAAACTCTCAAGCGCGGCGTTGCGCGCATCCCGCACGTGGATCGCCGTCACTTCGCGCCCGCCCAGCGGAATCTTGGCGCGCACCACGTCGCTGCGCAGGTCAGGTCCGCTGATGCCCAGCACGACTTCACTGATGCGCGTCTCTGCCGCGCGCTCAGCCTGTTCGACCGCCAAGCGGATCGACCGCTCCAGCGCATCGAGGTCGACCACTGCGCCAGACCGCACGCCCTTGGTGCTCTGGCAGCCCGCGCCCGCTACGCGCGGCTCGCCATCCGTCGCATCGGTCCGGCGCGCGATCATGCACGTGACCTTGGACGAGCCGATGTCCAGCGCTGCGATCACAGCGCTGCGGCCGTTCGCACGGTCGCGTACAAGAGAGCGCTGCGCGAGGCCCGACATTCCTGTCATGCGCCTCCCGTGAGCGGATCAGCCGGCGCGCCCGGCGTGGGGCGCAGCGCGAACCGCTCGGGGTGACGTGCATCAATGTGCGTCACGGGCAGATCCAGCAGGCGATTGCGCGCCTGCAGCAGGTTGAGGTCGGCCAGCGCCTCTTTGAGCCGTGAATCTTCGGGCAGCGCCACATCCGCTCCGCCGCGGAACGTCACATCCCAGCGCCGTCCGCTGATCCGCGTCGCCGACGACATGCGGATCGACAGGTCAGGATAATCCGCCATCAGCGTCAGCAAACCGGCGGCCGCTTCAGCAGCATCGGGTCCCTTGATGTGCGGCAACTGCACGAAATCCTTGGGGTCGACTTCAGCAAACGTCCGCCCGCGCTGGTCGATCACGCGCCATTCGCCATCGTTCTCCCACAGCGCAATCGGCTGGCGGGGGTCAGCAACAATGGTGATCTGGTCAGGCCACAGGCGCATCACCTTGACCTTGTCGACCGCTTCCAGCGTCTCGACGCGCGCCTTGATGGCGTAGGGATCGGCAGACATCATGCTTTCGCCAACCTGCACGGCGGCGACCTTCAGCGCGCGTTCCTGCACCACGGGGTCGAGCCCCACGACGCGCACGTCTTTCACGGCGAGCCCCGCCGACCGCATGATGACGGTGAGACCGTTCTCCCAGCGCTTGCCGAACTGGCCCAGCGATCCGCCCATCCACGCCGCAGCGGCGACCATCGCCGCGCAGCACACGATGGTGCCCAGCGCATAGGTCGCAAATTTCTCGCGGAACCACAGCACCGAGTATGGCATCTTCGCCGTACGCACGGGATGCGGCGGCATGTCGTCGTCATCGTCGTGTTCGACCGGCCCCTTGATGCGCGGCTGGCCTTTTTTCACCTTGGGCATGAGGCGTCCTCGATCATCCAGCGGACGAGTTCGGGATAGCTGATGCCCATATGCGCAGCCTGCTCCGGTATGAGCGAAGTGGGCGTCATGCCCGGCTGCGTATTGGTCTCGAGAATCACCAGTCGGCCCGCCTTGTCGTCATAGCGAAAGTCAGACCGCGTCACGCCTCGGCAGCCTAGCGACTGATGTGCCTTCAGCGCCGCGTTCAGCGCCGCCTGGGTTATCTCTGCCGGTAATTCTGCGGGAAGAACGTGGCGCGATCCTCCAGACTGGTATTTTGCGTCGTAATCGTAATATTCCCTTAAAGTCGTGATCTCTGTGACAGCCATAGGCCTGTCGCCCATGACGCCGACGGTCAGTTCCCGACCCGGAATGAACTTCTCGACCAGCGCCTCGGCGCCGAACTTCCATGTCCCGTCAGTCAGTTCCTTCGGCGGGCGGTTCGCCCCTTCCCGCACGATGAAGACGCCGAAGCTGGATCCCTCCGCGATCGGCTTGATCACATAAGGCGGGGCATAGACGTGCTCGCGCGCCAGATCCTCGACCGAGAACATGCCGCCCTCGGCGATATCCAGCCCGTGCTGGGCATAGACTGCGCGCGACTTGTCCTTGTTCATCGCCAGCGACGAGGCCAGCACGCCCGAATGCGTGTAGGGAATGCCGAGGATTTCCAAGAGCCCCTGAACGCAGCCATCCTCGCCCCACGGCCCATGCAGGGCGTTCAGCACGACATCAGGCGAGGCTTTTTTCAGGGTTTCAGCGAGATTCCGGTCAACGTCGATTTCCACCACGTCGAAGCCCGCCGTGCGCGCAGCTTCCGCCATGCCCTTGCCGGACGACAGCGAAACCGGGCGTTCGGAGGACCAGCCTCCCATGATGACGGCGACGCGGGTCATGGACGTGTGCTCCTTCGCCCGGATGACTGCCCCGGACGACTCCGAAGGCTATGCGCCCGCATCTGTTACCGGGGACCTACCAGAACGGGGGCTTTCGATGGCGCTTGAAGGCCTTTCCGGGCCTGTGACGCCTTATCCAGCCTGCCGGAGTTCGTTTTGCGCAGGAAGGCGGCTGGAGTAGGGCGGATAGGCGCGCCCTCCCCTGATCGTTCCGCTCGCGGTCTGGTCTTGATCAGGTCAATAAAAAAGCGCCGGCCCGAAGGCCGGCGCAGTCTAAAGAGCGGGAGAACCGCTCACAGAGAAGCAATCAGAAGCGGAACTGCAGTTCCGCGCCCCACGTGCGGGGCGGACGCAGCGTTTCGCCAGTCTGGTAGCAAGATTGAGCCGGTGCAGAAGCGAATCCGGGGCTGTTGGCCGCGGACGTGAAGCACTCGGTCGGAGCGACATAGCGCGTCGCAGTCGTCGGGGTCGCAGGTGATGCGGTGGACGTCGAAGACGTCTCACGCAAGCCCGAGGCCCTGCTGTCGTAGACGATCTCGTCGAACAGGTTCCGAACGAAGCCGATCAGCGTGATGTTGCCATCAGAGTTGGTCCAGCTCAGACGCGCGTCAGTCTGATCCCACGACGGGATTTTCGTGTAGCTCCGGTTGAAGATCGAGCTGAAGGCGATGTCCTGCCAGAGGTAGCTGACAGAGCCGTCGAGCGTCGAGCCGTCTGCGAAGTCCCACGTGTACGTCGTGTTGAACGCAGCCTTGTGCTTCGGGATGAAGGGCAAGATGTTGCCCGCCAGCGACTGCCCCTGCAGACCATGACAGCCAGTGCCGGTGCATGCAGCGGGCGGCCCCTGAGGTTGAGCTGCCGGATCAAGCGCAAACGGATCAAGCGCATGGACCAGGGCTGGCGATTCCTTGATCTCCGGGTTGGTGTACCCGTAGTTCAGGATGAACCGCAGATTGTCCGTCGGCCGCCAGATTGTTTCCAGTTCGAAACCGGTCGTCTCTGTCTTGGGCAGGTTCACGTACGAGGTATAAGGGTTGGCCCGCACGGCAAGCGGATCGGCTGGCGGTTCGGGAACGATCAGGTTCGAGACCTGATAGCCCTGATAGTCGTAGTAGAACGCTGTCGCGTTGGTCGTCAGATTCCACGCCGGCCATTCACGTTTGAAGCCCAGTTCGATCGCGTCGACGAGTTCCTGGTCCGTATATGGCGTCGGCGCGAGAATGCCGAAGACGTCAGCGGCGCCGAAGCCGCCGGGTTTGTAGCCGCGGTTGTACTTTCCGTAGACCAGCGTGTCCCGATCAGGCTTCCAGTCGAGACCCAGAACCCCGGTCACCTCCTCCCACGACGCTTTCATGTCGCGGTAGCGGTTGCCCGTCACGGGATCGTAATAGAGGCCGCATTCCGCAGGCCTGACCACGCAGTTTGCAACGCCGTTCGTTGCGGCAATCGCTGCAACGTTCTGGACGCCGTAGCCTGCAAGACCTGTCGACGGATCGACGCCGCCCAGAACCGACGTGACATCGATCCTGGCCGGGATTGCGCCTTGGGCGATGGCTGCCGCCAAGGCGGCGTTACCGCCGACCAGCGGCGTATAAGCAGCGGTATAGCCAGGCTCGAACGCTGCTTCGAGGACGTAGTGGTTGACGATGCGGGCGTACTCGCGACCGTCGCTGATATCCTTGGACCAGCGCAAGCCTGCTGTGAGCTTCAGCTGATCCGTCAGTTCGTATTCAGCCTGAAGGAACGCGCCGTAAGCATTGTTGACGGCGAGGTTGTCGGTGAAGAACACCAGCGAGGAGTTTGCATCGCGCGTGCCCGAGTTTGCCGTATGGCTCGTACGGGGCGGCAGAATGGGCAATGACGCGGGCGCAGGCACCGGAGCCCCGAGCGGGCCGCCGGCGTTGAGCCAGGCCTGCATGGCGTTGATGTCGTAGATGGGACCGCCAGGATTCTGCAGCTGGTCGACGAAGACCGTCTGCTCGTAGTTTTCCTGGTACTGATAAAGGCCGGCCGTAATCTGCAGCGGGCCATCCCAAGTCGAGAAGAAGTCGATCTCGTTCGAGTACCAGCCGCGGTTTTCTGTGTAGTCAGAAACGCGCTCCGTGAAGATGCGGCGTCCCGCCGTGGTGGGAGATGCGTACGACTTGATCGGCGAGTCGTCGTGATCCTGCGTCAGGTCGTAATTGTACCAGACGTAACCGCCGAGATACTTGATGTCGAAATTGTCGGCGTGCCAGACGGCTTCAAGCGCAAGCTCGCTGGTCGGCGACAGGTGCGCCACGTTTGTGTAGTCGGAGTTGAACGCGTAGCGATCATTGATCGAGGGGTTGGTGTTCTGCGTTCCGACCTGAACACGCGTCGGATCACCCAGACCGAAATACGCGTTCGGCGCGATGTCGGATGTCGAGTTGAAGAAACGCGTGTTGTAGGCATAGGGAGCGTCGACGCCGGTACGTGCGCCGGGGGCTCCCTTCTTGTCCCACTGGAGGGTCGCCGCGCGCATCCACCAGTCAAACCGGTCGCCGATTTCACCTTCCAGCTGCCCTTGGATGAAGTAGCCATCCGTGCGGCCGCCTTCGGTTTCACCGCCAGAGGCGTTGGTGAAATACCCTTCGTTCTGGGCAGAACGAGACCCTTCAACACTGTAGCGGAGCGAGTCGGTGATAGGCCCAGACAGGCGGCCTTCAACCTTCATGGTGTCGAAGTTGCCCATGCCGATGTTGAACTGCCCCTCGTACTCTTCCGAGGGGCGTTTCGTGATGACGTTCAGCGCGCCGCCAATCGAGTCACGCCCGTAGAGCGTTCCCTGGGGGCCGCGCACGACTTCGACGCGATCTGTGAAGATCGGCTCGCGGGGATGGCGGACGAGAAGTAGACGCCATCAACGTAGTTCGAGATGCCCGACCGGATGCCGAAGTTGTTCGACGTACGGGTGACGCCGCGCATGCCAAGGCGGTCATTTGAGGTCGAGTACGTAAGGCCTGGTGCAAAGTTGGTGTAGTCCTGAACGGTCGTAAGACCGATCTCATCGCGAAGCTCAGATGTGATGGCGGTGACGGCCACCGCGATGTCCTGGACGCTTTCTTCGCGCTTGTTTGCGGTGACGATGACGACATCGCGCACTTGGCGCTCTGTCTCAGCTTGCGGCGCAGCTTGTGGC